>Ga0247608_10001483_pt1 | contig 32292 bp, 28 predicted proteins | sample 176DNAGHGlowgp2_FD_193490 | JGI IMG/M metagenome (GOLD analysis project Ga0247608, IMG submission 193490) | Sheep rumen microbial communities from Palmerston North, Manawatu-Wanganui, New Zealand - 1766 DNA GHGlow gp2 | ecosystem: Host-associated > Mammals > Digestive system > Stomach > Rumen ...
ATGATAGACCAGAAAACATTTGACGCTGAGATTCAAAATTTGAGGAAATAAAAAACCGCTGAACTGATTTGCTAACCCGATTACGGTGCTACTCTTTCATTTCAGCGGGAGGAACTTGTTTCCTTTCATTTGCAAAGATAAACGTTTAATTTCAATTCTCCAAATAAAATAGTACTTTTTTACTTTTCCTCCCCCTCAATGGATCATTCAGTCATCGACGAAGTCGCTAGCCAGAGCAAGAAACCCCAGCTTTCTTGTCATAAAAGAGATCAAGAGACGTACTCCTAATCCATTTAGGGCACCCTCCCAAATTAGGAGGGTGCTTATGAGACCCGAGCCATCATCATTGTTTTCCAAGTGAGACAGGTACCAGTCCCTGAGTGTCTGCTATGCATATACGCAATGCATACAATGAGGGTGAATTGGAAAAAGAGTCAACCTGTAAGGAATACTTACAAGTTCAAACAGTATGAAGCAGGAAAAAGACCTAACTGGTGAGATTGTGATATACCAACCGGATGAGACGATTCGGCTGGAAGTGAAAATTGAAGACGAAACGGTGTGGCTTAGTCAACAACAGATGGCAGAACTCTTCAATGCCACAAAGCAGAATGTCAGTCTGCACATTAAAAATATCTATGATGAAAGAGAACTGATGGAGTCAGCAACTGTCAAGGATTACTTGACGGTTCGTAAAGAAGGCAAAAGAATAGCATTAGAACATCAAGTAGCAGACTTACGCCAAAAAGTTGATTTCTTCGTCCGCACGTCCTTACCACCAGTTGAGGGTATCTTCTTCGATGGGCAGATATTCGATGCCTACCGCTTTGCTTCGGATTTAGTCAGGAAAGCAAAAAGGTCTGTTGTACTAATTGATGATGAAGTGTATCATATAGGTGCATCTCTCAAGGATTTAGGAAAGAAATGGTTTGCCTTTACGCTGCTGCACGACACTTTGGCATCGGAACTACTAAATAGGATAGAGAAAAACTAAATAAAGATTCTGTTTCCCTCCCCCTCAACAGGCTCTCGCTAACCGCTAACCACTAACCGTTAAATCCTTTCTCCCACATTTTTCCTCCGAATTCTTTGGCGTTTTACAAATTATTTGTATCTTTGCCAATGCATTGCCATGATGTTTTAGCGAAAGCGGTGGTGCAGATTTTTGTGGGTAAAATAATAACGACAATAGCAGTTATCTGGAAGATATAGAAACGTGACAAATTTCTAAAAGAAAAATGAATTTCGATAATTGTGATTGTTCGCGCTTATAGCGTGGACGTCACTTATCATTCATTTGGGCAATGTCACGGCCTCTATATCTGGTAAGAGCGGACACGCTTTTATTGTGTAGAGGTCTTGATGTTTCAAGCCCAAAAGATTCCGATAAGTGCTATGCTCCTAAACTATTGAGTATGGCGAATACTAACTTAGCAAATGCGAAAACGGCGAAGAATGATGAGTTCTATACGCAATATGCTGATATCCAGAAGGAGATAAACGCTTATCTGGATTACGACCCCAATGTGTTTCGTGGCAAGACTGTATTATTACCTTGCGACGATCCTGAATGGAGTAACTTTACCAAGTTCTTTGCACAGAATTTTGAATTACTTGGTTTGAAGAAACTGATTTCCACCAGTTATGCTCCAGAAAGCAAGAAGTATAAGGTGCCTTACCAACCCACACTCTTTGAGACTTCACAACCTTATTTCGACAACGACAAGAGCAAGACGCATGGAAAGATTTTCGTGTTAACACATGATGTGACTGGCGACAATCGTATTGACATCAACGATTTGCAATGGCAATACTTGGAAGGTGATGGTGATTTTCGTAGCAAAGAAATACGCAAACTGCGTGACGAGGCAGATGTAGTTATAACAAATCCTCCTTTCTCGCTGTTTAGAGAGTTTGTAGCGTGGTTAATGGATTCTGGAAAGCTGTTTATTATAATTGGAAATATGAATGCTATTACATATCGTGATATATTCCCATTATTGAAGGAAAATAAAATGTGGCTTGGTAATGGATTCCAAAATGGCAATGCATACTTTAGGATTGAATCACCGAAATTTGAATATGCAGCTGGAGTTTACGATGAAAAGACAAAACTCGTAAAGTTCCGTAATTGTTGTTGGTTCACAAATATAGACCACGGTCGTCGCCATCAGCCTTTGAAACTTATGACTATGGCAGACAACTTCAAGCATAGCAAACACAAAGAAATCAGAGAGAATAAAAGATACGAGCATTATGACAACTTCGATGCAATAGACATTCCATATACAGATGCAATTCCAAGTGATTATGAGGGAGTAATGGGTGTGCCAATTTCTTTTATGGATAAATATTGCCCCGAACAATTTGAGATAGTTTGGAGAGGGGGAGACATTGAATGGTGTGAGAAAGAATGTGATTTTTATACTCCACCATCAAAAGAAAGAGCAGAATATTACAAAAAACAAGATAAGACATGGCGCATACAAAATCCTTATGTCTTGGATGAGCAGGGAAATGCTGTTGTTGTTTACCAAAGAATACTAATCCGCAAAAAACAATCATAATGAAAACAGAACTAAAAATCTATACTGTAGAGCAAATATGCGATGGTTTCGAGTACAACGAACTTGAAGGCAAAGGTTTGTATGGCTTGGCTGGTCAATTGACTATTCAGCCAGAATATCAGCGTAACTACATCTATGCCGATGGCAAGAAAGATGTAGCAGTGATTGAGTCTGTATTGAAAGGATATCCGCTAGGACTTATCTACTTTAATAAGAAAGAAGATGGCAAACTAGAGGTGCTTGATGGACAGCAACGTATTACTTCTTTGGGTCGTTTCCTTAAAAACAAGTTTGCTGTAAAGATTAATGGACTTGAACAAATATTTGATGGACTGGATGAAGGTAAGCAGCAGAAAGTAAAGCAAACAAAGTTGCTGGTCTATGTATGTGAAGGTGAGGGAGAACACGCTGAGGAAGAAATCAAGGAATGGTTCCAAACTATAAATATTGTGGGTGTTCCACTAAATGAACAAGAAAAACTGAATGCAATCTATAGCGGACCATTTGTAACTGAATGCAAAAAAGAGTTCTCAAATTCAGGGAACGCCAATATTCAGAAATGGGAATCCTACGTAAAAGGTCCTGCTAATCGTCAGATGTTTTTGGCGACAGCTTTAGAATGGGTGAGCAAGGGAAATGTGGATGGTTATATGTCATCCCATCGTCGTGATAATAATGTCAACGAGATAAAAACCTATTTCAATACTGTCATTGATTGGGTGGATTCGAAATTCGATGATGTCTATGATGAAATGCAAGGTTTGAACTGGGGTGAACTATATGAGCGTTTCCATAATCAGGCATACAATCATTCAGAATTATCGGCAAAGGTCTACGAACTGATGCATGATGATTTTGTGACAAACCGCCGAGGCATCTTTGAATATGTACTTGGCGGCTGTCAGGACACAAAACTATTGAATGTCCGTCTGTTTGATAAACCCACTATGCGCAAGGTTTATCAGGAGCAGACAGAGAAGGCTAAAGCGGAAGGAACAAGTAACTGTCCTTATTGCGCCATTGGTCATGATGCCAATCGTCAGCGCATTTGGAAATTGGAAGAAATGGATGCCGACCATGTTACAGCATGGAGCAAAGGCGGAAGCACTGATATTGAGAACTGTCAGATGCTTTGCAAAACGCATAACAGAGCAAAAGGAAACAGATAAAATACAAACGATATGGGCAAAGAAAACTTTAGCAGGACGAAAGCCTGTGCAACAAAGACGCTTTATGCTGTAATGAAGGAGATGAGTCGCCGAGGTGGCAGTATGCCAGCTAAGGAACTTTATCCTTTTGTGAATGAGAATGTAGAACTGACGGAATGGGAGAAAGAACCTGCAGGTAAAATGAAATATATTCGCTGGACTAATAGTTTTCAGTTCTATTCTATAGACTATCAGAAGGCAGGATTCATAGTGAAGAAAAACGGGACTTGGTATATAACACCAGAAGGCGAAAAAGTTCTAAAGAAAAGTCCAGAGGATGTAATGAACTTGGCAAGAGCAGCCTATATAGAATGGAAGAAGTTGCGTGATATTGAAGTTGGAGCAGACGATGAGCCTACGGATGAAACCGCAGAGAAAGACAACTCTATGAATCTTGATTTATTGGAATCTGATGCAAGAGAGGGCATTAAACGCTACATAGTTTCAAAAAGCCCCTACGAGTTTCAAGACTTAGTGGCAGCCTTGCTTCGTGCTATGGGTTATCACACTCCTTTTGTCGCTCCCAAAGGAAAGGATGGTGGCATTGATATTATTGCCTACTTAGACCCGTTGGGCGCACAAACACCACGCATCAAAGTACAAGTAAAACATAAGCCCGACACAGCCATTGGAGCATCAGAAGTTCGTGCATTGTCTGGAGTGTTAAAGGCAGGCGACATAGCATTGTTTGTTACAAGTGGCACATATTCTGCCGACGCTCGTAATGCAGCTTCAGGAAATGATAAGTTCATCCGTCTTATAGATGGTGACGAGTTTATAGAAATGTGGCAGGAATACTACGATAAAATGTCGGATGATGATAAGAATATGTTGCCACTAAAACGTATATCGTTCTTAGGAAATAATGAATAAAAAAGAGGTAGGGCAAACAGCCCTACCTCTTTAATTATCTAAACTTGACGCTAGGACAGAAGTATTTCAGAATTGGACCAAACTTCTTCATCTCATAGTTGCTCATGGAACGAGCTTCGTTGGATAATCTTTTAAAAGTACCATTATTTTGTTCCTGCCAAATTTGAACATGGATAGTTCCCTTATGGAAAACCCTACCATCGTCTTTGTTGATATGTTCATGGCTCCAGTCAAAATCGAGATGTAATTTATTGCCGATATAGGTCCTTGCCTGACAAACACCATATACGTTTTGTCGGAAATAGACGTCGGACGTATTCGCATAAAATGGAAGATTTGTATGCGTGTCAGAATCCCCTTTACGCTTAATCAAATGTCCTCTTATGCCATTTATTGTTACTGCAGGCGAGAGTGATTCGTATTCGGAGCGTCTGCCCGCATAATCTCTTGAAAAGAAATCAGCTCCGTTTCCCATTTTCTAATATGTCATAATTACGTCCATAATTCACAATCTCATAGTCTTTCTCGCGAAGCCACTGCCAGAGGGTAATGTCATGATTGAGGAATCCTTCAGTTTTGAAATTGACTGCCAGAGCTTCAGATAAGTTCATCACATGAACCTCTTGAGCCCCATCTGTTTCAATACCATGACCAACGACATATTCGTCGTAGTTCATACGAATGACGTATATCTCATCGTCATTTTCATACTCTGATACAAGCAGATCGTTCAAGGCAGTAACCTCGTACTCCTGCTTATATTGCATGTTTTTGAAGAAGTTAGCTTCATTAGGAGTGAGGCTTCCTGTCTTCATGGATGCAAACAACTTTGCGTCTACATCCCATAGCTGATTTTTACTATTATCCATATTTGAATCGTTTTGAAATGAAATCTTTTAAGAATTTTACTGGTGTATGAATGTCTGGAATGTCTATTTCCGGACCATACACTAATATAAGGGTTGGATGTTTCTCTTCTTCCAAACGCCTAAGACCGTAGCACCAGATGTTGTAAGCCTGTAAGTCTTTGCGATTGCTAAGCCCACAGACTGCTATCACGCTGTTAGAAGGTAGACCTTCTAGGCAATAGGAGAAGGACTGGAGACCACCAAAGCTATAGGTGGGGATAACATTCATACCCCTAAGTTGGCAATAAAGACCAACAAAGCGTGTACGATAGGTGTTTTGCATATTACAGAATTCTGTGGGTAAATTGCGCCACAGACTGAAATCTGGACAGAATATATAGTCAAAATGGCTGACGTTAAATATAGTATATTCCAGATTACACCACATAGGATTCCGGAAGCGAAAGTCATCGAGAAAGAAATGAAGTGCCTCGTTTTTACCAGAGTGATCCTTCCTTTCGATATATGAAACAAGCTCAAAGTCTGTGTTGCCATTATATGGAAACATCTGTGGAAATGAATGCGTAGTAGTGAAGGTCATGCCCTCCATGAGGTGCATGTTGTCGTAGATTACCTTTCGCCTTTGTGGCTTGGGAATCAGGGAAGTCCTAGTAGACTTCCCTGAAGGGGTGTACTCCATTCGGTAGAGTTCCTTCCTGTCGAAAATATTAATAATTTTATCCATAATGTATAAAATATTATAATTAAACTCGACAGAAATTTGCCCGATTGTGGTATTTTTACTACCTTTGCCAAGCAATTCTGTCATGCCAGATGGGATTGTCCGTTGTCTCACTGTCCAAAATGAGACTTCGTTGCATGCCCTGTCCACTTGCCCTGAACAGGGCTTTTTATTTATGTATCTATGTCTTCATCTTTTTTGTCTTTACGTTTGGAAATTCTTGACTTCATCATAAACACTTGACCTTCAAGTGTCTCGTCGAGAGGAGGCTTACGGACCAGATCGTACATAACCACGTTATTCTCATAATCCATGCCTAATGAATCGAACATCATCTTCGCAGGTACAAAATAGTACCCACTCGATGAGCGAATATCAAAGCAGTCCTCATTACGCATATCTGTAATAATAAGGTATAGAGTCCCGCTTTCATCGTCTTGCGCAAACTTTGCAAATTTCTCGTCAGCTAAATTCATGTATTTTGCAGTCTCCTCTGTAAACCCTAGTCTTCCAGATCGCTGGATGGTAGCTTTCAGTTTCTTTGCAAATTTCTTTGCGCTAATCACTCTAATTGCCATATCTTTTTTATTTTGTGCAAAGATACGAATTTTTTATATATACAGCAAGTTTTTGAATAATTAAATATGAATTTTAACATTTCGCACAAAACCTTTTCTATTGCCTTCTATCACCTTGAAGAAAATAATGCAAAATAAAATGAGAATGCAAAGAAATTAAAACGAGAGACGCAAGCAAGCAAACAAGAATAAAATTAATTAAGTAAGTAAAACATCTAAACAAAGGTGCTTATATAGTATCCTGTCTTTGCCAAATTAATAAAGTAAGTAAGCAACCAAGCAAGTAGTAAGTTAAAACGGAAAATAATCTATTTTTTAGAAGTGATATGTTTCTCAAATTAAAGTTGTATCTTTGCAGAGTAAAACAAAAAACAATAAGCCTATGAATACTAACAAGGACAACAAAGAGATTGACATCAACGAAGTTGCTCTCACTGTTTATGTTGACAGTGAGGTGATCGGCAAAGTTCGTTCAGGAGAGATAAACCAGATTTGCTTAGATATCAACGATGACAACTACCGTCTGATATTGGAGAATGTAGAGGGACATCTATTGTTGGTCATTGACGAGATGCCAGAAACCTTTCATGGATGTTATCTGTATAATAAAGGTGTGTTCCCTTATGCTATCAAGAGTTCATTAGATTTCCTTCTCCTAAAAGGTGAAGAAGATTATTGCCTTTCAAGAATCATTGGTATAAATACGGAGCCTGGTGCTCGCTTTCGCTTTCAGGGTCCAGGTAAACCCAGTGTGGAAGATGCTGATGGCGATAGTTGTATCTGGGAAGTCCAGTTTGAGATAATACCTGTACCTGCTGAGTCCAGACATTATCTGATGCGTTGGAATCCCTCTATCAGTTTGTTTACAGAAAAAGATTATGAAGAGTGTGTGGCAAACATGGAACATGGTATGTTCCGCATAAACTGGAGTATCTACGATTGGGAAGAGGCTCGAAGGGGTGATTTCTTCTATATGATGCGAGTCGGCGACGATAAAGCAGGTATAGTATTCAGCGGTCAGTTCCTTAATGATCCATATCCTGCAGACGATTGGGGTGGAAGCACTAAGCGTAGAATGTATGTGGATCTGGTGTGTATGAACCCAGCAGAACCAGATACTGAATCAAACATTTCTCTTAAGAAACTGCAAAAAGCCATCCCTTCCTATGAATGGTCAAGAGGTCATTCTGGTGTGTTGTTGCCAAACAATGTGATAGAAGAACTGGAAAAGCTCATGTAGTTTCAGAATGTCAGAGGGACTGGTACCTGACATCATCTACTGGAACAATGGCAGACCCGTTGGTGAACCTCAGCCCATTTCAACGAATCCTCAGTATCAACAGTTGCTTAACGAGACAATAAATCTATTATAATATGGATGCATACGATTATATTAAAGATGATTTGGCAGGATACCCTTTCAATGCAAAGTATCCTCCCAACTATGAGAAGAAATGAGGGTTGTATCATGGCTATAAGAACAACTCTGAAGAGACGTTCTACTATGACTTTGCTGTTCAGAGGTACGACTTGCGCTTCAGCTACAATGGAGTTGAATATTATTTTCTTTCAGAACAGGATTATGCCGCTCAATGCGATGAGCATTTTACTAATGAAATTCGAAGATTCAAGGATGGCAATGACGTCCTTGAGAATTTCGAAATTGACGGAAAGAAACTGATAGAGTTGATACCGTTGATAGAAGATTGTGAACCGTATTGATATTTGTGATGTCAAAGGTGGAATTTGGGGACGGTTCTTGCTCTGGCAAGCGACTTCGTCGATGACTGAATGATCCACAAATGATAAATAATCTCACGACTGGCAGAGCATCGTTTCTGCCAGTCGTTTTACTGTCTCTATGTGTAAAAACTAAAATCCTGCTATCCCTGCTACAATGTGGGTGGAATGCCGATAAATAAAGGGTGGAGCATGTAGCACGATTGGGATTTATCCTGCTACAATGGTGCTACCATCCTACACCCGGACAGTGACTGTTTTTTGAGCGGATTGAAAACGGCTATAGGCGTTCAGTCGTTTGGCTGGAGCCGTTCAGTCGTTTGGCTATAGCCGAACGGTTGAAAGGATGCTTCTTTACCCCTCGAAGGACGTACCTGATACCCCAACAACGGTAACTGGTTACCCCTACGGGAGGCATCTTTCTCATCGATCGGAGACATCTCCGTTGTTGACGCAAGGAATCTAATCCCCGTTATTTGTTCGGAAAAAGAAAGTTTATGTTGCATCAGATGAAGGTGGTTGGGAAGGAAATGTGTACCTTTGCAGGCAGAAACTTAAAATCGAATAACGAATGATGAAGACAATGAGATTATTGGGCGTTGCCCTGTTGGCAATGGGAATGATGAGTTTTATGCCTGCCTCTAGATTGGTGGAGGAGGGTGGTACTGGTCCTTATAAGGCTATCATGAAGGAGGAAGCAACCTTGGAGGCACATACCATCCTTCGTCTCCCTACAGGTATCTTCTATGCCCAAGGTGTAAAAGCCAATGTGCTCTTCTTCAAGAAAGGAGAGCAAACTAAGGATGTATGGATCTATGATTACCGAACAGGCATCAAGCACACTCTTGCCACTAAGCCTATGATGCGATACCATCTTGACGATTTCGTGGTTTGCTACCATGCTGAGGACATTAGTCAACGAAAGGAAACATACAGTGAGGATAATCCCAATGGTCGTTGGCGTAAGTATCCTGTTTCAGAATTGTTGAAGCGAGACAAAACCAGCCTTGATATTTCCTGGATCAAACAGACTAATGACGATGATGACATGACATTGGCTGAGTTGATGAGCACCATTCAGCAGAAAAGTGACAACATCAGTAAGGCTGTGGCTGAATTGCAGAAACTTCTAAACGACATCAAAGAATAATTATGAACGAAGATAGCATTGAATTAAGGGATGCGGTAAAAAATTAAAGCCGCTATTCTTCAGAGCCAATATCATATAGCGCAGTTTGCCAACAAAGAACTGTTATCACTGTACTATTCTATAGGTTAATATGTATCCCATAAAACTCGGAATGGAGCATGGGAACTGGAGTTATTCAATCTATTTGCGACCAGTTGCATGGTGAACTACCGGGACTCCGTGGATTCTCTCCGTCTGCTGTAAAAAGAATGCGTTCATTCTATGAGCAATGGAAGGTATTAGAAAATCGCCCACTGATAGAGGGCGAAAATAAAGATGATAATAACGGCATTGACTCTCAGTCTCATACAAATCGCCCACCGCCAGGGGGCGATTTGGAGTGGAAAGATTTCCTTGCAATAAGTTTTACGCATCATAGCGAGATCATTGCCAAGGTATCAAACTTGGAGGAGCGCCTTTTCTACATAAAGAAAACGGCTGAATGCCATTGGAGCAAAGAGCGAATGATTGATGAAATAAAGGCAGATCTTTATCATTATCAGGCATCTATGCCAAATAATTTCTCGGAGACGTTACCCACAAGAGCCTCTGCTCTAAAGGCAATTTCTATGTTCAAAGACAACTATCTGCTTGAGTTTGTCAATATGGAAGAACTTGACGCCCGAGAGAAAGATGTTGATGAGAGAGTTATAGAGCAAGAAATTTTGCAGCATGTCAAGGAGTTTATCATGACCTCTGGTCGAGACTTCGCTTTTGTAGGGAATCAATATCATTTGGAGAAATTCGGTGTTGAACAGTTTCCTGATTTGCTGTTCTATAATGGAGAATTGGCAGCGCTCGTTGTTGTAGAACTGAAGCGCGGTGAATTTAAACCAGCATATTTAGGACAGTTGTCGGCATACTTGCGTATTCTCGACAGCGAAGTTAAGAAGCCTTTTGAAAATCCAAGCATCGGCATTATTCTTTGCTAAGAGGCAAATAAATCTTTTGTGGAGTTTGTCATCCAAGGATATGACAATCCTATGGGTGTTGCTACCTACAAGACTGTAGATGAGGTAAAGAAAATACTACCTTCTGAAGAGGAACTCCGCCGTGTGATGGATGAAGAAATATAAATTTAGTCTGCTGTGCAGACGATTTTCAACGATAGAATGGATATAAAGAAACTACGCCAGAAGATACTCGATCTTGCCATTCATGGTAAACTCGTGCCACAAGATCCAAACGATGAACCAGCATCCGTACTGTTGGAGCGCATTCGTGCAGAGAAAGAACGCTTGATAAAAGAAGGAAAGATTAAGCGGAGCAAAAAGTCTGCTAAATCTTCTGCCACTCCCAACTCTTCGGCACCTCAAACGGCACCTCGTTCCCATAATGGGGCGTATCACAAGCCATGTGGCAAAAATGGAATAAAGCATTTCAATAGCAAATTACAGTTAATGATTGATAGTTTCCTACCGACAAACGGGTCGTTTGTTACCGACTGACGGAGGGTTTCCTACCGACAAATTCTGTTTCTCCCTCGCGCGTGCGCGCACGAACTATAAATTTTTAAAACCTTGTCACCGTTGCCGCCTTGCAAAACTATTTAGTTATCAGGCAGTTGCGAGTAACAACGAGGTGGCAAGGGTGACAAGGAGTGGTACTTTCGGTATAAAACACCCATGATTCTTCATTGACAAAACAAGTTGTTTTGTTCCGATTCCGATAGTCTTAATCGATGATAGGGATGCCTTCTTTGAGAACAAAACAACTTGTTTTGTTCCGAAGCCCATACCTCCTGCCTGTGAAGGAGCCGCTTCCTTGGTGCGAAGGTGCCGCTTCCTCCATGTGAAGGTGAAGCCTCCGAGGGTGGAAGTCTGAGGCTTCGTAAACGAAAAACTTAAATATAATCGAGTTTTCTTTTCGTTTATTCGTATTTTTGAACTAATTTTGCACCCTGTTATGAGATACTTTGTGTGGTTTTCATACGATGGGACGAATTACCATGGGTGGCAACTGCAACCCAATGGGAATACGGTACAGGCAGAACTGCAACGTGCTTTGTCGCTTTTGTTGCGTGAGGACATCAGTGTGACAGGGGCTGGCAGGACGGATGCCGGAGTGCATGCCCGTCAGATGGCGGCACACTTCGATACGGAGGTGGCGTTTGACACAGACCTGTTGACGAAGAAACTCAATGGGGTACTGCCTGACGATATCAGTGTGAGCAGGGTGGAGCAGGTGAGTGACGACCTCCATGCCCGTTTCTCGGCTATCGCCCGTACCTATCATTATTATATCCACACCAAGAAGAATCCTTTCCTGAGACATTACTCGCTGGAACTGCATTACGTCCTTGACTTCCCCTTGATGAATGAGGCGGCACGTATCCTGATGGAGTATGAGGACTTCGGTGCTTTCTGTAAGGCAGGCAGTGATGTGAAGACAATGATCTGTCATGTGACAAGAGCGGAATGGGTGCAGACAGCGGATGATGCGTGGTATTTCGAGATTACGGCAAACCGTTTCCTGCGTAACATGGTACGAGCAGTCGTCGGCACACTGATAGAGGTGGGTCGCCATCGGATGACCCTCGACGGGTTCAGGGATGTGATTGAAGGAGGACGAAGGACGCAGGCTGGTGAGTCGATGCCCGCACTGGCTTTGAGTTTGGAGGAGGTAAAATATGACGTGACGAGATATCGAGATATCCAGATCACGGAATAACGAAATCGCGAGATCACGAGATGACGAGATCTCGAAATAACGATATAATAAGATGACTTGGTTATTATTAGCATTTTTGTCGGCGGCATTGTTAGGCTGCTATGATACATTGAAGAAAGTGGCACTGAAAGACAATGCCGTAATACCTGTGCTTTTCTTCAACACCTTTTTCTCTTCCTTGATTTTCCTGCCGCTGATTATCATGAGCGGTACAACGGATATGCTGGATGACAGTATCTTCCATGTAGGCAGTGGTGGATGGGAGATGCACAAATACATCGTGTTGAAGGCGATACTGGTGCTGTCGAGTTGGATTCTGGGTTATTTCGCCATGAAGAATCTGCCGTTGACCATCGTCGGACCAATCAACGCCACCAGACCAGTGATGGTGCTGGTGGGTGCTTTGTTGGTTTTCGGCGAACGGCTGAACGGTTGGCAGTGGGCTGGTGTACTGATGGCTATCCTCTCGTATTTCCTGTTGAGGAAAAGCGGAAAGAAGGAAGGCATTGACTTCCGGCATGACAAATGGATCTATATGACTATCGGTGCCGCTGTGTTAGGAGCCGTCAGTGGACTGTACGACAAATACCTGATGGCGCAGGAAGAGCAGGGTGGAGTAGGACTCGACCGCATGATGGTGCAGTCGTGGTTCACGATATACCAGTGTTTGATGATGGTTGTTCTGCTGATAGTGATGTGGTTGCCCAAGCATCATACGACGACTCCTTTCCATTGGTCATGGGCGATTATTGGTGTCAGCATCTTCCTGTCGGCAGCCGACTTTATGTATTTCTACTCGCTCTCTATCCCCGAGGCGATGATCAGTGTGGTATCGATGGTAAGACGTGGCAGTGTCATTGTTAGTTTTATGTTTGGGGTGATGCTGTTTCATGAGAAGAACCTGCGTGCCAAGGCTATCGACCTTGCGTTGATGTTGCTGGGATTGGTATTCTTATATATCGGTTCGGAATAGAATTACTCCAAAAATTTTGCAGTTCGCATAAATTGTTGTACCTTTGTCGCCCGAAATGGATAAGGTAAAAGCAGCATTGTTTGATTTGGATGGCGTAGTGTTCGACACAGAACCGCAATACACGGTATTTTGGGGAGCACAATGCAGGGAGTTCCATCCCGAGCATCCTGGTCTTGAACACGAGATCAAAGGACAAACCCTTGACCAGATCTATGACGCATGGTTTGACGGAGATTTGAAAGAGATCCGTCCTACATTGACCCAGCGCCTGAACGATTTCGAGCGAGACATGGATTATCTTTATGTTGCTGGTTTCAAGGATTTTATCACTTATTTGCGCAAGCAAGACATTAAGACCGCTGTCGTTACCAGTTCCAATCAAGCGAAGATGCAGAGCGTGTATCGTAAACATCCCGAATTCACGGGGTTGTTTGATGCTATTCTGACCTCTGAAGACTTTGAGTATTCCAAGCCACACCCCGACTGTTACCTGAAAGCGGCAGCCCGTTTTGGTGCTACACCAGCAGCGTGTGTGGTCTTCGAAGACTCGTTCAACGGGCTGAAATCGGGTAGGGCAGCAGGCATGAATGTCATTGGACTTGCCACGACGAATGCTGCCGAAGCCATTGCTCCGTTCTGTGATCGAGTCATTAAGGATTTCCGAGATTTTAAGATAACGATATAACGAAACATAAATAATAAAAGAATATGGCAGGATATTTAGTCAGTGACTCACGTAAGGTGACCACACATCGCTTTATTGAGATGAAGCAAAAGGGAGAGAAGATCTCCATCTTAACATCGTATGACTTCACAACGGCAGGTATTGTTGACCGTGCCGGTATTGACGGAATATTGATTGGCGACTCCGCCTCTAATGTGATGGCAGGTAATCAGACCACATTGCCTATAACGGTAGACCAGATGATTTATCATGCCCGCTCGGTGGTACGTGCCGTCAAACGTGCCTTGGTGATCTGTGACATGCCCTTCGGCTCCTATCAGGTGAATGCCGCTGAGGGTGTTACAAACGCTATCCGCATCATGAAGGAGAGTGGATGTGATGCCCTGAAACTGGAAGGTGGCGCAGAGATAGCCGATACCGTTAAGCGTATCTTGGACGCAGGAATCCCCGTGATGGGACATTTAGGACTGACGCCACAGAGTATCAATAAGTTCGGCACATACGCCGTTCGTGCCAAGGAACAGGAGGAGGCAGACAAACTGATGTCGGATGCCAAACTGCTTGCTGAGATCGGTTGCTTTGCTGTTACACTTGAGAAAGTACCGGCGAAACTTGCCGCAGAGGTAACCAAGGAGATCAATGTACCGACCATCGGTATTGGAGCAGGTAACGGTACAGACGGACAGGTGCTGGTTTATGCTGATATGTTAGGTATGACACAAGGTTTCTCACCTCGCTTCCTGCGTCGTTATGCCGACCTGAACACCATCATAACCGATGCCGTCGGTAGTTATGTCACAGACGTGAAGAACGGTGACTTCCCCAACGAAAGTGAATCATACTAAATGAACAGTCAGAACACACCCGTACACATCAAACTCTGGCATCGTGAGTTCTGGCAGTTGGCAGTCGCCAATCTGCTGCTGTCGATGTCAGTGTATATGCTCATCCCTATCTTACCGATATGGTTAGGCAAAGAGGAAAATTTCTCTTTGATAGAGATAGGGCTGTCGATGGGTGTGTTCTCATTGGGATTGTTTCTGTTAGGTCCATTCGTATCATATCTCGTACAGCATTATCGTCGTAACAAGGTATGTTTATGGGCTATAGCCCTGCTCATTGGTTGTCAGGGACTGCTTTGGTATATGGACACCATGAAATGTCAGTTCGTAGAGTTCTGGCTGATATTACTGCAGCGTTTCGGGTTAGGAGCCTTGTTCGGTCTTGCACAGATGGTGCTTGCCAGTACCTTGGTGATAGACACCTGTGAGTCGTTTCAACGGACGGAGGCAAATCATAGTGCCTCTTGGTTCGGGCGTTTTGCCCTCTCGTTAGGTCCTTTGACTGGTTTGCTGATTCATCAGTTATGTGGGTTCAGAGTCATCATCATGGTATCTATGGGACTCGCCCTCGCCTCTTTTTTACTGATTCGGATGGTAGAATTTCCGTTCCGTGCCCCAGAGGATCATGTGCATGTATTCAGTTATGACCGTTTTCTGTTAGATAAGGGTGGGGTGCTGTTCCTGAACTTGTTGCTGATAACCATAGCCCTCGGACTGTGTATCGGACAGATGGACACTTTAGAGGAGTTCGGTATGATGATGACTGGTTTCTTGCTTGCCTTATTAGCCCAGCGTTTTATGTTCCGGGACGCAGAGTTGAAGAGTGAGGTGGTGACGGGATTGATACTTCTGTTGGCTGCATTACTGATTAACATGACACAGCATACTGCCGTCGCCTTCTATATCTCATCTACTTTTATTGGTATGGCAACAGGAATAATAGGGACACGTTTCCTGTTGTTCTTCATCAAACTCAGTCGCCATTGTCAGCGTGGCACATCCCAGAGTACATTCATGTTGTCATGGGAGACAGGAATGGCACTGGGTGTTGGATTGACATATATCCTCGCAGACTTATTACCACAGCAGGTTCATGTTATAGCGCTATCATTGACAGCCATGGCACTGCTCATGTATAACGGACTGACACATAACTGGTTCTTGACACATAAGAACCGCTGATTCATCCCCTACTACATAATTGTGCATACGGACAGTTCCGGCAGGTCTTCTGGTCCTCCACAGGCTGGAAGGGTATATCGGGATTGAATATCTCATCCACACACGTTTGTAACATCTCCTTGAAAGCAGGGATGAACGGTTGTACATCCGTGATTTTATCCTTATCGAAACATAATGTCGGATCGTAGTTATCTCCTGCGGAATGCTGGATGAAGAGTAGGGCAGGGCTGACAGGTAACTGTTCACGATTCAATTGAGCATCCTCTCTGACAATAATACTATATAATAAGGTCTGAAGATAATAACCGTTGTGTGAGTCGTTGGTGGCAAAGATACTCTCAACATCTGGAAGACTGGTAAGTTTACCACCTCCCGTCTTATAGTCAATCACACGGATGCGCTCTTCTTGGTCCCTTATCACAGCATCCAGACGGTCAATACTTCCACCAATCGTTGTAGTGAAAGAGGTGCTGCCCTGATGTACCGTCCAGTCGTGAATCACCTCATACTCCAGCGCATGAATGGTAAAGGGTGCCAGTTGGAGATCAAGTCTCAACAACTGTCGTACATAATGGATGATGACCTCCCTATTGATGAGTTGTAGTCCGCTATAGTCTTTCTTATTAGGAATCTGCTCATGGAAAGCCTTGTCGACCGCCAACTCAACGGCTACTTTAGACTGTAGGACTTGCTGTATCTGTTGCTTCTCGATACGATGTCCGTGTTGCATTATCTGTTGGTAGAGATACTGTGAGGCGGCATGGAATACGATACCGAAGATACGGTCGTCTATCTGCAGTTCCTCGTCATCCATCTCTTTCAGTCCTCCCACATAGCGATAGAAGAAACTCAACGGACAACGGCGATAGGTGTTGATAGCCGTCGGGGTCAGCAGTGCGTGACGTGTATCGGGTTTCTTGACAAAGCGGTCGGCAAGGACCTCCAAGACCGCAGGTGTCTTCTTCACTGGTTCCGCCTTTCTCGCCACAATCTGCTGTCCTGCCTTCAAGGCATACTGATGGACAGGATGTCCACTCTCCACTAACAGTTGGAGCATGAAACGACTCATCTCTCCCGTATGTCCCTCGTCTGTCGCATTGTTATAGACCAGTGTGATATCAGAGGCACGTTGCAGGATGCGGTGGAAGTAATAGGCATAGATTGCTGTCTTATGGTCGACCGTCGTCAACTCATACGCTTTACGGAGACTATGGGGAATGAACGAACTGTCGTTGACACCCTTTGGCATGTTTCCCTCATTGCAAGAAAGCATCAGAACGTGGTCGAAGTCAAGGTTGCGCGACTCCAGCACACCCATGATCTGAATACCTTCCGCCGGTTCCCCATGAAACGGAATGGAGGTGGACTGTATCAGTTGGTGTACCAGTCGTTGCAAGGTAGTGAGATCGACAGTTAAGTCACCACTATTCACTAATGTCACCAGTCGGTTGATGAGGGTGTACATCCGGAACAGGGACTCATCTCGCAGAGATGCCGTCTGCCCGTCATGATCCTCTTGATTCGCTTGTTGTGCGATATGTCGCAACAGACGTGCTATCCATTGAAGGGTTGCCTCTGTCAGGAAGATACTCCCTGCCTCACAACTGCTTAAAAGGTCATCTGTCAGATATCTATAATAAGGATGGCGATGAATAGCCGTCATCAAACGGGGACGATAGCCGCCTATCTGCAATGCCATCAACTGGTTGACCAGGGAGGCGGCAGGTGTGAGAGCCAAGGGATAACCTGTGGTGACATTCACTTTCTCTACTTCTTGGGGAATACAATGGATGACAACAGGCAATAGTTGCTCGTCACAAAGGATAATGGCTGTGCGCTTGCCATCAGTATAACGCTGGTTCTCCTTCAACCAAGTGCTGACATAACGCGCCTGGATATTCTCTGTCGGCGCGGAGATATAACTAATCGTCTTGGAATTCTGGAACTGGCGATAGATAGCGTCCTCTTTGATATCCAACTCATTGGGGAACTCGTCAAGATACTGGGAGAGAAAATGACCAGCCTCATGTGACATGTAATAATGGTCGAAATCCCAATAGAAGAATGCCTTACCTTCTTTCCTTAACCGTTTGAAGAGTCGTCGCTCTACCTGATGCAGGAGGTTGAAACCCACAAAGAGGTAACGGTCATAGTCAAACGTGAGGTTCTCGTCAGTAGCCACCTGCCGGTATAATGCTCCCTCATAGGCAAGGTTCTGCTGCTCAAGCCGTTGGTTGAAATCGTGATAGATATCAGCGAAGTGACTCCATAGTTTGAGGAAACGCTCTTTCAACTCACTATTATGCTCGTCAGAGAAATTACTGAAGAACTGTTTGATGATGGCACGCTGCTCCTCCGTGAGATAACTGACATCATCCAGTTCATGGATATCACGGAGATTGGCAAATACCCTATCAGCATCTGCCATATTCTTATCGATATCGTCAAAGTCGGAAAGCAAAAGTTGTCCCCAGCCATAGAAATGATCAAGCGTCTCGTCAATACCTGTACAGGCGATATACGATTGGTGTAGGTCGCAGACCAGTTTGACGGAATCAGCAATCGCACGAGTGGCATGAGACGTGAAGAGATCACTAATGGTAATATAAGCAGGACTCCATATCGGCTGCCCTGTAAGACGTGCAAGATGCTCATTGATGAATAGAGCCGCACGCTTATTTGGAAAGACTATCGCTGTACGGGAAAGGTCATGACCGTACTTCTTGATAATATCCTCTGCAACGTATTCTAAGAATGTTTTCATTTGACGGGCTCTATTTTGTTACTATATACATACCAGAGGTAACCCTCAACCTGTTGGTGTCCCATTCTTCCAAGCAACTGCATGTACTCCCTAACCTGATTCTGATACTCCGGACGGGGGCGCCCGAACTTAAAGTCGACGACCACCATGCGGTTGCCATCATACATCACACGGTCAGGACGACGCTCGCAGACCTGTCCTTCCTCATTTGTATACAAAATGGAACACTCATTATATAACGTCCACTTGCCAGAGAACCAGTCCCTGACACGAGGATCCTCCAGACGCTTATTGAGCAATTCTGTCAGTTTCGCTACCGTGATATCCTCATCATAGAGAACACCATCCTGCTCTAACTTCCACAGGGCACCTTTGACATCATCTATCGTATGGATGGTGGAGAAGACATGATGCAGTACACTACCTATCTTGATATAACCCTGTTGGGTCGTATCCTCATCGGTCTCCACAAACTCACGACTTTTATTACTCTGGCGGAACACAGTCTTACTACCGAATACTGCCATCTCCACGGGAATCTGCTCAGAGGATTGCAGGAACACATTATCGGACCCCTGCTGTTTCTCTTCTTTCTCAGTATATAGCGTGCCGAAGGTGAAAGTAATATCCGACTTCTCGTCCTCAATGCCATTAAGCACTCCTCCGTCTAACGTCAGTTCAGGTAGTACTCGCTCTATCAAGGCAGAGCGTGTCCTTCCTGCCTTTCTCTTTCCTATCACAAAGAGATTCTTGCACGCTCGTGTGAAGGCTACATACAACAGATTGAGGTTGTCGACAGTCAACTGCAGATGCTCGTTCTGATAGTCCGCCTCATAGATCGTCCCTGTCATCTTTTTCTCACCGTAATCGATAGGAGCAACGGGAAGTTGACTGAACGGCTCTTCTTTTGGCTCGCACCAGATGGTGTCTCCACGCTCCAATTGCCAGTCGCAGAAGGGAAGTAGCACGTGGTCATATTCCAAACCCTTACTTTTGTGGATGGTCATGATACGGACACCGTTGAGTTCGTCACTCTGTATGGTTTTCTTATGAAGTTCCTGTTCCCAGGTCTCTATGAATGCGTCAATGTCGGTACTATTGTCTTTGGTGAACTCCATCAGACAATCATAGAAAGCACAGAGATACGCACTCTGGTCTTTCAACTGGTGCAGGTCAAAGATGATATAGAGTTGCTCTACCAACTCATAAAGGGGTAGCATCAACAACTCATCGAAATGAGCGATATATGCCTCCGGCAGAAGTGTGTCCGGCAGGATGCTCTTCAATAAGAGGTCGGCATCACTCTGGTTGTTACCTAACACATCCCGATGGTATGACTTGATGATATTGGCTTTCGTCAAGGTATCAGAGGGGTGGGTGAGCAGATGCAGCGCATTAACAAGCAACTGTACGGATACAGAGGCGTCGAGCCGGAATGCCTCGTCACTCACAATACTTACCTCTGGTAGTTGCTCCGAGAAATAGTTGGCAATGAGGGTGATGATGTCATTCGTTCTGACAAGGATAGCGATTTTGTTTTGTGAGATACCATGTCCCAAAAGTGACAGGACAGTCTCCTTCAGTTGCTCCAAGGTACGCTCGCGATAGTCTGTGGCAGGCAACAGGCGGATGTCCACATACCCTTTTGAGTCTCGCCGCTCGGGAATCTCTTGGGAGACATCCGCATAAGCATTCCATAGTTGTTCTGCCCCTGTGGCATTCTGCTCCACCAGCGCATCATGTTCTTGACGGGTGGCAATGGTGAAGAAGGCATTGTTAAAAAGGATGATATTCCGCTCCGAGCGATAGTTGGTCTGTAAGGGTCTGACTTCCATCATCTCCGGCTGAAACTGTTGCTCTATATGGTTGAGCAAACGCCAGTCACCAGAGCGCCAGCGGTAGACACTCTGTTTGACATCACCCACAATGAGGTTCTCGGAGCCTACGTGACTCATACACTCCCGCATCAACACCTTGAAGTTCTGCCACTGTACCGTACTGGTATCCTGGAACTCGTCAATCATCACATGACGCAACTGGGCACCAATCTTCTCGAAGACAAAAGGAGCGTCACTATCCTGTATGAGGGAATGAAGCAGGTGCTGGGTATTGCCTAAGAGGAAGACGTTAGCCTCGTCATTGATATCCTTGACTTTCTGCTCGATAATGCTTAGAAGACGGAGGTTGTTGAGATGACAGAGTGTCAGGTTTGCCGACTGGTATAGTTTCCATTGCTTCTCTCTTTCCTCCACAGCAAAACGTAGCATCGGCATCAATACCTGATCGGAAAGAAGATGAATCTCCTCCGCACGAGGATGATCTTTCTTATACCAGTTCTCGGGAGCCTCCATAGCCTTGACAGCAGTAGTGTTAAGAATAGAATTATCGAACTGTCCGTTCTTGATTTTAAGGAAGAAGCCCGAAACACCCCTGCTGCCATTCTTGATATCGGTAATGGCAAGCCCCTCCTGCTCCAAAGTGTCGAAATAGGAGGAGGCGATAGTCAGCATTCGCTCTTTGGCATCATCACGTATCTGACGGAGCGTCTTGGTATATTCTTCGAAGAACCCTTCCTCCGCCATCTTTTCATTCAACTCGTTCCGATGCTCTTTATAGTAATCACGGAAGATGGTCTTGCCGAAGTTCTTGATATCACGGATAAAACTGGTTTTCTTCTCATCATTATTACTCCAACTCTTATCCTCGCTGAGACTGTCCATGATATAATGAAGTAACCATTGCAGGATGACATCCGTGTGCTTGAGGTTGTCAATGAGTTGGTCGACAGCCATTTCCTCTACCTGGTCACCACTGAGTCCTACCCGTAGGTTTGCTGTCAGATCTAACTCCCGTGCAAGGTTACGAAGGACACTCTGAAAGAAAGCGTCAATCGTCTGTACACGGAAACTATTATAATTATGTAATAAAAGATGTAATGCCTCGCCAGCCCGCTCTCGGATGGTGCGCATAGGAAGCCCTGTCTCTTGCTGCACCTTCTGCGCATAACTCTCAGAGTCAGGCAGTTCTTTCCAGATACCATACAACTGGCTCAGGATACGCATCTTCATCTCCTCCGTAGCCTTATTGGTAAAAGTCACGGCAAGGATGCTGCGATAGTTGAGCGGGTTAACCACCAGCAGTTTGATATACTCTGTGGCAAGGGTAAAGGTCTTTCCGCTACCCGCACTGGCTTTGTATACGATGAGAGGTTTACGCATGACTACCACTTTCTGAATAACTCAAATGTGAATTTAAGACCGAACTCCTTGGGTTTCGCATTGAGGAAACTGCCGAAGGCTCCTATGGATACAAAACGGGTGGTTACACCATAACCTATCTCCGCATAAGGACGGGTGTGCTGGATAGACAGTAAACTGAAATAGATAGTCTCTCGCTCAATATACTTACCTACCAAAGGCAGGAAAGAGCAGACGAGTAGGGGAGACTCATAAGACGCATGCCCACGGAGATAATATCTTGACGTATTATACCATTCGCTGTTCAGCAACTGGAAATTGCCAGACCACTCGTCCTCCCATCCACCGGGCAGGTTCTGGTCACGGAAATTAGCATAGTCGAGGAAGTAACTCGTCTCCTTGTTGGTATAGAGTCCGAAACCTGCTTTGAGATTGATTTGACGCAGACAGTCTAACTTGAATTTATGACTGGCATCAAACTCGTAACGCTCATACTCCAAGTTGGAGCCGAGAATACCCTTGATGCTTCGCTCGTAGTTCACAGTGAGATAAGGACCACGCTGCCATGGGGTTAGGTGCAGGGTAAAGGTAGGCGCAAAACTGCGATATGACGTGGGCATATCGAAATCCCTCATCGCTTGGACATTATCCGCCTTACGGATGTGATACACCAGACCTGCCTTGATCTCCAACCAGTCGTAAGCCACCACATTATTGAGCGCTTTGATATAATTATCTGTGAAATAATTCACATTCACACGGTCAAATTCTTTATCCTCCATCTCAGGATGCATATTCTTGATAGCCTGCCTGATACTATAATGCGAGATACGGTTGTCGTTGGCGATGATAAGTTCCGCATAACCGTTACGCTTGGGATTATAGGTCATCCTGATAGGTGTGTAGTGGAAGAACTGCTTAATCTTGAAATTGTATCCGATTTGCGGATTAATCGTCAGATAGCGTTTCTTATTCCAACTATATCTTACACCTAACTGGATTTTGTACGAGAACCCTCGGCTACGGCTATAACTGATATACTGAGGATTCAGGATAGGGGAGAGCGAGAAGTCCGCCCCCATGGCATCGGTATGGGAACTTGTCACCAGCCTGTCACCGATATCCCACAGGACATCACCCACCGTGCGTTTCTTGGGTTTCAGGGTATCTTCCAATATCTTCTCCTTGTTTCTCCTTGCTTCCTCTAACTCTCTCTCCACATCATACTTATGGTAGATTCCCTTCTCTTCCTCATTTAACTGGAAAGTGCGCAAGGTCTCCATCATCTCACGGCTCTCCAGTTCGTTCAGAGAATCGGGCAGGGAAGTGGGGGCGTTGTATGTGGCAAGGAAATGGGAGGATATGCGGTTACCCATAAAACTGAAATACAAGTCGGAAGCACATCGCTGGGGCAGGATGGAACTGGTGTCTTCACTTCCTAATACCACATCAATATGGAATTTGAGCATGTCAAACTCTCCGTCATACATGGTGTAAACCACACGACCCGTGTTCTTGTTGACCAAGGCATACCCCTTCACCAACTGGGTGTTCTTCAGTTTCGGACGGAAAGAGACATGGACAAGATTCCCGTTCACATTCTCTATCGTGTATCGGTAATAGAAACGGTTGTTTCGATAGAACGGTGACAATAACCTGTCTTCATACAGTGTCTGGTCATAGATATTGGGAGTCAGGTAATCTGTAAACGCCTCACTGACCTGTCTGTCATGGGGAATCGTGTTGCTGATGACCTGAGACCTCGTCCTGAACTTATGGGTTTTCTCTATCTCCGTCTTACCATACGACTCTGAGATATACTTACGGTCTCCCTTGGCAACAGCATATAACGTAGGGACGAGGAACATGGTGAAATTACGACGTTCTGTATTCAACGTATATCTCATATACGTATTCGTCGTACTACCAATGTTGTTACTTGTATAGTTACGCTTATAACTCCACATCTTCTCAAGAATGGTGGAGTCTTCTCTCTCAATGGAAAAACAAAAAGTAGGCATGAAAAACAACATGCCTACCATTATTAATATAATATGGTGTGCTCTTTTATTCACAGCCCCAAAATTACAAAATAATTCTGAGGGAACAAAAGAATTAGCCCAAATATTTCATCAAAATGCGCGCATTCCCTGATTCACGGAGTTTGGCAATGCTCTTCTCACGAATCTGACGGACACGCTCACGGGTCAGTCCCAGACGGTCACCAATCTCCTCAAGACCCTTCTCGTGACAACCGATACCGAAGCACTCACGGATAATGGTGATCTCACGGTCTTTCAGTACTTTCTGCAGCACTGTGTTCAACTCCTGAGCCATCGACTCATGGTCTACCTGGCGGTCGGTGCGTGAGTCCTCACCACTTGCCATCACGTCCAGCATACAGTTGTCCTCACCGTCCTGGAACGGAGCGTCGATAGACACGTGATGACCGTCTGCCATCAGGCTCTGCCCAATCTTCTCCTCATCCAGATTCGTTGCCTCACTCAACTCAGAGACAGACGGATGACGCTGGTTCTCCTGCTCGAATTTGTTGATCTCGTGATTAATCTTATTCAGACTTCCCACCTGATTCAGGGGAAGACGAACGATACGGCTCTGCTCTGCGATAGCCTGAAGAATGCTCTGACGAATCCACCATACAGCATATGAGATAAACTTAAAACCACGTGTCTCATCAAACTTCTGTGCGGCTTTGATCAAGCCGATGTTACCCTCATCAATCAAGTCAGTCAGCGTCAATCCCTGATGCTGATACTGCTTAGCAACCGATACCACGAATCGGAGATTAGCCGTTACCAACTTGTCTTTGGCACGCTCGCCCTCAGGACCGCCCTTGCGGATTTTCTGAGCCAGTTCGATTTCCTCATCGATACTGATCAATGGTGCACGACCGATTTCCACCAGATACTTATCCAGTGCCTCACTTGAGCGATTCGTAATACTCTTTTGAATCTTTAATTGTCTCATTTAAACTTCTCTCTTTTTCCTTAACTGCTTGAAAATCAAGCGTGTGTACTAATTAATACCGTAAAACGATGCAAAATTACGAAAAATTTCAATACGTTGTTCTCCTTACACTCTTTTTTTTTATTAAAAAAGTTTAAACATGAAAACCCACGCCGTTGACTTGGGTCAGACATGGTTAAGTATTCTGAGAATCTTCCCCTACATGTATTTTTAAAACCCTTGTCACCGTTGCCACCTTGCAAAACTATTTAGTTATCAGATAGTTGCGTGTGACAACGAGGTGACAAGGGTGACAAGGAAAGGTGCTTTCAGTGTAAAACACCCATGATTTCTTCATTAACAAAACAAGTTGTTTTGTTCCGATTAAGATTATCTTAATCAATGATAGGGATGCCTTCTTTGAGAACAAAACAACTTGTTTTGTTCCGAAGCCCATACCTTCTGCTTGTGAAAGGTGCCGCCTCCAAGGGTCTATGGTACGGGCGTCAAGGGTCTAAGGTGTCGCTTTTGTCTTACGAAGGTATGGGCTTCCTCAAACTGAGACTTTAATCGGTAACAAACCATGCTTTAGTCGGTAGGAAACTTGTAGTTTGTCGGTAAGAAAGTTCCGTTGAGTCGATAACTGATTTGACATGCTTCTGAAAATAATTAGATTTCCTTTCTTTTTTCTTGTTTAATTTCGTATCTTTGCAATCAAAAGGAGGTTTGATCAAATTAGACTATAATCGTCATTATGATAAATAGAAATAAATAATAGAAACAAACAAAGTATATAATACAATGATGAAGGATTTTAATTTCTATGCCCCGACTCGTGTGGTGTTTGGACGAGAATCGGAGAAACTGATCGGGAATTTGGTGAAAGAATACGGTGGACATCATGTTCTGGTGCATTATGGTGGCGGTTCTGCTGAGCGCTCGGGATTACTGAATGTGGTTCGTCAGCAGTTAAAGGATGCTGGATTGGACGTTACAGAACTGGGCGGAGTTGTTCCTAATCCATTATTAAGTAAGGTGTACGAAGGCATCGGACTCGGACGCAAGAGTCAGATAGATTTCATCCTTGCCGTTGGCGGTGGCAGTGTGATTGACTCAGCCAAAGCCATTGGCTACGGAATTCCATACGATGGTGATGTGTGGGATTTCTGGGATGGCAAGAGCAAACCTGCGACATGTCTGCCGATTGGTGTCGTTCTGACAATTCCTGCCGCTGGTAGCGAGATGTCATCCAGTTGTGTGATTACCAAGGACGAAGGACTGCTCAAGCGTGGTGTCAACAGTGATCTGTGCCGTTGTAAGTTCGCTGTCATGAATCCAGAGCGTACCTATACCCTGCCAGCCTATCAGACGGCTGCCGGAGCCACGGATATCATGATGCACACGATGGAGCGTTATTTCACGAAATATGAGGATATGTCGCTGACGGACGCTATTGCGGAGGCATTGTTGAGAACTGTGATGGATTCGGCAAAAATCGTGATGAAAGAGCCTCAGAACTATCGTCATCGCGCACAGATTATGTGGGCTGGCTCCTTGGCACATAATGACTTGACGGAATGTGGTACAGAGAAGGATTTCGCCACCCATAAACTGGAGCACGAACTCAGTGCGTTGTTCGGAGTGACACATGGTGCAGGATTGGCAGCGTTGTGGCCCTCATGGGCTCGTTATGTGAAAGCAAAACATCTGAGCCGTTTCGTGCAGTTTGCTGTCAATGTCATGGGTGTCACGAATGATTTCGCACATCCGGAGGAGACTGCCGAGCAAGGTATTCTTGCCATAGAACGTTTCTATCGTGAGATCGGTATGCCTACGAATATCAGGGAATTGTTAGGCAGGGAAATCACGAAGGAAGAGATTGATACCCTGGTCGATAAATGCTCCCGTGGAGGGACTATCACCATTGGTGCCATGGAGGTACTTGGAGCCAAAGAGATGCGGGATATCTACGAGATGGCGAAGTAGGGGGGCACTCCCCTACTCGTTTTTCAGTGTCGGAAGTGCCAGATGGTATCTGACAGCGAGGAAACGCATCAGGCAAGTAACGAGGAACGAGGATATAACCGTTACTTCTATCGGAAGTTGTAAAGCGTCTAATCCCCAATAAGTTATGCCACCGAGGATAGCAGCCATCGCATACACTTCCTTATGGAAAATGACAGGCTCGTTATTCAGCAGGACATCACGTATCACACCACCTGCGGCACCCGTGATACACCCCATGATAATAGCCACCCAATATGGTTGTCCGAACGCCAAGGACTTCTGAATACCAGCGATATTAAACAATGCCAGTCCTAAGGTGTCGAACACAAACCAAGTGTTATGGAGCCGTTCAAGATGTCGCGCAAAAACAATCACAAACACCAAGGCGACTGCCGTACAAATGATATAAAAAGGATTTGTCATCCAGAAAGGGGTCGTTTCTAACATCACGTCACGGATGGTACCACCTCCGATGGCAACAGCAATACCGCACACATATCCCCCAAACCAGTCGAAATGCTTGGCTGCGGCATGTCGTATACCAGAGATAGCGAACGCAAAGGTTCCTAAAAACTCGATGAGTTGTTGTAATAACGTATCGTAATCCATCATTATTCCTTATATCTGTCACCCCAGTAATTCACCATCCGCTCGTAGAGTTTCTCCTCCACTGGAGAATGCTGTCCATGCCACAGACGCTCATTCACCAAAGCGTCGGGCATGTATTGCTGAGGGGTGAAATGTCCGGGATAGTCATGCGGATAGATATACCCATCATGATAGCCCAAGTCTTTCATCAGTTGTGTGGGAGCATTACGGATGGGTAGCGGAACAGGTTGATTACCAGTCCTTTTTACTAATCCCAAGGCAGCGTCAATACCCAAATAAGCAGAGTTGCTCTTGGGTGAGGTAGCAAGATATACTGTTGCCTCTGCCAAAGGAATCCTTCCCTCGGGCCATCCTATCTTCTGCACAGCATCAAATGCCGCATTAGCCAACAATAACGCATTGGGATTGGCAAGACCGATATCCTCTGAGGCAGAGATCACCAGTCGTCGTGCGATGAACTTCGGGTCCTCCCCACCCTCTATCATCCGTGCCAGCCAATAGAGTGCCGCATCAGGATCGGAGCCTCTGATACTCTTGATAAACGCAGAGATGATGTCATAGTGCATCTCCCCGTCCTTATCGTATGCCAAAGGGTTCTGTTGCAGTCTCTCTGCTACGAGTTGGTCGGTGATAACGATGGGTTCAGTAGAACTTGCTGCCTCGACCACTAACTCCAGAATATTCAGCAACTTACGGGCGTCTCCCCCACTATATCGCAATAGTGCTCCCGTCTCCTGCAGTTCTATCTTCCGCTCCTTGAGGATGATATCCTCTGTGATGGCACGATGCAGCAGGTTCAGCAGATCATCCTTTCCTAAAGAATTCAGCACATAGATCTGACAACGGGATAACAAGGGTCTGATAACCTCAAATGAGGGATTCTCCGTAGTAGCACCAATCAGCGTGACAACACCCTTCTCCACGGCACCCAACAGAGAGTCCTGCTGGGATTTCGAGAAACGGTGTATCTCATCTATAAATAAAATAGGTGATGCCTCGTTGAAGAAACGACCTTTCTGTGCTCTCTCTATGACATCTCTCACATCCTTCACCCCACTCGTCACAGCCGACAGCGTATAGAACGGAGTCTCCAACTTATGGGCGATAATCTGAGCCAGGGTCGTTTTACCCACACCCGGAGGTCCCCATAATATAAAAGAGGAGATACGTCCTGCGTCTATCATCTTACGCAAGACGGCTCCCTCGCCTACCAAATGCTGCTGACCGATATAGTCATCCAGCGTACGGGGTCTTAGTCTCTCGGCTAAAGGTTCTGCCATATTCCACGACAAAGGTAGTGCTTTTTGGGGAAATTAACAAAAAAATATTATGGAAATACTTGTATTTCGATACTTTTTGCATTAACTTTGCAGCCATAATCATTAAAAGTAGATAAAATATGAAAGAAGCAGCATCGAAACAAGCACTTAGCATTAAGAACTTAACCAAGAGTTCTATATGGGATATTCAGGAGAACGATGTCTTTAGAATGCTCAACAGCGGTAGTAAGGATGCGGATGTCAAGGATAACTTACGTCATTATGTGGACATCATCCGTTCAGCCTTCACCATTGAGGAACTAAAGGAAGACACCCCGGCAATACGCAAATCCTATGAGAAACAAGGTTATAAAGTCGGACAGGTAGCACTGGATGAGAGCACGAAGGTGTTGTGGGCTATCCGCAAACGTCCTATCATGCGTGTCACCGACCTGACCTATGAGAATATCCGACATATCTCTGCCAGTAAGTTGGTAGAGGTCCTGGAGCGTAACTTCGGTGGTGGCTGGGACTCCCTGTCACAATCCATTCAGGATATCATCGAGAGTGGTTTCGATATCTCCACCACAACCCTTCCTAAAGACCGTCTTCACAAAAAGGGAGGTATGTACGAGAAGAAGATTGCCGATGGCTATGAGGTTCTTGAGGTTGCCAAAGGCACTTGGGTAGAGGCTATCTTTGCGAAACTGAAGCCCGAGACCATCAAGCCACGCATGAAGTTCGACAGTGTCTCTGAGGACGATGAGGATGCTGAGATCGAGGATAATTTCGTCAACCATGACGAGGAAGACGAACTTGAGGAGTTCAACGAGGACGAGATGAACGAGGACAACTACCGTACAACCTTTGAGATAGAGACAGACCCCGACGAGGAGGCTGGCGAACTCTCAGAATACGGTGCTGACGAATAGTCCATCCCGTGAGACACAATAACTAAGAACTTAAAACTTTATTAATCATATATGAATATTCCAAGTGTGTTTTGGCTTGTTCCCATAGCCTCAGTTGTGGCATTGGGAATGGCTTGGTACTTCTTCAAGAGCATGATGAAGTCCGACGAGGGTACTCCTCGAATGCGTGAGATTGCTGAGTATGTACGTAAGGGTGCCATGGCTTATCTGTGGCAACAGTACAAAGTTGTTATCATGGTGTTTGCCGTTCTGGTAGTTATCTTCGCCTTCATGGCGTATGGTCTGAACGTGCAGAACCCGTGGGTGCCGTTTGCTTTCCTGACGGGTGGTTTCTTCTCCGGACTGGCTGGCTTCTTTGGTATGAAGACGGCAACATACGCTTCGGCACGTACTGCGAATGCCGCACGCCATAGTCTGGACGCTGGTTTGAAGATTGCCTTCCGCTCTGGTGCTGTGATGGGCTTGACAGTGGTAGGTCTTGGTTTGCTGGATATCGCTATCTGGTTTGTAGTCCTCAACCGTTTCGATGCGGATGGACTCATCTCTATCACCACGACAATGCTTACTTTCGGTATGGGTGCTTCCACACAGGCTCTGTTTGCCCGTGTGGGTGGTGGTATCTATACCAAGGCAGCAGACGTAGGTGCTGATATCGTAGGTAAGGTGGAGGCGGATATCCCTGAGGATGACCCACGTAACCCTGCCACTATTGCTGATAATGTAGGTGATAACGTGGGTGATGTCGCTGGTATGGGTGCCGACCTGTATGAGAGTTATTGCGGTTCCGTACTCTCTACCGCAGCCCTTGGTGCCTCTGCCTTTGCGGCAAGTGCCGCTGACGGTATGCAGTTGAAGGCTGTCATTGCCCCGATGATTATCGCTGCAGTGGGTGTGTTCCTGTCCCTGTTGGGTATCTTCCTGGTTCGTACAAAGGAAGGCGCTACGATGAAAGACCTGCTCCGCTCCCTGTCATTGGGAACGAATGTCAGTGCCGTTCTGATTGCTATCGCCACCTTTATTATATTATATTTATTAGGTATAGAGAACTGGCTCGGTCTTTCCTTCTCTGTCATCTCTGGTCTCGCTGCAGGTGTGATTATCGGACAGGCTACGGAGTACTATACTTCTCACAGTTACAAACCCACCCAGAAAATCTCTGAGGCTGGTTTGACGGGTTCTGCTACTGTGATTATCAAGGGTATCGGCACAGGTATGATCTCTACTTGCATCCCAGTGCTTACCATTGGTGTCGCTATCATGCTGAGTTATCTGTGTGCCAACGGTTTCGACCTGAGCATGAGTTCCAAGAGTCTTGCCCATGGACTCTATGGTATCGGTATCGCTGCCGTAGGTATGTTGTCCACCTTAGGTATCACCCTTGCTACTGATGCTTACGGACCTATTGCCGACAATGCTGGTGGTAATGCGGAGATGAGTGAGTTAGGTGAGGATGTGCGTCATCGTACAGATGCCCTTGATGCTCTTGGCAACACTACTGCCGCTACTGGTAAGGGCTTCGCTATCGGTTCTGCCGCATTGACCGCTCTTGCTCTTCTTGCTTCATATATCGAGGAGATCAAGATTGCGATGACCCGTGCCGATGTGATGATGCAGAACGTACAGGGTGAGATTATCAAGGCTACCGATGCTACGATTCCCGATTTCATGAACTACTTCCAAGTCAACCTGATGAACCCGAAAGTCATCGTGGGTGCTTTCATTGGTGCTATGGCTGCCTTCCTGTTCTGTGGTTTGACCATGGAGGCTGTAGGACGTGCTGCCCAGAAGATGGTGGTAGAGGTACGTCGCCAGTTTAAGGAAATTGCTGGTATCTTAGAGGGAACAGGTACTCCCGACTATGGTCGTTGTGTAGAGATCTCTACTCGTGCGGCACAGCATGAGATGATATTCCCCTCTATCCTTGCCATCATCATTCCTATCGTCGTAGGATGTGTGTTAGGTGTTGCTGGTGTGTTAGGTCTGCTGGTTGGTGGACTTGCCAGTGGTTTCACCCTTGCTATCTTCATGGCGAATGCCGGAGGTGCTTGGGACAATGCCAAGAAGAATGTTGAGGAAGGTAATTTCGGTGGTAAAGGCTCGTTTGCCCATAAAGCGACGATTGTAGGTGATACTGTTGGTGATCCTTTCAAAGACACCAGTGGTCCATCCTTGAATATCCTCATCAAACTGATGTCGATGGTCAGCATCGTGATGGCTGGTCTGACAATCGCTTTTATGTAAAATCCGACTAAATAACTCCAATATAAAGGCTCTGGACGAAAGATTCAGAGCCTTTTTCTGTCTTTTTCCCTTTTTTTTTGAAAAAAGTCGAAGAAAAGTTTGTTGGATTCAAAAATAGTTCGTACCTTTGCAACCGCAAAACCAAAAGGATGCGCTTGTAGCTCAGTTGGTAGAGCACCTGACTCTTAATCAGGGTGTCCAGGGTTCGACCCCCTGCAG
>Ga0247608_10001484_pt1 | contig 32290 bp, 27 predicted proteins | sample 176DNAGHGlowgp2_FD_193490 | JGI IMG/M metagenome (GOLD analysis project Ga0247608, IMG submission 193490) | Sheep rumen microbial communities from Palmerston North, Manawatu-Wanganui, New Zealand - 1766 DNA GHGlow gp2 | ecosystem: Host-associated > Mammals > Digestive system > Stomach > Rumen ...
CAGAGGCGAATGGAGCATCATCTGTCGGGCCCAGCTGACGCATTCGTCCTCCAAGTCAGCCAGCGGCACCACCTTGTTGACCATGCCCATCTGTAGCGCCTCCTGTGCGGTGTACTGACGGCACAGGAACCATATCTCGCGAGCCTTCTTCTGACCCACGATACGGGCCAGGTAGCTGGAGCCGAAGCCGGCATCGAAGGACCCCACCTTGGGACCGGTCTGTCCGAAGATGGCATTCTCGGACGCTATGGTCAGGTCGCACACCAGATGCAGCACATGGCCGCCACCGATGGCATAGCCGTTGACCATGGCGATGACAGGTTTAGGCAACCGCCGTATCTGCATCTGCACGTCGAGCACCGACAGGCGGGGCACACCCTCGTCGTCGATATAGCCGCCGCGGCCCTTTACATGCATGTCGCCACCAGAGCAGAAGGCGTGCTTGACATCCTCCGGCCGTTGTCCTTCAGGCACCTCGCTCATGGCTCCCGTGAGCAGCACCACGCGGATGCGCTGCATCTCGCGCACCTGGGCAAAAGCCTGACTCAGCTCCAGCGTCGTCCGCGGCGTAAAGGCGTTGCGATAGCGCGGACGGTTGATGGTAATCTTGGCGATGCCCTCATACTCTTCGAAGCGTATCTCTTCGAACTTCCTAATCTCTTTCCATTGTCTCTTTTCCATACGTTATTCTATTTTTTCCCGCAAAGGTACTAAATATTATTGAAGAAGAGGTTGGCCATTAGAGGTTTTTTCACTATCTTTGCATCCGTAAACCTAAAAGCTCGACAGATATGCTACAGATACGCTGCAAGAATACGGGAGTGACGAAATCGTTTCAAGAGGGCACGTCGCTGCTCGACATCTATCAGGAGTTTCAGGACGACATCCGGCTGCCCTACCCCGTGGTGTCGGCAAAGGTGAACAATGTGTCGCAGGGACTGAAGTTCCGCGTCTACCAGAACCGCGACGTAGAGTTTCTGGATGCCCGCGAGGGCAGTGGCCACCGCGTCTACGTACGCAGCCTCAGCTTCGTGCTCTACAAGGCCACGCAGGACCTCTTCCCTGGCTCGAAACTGTTTATTGAGCACTCGCTGAGCCGAGGCTACTACTGTAACTTCAAGAAACGCCATAACGACACGCTGACGTCGGACGACGTAGAGCATATCAAGACGCGCATGCAGGAAATCATTGCCCTGGACATGCCCTTCCGCCGAACACAGGTACCCATAGAAGAAGCCATACGCGTGTTCAGCGAGCGCGGATTCGCAGACAAGGTGAAACTGCTGGAGACCAGTGGCCAGGCCTATACCGACTACTACACGCTGGGCGATACCGTAGACTACTACTACGGTCCGCTGGTACCCTCGGCCGGATATATCACGGTGTGGGACCTGGAGCTTTACGAACAGGGACTGCTGTTGCGTGTGCCCGACTGGAACGACCCGTCGAAAGTGGCCGAGAAGGTGGACATGCCCAAGACCTTCGGGATGTTTGCCGAGAAGACACGCTGGGACATCATCATGCGTCTGTCGAATGCCGGCGATGTCAACCGCGCCATACAGCGCGGCTACGCCTCGGAACTGATACAGGTCAGCGAGGCCCTGCAGGAAAAGAAGATAGTACAAATAGCCGAGGACATCAACACGCGTTTCCACCAGAAGGAGCACCCCGTGCGCATTATCCTCATCACGGGGCCCTCGTCGTCGGGCAAGACGACGTTCTGCAAGCGTCTGTCGGTACAGCTGCTGGCATGCGGTCTGCGCCCGCTGTCGGTATCGACCGACGACTACTTTGTGAACCGTGTGGACACCCCGAAGCTGCCCAACGGCGACTACGACTTCGACAACATAGAGACCGTGGAGTATGCGCTGTTGGAAGACCATCTGCAACGGCTGATGGACGGCGAGCGTGTAGAGGTGCCGGAGTACAACTTCTCCACCGGTCTGCGCGAGTGGAACGGCAAGAAGCTCAAACTGTCGAATGACACGGTGCTCATCATTGAGGGCATCCATGCACTGAATCCCCTGCTGACAAAGAAGATTGACGACTCGATGAAGTACAAGATATACATCTCGGCACTGACCAGTATCTCACTCGACGACCATAACTGGATTCCTGTACGCGACAACCGGCTGCTGCGCCGCATCATTCGCGACTACAACAAGGGGGCTTTCACCGCCCGCGAAACCATCAGCCAGTGGAAGAACGTGTGCGAAGCCGAAGACCAGTGGATATTCCCCTATCAGGAAACGGCCGACGTAATGTTCAACTCGGCGCTGAACATTGAGTTTGCCGTGCTGCGTACCCACGCTGACATCATTCTGCAGTCGGTACCCCGCAACTGTCCAGAATATGCCGAGGCTCACAGGCTGCTAAAGTTCATCCATTACTTCCTGCCGGTATCCGACAAAGAGATACCGCCTACGAGCATCATGCGCGAGTTCGTAGGCGGCAGCAGTTTCAAGTTCTAATGCGAGAGCGAACTGTAGTAATCCTTCATGGCACGTTCGTCAGTAGCGGCATCTGTGAAGGCTTCCAAAAGGACAGGACGGTCGCTATCCATATATAGTAAGGTGTCCATGGCCCGTTGCAGATGCTGCATGTCGCGGACCTCTATATAGCGGATGTCGTTCTGCCGGCAAATGCCTTCGGCCGTAGCCGGATGTGCTGCAGCGACTAATTTGTCACGGGCAGGACTTTGGTTCAGTCCTGGCAGCATATTGAAGATACCACCGCGTCCGTTGTTCAGCAACAGGATACGCAGGTTGCCCCGAAGGTTCTGATTCCACAGGGCATTCTGGTCGTAGAAGAAGCTAAGGTCGCCCAATACACAGACCACCTTGTCGTCGGTCACGACTGAGAAACCTGCTGCCGTGGAGAGCGAGCCCTCAATACCATTCACGCCACGATTGCACCATACAGGATGCTGTGCATAGATATTGGCCAGCCGGATAGCCGAGCTATTGCCGTAATGAATGGGGACATCATCGACTGTATTTTCCAGACATCTCACTACCGCCATCTGCGAATAAGGGGGCTCATAAGCCTCCACTTTCTGCCTGACGTATGTGAGCAACTGGTCCCACAGACTGACAAACGGATGGGGATGGGGCTGCTGCTCAAGCATGAAACGCACCTGGTCGGCCACCACGTCACCATCGCCCTGCACGACATGAGTCAGATTCAGGAATGTGTCCGCAGGCTGGCCGGTGGCATTTACCTGCCAGGTCTGCTTGGCCTTACGAAGGAAGTGTTTCAACCGCTTGCTGACGAGGGAGCCCCCGGTATAGAGGACAAAGTCGGGCACGTAGCGTTCGTCGTCGGCAACGAGCATGGCGGCTTCATCCATCAGCGGATTCCATGGTTGTCCGGCTATCAGCATGGGGCGCTTGCTATGTATAAACATCCGGACCACATGACTCAGCACATGAGGGGCCATCGAGGCTGGGGTGAGTTCTATCTTGCGCTCATCGGGTAAGGTTGCAGTGGTGAAATTGAAGAGTGGTTCGGTGATGGGCACATTGACATGCACAGGGCCGCTTTGCGCCATCAGAGCCTCATTGACCAGACGGTTGCAGTACCAGCGCGACTCCTCATCAAGAGGTTCGGGCAGTGTGACCGCCTTGACGACAAAGCGTCCCAGGGCATCAGGCTGCGGCAGCGTCTGTCCGTCCTGCTGATCTATCCACTGTGGCGGCCTGTCAGCAGATACCACCACCAATGGCCGATGCTGATAGTAGGCCTCGGCCACGGCAGGGACCGTGTTGAGCAAGGCCGTGCCCGAGGTGACACATACCACCACGGGAGCGTTGACGGCTTGCGTCATGCCCAAGGCGTAGAAAGCGGCCGAACGTTCATCTGTAACGGGGAAACATTGTATATCTGGACACTCGTTCAGGTTATGCACGATGGGCGCATTCCTGCTGCCCGGGCACACCACTGCATGGCGCACGCCATGTGCCACCAACAAGCTGGTCAGTATGTTTACATTCTCCTTATCTGAATACATCGTCCCTCCCTCTTCTGTTATTATGTTATTATGTCTTTAAAACCTGTTATTATGTTATTATGTCTTTAAAACCTGTTATTATGTCTTTAAAAAAGTTACTCTGTCTCCACCACCACGCGGCGCATGGTGTCCATCTTGGTCTCTGTCTCCTGCCACTCCTGCTCTTCCTTACTGTCGCACAGCAAGCCTCCACCGGCATACAACTTATAGGCGTCAGCAAAGAGCTGCATACAGCGCAGAGTGACAAAGAGGTGTGTCTTGCCGTTCAGTGCCAGCGGCCCCATTAAACCACTATAGTAGGTACGCTCATGGTGCTCATTACGCAGTATGAAGCTGAAGGCTTTGTGCTTGGGCAATCCACAGACAGCAGGTGTGGGATGAAGGGCAAACAGCAGGTCACCCATGCGCGCATTATCTAATAAGGTGAAACGGAAGTCGCTCCGAAGGTGTGCCAGATGTCCGGCACGGGCCGTGTAGGGACCGTCTTCGGTGAAGTCAGAAGTAAAATGTTCCAGCTGTCGGGTGATGTAGGTGGCCACGTAACGCTGCTCCTGCAGGTTCTTGTCGCTCCACAGCACCTCGTCGGACCACGGCATGGTACCAGCCAGCGCCATGGTCTGCCAGCGACCATCGATGCCCGAAAGCAGCGTCTCAGGGGTAGCAGTCAGCCACATGCCGCTTTGTGGGGTGTACACCAAGGCAACAAACATACGCGGATACAGCTGGCAAGCCCGATGGAACAGCGTCATGGGGTCATCGGCCGACGTCTTAGGCAGTATGGTGCTACGCGACAGCACCAGCTTCTGGAAGTCGCCATTCTTCAGATGAGCATGGAAATTCAGGAAGTCTATATGATAGTTCTCACGCCCGTCATCATTGGGGATAGTCCCTATGGAGGGTAACTCGACGGCATCGCTGGCGGCGGTATTCCCATCGGGTTCTATCAGCAGTATGGGACGTTCTGCCGTAGCAGCAAAAGGGGCTATGACAAAGCCCTGCTGGCTGCTGAGAGCCTGAAGCGAGGGAAAAGTGCGGACTGCACCAGCCACACGCTTATAGTCGCGGGCATACGGCAAACGATAAAGAGCAAAACCCTGGGTCATGGTTTCTTCTGCTTGATAATGTAGTTGGTGACACGAACCGAGCTGATGAGTTCGCCTGCCGTATTCTTGATATCTACGGTCCATACATGCAGCGTGTTGCCACGGTGCTGCAGCCGTGCATAGGCCGTCACCGTGTCGCCTTCCGATACAGCCTGTACATGCGAGCCACTGACCTCGATACCCACACAGGCGCAGTCCGGACATAATGCCGACGACCCTACGCCTGCCACGTTCTCGGCCAGCGCCAGCGAGGCACCGCCGCTGAGAAATCCGAAAGGCTGGCGGTTACGCTCGTCGACCTTCATACGCGCCATACAAGTATCGTCCTCGGGAGTGGATAGAAATTCCATGCCGAGGGCGGTACTTAAATTGGGTTTCTCGTATATAATCTGGTTGATTCTTGTTACGTCCACTCTTGCTAACTTTACTTAAACAACGAGTACTCGGGTACTGACCATGCCAGGGCTGCAGCACCCAGCACCTCACGCTCGTGGTCGCTCAGCGACGATACGATAATACGGATTTTACCTCGAGAATTAGGGAACACATGTTCGTCGAACGACTGTTTCATGGGGTTAGTAAGCCATTTGCCAGCATGCGAAATGCCGCCGGTAAGGATGATGGCCTGCGGGTCGACCACAGACGCATAGTTAGCCAGACCAATGCCCAACAGATAGCCTGTACGACGGTAGGTCTCTATAGCTAAGGCATCACCTTGTTCGCAGCAGGCTGCTATGGTACGAGGAGAGAGCTTGTCAAGCTCGCGCATCACTGACGACGTGTCGCTCTCGGCCATCAGTTCCTTAGCCGTCTGCACAATACCCTTGGCCGCACAATAGGCTTCTATACAGCCTTCCTTGCCACAACCACACTTGCGTCCATGGTCTATCAGACAAACATGCCCAAACTCGCCTGCGAAACCATTATAACCTTTATGGCCCTTACCTCGCGAGAAGAAACAGCTACCCAGACCGACACCCAGACTGATGACCACAAAGTCTTCCATGCCGTGAGCCATGCCGTAGTTGTATTCGCCAAGTGCTGACACATGGGCATCGTTAGCCACAGCAACGGCCATGCCCAGTCTGTCGCGCAACATGGCAGCCAGAGGTATCACGCCCTTCCAAGGCAGGTTGGTAGCATTGACGATACTACCCGACAGGAAACTGGCACTGGGACAGCTGATGCCTACCGAACGAACACTCATAAAGCCACCGTTGGCCTCCATGAGTTCAACCATCTTCTCTGAAAGATAGGCTACGAAATTGTTGATATCAGGATAGTCGGTTGTCACGAATGTCTCCTCAGCAATGATGTCGCCACGAAGGCCAACAATGGCATACGTCGTACGATCATTACTGATGTCTATGCCCATTACGCGCGATTTAATGTCTTCTTCCACCATAGTTTCAATAATTGTTAGTTAAAATCGCTCCTTTCATTCATACTATTTAAATAAAGAATACTCTTCCACCTCCCAGGCCAGAGCACTGGCCCCCAGCAGGTCCATCTCGCCCTCATCCAGCGCCGAGGTCAGGAACTTAGCCTTGCCTTGAATATTGCGGAACACATGTTCGTTGAACGACTGTTCTGTAGGCTCAAGCAAGAAGTCGCCCGCATGCATCACCTTACCAGTGAAGATGATGGCCTCGGGGTTTACCACCGACGCATAGTTGGCCAAGCCGATTCCCAGAATCTCGCCCGTACGGCGCATGGTCTCCTTGGCCAGTTTGTCACCCTCCTTGCAACATTCCACAATAAACGAATACTCCAATGGGTCTGCATCTCTCATCATCGAAGGCTCCTGGCTTTCGGCCATCACCTCTTTTGCCGTCAGCACGATGCCTTTTGTCGAGGTGTACATCTCCAGACAACCTTTGTTACCGCATCCACACTGGCGGCCGTCAATCTTGATACAGCTGTGCCCTATCTCTCCCGTGAAACCACTGCCTCCCATGTGGGGCTGACCGTTAGAATAGAAGCAACTGCCCATGCCACTGCCCAGCGTCACCAGCACAAAGTTCTTCAGCCCGTGTGCAGCACCATAGACGAACTCGCCAATAGCCCTGACGTGAGCGTTGTTTCCCAGTGCAACGGCTAGTCCCAGACGGTCTCTCAACATCGCCGCCATGGGCACTACTCCCTTCCACGGCATATTCGGAGAATTCACAATACTACCCATCAGGAAGTTTCCACTGGGAGCACTGATACCTACCGAGCGCACCGTCTCGTAGCCGCCATGTGTTTCTACCATGTTAATGATACTCTCGCTCAGACGAGAGGTATAGTCAGCCACATTAGGATTGTCGCCTGTCAGGAAACTTTCCTTCACCAAAATATTACCACGAATGTCAACCACGGCAAGGGTAGTAGTTTCCTTCTCAATATCGACGCCTACGACACGGGTCTTCAAGTTTGTATGTGTCATCGTTATTGTTACAAGTGTATGCGGTTAGTATTAAACAGCGACAAATATAGTAAGTTTTTTCCGAACGACCAAACTTTTTCGGCTCTTTTTCGCTACGTTTCACTTTTTTTTCGTACCTTTGCGGCGTAAAGTGAAAAGAAAGAAAAACAAGATATGAACGTTTTAGAACTTAGCGAACAAGAAATCGGCAGACGCGAAAGTCTGCAAGAGCTGCGCCAGATGGGTATAAATCCTTATCCTGCAGCAGAATATCCTACCAATGCTTTTTCCACCGAGATACGTGACAGTTTCGTTGACGATGCCGAGCCCCGTCAGGTGTGTATCGCCGGTCGTATGATGAGCCGTCGCGTCATGGGAAAGGCCGCCTTTGTCGAACTGCAAGACTCCAAGGGGCGCATACAGGTATACATCACCCGTGACGACCTCTGTCCTGACGACAACAAGGACCTGTACAACGTAGTCTTCAAGAAACTATTAGACATTGGCGACTTCATCGGTATCAAAGGTTTTGTGTTTCGCACCCAGACGGGCGAGATTTCCGTACACTGCCAGGAACTCACCCTCCTGTCGAAGGCCCTTAAGCCCCTGCCTATTGTCAAATACAAGGACGGTGTAGCCTACGACAAATTCGACGACCCAGAGCTGCGCTACCGACAGCGCTACGTCGACCTTGTGGTGAATGACGGTGTAAAAGACACCTTCCTACAGCGTGCCACCGTCATACGTACCATCCGCAAAGTCCTGGACGAAGCAGGGTACACCGAGGTAGAGACCCCCACCCTTCAGATGATTGCCGGCGGAGCCTCGGCACGTCCCTTCATCACCCACTTCAATGCCCTCGACCAGGACATGTACATGCGTATTGCCACAGAGCTCTACCTGAAGCGACTCATTGTGGGTGGCTTTGAGGGTGTCTACGAAATAGGCAAGAACTTCCGCAACGAGGGTATGGACCGCAACCACAACCCTGAGTTCACCTGCATGGAGCTCTACGTACAGTATAAGGACTATAACTGGATGATGTCTTTCACCGAGCGACTGCTGGAGACCGTCTGCATAGCCGTCAACGGCAAACCTGAGCGTGAGATAGACGGACAAATAGTATCTTTCAAGGCTCCCTACCGCCGTCTGCCCATCCTCGATGCCATCAAGGAGAAGACGGGTTTTGACTGCAACGGCAAGACAGAAGACGAAATCCGACAGTTCTGCCTCTCCAAGGGTATGGAGGTCGACGACACCATGGGCAAGGGCAAACTTATTGACGAACTCTTCGGTGAGTTCTGTGAGGGCACCTTCATCCAGCCCACCTTCATCACTGACTACCCCGTCGAGATGTCTCCACTCACCAAGATGCACCGCTCGAAGCCCGGTCTGACTGAGCGCTTCGAACTGATGGTCAACGGCAAGGAGCTGGCCAATGCATACTCTGAGCTCAACGACCCCATAGATCAGGAAGAGCGTTTCATTGAGCAGATGACACTTGCCGACAAGGGCGACGACGAGGCGATGATTATTGACCAGGACTTCCTGCGTGCACTGCAATACGGCATGCCTCCCACCTCGGGCATCGGCATCGGCATTGACCGTTTGGTAATGCTTATGACGGGCAAGACTTTCATTCAGGAGGTGCTCTTCTTCCCCCAGATGAAACCAGAAAAGAAAGTACCTCAGAGCACTCCGCAGGAATGGGCCGCAATCGGTGTTACCGAGGAGTGGGTTCCCGTGCTCCGCAAGGCAGGCTTTAACCTCGTGCAGAACATTGCTACCGAGAAAGCCCAAGGACTACAGCAGAAAATAGGCGACATCGTCAAGAAGTACAAGCTCACGATGCAGAAACCCTCGGTGGCAGACATCGAACAGTGGATAGAAAAGGCACAAGCCTAACTTTTTACTCTCAACCGAAGAATGTACGACTGCGGTAGAATAGCTATCATTGGCGGAGGGTCGTGGGCCACGGCCATAGCCAAGATAGTGGTGGGAAAGACCCATCACATAGGGTGGTATATGCGTCGTGACGACCGCATCGAAGACTTCCTGCGTCTGGGACATAACCCCGCCTACCTTATGAGTGTGCGCTTCAACACCGAAGAGATTTACTTCTCGAGCGACCTCAACAAGATTGCCCAGCAGTATGACACGCTGGTCTTCGTTACCCCTTCGCCCTATCTCAAAAGTCACCTTAAGAGACTCAAGACCCGCATACGCGACAAGTTCATCGTCACCGCCATCAAGGGTATCGTACCTGACGAAAACCTCGTTTGCTCCGAATACTTCCACCAAGTGTATGACGTACCTTATGAGAACCTCGCCTGTATCGGCGGCCCCTCACATGCCGAAGAAGTAGCCCTCGAACGGCTATCCTACCTTACCGTGGGCTGTTCCAACCTTGACAAGGCACAGGCCTTTGCCGACATCCTCGCCAGCGACTACATCAAGACAAAGACATCATCTGACGTCATCGGCATCGAATACTCCTCCGTACTCAAGAACGTCTATGCCATCGCTGCCGGTATCTGTAACGGACTCAAATTCGGCGACAACTTCCAGGCCGTCCTTATGGCCAATGCCGTTCAGGAGATGGGACGACTGCTCAAGGTGGTACACCCCATCGAGCGCAACATCACCGACAGTGTATATCTGGGCGACCTTCTCGTCACCGGTTACTCCAACTTCTCGCGTAACCGCACCTTCGGAAATATGATAGGAAAGGGATATAGCGTCAAGTCGGCACAAATCGAGATGGAGATGATTGCCGAGGGCTATTTCGGCACGAAGTGTATGAAGGAAATCAACCGTCATCTGCATGTCAACATGCCCATCCTCGATGCCGTCTACAACATCCTCTATGAGCGTATCTCCCCACAAATTGAAATCAAGCTTCTCACCGACTCCTTCAGATAGGAATGCCAAGAGCTAATTTTACCCAAACCAAATAAAACGACAGGGAAATGAAGAAGTTATTTGCACTCGCACTGCTGTCTATCGTTGCCATAACGACCAGTGCACAGGAAGAAAGCGACAAGGCTGCGATGGAACAGCTGAACCAGCAGGGACAAGCCATCGTCAACCAATATAGGGAACTGATGAAGAACGATCCGAAAAACGAAAAGCCTACTACCCAGGCGCAGATTGCAAAGTTAGAGCTGGCAATGGACTCTCTGTCTAAGGAACAGGTAAAACTAGTGCGTCGAATAGCCCGTGAGAACAAGAACAACATGATACCCGTCCCTTATATCAAGGATACGATGTATGAGTTAGGCTATGAGGGTCTGAAGGAAGTGCTGGACCCCAAGGCTGCCTACTACAATAGTGCTGAGCTGAACAATGCCAAGAAGCTGTTGGCCGGGCTCGAAAAGCGTGCCCCTGGCAACATATTCAAGGAACTTACTATGAAAGACATGGAAGACCGCGACGTACAACTCTCACAATGGGTAGGCAAAGGCAACTACGTACTCGTAGACTTCTGGGCCTCGTGGTGCGGTCCCTGCCGTAACGAGATGCCTAATGTAGTGGCATGTTATGAGAAATACCACGATAAGGGGTTTGAAGTGGTCGGTGTCAGCTTTGACCAAAAGAAGGACCCATGGATAAATGCCGTCCAACAGATGGGCATGCGCTGGCCACAGATGAGCGACCTGAAAGGGTGGAAATGTGCTGCCGCCGAGACTTACGGCGTGGCCTCCATTCCAAGCAACGTATTAGTCGACCCCAAGGGAAAGATTATCGCCATGGACCTTCGAGGAGCCAACCTCGCCAACAAGCTAAAGGAAATCTACGGAGAATAAGAAAATAGACCGAGTATATTTGGCTACGTCGTTTTTTTTCCGTACCTTTGCGCATCAGAGACAATAACACTCACTAAAACAATATCTAAAAAACAATGAATTACATCAAACTTGACATCACGAAGGCTGCCTGCTTCCTGCAGGAGGGTGCTGTGAAGGCTTTCGAGCCTAAGGTAAAGGCTGCTCAGCAGGCCTTGGAAGAGGGCACATGCCCTGGTAATGACTTTTTAGGATGGCTGCACCTGCCCAGCAGCATCACACCGGCATTCCTTGACGAGCTACAGGCTTGTGCCAACGTGCTCCGTGAGAACTGCGAAGCCATCGTAGTAGCAGGTATCGGCGGCTCGTACTTGGGAGCCCGTGCCGTAATAGAAGCACTCAACAATTCGTTTGCCTGGCTGGTACAGGACAAAAAGAACCCCATTATCCTCTTCGCTGGCAACAACATTGGCGAGGACTACCTGTCAGAGCTGACGGAATACCTGAAGGGTAAGAAGTTCGGTGTCATCAATATCTCGAAGTCGGGTACCACGACGGAGACAGCACTGACGTTTCGTCTGCTGAAGAAGCAGTGCGAGGCCCAGCGCGGAAAGGAAGAAGCCAAGAAGGTCATCGTTGCCGTAACAGACGCCAAGAAGGGTGCTGCCCGCACTTGTGCCGACAAGGAGGGCTACAAGAGCTTCATCATTCCCGACAATGTCGGCGGACGCTTCTCGGTGCTGACACCGGTGGGTCTGCTGCCTATTGCCTGCGCCGGTTTCGACATCAAGGAACTGGTGGCTGGTGCCAAGGACATGGAGGTATGTTGCGGCAAAGACGTTCCCTTCGAGCAGAACATTGCGGCACAGTATGCAGCCCTGCGCAATGCACTGTACCAGAGTGGCAAGAAGATTGAAATCATGGTGAACTACCAGCCCAAGCTGCACTTTATGTCAGAGTGGTGGAAACAGCTATACGGCGAGTCAGAGGGTAAGGACAAGAAGGGAATCTTCCCCGCCTCAGTAGACTTCACGACAGACCTGCACTCCATGGGTCAGTGGATTCAGGACGGCGAACGCACCATCTTCGAGACAGTCATCTCGATAGAGGAGCCCGAGAAGAAACTGCTGTTCCCCGAGGACGAGGAGAATCTGGACGGTCTTAACTTCCTGGCCGGCAAGCGTGTTGACGAAGTGAACAAGATGGCCGAGCTGGGAACGCGCCTGGCACATGTTGACGGTGGCGTACCCAACATCCGACTCACCATGCCCCGCCTGACGGAACGCTACCTGGGACAGGTCATCTACTTCTTCGAGATAGCCTGCGGCATCAGTGGTAACCTGCTGGAGGTGAACCCCTTCAACCAGCCTGGTGTAGAGGCATACAAGAAGAATATGTTCGCCTTGCTGGACAAGCCCGGCTACGAAGCCGACTCTAAGGCCATCAAGGAAAGACTGGCAAGCGAGAAGTAATCAATGACTAGCAATAAGTATTCTGAGAAGCACGGCTTTGGGCAGCATAGTCCTAAAGCCGTGCTCTTCGATATGGACGGCGTGATATACAATTCCATGCCGCACCATGCCACCAGCTGGCATGAGTCCATGAAGGACTTCGGACTTGACATGCCGCTAAGCGGTGCCTACGAGTACGAAGGAATGCGCGGCGTGGAGACCATCCGTCTGCTGGCACGCCGTCAGTGGCACCGCGAATTGAGTGACGACGAAGCACAGCGCATGTACCGCCATAAGTCTGAGCTGTTTGCACAGTGTCCCCCCGCACACCTCATGGAAGGCATCATCGAGCTGATGCAGCAAATCAAGGACGCCGGGATGAAAATCTGCGTGGTGACAGGCAGTGCCCAGCACGTGCTGCTGGACAAGCTGGAAAACGACTTAAAAGGACTGGTGAGCAAGGAACTGATGGTAACAGCCTTCGACGTGGAGCACGGCAAACCGGCTCCCGACCCGTACCTGATGGGCTTGAAGAAATGCAACTGCGGACCTGACGAGGCCGTCGTGGTAGAGAACGCCCCTCTGGGCATACAGGCAGCACGGGCGGCAGGGTGCTTCACCATTGCCGTAAACACAGGACCACTGGCCGACCAAGTGCTGGCAGCAGCAGGGGCCAGTCTGATACTACCCTCCATCGCCGAGCTAAGCCGGCGCTGGAAGACTATATTTCCTCCTCCTGATCCTGTTGAGGATTAGTGGTGTCCATCTCCTGGTCCTGGCGTACCTCGAGAACACCCATGCGCGACAAGCGGATAACCAACGGGATATACTCGTCCGTCTGCGGATGTCCTACGCTGGCCCCAAATACCAGCCAGTCGCCATCAGCCTTGTCAAAGACTATTCCCTCAAGAATACCCGTCTGGCGATAGTCATCGTTGACATACTGCGAGAAATTGCTCTTCACGAACTTACGGTTGAAGAACACAGAACCGTCAGCACGTGACACCGTAACCTGGAACACATTGTCAACAAACTTCTGTCCACGCTCGTCCTTCACCATAGGAAGAGTATCACAGGGTTGACGGTCCACCGTAACACGATAGCGCTTGCCTATCCAGTTCACATTACGCTCGTCGTGATACTCCTGCATCCTGACGGGCTCGTTAGACTGTACCTCTACCACGCGCTGTGTGATGATATCTTCGTTTTTCTTCTTTCCACCACATGCCGTCAAACCTATCGTAAGCACCAACAGTGCCACACATACTATTTTCGTACTCATTGTCATCTCGTTTAGAATTCCGCCGCAAAGGTACGAAAAAAAAAGAAATATCCCACCATCACGGCGGGATATTTTTGTTGTCCTGAGTATCTCCTTACTATTAAGGACCATACCCGTTTCCGAATGCGGGCTCACCAGCCCAAACATAAAAACACTATGTTAACCTAAATCACTATGATGTTCTTGTTACACTATGAGACCACAAAAGTACAGAAAAGTTTAATCTCACACAAAAAAAATCGACTAACCGCCCTCGTTTTTACTTTTTTTTGCTATCTTTGCCCCCTGATGAAACGTCTATTATACACTTTTAGCCCTCTGGTGCTGTTTTTGGCCCTATTGTCCTCTGCGTGCAGCAGGGGTGAGCAGACGACAGAAAGCCCCGTCGAACGCGACACGCTGCCCATGCTGGTCACCCAGGTAAAGCAGTGCGCCCGCCTGTACACCACCGAGTATCACATCCATAAAATTATCACCCACGACGACGTAGTGCGCCTGAAGGGTAACGTGCTGCAGCAGCCCTTCGACATCCCGCTGCCTCTTGGTGAACGCAAGATAGCCATCCCAATGGATGCCACACTCAAGGCATACATCGACTTCAGCACCTTCTCCGAGCAGAACATAGAGCGCCACGGCGACCATATTACTATCCTGCTCCCCGACCCGCAGGTAGTCATGACAAGCTCGAAAATCAACCGCGAGGAAATACGCGAATACGTAGGCTTGGTGCGGTCACACTTCACCGACAAGGAACTGACGAGCTACGAACGGCAGGGGCGACAGGCCATCCTGAACCACATACCACAGATGGACCTCCTGGGACAGGCACGCCAGAATGCAGCCCGTGTGCTCATCCCCATGCTCAGCGAGATGGGCTACCAGCAAGACAAGATCATCGTAGCCTTCCGCAAAGACCTGGACCTGATGAAAATCCAAAGAATAGAACATTGACATGAAAATAAAGCATCGTATCATAGTCCTGCTGTTGGCAGGAGCCCTTGTGGTGGCTGGCGTGGCGTGGCTGGTACGCGCCGTAAGCCACTCTGAGGTGGGACTCGCCGTCGACCAGCGCATCAACATCACTCCCGAGCAGATGACCAGTATCAAGGCCATCGGCGAATGGGAGTTCCTTTCTGTCAGCAACGAAGAACTGGTAGACACCATCCGCGAGGGCATGCTGTCCGACGACCACCTGGTACGTATCTATTACGGTACAGCCCGTCTCGGCATCAACATGCACCACGTAGAACCTGGCTGGCTGACCACCAGGGGCGACACGCTGGTGGCCACGTTGCCCGCCATAGAACTACTGGACCGCGACTTCATTGACGAAGCACGCACCAAGAGTTTCTTCGAAAGCGGTTCGTGGTCACATGCCGACCGCGAGGCTCTCTACCGCAAGGCCTACCGTCAGATGCTGCGCCACACCATGACACACGACAACCTACAGGCTGCACGCGACAACGGCGAAGAACAATTTCGCCGCATGCTTAAAGTAATGGGATTTCCCCTCGTAAGCGTACACTTTAGGGAAAATAGAAGATAACCTTCGTTGCGTCCGTCAATGCATGGGTAGCAACAGCTTCATGCGCGTGCCACCCTGATAGCTGTCGTCGTACAACAGGGCACCGCCCAACTTCTCAGCCAGCTTGCCACAAATGCTAAGGTCAAGCTCAGCCTCATCCTGCAGGTCGTCGGGTTTCTCGAAATAAGAAAACAGACTACTCTGACGACCCTCTGGAATGCCATCGCCCGTATCATTGACGTAGACCGTAAGAAACTCGCGATGCTCCGTCGTGTTACAGCCCACCTGTATCTCACCCTGCTCCGTAAATCGACAGGCATTCACGATAAGCTTGCTTACGATGAGCTCCACCAAATGGCGGTCGCTCTTGACAAAGAACTCGTCGTTCAACTCGCGCTGGAACTTCAGCTTCACCGCTTTGCGGTGGTAGATGCTGTTCATGTTGGCCTGCAGACAGCGCCGGCATAGCAGGTTGGGACTGAACGACTCCATCTGCATCTGATGACCCGACTCCTCGGCCTCGGTGAACATCATCACCTCGTCCAGAAGCGTGCCGATGAGGTTGGCATTATACAGCAGCTGCTCTTTCATGTTACGCTTGTCGTTCTTCGACAGATACAGGTCATCCTTCCCCAGCGTCTCAGCCACACTGCTGAACGAAGCCAGCGGAACACGTATCTCACGGTTGATGTTACGCAGAAAGACAATCTTCATGTCCTCCAGCTTACGCGACTCCTTCAAGGCTTTCTGCCGATTGTAGAGCAAACACAACGCCACAACCAGAGCCACAGCCAGTATCACTATCGCTATCCATCCCATGTATTACGTAACGATTTAGTTTCCAACTGCAAAGGTAGAAATAAAATTGTAACAAACCAAGAAATTTCCACATTATTTTCTCCCGAGGGCTATAATTTCCTGACCTCGTCGACATAGAGCACACCATGGGCCACATGGAACAGCACGTCATACCCACCGTACGGCATACCATACCGACGCTCGTTATCGCTGTGGTAGTGGGGCCGCGGGTCTTGTTCCAGCAGCTTTACCAGTACCTCCTGGTCGGCATCACTGAACACCGCGGCCACGGCGTCCGCCATCACCACCTGCAACCGTTCCCACTCATGGCTCGTCGTAATGCCGCCACGAGCCTCGGGGTGACTGTCGACATAAGGCAGGTAGGGCTTGATGTCATAGATAGGCGTTCCGTCCATAAGGTCACCCCCCGACACTTCAAGCGCAGGCGTATCATAGTCTACTCTCGTCAGACGCACCGACGAGAGTCCAAGGTTGTTGGGACGGAAGGGCGACCGTGTGGCCCACACCCCCAGACGTTCGTTGCCTCCCAGCAGTGGAGGGCGCACGGTAGGGTGCTTCTCTGCAGACACATGCTCCGAGAAACCCCATAACAGCCATACGTAGTCGTACTGGTCCAGTCCCCGTAGGGCCTCAGCCTGTCGGTAAGCAGGCACAAAGTCTATGCGTCCGGGCAGCTGCTCCACTACCCCACTCTGTCGGGGAATGCCGAACTTCGTGGTCAGCGGAGAACGGAAAAAAGCAATCGGTTCTATCTTCATGGCGGCGAAGGTACAAAAAAAAATCCGTTTTCCGCACTCGTTTCTGAAGAAATTACTACCTTTGCAACATGGAACAAAAGAAAATTACCTTCGACAGCTTTATCCGCGGCATCATAGCCATCGTCATCATTGCCGGCATCGTCATGCTGCTCAACAGACTCAGCGCCGTGCTGGTGCCATTCTTTCTGGCATGGCTCATCGCCTACCTTATGTTCCCACTGGTCAAATTCTTCCAGTACCGTTGCCGCTTGAAGTTCCGCATCCTGGGCATCATGTGTGCCTTCATCGTCGTGGGTGCCGTTCTTACCGGGCTCTTCTTCCTCATGGTACCGCCCATGGTTGAGGAAGCCGGTCGCGTAAAAGACCTCCTCGTCGAATATGTCTCGCACAACAAAGACCTGCACAACATCCCCTCAGTGGTCAACGACTTCATCAGCGAACACTTCACCACGCAGGACATCAAGGCCTTCATCACACAGGAGGGTTTCATCGACACCATCAAGCAGAGCGTACCCAAGGTATGGGACGTCATCGCACAGTCGTTCAACGTGCTCAACAGCATTTTCTCGCTCACCATGGTCGTACTCTACACCCTCTTCATTCTGATTGACTATGAGAAGATATCCAGCGGCTGGGTCGACCTGCTGCCCGTACGCTATCGTCACTTCGCCGTACAGTTGGTCGCCGGCGTCACACAGGGCATGAACCTCTACTTCCGCGGACAAGGCATGGTGGCCTTCTGCGTCGGTGTCCTCTTCAGCATCGGCTTCCTCATCATCGACTTCCCCATGGCCATCGGACTGGGCATGTTCATCGGACTGCTCAACATGGTGCCCTACCTGCAGCTGTTAGGCTTCATACCCACCATCATGCTTGCCATCGTCAAAGCCGCCGACACAGGGCAGAGCTTCTGGATCATCATGCTCGGCGCACTCATCGTTTTCGCCGTCGTACAAGCCATACAGGACACCATCCTCACACCCAAGATCATGGGACATGTCATGGGCATGAATTCAGCCATCATCCTCCTGTCGCTATCCATCTGGGGCTCGCTGCTGGGCATCCTCGGCATGATTATCGCACTGCCCATGACCACCCTGCTCATCACCTACTACCAGAAATACGTCATCGATAAACAAAAAATAAAACAATGAAACAGCTATTCCTTTCACTCTGTCTCCTTGTCGGCACCTACTGCACGGCCAGCGCACAGAGCCGCCAGACAGACACTTTCCAGACCCGCTCCGGAAAACAGGTCAAGTTCACCTGTATCAAACACGCCAGCATCCTCATCGAGTACGACGGCATGACCTTCTACTTCGACCCCGTCACTTGCCTGAAGCCCGAGACCGACTACACCACCATGCCGCGCGCCAACTACATCTTCATCACCCACGAGCATGCCGACCACTTCGACCGCATGGCACTGACACAGCTGGTCAGCACCAACACCGTCGTCTTCGCCAATCCTAACGTGGCACAGATGTACCGCTCGGCACGCGTCATGAAGAACGGCGACAGCGTCGTCTTCGGCGACAGCCTCACCCTCGAGGCCGTACCGGCCTACAACACCACGGCAGGCCGTGACAAGTTCCACCCCAAGGGTCGTGACAACGGCTACATACTCACCCTCGACGGTCTCCGCATCTACGTCGCCGGCGATACCGAGGACATCCCCGAGATGGCCAGTCTCAAAGACATCGACATTGCCTTCCTGCCCTGCAACCAGCCCTACACCATGACCACCGACCAGCTGATCCGGGCCGCCAAGACCATCAAGCCCCGCGTGCTCTTCCCCTACCATTACAACGACACCCCCGTGTCGCGTGCCAAGGTAATGCTCATGGGCACCGGCATCGACGTACGCATACGCAACTACCAATAAGCTGCACACAAGTGCAACCCATCAAACAACAAGAAAAGGGGCATCGTTCTGATGCCCCTTTCCTGTTGTCTTATCCTATCTTGTCCAGCGCCTGCTTGATGTCGGCCAGTATGTCGTCGCAGTCCTCGATACCCACCGACAGACGTATCAGGTCGGGCGCCACGCCAGCCTCGCGCAGCTGCTCGTCGCTCATCTGCCTATGTGTATGCGACGCCGGGTGCAGCACACACGTACGGGCATCGGCCACATGGGTCACGATGGCAATAAGGCGCAGCGAGTCCATAAACCGGACAGCAGTCTCGCGCGTTCCCTTCAGTCCGAAGGCAATGACACCGCACGAGCCGTTAGGCAGGTACTTCTGTGCCAGCTCATACGCCTCGTCACCCTTCAGTCCGCTGTAGTGTACCCACGCCACGCGGGGGTCTGCCTGCAGAAACTCGGCCACCTTCTGCGCATTCTCGCAGTGGCGTGCCATACGCAGGTGCAGCGACTCCAGACCCAGGTTCAGCAGGAACGAGTTCATCGGTGCAGGAATACTGCCCAGGTCACGCATCAGCTGCGACACCAGCTTGGTGCAGTAGGCCATCTTGCCGAAGCGCCGGGTGTACACAATGCCGTGGTACGACTCGTCAGGCGTGGTCAGTCCGGGGAACTTCTCTGCATACTTGTCCCAGTCAAAGTTACCACTGTCCACCACACAGCCGCCTACCTGGCAGGCATGGCCGTCCATGTACTTCGTCGTAGAGTGCGTCACGATGTCGGCCCCCCACTCGAAGGGACGGCAGTTGATGGGTGTGGGGAACGTATTGTCCACGATGAGGGGCACGCCATGGCTATGGGCAATGCGCGCAAACTTCTCTATGTCCAGCACCTTACAGCCCGGGTTCGATATAGTCTCGCCGAACAGGGCCTTGGTGTTGGGACGGAAGGCTGCACTAATCTCTTCCTCCGAGGCCTCGGGGTTCACAAAGGTACATTCTATGCCCAGCTTCTTCAGTGTGACACCAAACAGGTTGTACGTACCGCCGTAAATCTCGTTCGACGTAACGATGTGGTCGCCCGCCTCACAGATGTTAAAGACAGCATAGAAGTTAGCTGCCTGTCCCGACGAGGTCAGCACAGCACCCACGCCACCCTCCAGGGCGGCTATCTTCGATGCCACGGCATCGTTCGTCGGGTTCTGCAGACGGGTATAGAAGTATCCGTCCTTCTTCAGGTCGAACAGGTCGGCCATCTCCTCCGTGTTGTCATACTTAAACGTAGTGCTCTGATAGATAGGGAGCACGCGGGGGGCGCCGTTCTCGGCCTTCCACCCTGCCTGCACACACAGAGTGGCAGGCTTCAATGTCTTTTCCATTCTTATAATCTTTTTATTGTGTTATTCTCCTCAATTCCTTGTCCCCGGGCTTGTAGAGCAGTCCCGTGCACTCACGGGCTGCGGCCTTGTACGTCTTCAGCTCCACCTTGTCCCATGCTATCTCGTCCGTACGCTGCGCCAGGGGCACGTGGGGAATCACCGAGCCGTCGCGCACCAGGATGACGCACGGTATCCTGCCTGCCTCAATATGCTGCCAGCCGCCGTCATACACCGTACCCGTCTGGTAGTCTATCCACTTGCCGCGGGGCAGATACACGTCGCGCCCTGTGCCCGACTCCATCAGCGGGGCCACCAGCATCTGCGAACCGAACATATACTCATCCTCTACAAGCCATGCTCCCGGGTCGTCAGGAAACTCCACAAGCAGGGCACGCACCATCGGCAGACCGCGCTCCGTGCAGTCCTTGGCCTGCGCGTAGACGTAGGGCATCAGCTTGTATTTCATCTCGGCCGCCTCACGGAAGGCCTTGGTGAACGACTCCGATATCAGCCACGGCTCTGTGGGCGGCGCCCCGTGTGCACGTGTATGGCTCGACAGGAATCCGAAGGGCAGCCACCTGCGGTAGATGTCCTCAGGCGATGCCGTCACGAAGCCACCCATGTCGTGGCTCCAGAACGAGAAGCCCGAGAGTCCGAACGACAGGCCGCCTCTCAGGTCGCCCAGCATACCGGTATTCGTCGTTGCCGCGTCGCCGCCCCAGTGCAGGGCATAGCGCTGCGAACCAGCCCATGCCGAGCGCGCCCAGATGATGCCCTCGCCCGGATGCGAGCGTTCCACCTGCTCCCACAGTGCCTTGTTATAGCGCAGTGGGTACAGGTTATGCTCGTACAGTCCGCCGCGGCCGTTATGATAGAAGCCGTCGTACGGGGCGGCCTCGCCAAAGTCACACTTGATGGTCGACACACCCTGGCTCATCAGACCCGCAATCTTTCCCTGATACCAGCTCACCGTCTCGGGATTGGTGAAGTCCAGCACGGCATCCTCATAGGGCATGCCGCCCGTGGCGTTCTTCACATGCATGCCACGAGCAATGATCTCCGGGAAGAAGCGGTTCTTAGGCGTAAAATACGGCAGCTGCCACAGACAGGTATGGAAGCCCTCCTGCTTCAGCTGGCGCAGCATGCCTACGGGGTCGGGAAAGCGGTCCTTGGCAAACTCGTAGTCGCACTGCCAGTCCACGCCGAACCACCCCGTGTCGAAGTGGATGACGTCAGACGGTATCTTGTGACGGCGCAGCTTGCGTGCTATGTCCAGACCCTCCTCCTGCGAGAAATAGGTAATACGGCTCATCCACGTGCCGAAACTCCACAGCGGGAGCATGGGCGACCGGCCCGTAAGTGCGGTGTACTCATACAAGATGTCCTTCGGCTCACCGAAGAAGACGAAGAGGTCCAGCTCCTCGTCGCCCATAAACAGGCGGTCTGCGCCGATATACGATGCCCCGAAGTCGCACGTCACAGGAGCCGAGGTATGCATGAAGACACCATAGCCACGGTTCGAGAAGAAGAAAGGCACGGGTTTGTACTGCCCGTCGGTCTCGGGGCCCTGCGGGTCGGTCACACTCAGGTGTACCTTCTGCCCTACCTTGTTCAACGACGTAAACGACTCACCGCAACCATAGATACGCTCACCGGGGGCCAGCGTGAATACAGGGTTCACGGCACGAGAATTATCGCTGCCCCGCTTGATGAACGAGAAGGGCAGCAGCTTCACCTGCGACGAGTCGTTGTCCCTGATATGCCGCGTCTGCGTCAGCACCTTGCCACGTGCGTCCTTCACCACTAAGCGGAAGGGCCACCGCTGTATCTCCAGCGTGCCGTAGGGCGAGGTATAGCTGACGGCCGTAGCATCAGCCGTCGTACGCCATGAGGCCGCCTGCGGCACAGGACCGGCCAGCATGGGGCTGTCGCCGTCCCGGCGCGTCGATGCCACGGGGGTAGTCAGCATACGGATGCGCACACAGCGCTCGCTGACGAAATCCACCTTCAGCCGCAGGTTGGGGTCGTTCTCATACGCCGCATCGGGAAAATCCAGCATCTGCTGTCTCACGGGCCAGTAACCGTTCAGGTTAAAAGCCTGGCGGGGCGACAGCCGGTAGCGCTTCCAGTTGACGAGGCCTTCGCCCCGCGCAGCGTCGAACGCGGCCAGCGAGTCGGCCAGGAAGTAGGTGTTCGACAGGTCACAGAAGTCGCCCGACATGTCTTTCTGCATGCACTGCAGGTACTGCACGCCCTGATTGGTTGTCAGCTGTGCACTGGCCGTAAGGCCGCTACACACCATGCCGGCAACGACGAGTCCCCTGAGGGACTTGTAGATGGTTGTTATTCTGTTCATAGCTTAATAGTATTGGTTTCTAATCCGTAGGCGCGCGCCTTCAAGGTGCCGCGCCCCTTAACGATGACCATGCAACGGCCAAAGAAGGCCTTGCGCTGGGGAGAAGTAAAACGCTCCATCGACGTCTGGCAACCGTTGTCGGTGGCAATGACGCGTGCCGCACCCTCCGTGCTGAAGAACAGCTGGTCTTCGGCCCACGGACAGCGGTTGCCGTCCTCGTCAACCACCGTGGCCTGCACAAAGGTCAGGTCGCGGCCCTGATAGTCCACCTTCAGCTCGATACGCTCTGGATGGCCCGCCGTGCGTATCGTCTGCTGGCGCACCTCACGACCGTCCTTGCGCGCCACCACCTTCACCTCGCCGGGCTCGTACTGCACGCGCCACATCACGTGGTAGGGCGTGGCATACAGGGCGTTCGGCGTCGTCAGTCGTGCCGACTTCCTGCGCACACCCTGGCTCTTGCCGTTAATGTACAGCTCTACCTCGTCGGCCTGACTGTAGTAGCACCACAGGTCTATCTGCTGACCCTCCAGCCAGTTCCAGTGCGGGAAGAGGTGCAGCACGGGCCGGTCGGTCCACTCGCTCTGGTACATATAGTACACGTCCTTGGGCTGGCCTGCCAGGTCGATAATGCCGAAATAGCTCGACCGTGCCGGGAATCCATACGGTGTGGGCTCGCCTAAGTAGTCGAAGCCCGTCCAGATGAACTGCCCGCTGCAGTAGGGCGTATGCTTCACCACGTCCCAGTTCTGCTCGTGAGTCGTCGACCACGAGGCATGCATATTGTCGTACGCCGAACACATAAAGGTAGGGTCGGTATAGGGCAGCCACCACTCCTGGGGGGCCTTGTATATCTTGTCCGACGGCATGCGGTAGTAGCCGCCCGTCTGCAGTGCCGACACGCTCTCGGTCATAATGAAGGGGCGCCCGGGGAAGTTCTTCGGCACGTCCTTAATCCACTCGTGGTGATAGTTGAAGCCTATAATGTCGAGGGCATTGCCCTGGAACAGGTGGTTCCCGGGCGAAGGCTCGTTACATCCCGCCGTGATGGGGCGCGACGTATCCAGACGTCGCACGATGTCGGCCAGATGCTCCGTCAGCAGCGTCTGTACGCTCTTCTCGCCCTCCTTGGCCAACGTCGAGGCGTCGTGCCCGGCGTTCAGTATCAGGTTGGCCTGCTCCAGCGTCAGCGTATCGGCATCGGCCGACGACCACTGCTCCAGCACCTCGTTGCCTATCGACCACATCAGTATGCACGGATGGTTGCGGTCGCGCAGCACCATGTCGCGCAGGTCACGCTCGTGCCACTCGTCAAAGAAGCGCGCGTAGTCGTTCTCCGTCTTGCGCCGACGCCACATGTCGAAGCTCTCGTCCATCACGATGAAGCCCATCGTGTCGCACATGTTCAGCAGCTCCGGTGCCGGCGGGTTGTGCGAACAGCGTATAGCGTTCACGCCCATCGTCTTCAGCTTCGTCAGCTTGCGGTGCAGGGCGTCCTCGTGCAGCGCAGCGCCCAGCGCACCCAGGTCGTGGTGCTCGCAGACGCCGTTTATCTTCATGTTCTTACCGTTCAGCCAAAAACCCGTCTGGGCGTCGAAGCGGAACTGGCGGAAGGCCGTCGTCGTCCACACCTCGTCGACCACCTGGCCGCCCTTCATCACCCGCGTACGCACACGGTAGCAGTACGGACTCTCGGGCGACCACAGCCGGGGCTTCTTCACCTTCAGACCCATCTCACGGCCCTCCTGGTCGAACACGCTGTTGCGTACCGAGTAGCCGCGGCCGTTCACCGTCGTCGTCACGCGCACACGGCCCGTCCTGGCGTCGGTCTCCACATGCACGCCCCAAGGCTCTATGTGCACCGCATCGGTGGTGGTAAGCCACACGTGGCGGTAGATGCCACAGCCCGAGTACCAGCGCGAGTTGGGCTGGTCGCTGTTGTCCACCCTTACGGCCACCACATTGTCGCCCGTACGCAGGTAACGCGTGATGTCATAGACGAACGAGCTGTAGCCGTAGGGCCGGTAGCCCAGCTTCTCGCCGTTCACCCATACCGTGGCGTTCATGTACACGCCGTCAAACTGAAGCAGGTAGGCCGCCACCTCGCGTATGCGGAAGTGCTTCCTGTACCACCCCACGCCGCCGGGCAGCGCACCGCCGCCGGCACCCGAGGGGTTCGACACGGCGAAGTCGCCCTCCACCGCCCAGTCGTGCGGCAGGTCGACACGGCGCCAGTGGCCGTCGTCGTACGAGGGTTTCGACATCTGCACCGAGTCGGCCAGCACGAAGCGCCAGTCGGCATCAAAGCATACTCGCTTGCGGGCCGCCGCAGAACTCACTGCCAACAGCACCAGGAAAGCACAAAATATACGTTTCATCATCCTAAAATTCAAGACTCCCTATTTTTCAGGCACAAAGTTACAACATTTTCCCAAAAATATTACTATCTTTGCAGAAAAATTTCCCTCTTGATGAAACAAAGACACCTCATCATAGCCCTGCTTCTGCTGCTGCACCTGTCAGTACCCCAGGCAAAGGCCCAGACTGACGATATCAAACAGCTGACCAAACAGATGTACGACATGTTCAGCACGCGAAAGACCCAGGAGGCCGACTTCATGGCACTCACCGAACGGCTCAAAGCCCAAGCCCTGAAGGCGGGCGACGAGCGTCTCTTCTACCGCACCTGGGCCAACCAGGCCACCTTCTACGCCAACCGCATGAAGCGCAACAAGGGTCTGCAGACTGCCAAGGAGATGCAGGAATACGCCGCCCAGCACAACCACTCCTACGGCATCTATTCCGGAGCGCACGTCATAGGAGCCATCTGTGCCTTGATGGCCAACTACGACGAGGCCCGGAAGCACCTGCGACAGGCCATCGGCTATCTGCACGACCACTTCCCCGGCGAAGGGGCTGCCGCCAGCTACCTTGAGCTGGCCCGCATCGAATACTCCACGGGCCACCCCATGGAGGCCGTGCGGCTGACCGACCAGGCCATGCACGAGCCCGGCATCGAGCCGCGCCACCAGCTCAACGCACTCAGCATCAAGTGTCTGGCCATTGCCGACACCAGCAACTACAAGATAGGAGCTAAGGAGTACAAGCAGCGCTTCAACGAGGTGTACGCCCAGCGCGAGCGCATCAAGCAGCAGCTGGGTCGCGACGGCATCTACGGCCCGCGCGTGGAGTGCTGGCGACTCATCAACGAGCAGCGCTACGACGACGCGCTCAAGGAGGCCGAAAAGATAACCAGCGGCCTCACCAGACTCGAAATGCAGCAAATCATCTACAAGCGCAAGGGCGACTTTGCCAAGGCCTACAGCACGTCGCGCAAGTATATGTTTATACGCGACTCCATCTACTCGGCCCGCAACGAACACCTGCTCATGGAGATGACCGCCGCCATGGACATGGGGCGTGTCGAGCTGGAGGCAAAGAATCTTAAGCTGCGCAACCAGCAGATACAGATGGAGAACATAGCCCACGAACTGGAACAGAAGCGACTGACCGAAGAGGCCATGCAGCTGACCCTCAAGAACCAGCGCATCGAGCTGGCCAACGCCCAGGTGAAGCTGCAGAACGACAGCCTGGAGCGCAACAACAAGGACCTGCAGCTCAGCGAGTACCAGTCGAAGATAGAGGCCCAGCAGCAGTCCGAGCGCACGCAGCGCGTCATGCTCCTGGCCTCGATAGCCATCGGTCTGCTGACCATAGGCTACCTCTGTTTCTACCTCTACCGCCGGCAGCGCGCGGCGCGCCGGCTGCAACAGGCCCACAGCCAGCTCAAGGAGGCCTACGACCAGCTGGAGGAGCACACCACGGCGCGCGAGCGCATGGAGAGCGAGCTGCGCATAGCACGCGACATACAGATGGGCATGGTGCCACACTTGTTCCCCGACGACCCGCGCTTCGACCTCTATGCCGACATGACACCGGCCAAGCAGGTGGGCGGCGACCTCTACGACTTCTACCACCAGGGCCAGACGCTCTACTTCTGCATCGGCGACGTGGCGGGCAAGGGTGTGCCGGCATCCATGTTCATGTCGGTAGCTGTCAAGTTCTTCCGTGCCTACGCCATGGAGGGCTTTCCGCCCGAGTATGTAGCCACCAAGCTCAACGAGATGCTGTCGGCCGACAACGACAGCGGCATGTTCGTCACCATGTTCATAGCCCAGGCCCATCTGGACACCGGGCGGCTCGACTACTGCAATGCCGGACACAACCCGCCTCTGCTTGACGGACGCTTCCTCGACATGGAGGCCAACGCCCCCGTAGGGCGATGGCCCGAAATGGAGTTCGTGGGCCAGCACCTCGACAACGTGTTCGGCAAGACGCTGTTCCTCTACACCGACGGCGTCAACGAGGCCGAGAACCCCCAGCAGCAGCAGTACGGCGACGACCGTCTGCAGCAGCTGTTGGCCGCAGGCAAGACGGCTTCGGCGCGCGACACCGTCCATACGGTACGGCACGACGTGGCCTCCTTCGTCGACGGCGCAGAGCCCTCCGACGACATGACCATGCTGTGCATCAAGTTCCTATAACGTCAGCTTAAACCGCGCGCCGGGACCCTCGTAGCTGCCGTCCACCACGACGTCGCCGCCAAGACGGCGCGCCACCGTGCGACAGTAGGTAAGCCCCAGGCCCAGGCCGCTCTTAAAGTTGTCAAGCTTGACAAAACGCTCGAATATGTGCTCACGCTCTTTCTCGGGAATGCCCTGACCGTGGTCCTCGACGGTCAGCACCAGACGTTCCTCCTCCTTGCGCGCACGCACCGCCACGGGCTTGCCGCCGCTGTTCTTCACCGCATTGTCGAGCAGCGGGGTCAGCAGCCGAGACAGTACGTTCTGCTCTACGTCGCACGTCACGTCGTCGGCAAGCTCCGACGCCAGCCGTATCGTGTCGTGCTCTATGTTCTGGTCGTGACAGAAGCGTGCCAGCACCTCGCCCAATGCCTTATTGACACGTGTCTCGGCATTGCGCTCAAGGATCAGCGCATCGACGTTCGACATTTCAAGTATCTCGTTCACCATCTGCGTCACCACCTGCGTGTTCTGCATCACCATGTGCGAAATGTGTTTACGCTCCTCGTCGGTAATGGCATAGTCGGGGTCGGCAATGACCTGGGCAAAGCCGCTGATGATGTTCAGCGGCGTGCGCACCTCGTGGCTCACATTCTGTATGAAGGCCGTCTTCATCTGGTCCGACTCTACTATGTGCTTGTAGGCACGGTCCATCTGGCGTATGTGGCGGCGGCGCGACTGCACGATATAGAGCAGTGCCAGCACCAGCAGCAACAGCAGCCCGGCAATGGCCGTCAGCGCGTACAGCATACGGCGGCCTGACGCACGGTGCTGCTCCTGATACTTCAGCTCCTGCTGGATGCCCTGCATAGAGCCTGACAGGATGACACTGTTTATCGAGTCCGTCTGCGCGGCGCCTTTCTTCAGGGCCTCGTAGGCCTCCTTCCAGCGACCGGCCTGCTCGTACACCTCGGCCTGTGTGTGGTAAGGGTCGTCGTCGCCCTCAAGGGCCAGACGGGCGGCCTCGTCCACCTGACCGTGACGCGCCAGGTGGTACACCTCCAGCTTACGGCCGTGGACACTCGTCATACCCTTCTTCTTGCCTTCTTCGTAGGCACGGTAGCCCGCCTCGAAGCGGTCCCAGTCCTCCAGCGAATAGTAGGCCAGCGTGCGGCGCGTCTCGATGTCGAACACACGGTCCTCAGACACGCTTTTGGCCAGCTCCATGGCCTTGTCTATCAGCTGGAGGGCCTTTTCGGGCTCGTCCTCCATATAGATATTCGCAAGGTTCATGTATATCGGCGGCATGCTCTCCGTATAGCCCGCCTCGGCCATACGCGTCAGCACCTCATGGAAACAGCGCTTCGCACTCTCCTTATTGCCGCTGTAGCGGTAGATATGACCCATCATATTGATGGCCATGTACATCTCCTTGTCAAGCTTACGCTCCGACAGCTCCTTCGACAGCTGCTGGGCCAGCTTATAGGCCTCAAAGATGTGCTGTCCGTTCAGCAGGAACACGATCTCGTTGCAGCGCTGCGTATAGTAGGCATGCAGGTCGTCCTGCTCCAGCAGGTAGTCCTGCAAGTCCTTCACGGCACGGAAGAAACGCGCCGAGTCGCCCTCGTTGAAGGTACGGAACAGCGAGTCACGCAGCATCTTGTACTCTGCACTATTCTCATATTTCTGGTTCTCGGCATGCATCGTCAGCGGCACCACGGCCACCACCAGCAGCAGCACGCCTCGACATATAGTCTGAATCAACTGCTTGCACATTAGGTTAGTACGTTTAGCGGCGTGCAAAGATAACACAAAAACCGAACAACACAAAAAAAAGCAGCGGTTTTTTCGCCCCGCCGCCCGAAATTAAAAACAATTAACACAGACTGCCGTATTCTGTACTACAGACCGAAGCCGTGGGCCTCGTCAAACTTGCCGACGGCCCACACCAGCCACCGGCGGTCGGGAAGCGTCTGCGTCACCCTGTGAAGCAGCGTCACCAGCAGCTCCAGACTGCGGAAGCGCTGCGCGTCGCCGTCCGCCCACTCCACCATGACGAAGCCGCGGCGCGCATCCGGCAGCCGCGACATCCGCACCACACCGTCGCAGACATCCTTGTCAAGCCCCGTCAGCTCGTACAGCAGCAGGCGCATGTCCACATAGCCGCGCGGAAACAGCGACATCATGCGCTCCAGCACCCACACATACATCATGCCCCACGTCTCGAACAGCAGATAGCCCCCCGCCTCGTCGCGCACCAGCAGCGGATTGTGACGCTCCAGCATGCCCACACACTTCTTCATGTCCAAATAAGTCGTCTTCATAGCCTTACTCCTTTCTCTGCATTAAACAAGCAACGTACCGTACAAGTGGTTCATGGCATACGATCGGATGCGCAGTGCCAGCAGGCTGCCCTTCTTGAAGTGAAGCGCCAGGCTCAGCGAGGCCTCAGAGCAGCCGAAGTGCTCCTTCAGACGGCGACGCTGCTCGCGGGTCAAATGTATCAGCATAACTCTTACCCTTTCTTTTCGTTAGTTCAACTTACGTTTACACCGCGAAGTTAAAACAAAAAAAAAGGGCACCCCGCCCCATTCGTCAACCCGTCAAAAACACTTCAGAAAAACGTCAGCAGCGTCCCGCCACACGTCACCGCCGCGTCAGCAGACGCTCTTCCAGCGACTCCCACAGACGCTCGCACAACGTCTGCCACGGACAGGCATCGCCCATCTCGTAATACGTCTCGTCACGGTGCTCGGCGGCAATATAACGCGAATAGTTGCTCATCGTGCTTGGACCTATCACAAGGTCACGTCGCCACCCTTCGGGCGTCGACAACAATGCCAGCGCAAAAAAGTCCGTCTTGGAGAGCCTTGGGTCCAAGCGGTCGCGCAGCACCATATACACCCCTATCCAACAAGCCTGGCGCGTAAACAGCTTCCTGGGAGCGAACTGCAACTCCATCAGACACAGCTGCAGACACTTGCTACGCTCCTCGTCAGACATACGCGCCCAGCACTGACGCAGAAAGTCGTCCTTCGACTCACGCCTCGGCAAGTTCTGTACCGACGCCGGCGCACTGGACGACAGCGGCTGCAGGTCATAGTACGACCGGATGTCGTCGCACAGCGCAGCCAAGTCCTGACGGCCCGCACCCGCAGCATAGTACAGGATGCTCACCAGATAGTGCTCGGCATGCACATAAGAGCCCGCCTGCTTGGCCATAGCCACCAAGTCGTCAAGGTGGAACACACGGCCGTCGTGAAACACAAAATCCTCACTCCTCATGCTTCACCACCATTACCTCAGACTCATCCTCGTCCTCAATGGCAGAGGCCGCCTTCTTCTCCGTCCACCATATCATACCATGACGCACCTTCTCGCCTTTCACCTCGACAATATACTTACGACGCTTCATCAGTGCGTTAAGCCTGTTCACCACAGAGTCAAGAGCGTGCTGCTGACTGAAAAAAATCAAATCAACCACATCGCACACCTCGAACAGTCGCAACAGCTTTTCGTAAACACTTACCTGCATCTCCAGCTGCTGCCCCATCTCTACATCATCACCCAGCGGCACCATCAGCCCCAGCCCCGACACAGCCACACAATACTGCTCACGCCCGTCACGAGCCACAACCAGCTCGACACGCAGCGACAGACTACGCGGCTTCATACCTCGACTACGAAACTTTACACCACCCAACGTATCATCCGTTCGTACCTCCGGATGACCCAGCGTCAAGCCCAAGCCCTGAAGCGTGGTCCACAGCTGACCAAGACAGTAAAGACCCATCGTCCTGTCGCCAGGAGCCTTCAAACCCCACGTACGACGGCTTAAGTCCATCAGCGTCTGCCACTCCATCAGCTCACCCTCGCGGCCAAGCTCTGTCACCCGGCCTACCTCTACTTTGTCCCAGACCACGCCCTCGACAGGCGTCTGTGACGACGCAGCAGCCGACAACCGCCGCCCGGAGGCATCGGTTGCACCCGCGTTCACATACGACACCACCGGATGGCTGTGTGTCTCAATGCCATAGCCACCGTCAGGGCCCTCCGTCTCGCGCGTCACCACCAAGACTCCAATCTGCAGACCCACCGTACCACCATACTCTATCACACGGTACGGATGCTCCAAAGCAACATAGCTCGTATCTATCATAAGCCAAAAACTTATTCTTTTAGTATGCAAAGATAACACAAAACAAGCAAAACACAAAAAAAATCCCCCTTTTTCTCACCCCCGCCAAGCGCTTGGTTCCATTTAGGTTCCATTTAGGTTCCATTCTTTTTTATGTGGCCAGAGTGTAGCCAGCATTTCTGTAAAAAGGACCCAAAGGGTCGCTGCACGCGCGGGAAAAGCCAGTGACAAGAGGAAGAAGGACTTGGTATAAATTCACCACCGGGGCACCAGGGCACAGAGCTTTCCTCGCGGTAGATGAATGCTCTGGGCCCCGGTGCCCCGGTGGTGAGAATTGTCAGAGCCTGACGGTGAGCTCCTTGCCGGTATAGGTGACCTGGACGGCCTGTTGAGGCTGGAAGTCGAGGGCACGGGGACTGTCGGGCGTGACCAGAACAATGCTGAACTGGCGCTGCTTGGGCATGCCGTCGTAACGGCCGTTCTGGCGGTCGATGGTCAGCGTGCGCGAGGCGTCGTCGTAGCGTATGTCGATGGTGGCATAGCGACCCTTCTCGTAGTTGTAGTTGGTGCCTTCGTCCTCGTACAGCCGGAACTGGGCGTTGCGGCCGGCGTAGACGTAGAGGGTGATGTCGTCGGCAGGACGCTCACCCGTGTACTGCATCTCGGGACCATAGGGTATGATGCTGCCCTCGCGCACGAAGACCGGGATGCGCTCATAGGGAGCATCGACGACGAGACGCTGTCCACCCTGGATGTAGCGGCCCGTATAAAGGTCGTACCAGCCCGACTGCTTGGGGAAGTATACCGAGCGGTTGCGCGCCTTGTAGTAGCCCACGGGACATGCCATGAAGGCGGGACCGAACAACCACTGGTCCTTGATGTTCTCTACCTC
>Ga0247608_10001488_pt1 | contig 32233 bp, 27 predicted proteins | sample 176DNAGHGlowgp2_FD_193490 | JGI IMG/M metagenome (GOLD analysis project Ga0247608, IMG submission 193490) | Sheep rumen microbial communities from Palmerston North, Manawatu-Wanganui, New Zealand - 1766 DNA GHGlow gp2 | ecosystem: Host-associated > Mammals > Digestive system > Stomach > Rumen ...
GTGAAATGTTCAATGAAAAAAGCACTGCCCCTGTAAGCCGGGTTCTGTACCGTTTACACGGTGTCTGTCATTTATCTAATCCCTGAGTCACCCCAGGGCTTAAGCGTTCTACCCTCCGCCGCATGAGTCCCGGCCCTATTGCATTGCTGCTCAGGCCTTCGTCAACTCGGGCGGGCAACCCTCTCTCGGGACGGTTTACATGAACTTGCAGCCCCCAGTCGGCACAGCCCAATGATCACCCATTGGCTGGTGGTCTCTTACACCACCTTCTCACCCTTACCTCCGAAGAGGCGGTTGTTTTCTTCTACCGGCACCTACTGTCACCAATAGCTTCCACTTTCAGAAGTGGGGCGCCCTATGCTGCCCGGACTTTCCTCTCGTGCCGAAATGACACCAGCGACAGACCGTGACAGTGCTTTCGCGTGCAAAGATAGTGCAAATCGAGCGAAATGCAAAATAAATCGCGATTTATTTTCATTTCCGAGATGCAGCCTATCTTCGAGACGTAGTATCAAAGATACAAATAAGTGAATGAAAAAACAAACGTTTTTATAGATAATTGCGAATACATAATTAAAAACAGCGCCTTTTCTTAATTTTGTCAGATATTTAAGATTTCAAGTGTTAATCGCAAAAGGCCGTTAAGCCTTCATGGCGAATTGTTAAAATGGGACAAATATTCACGACATTTTGTCACATTACGGAAAATTGCACCTATATTTGCACCCGAAAACGCAAAACGTTAAGCATAAACATTAAAAATCAAACATTAAATAATAAACAAATGACTGAGAACATGAAAAAAATCATCAATGTGGCAACACCAGCAGCATGCGCTGTTGCCTTGGTACTTTCAGTTGCAGCATTCAGCAAAACCAATGCTGCCAATCCCTCTTCCCCTAACCCCGTCGTCGCATCGGCACCAGCAGGACAGCCCGTTGACCTGACCTACGCAGCCGACAAAGCTCTGCCCGCTGTGGTTTACATCAAGTCGGTCATCAATTCAAAGGTTCAGACTGTTGAATACAGTGATCCTTTCGAGGACTTCTTCTCTGATCCATTCGGAGGATTCTTCGGACGTGGACAAGGTAATAACGGTAACGGCAACAACCGCAAACGTCAGGTACAGACTCCGAAGCGTGCAGCAGCCGGTAGTGGTGTGATCATCTCGGCCGATGGTTATATCGTCACCAACAACCATGTGGTGGACGGTGCCGACGAGCTGACCGTCACACTGAACGAAAATTCCAAGGAATATTCAGCCCGCATCATCGGCGCCGACAAAGCAACCGACCTGGCACTGATCAAGATTGACGCCAAGAACCTACCCGCTATCGTCATTGCAAATAGCGACGATGTGAAGGTTGGCGAATGGGTGTTGGCCGTGGGTAACCCCCTGGGACTGAACAACACCGTGACAGCAGGTATCGTCAGCGCCAAAGCCCGTCCTATGAATACAGGCGGTATTACTTCCATGATTCAGACCGATGCTGCCATCAATCAGGGTAACTCGGGCGGTGCGCTGGTCAACACCCGCGGAGAACTGATCGGTATCAACGCCATGTTGGCTTCACCCACAGGTTCGAACATCGGTTACGGTTTTGCCATTCCCACCAGCATTGTGAAGAAGGCCATTGATGACTTTAAGCAATACGGTACATACCAGCGTGCCATGATCGGTATTCAGGGTGGTAGCGTGAAGGATTATGTGGACGCCATGAAAGATCAGGAGAAGGACGTAAAGGACTATGGAACGATGGAAGGTGTCCGCATCGAGAATGTTGTGGAAGATGGTGCAGCCAATGAAGCAGGACTGGAGAAGGAAGATGTCATCACAGCAGTCGACGGTCAGAAGGTGAAGACAATGGGCGACCTGCAGGGTATCTTGGCTCAGAAGCGTCCAGGCGAGCAGGTAAAGGTGACCTATCTGCGTAATAAGAAAGAGAAGACCGTCACACTGACGCTGAAGAACGAGCAAGGTAACACGAAGGTTGTGAAGAATGCCGACCTCGATGTACTCGGCGGTAGCTTCCGTGCCATCACAGACTCACAGAAGGAACAGCTGAATATCGGCTACGGTCTGGAGGTCATCAAGATCAGTGGCGGAAAACTGAAGGATGCCGGCATGCCGAAGGGCTTCATCATCCAGAAGGCCAACGACCAGAGCATCAAGAGCATAGAAGACCTGCAGGAGGTGGTGAAAGAGGCCTCGACGAGCAAGGAGCCCGTACTCTATATCCAGGGTATCTTCCCGACGGGTAAGAAGGGTTACTTCGCCGTGCCCCTGGCAAATGACTAACGGATATTATTGATGCAGATGGCGCTGATTGATCGGGCAAATGACTGCCTTTTAATGATTATCAGCGCCATTTGTCATTTTTTTGCCTTTTTTTTTGGTCGTCTCAGGAAAATGTCATAATTTTGCAATTTGGGTATAAGACACCAACCGATGAGACAACTGAAAATCATTAAGTCGATTACAAATCGCGAAAGTGCCTCACTAGAGAAGTATCTGCAGGAAATCGGAAAAGAAGAGATGATTTCTGCGGAGGAGGAGGCTGAGCTTGCCCAGCGCATCCGCAAAGGAGACCAAGAAGCTCTTGAGCGGCTGACAAGGGCCAACCTGCGCTTTGTCGTCTCTGTAGCCAAGCAATACCAAAACCAAGGACTGAGTCTGTCAGATCTCATCAATGAGGGCAACTTAGGATTGCTGAAAGCTGCTGAGCGATTCGACGAGACACGCGGCTTCAAGTTCATCTCCTATGCCGTGTGGTGGATCAGGCAGAGTATCCTTCAGGCCATCTCTGAGCAGAGCCGTATCGTCAGACTGCCTTTGAACCAAGTTGGATCGCTCAATAAGATTGTCCGAGAGATCAGTAAGTTCGAGCAACTCAACGAGCGCCGTCCATCGTTGGAGGAGATTGCAGAGCACATCGATCTGCCAGAAGACAAGATTGACGCGGCCATGAGCATCACCGGCCACCATGTCTCTGTAGACGCACCGTTTGCAGAGGGCGAGGACAACAGTCTGCTCGACGTATTAGTCAACGAAGACATCCCAACGACCGACAAGGAACTTGTGTTGGAATCGCTGAAGTCGGAAATCCGTAATGCGCTCAACTTACTCACCGAACGTGAACGTAAGGTGATTGAGGACTCCTACGGAATCGGCGGTTCAGAGTTAACCCTTGAGGAGATCGGCACAAAATACAACCTCTCTCGCGAGCGTGTCCGTCAGATTAAGGAGAAGGCCATCCGCAAACTGCGCACTTGTACTAAGAATAAGATATTAAAGACATATTTAGGATAATGAAACCCATTAGACAACTCACCATCGCCACTGCTATCGTGGCCATGCTGGCTATCGCCAATACCCCACTTCGGGCGAAAAACTATGTAACCCCAAAGGCTTATATGTTCGGATTCTCCGCCTCATTCAACGACTCGATCGTCTACTTCACCGACATACAGGAAGTAGACAGCGTATGGTTCATGCAGAAACGGAAACTATTAGCAGGACGTGCCAACTACTCCAGTCAGTTGCGCGAGTACTGTGCTGGTAAGCTGGACATGCCAAAACGCACCTGTGTAGTGATCTGCAGTGAAAAGCGAAAGGACGTGGAGAAGAAATATGAGAAGATGAAACGCATGTACACCCAGAACAAGAAGGGCGCCATCTACGATGTTCGCTTCATCACCTCTTCCGACTTTAAGTTCACTTCCGTCAATATGGACGAAGGCACAGAGGAGCCAGTTGCCAAGCCCGAGAAGAAAAAGAAGGACAAACCCAAGAAAGACGGTAAACGTCCGCCACGCGACGGCAAGATGCCACCTCCACCAAACAAATAATCCTCGGAATTACCGAGGATTATTTATTTACCGAGGATTATTGATTTCGAATATCTTCATCCGTTCTTCGAGCTGGTCGTATTGATGATCCTCAATAAACGACGTACAGACACGCAGTCCCTCCTGTTCCGATCCGCAGGTGATGAGGCAAATGGCCGATACACCATAGTACATCAGTTCAAGTGCCAACTGGCCTGAGGTCATGCCGGGATACCCAATCGTGAAATAGAAACCATCAGCGATGGGCTCATCAAGGTCTTTGTCATAGACTACATAGAAGTGATGACGGCAGAAGATCTCCTTCAGTTTCTTGGCACGCTCTCCATAAACGCAGATCTCCTTGCGGAAGTCGTATTTGCCCTCATAGGCAGCCTTCAGCATGGCAGCCATCGCATACTGTGCACTGTGGCTGGTACCAGAACTCAGGGCATAGAGCATACGGGTAGAGAACACCGGTCCGAAGGGCAGTCCCTGATAGCGCTCAGCGAGATCAGGATAGTGACGATGGAACAGTTTATCGCTGATGCATGTCACGCCGATGCGTTCACCGGCATAGCTGAAAGCTTTTGAGCCACTGATGAGCAGCATGTAGTTGTCGGTATAGCGGGCGACGGTAGCCTGATAAGGCGGCTGGAACGGTGTGGAGAGATCCTTGCGGAAGTCCATGGCGAAATAAGCGAGGTCTTCCATCACGATGGCATCGTACTTCGTGGCCAGCTGACCGATCACCTGCAGCTCCTCCTCCCGCAGACAGATCCACGAAGGATTATTTGGGTTGGAGTAGACAATGGCACAGATGTTGCCCTTGCTCATATAGCTCTCGAGCTTCGGACCGAGTTTCTCACCACGGTAGTCGTAGACATCGAAAGTCTCATACTTCACGCCCATCACCTGCAGTTGCATCTTCTGCACGGGGAAACCTGGATCGATGAACAGCACGGTGTCCTTCTTCTTGTCACGCTGCGAACAGGTGAGGAATGAAGCGAAGGTGCCCTGCATCGAACCGCTGACAGGTATACAGCCCTCGGGTTTAATATCGACCCCGATAAAGGCTTTCACAAACTGCGAGGCTGCCTCCTTCAATACAGGTGCACCCTGAATGTCGGGATATGAGTGGGCAATGCCGTCTTCAAGAGCTTTGATCTGAGCATCGACACCCACCTGGGCAGCAGGCAGTCCGGGGATACCCATCTCCATCTTGATGAACTCTACCCCACTCGCTTTCTCAGCTTTTGCAGCCACCTGCTTCACCTCACGGATGGTGGCCTTGGCAAAGTCCTTGATGCCGAGGTCTGCCACCAGGCCGTCGACTAATGCTTTATCTATTGGAGTAATCATCTATAAACTATAAAACTTTAAACTATAAACAATTACTTCTGGGCCTCCTTTCCGATGGCGAGGGCTTTGATGTTAGCCTCGACGATAGCCTCACCCTTGCGTCCGAAGACACGACGGATGGCATCCTCAAGTTTGTCGTACTCGATACCAAGGGCCTTTTGTGCAGCACCCAGCAGGATAACATTGGCAGAACGAGGCACGCCGTTGTCTTTAGCAGCCTGTTCGATGTCGAGCACAATGACATTCTTCACCTTATCAAGGTCAGCCTTAATCGTCTCTATCTCAGGATAGTTAGGTATATTGACGAAAGGTGCGCTCGAAGTAATGATCCAACCGTCCTTCGAGAGGAACGGCAGATAGCGCAGAGCCTCCATCGGCTCCATGGAAATGATGACATCGGCACTGCCAAGTGGAATCAAGTCACTGGCAATGGGACTGCTGGAGATACGGAGGTTTGACTGCACATCACCACCTCGCTGAGACATACCGTGCACCTCGGCCTGCTTGATATAGAGATTCTCCTTCATGGCTGCTTCGCCGATGATGGTGGCAATAGAGAGGATACCTTGTCCTCCCACTCCGCATAAAATTATATCAGTTTTCATTTCTGTGCCTCCTTTGCTTTCTTTTGTTTTAAATGTCTCTGTAATGTCTGCATACACTCACGACGCGGGATGATGACGCTCACACCGTGATAGTTGATCTCCTCACGAATGGTTGCGGTAATCTCGGGCATGTTCTTCGGAATGGGGTTCACCACCTTCAGATGATCCTCAGAGAGACCAAGTCCTTTACAGATCGCCTCAAACTTATTGGTACCGGCAGAATCCTGTCCACCAGTCATCGCCGTTGTCAGGTTATCGGAGATAATCACGGTGATGTCGGCATTCTCATTGATGGCATCGAGCAGACCGGTCATACCGCTATGGGTAAACGTAGAGTCGCCGATGATGGCCACTGCCGGCCATTGTCCGGCATCCGATGCACCCTTCGCCATGGTAATCGATGCACCCATATCGACACACGAATGGATGGACTTATAGGGCGGCAGGAAGCCTAAGGTATAGCAACCAATATCACCGAACACACGAGCGTTGGGATACTCGCGGAGTACCTCATTGAGGGCTGTGTAGACATCACGATGGCCGCAACCCTGACAGAGTGCCGGCGGACGAGGCGTGACATCCTCACATGGAGCATAGCTCTCACTGCTCTCAATGCCCAGTGCCTTCTTCAGGAAATCCGGATTCAACTCACCCGTACGAGGCAATTCACCCGTCAGACGGCCTTTGATAACCGCATTGCCAGGCATCACACCACGCACCTGATCTTCGATGAAGGGCTGTCCCTCTTCGGCTATCAGCACATATTCGCAATCATCGGTCATGCGGCGAATCAGTTTCTTCGGAATCGGATACTGTGAAATCTTCAGAACAGGATAAGGACAACCATCGGGATAGCACTCCATCAGATAGTTGTAGGCGATACCGCTGGCGATAATGCCCAACTTATGATCCTGACCATCGATATACTGGTTGTACTTGCTGTCGACAGCCATCTGCTCCAACAGCGGCTGCTGCCCCGTCACCACAACATTACGCTTGCGGGCAAAGGCAGGCAGCAGTACCCAGTTCGAGGCCTTGGCGTTGTAGTTCAGCTCGTTCTGCGGACGCGACTCCTCCTTCACCTCCACCACTGCACGACTGTGGGCCATACGGGTGGTGACTCGCATCAGGATGGGCAACTGCAGCTGTTCAGACAGGTCGAAAGCCTCCTGCATCATGTCGTAGGCCTCCTGCTGCGAACTGGGTTCGAGGGTTGGCACCATGGCAAACTTACCGTAGAAGCGCGAGTCCTGCTCGTCCTGCGAGGAGTGCATCGACGGGTCGTCGGCCACGAGCACCACCAGACCGCCGTTTGTACCGGTCATGCCCGAGTTCACAAACGGATCGGCACAGACGTTCAGTCCTACATGCTTCATACACACCAGCGCCCGCTTGCCCATATACGACATGCCGAGTGCTGCCTCCATAGCCGTCTTCTCATTGGTAGACCAACGGCGATGAATGTTTCTCTCCTTGGCGATGGGTGACTCCTGAATATACTCGGTGATCTCCGTCGAAGGAGTACCAGGATAGGCATACACACCGCTCAGACCAGCATCGATGGCTCCCTGGGCAATGGCCTCGTCACCTAATAATAGTTTCTTCATTGACGATTTATTATTAACGATTTATAATTTAATTGCGCAAAGGTACGACTTTTCAGCCGAATAAACAAAAAAAAGCGGCCTTATTTGCATAAAGCCGCATTTTTATTCAGTTAATTTTCAACTCACCTCTCATCTCTCACATCTCACCTCTAAAAAGTATATCCGAGAGTCAGGAGTACCTGATGCCGCTTGTTGCTGACGTCGGCCGTGTTGATGACATTGCTCTTGTCATAGGCCTGGAAAGGATGGAATACACCATTGGTGACGCTGTACTGATAAGCCAGGTCAATGTTCATCCTGCCAGCCCAGAAGCCGAGACCGCAGGTAAAGCGGTTGGTGTCTTTCCAATTGACGTAATCGGCCGTAGAGGCGTACATCGCACCGAGAGAGTTGATAGACATATCACGATAACCATTCTCATCGTAGGCGGCAGACACGTAGTTGTAGCCCAGACGTACAGCCAGAACGGGTACGGGTTTGATCTCGATACCGGCCTTCAACGTCGACACACCCTTGAACACCTGCTCTGCATTGCGCTTCATCGGCTCGTCGGTGTACGACTCTTCATCGCCATAGCCATCATAGCCGTCCTTCACACGGTTTCGCGTTGCGCCGTAATCCGTATATTGATAGCTGAGACCCAATGCCAGAGTCTGACCGATCGTATGCCCGAGGCTCACACCAAACTTCCAGGGGGTATAATACTTGAAATCATACTTCTCTGCGACGCTGAACATATCGCCATTCTTAGGATCGTCAGCATACACGGTCCTATTACACAGCTCGGTATAGTTCTCCGAGGTGAGGTCGTAAAAGGTCGGCGTAGCTACCGACAGACCCACACGGAAAGGAGAATTCTCGATAGGACGGACGATGATACCTGCCGTCACGTCGAAACCGGTACCCTTGATGTGACGATCGTCGCCATAGACGACCACGCCGGCATCAACGACAGAGCCATTTTCATCCAAACGATTCAGACGCTCTGCATACTCGCTATAGCCCTTGTAGTTCACATCCTTCAGGCCGACGGTGACACCCCAGTACAGACGGTCGTTTTGACTGCCGCTGATGCTGAAGTCGAAGTTGTTGATCCAGCCACGATGTGCCCGATCAAAGTTGTACATGTCGGCATCGTTGTAATCCATATAGGTTCCCTCATCATCGACACCCCCCATATAAAGACCATTCACGTTCAGGTCGTCAAACTGGTTGTAGGTATAGGCCCTGTATCCATCGGAAGCCCGGCCCACAAAACCACTACGTTCATCGTAATACAGGCGGTATTTGTTGTTCATATACTTGCTGTAGGTGAGCCCGTTGAGCGAGGCATTGCTCAGTTGATGGTCGGCCACGTTCAAGATTTGGTCGAAATTGCGGCTCTTGTGATAATTAAATGCAAAGTTGAGATAGGGTTCCTCAAAATCGACGTGATAGACGAAACCCGCCTGATCGAAGCTCATGTTCGTCTTGCCGAGGTTATCGAACTTCTGCACATCCTTCTGGCTGACGAAACCAAAACTGGCGCTGATCTGCGAATGGCGGATCAGTCCAAGGCCGGCAGGGTTAGTACTGATGGTGGAGATGTCGGCACCCAGTGCTTCCATCGCACCCCCCATACCCACGTAACGGGCTGTGCCGTTGAGATCCTGGTCTAAGAGACGACCGCTCTCGTATGTATCCTGTGCAGCGACTGGTAGAATCATCCCCAGAGCCATGGCTGCGATTACAATCTTCTTCATATCTTCAATAATCTTCAATCTATAATTATCAATTTTCAATTATCAATTTTCACATCATCTTCTTCCGCCACGGGCGCCACCGCCGCCTCCGCCGCTGAAGCCACCGCCACCGCTACCACGGGAGACACCGCCGCCACCGCTATAACTGCTTCTGCCGCTACTGCTCGAGCTACTGCTCATACGAGAGCCGCCGTTGAAATTGGTGTTGTTACGTGTAGCCGTAGAACGGTTACCGGTTGTTGTACGACTGGTTCCCACCGTACGGTTACGCAGTCTGTCGCTGCGCTCGATACCACGATTGGTGCCAACAAGACGTCCACTACCGTTTCTGGCAACACCCGAGCCATGCTTCATCACCCGTGAGCCGCCACGAAGATTGATGGTGCCCGCATTCCCCGTACCGGTATAATAACGTCCACCGCCGGCGGTATAATAATAGGTGTGATAGCCATACCGGGGACCATACCAGCTATAATAAGGGTAATAGCCGTACCAAGAGCCATACCAGCCATAATAACCGGAATAGAACCATGGATCGTTCCAATACCAGCCGCCATAGTACCAGGGGTCATACCATCCGAAACGGCTATAGTACCAGGGCGAATGCCATCCCCAGTCGTAGCGTCCTGCTGCGTAACCGGCCCAGTAGGCATCGTTGTCGGCTATCGAATAGTCATCAAACCGACTCATCTGCCTCGTCAGCTCGAAGTCCTCCGTCGACGTGGAGTCGGGGAAGACGCCCCTCTCTGCACTGAAGTTGATGGTATCGTTCAGCGTAGAGTCCTGCGCGATAAGATCAAAGTGACCCACCCTTCGGTTGTACTCGTCTATACTACGGTTGCTGCCCGAGTAATAGACATCTCGCGACTGGTTTTCACGGTCCATCACCTTCGTCGCGCTCTTCTTCTTCGGAACGAAGTAGAGATCGTCAACCTGAGCTGCCATCGACAGAGGCAACAGGCCCAATAACACCGAAATCAGTAACAGTTTTTTCATTTTAATGCATTTAAATTGGTTCACGTTGCAAAATTACAACGAATTTGAATGCAAATGTACGGAAAAACCCTAACTTATCGTAGGATTTTCCCTATTTTTTGTAATTTTGCCACAAAATTAACATCCAGATGAAGTATTTCGAAGTAAAATTCACCCTGTCGCCCTACTCCACCGATGCCAGCGACGTGTTGTCGGCCATGGCTGGAGAAGCGGGATTCGAGTCGTTCGAAGAGACAGCCGACGGTCTCTTGGGATATGTCCAGCAATCGCTCTTTTCAGAGGACACGCTTCAAGAAGTCCTTTCCGACTTCCCCTTCGAGGGCATCGCCGTCACCTACGACATCCGCGAGGCTGAAGACCGCGACTGGAACGAACAATGGGAAAATGAAGGTTTTAAGCCGATTATTCTCCCCGGCCTCATTATCCATGACGGCCGCCACCTGCCTGATAATCTCTCAATTCTTAATTCTAAATTCTTAATTGAAATAGACGCAAAACTCGCCTTCGGCACCGGCACTCACGAAACCACCCGCATGATCTGCGCAGAGCTTATGCAGCTCCCGAGCGTTGCGCGGGTGCTGGATTGCGGCACGGGCACGGGCATCCTCTCCATCTGTGCCCTGAAACTCGGCGCTCAGGAGGCCATCGGCTACGACATCGACGAATGGTCGGCCGACAATGCCCGCCACAATGCCGTCATCAACCGTGTCGACGACCGTTTCACATCCCTGCTCGGCGATGCTAATATATTAAATAAGGTGGAAGGCACGTTCGACCTCGTTCTGGCCAACATCAATCGCAACATTCTTCTGGCCGATATGCCTGCCATGCGTGAGAAGATGGCTCCGGGCGCCACACTCATCCTCAGCGGCTTCTACACCGCCGACAGCCCGCTGCTCATCGAGAAAGCCGCCACTCTCGGCCTCACCCTCACCAAACAAAAAGAAGACCATGACTGGGCTTGTCTGGTCTTCTCTTATCTCTAAATTCTTAATTCCAAATTACCTGATCCTATCCATCGAGCGGATGAGTTTCTCGTCGGCACGGATGGCATGACGCGCCATCAGGTAGAGGATCAGGGCAACAGCCGGCAGGACTGCCGGCCACAACGGCTTGAAGCCTACCAGGCCCCACGACTCGTCGCCCACAGTCTTGCCCACCACGAAGAAGCATACATACCACCCCACGATCAAGAGGGCATTGAGCGCACAGAAGAGTGCCTGCACTTTGCGGTTATGATAGATGAAGATGGTATATGCGCCCAGGGCTGCCGTCGGCAGGAGAATGGCCATGAGCGGCCAGGTGTCGAAGTGGTGACCACCCAGGGGATCAGTATACCAGAGGTTGTAGACACGGGCCACGCCGATGCCGGCCGTCTTGAACGAGCCGATCTGCATGGAGAGGCAGACGACCGTCAGGATGACCGCCAATGCCAGAAAGATAGTCTGTTTACGCTGCCACACGGTGATGAGACAATTAAGTGTAACACAGGGTTAGTTCTCCTGCGAATACTCCTGCGAGGGGTCGCGCCAATAGACCTTACCCTCGACAAACTCCTGGGTAGCCAGCAGTGTGGGCTTCGGTAACTTCTCATAATAACGTGAGATCTCAATCTGCTCACGGTTCTCGAACACCTCTTCGAGCGAGTCGTTATAAGAGGCAAACTCGGCCAGCTTCTTGCTCAGGTCTTCCTTGATCTGCATGCTGATCTGGTTGGCGCGCTTGGCGATGATGGCAACGCTCTCGTAGATGTTCTCTGTATCATTGCACAAATCCATAATGTTGCGCGATACGGTATTCACAGGTGCTTTTGATTTCTTGTAATCCATAATATAACTAATGTTCAATCTTTAATCACTTTCTTACATTTGGCAATGTACTTCTCTGCCAACGACACGTTCTTAGAGTCGGGGAACTCGTTGATGAATCCATAGCACTCGTCCTCGGCATCACGGTAGCGGTCGATGCGTTTCTCCTCGGAGCTGTTCTCAGCCAACTGAAACTTACTCTTCATGATCAACAGCATGAAGTCCTCGCGCAGACTGCAGTAGGGATAGTTCTTCAGCGTGTTCTGTGCGGTGATGATCGAGGCGGTGTAGTTGCTCTCCTCGTTGGAATTGATATTGCCGAAGTAGCCGCCCAGATTGTAGTACAGCTGGGCCGAGAGATATTCCTTCTGGATGAGCTTGTCGGTCAGCTCATAGAGCCGTTCCTGAGCTTTTTCACGAAGGGGGGAATCGGGGAAGAGATCCATGAACTGCTGATAGGCGGTGATGGAGCCGTTGGTGGGCGACTGGTCGAGACGCGGCTCGGGCGATCCCTCATAGAGCGACTGACCCACATAAAAATAGGCCGGCTCGACATAGATGCCACGGGGATAGCTCGTGGTGTACTTCTTGAAGGTCTCCGAGGCCGCCTCATAGTCATGGTTGCAATACTGCGACATGGCCAGCATATAGAGACACTCCTGAGCCTCGTCGCTGCCCTTCTTGAACGTCACCAACTCCTGCAGCAGCGTCTGAGCCTGCGTAAACTTACCCTTGGCGAAAGCCTCCTTGGCATACTCGTATCTGGCATCGTTGTCGCCATACTTGTACACCGTGTTGAATTCCGACGTGCAGCCGCTCAGCAGCAGGGTTGCAAAAGACATGATAATAGCTTTCTTCATATCGGGGTGCAAAGTTACACATATTTCTACATACCACCAAATAAATTAAGAAATATTTGGTAGTTCATAGATTATTTCGTACCTTTGCATCTTATGAGCAAATATCATTTGATTTCGGATTACAAGCCGACGGGCGACCAGCCCGAGGCCATCCGCCAGCTGACGGAAGGACTGGAGCGTGGCGACAAAGCCCAGGTGCTGCTGGGTGTGACGGGCTCGGGTAAGACGTTCACCATGGCCAACGTGATCGCCAACTGGAACCGCCCTACCCTCATCCTCAGCCACAACAAGACGCTGGCCCACCAGCTCTATGCAGAGATGAAGGAGTTCTTCCCAGAGAATGCCGTGGAGTATTATGTCAGCTATTATGACTACTATCAGCCCGAGGCCTATCTGCCGACGACGGACACCTATATAGAGAAAGACTTAGCCATCAACGACGAGATAGACAGGCTGAGACTGTCTGCCGTATCTAATTTATTGTCAGGAAGAAATGATGTAATTGTTGTATCTTCTGTTTCATGTATCTACGGTATGGGAAGTCCGGTGGCCTTGCAGGAGAACGTGATTGAACTACAAGTAGGCCAGAAGCTGAGCCGCAATGCCCTGTTAAGGAAATTGGTGCAGTCGCTCTATGTCAGGAACGACCTCGACCTGCAGCGTGGAAACTTCAGGGTGAAGGGCGACACCGTCGACATTGCCATGGCCTATTCGGAGGTGGTGCTGCGCATCACTTTCTGGGACGATGAGATCGACGCCATCGAGGAGATGGACGCCGAGACCTTCGACCGGCTGGCCAGATTCCAGGACTACAAGCTCTATCCCGCGAATCTCTTTATGACCTCACAGGAGCAGACGAATCAGGCCATCCACGACATCCAGAACGACCTGGTGAAGCAGATTGCCTTCTTCGAGGAACAGGGCGACGGCGTGAAGGCCCAGCGCATCAAGGAGCGCGTGGAGTATGACATGGAGATGATCAAGGAACTGGGACACTGTTCGGGCATCGAGAACTACAGCCGCTACTTCGACGGACGGAAGGCTGGCGAACGGCCCTACTGTCTGCTGGACTTCTTCCCCGACGACTACCTGCTCTTCATCGACGAAAGTCATGTGAGCGTGCCGCAGATCAACGGCATGTACGGCGGCGACCGCAGTCGTAAACAGAACCTGGTGGAATACGGTTTCCGTCTGCCCGCAGCCTTCGACAACCGTCCGCTACGTTTCGAGGAGTTCCAACAGGAGGTGAACCAGGTGATCTACGTGAGTGCTACCCCAGCCGACTTCGAGTTGGAAGAGGCGGAAGGCGTGGTGGTGGAACAGGTGATCCGCCCCACCGGACTGCTCGACCCCGAGATAGAGGTACGGCCCAGCGAAAACCAGATCGACGACCTGATGAACGAGATTGTCATGCGTACTGAACGGGGTGAGAGGGTGCTTGTGACGACGCTGACCAAGCGCATGGCCGAGGAGATGGCCGAATACCTGCTGCAGCACGGGATAAAGGCCAATTACATACACAGTGAGGTAAAGACGCTGGAACGCGTACAGATACTCAACGACCTGAGGTTGGGCAAGTATGACGCCCTGATCGGCGTGAACCTGCTGAGAGAGGGTCTCGACCTGCCCGAAGTGTCGCTGGTGGCCATTCTCGATGCCGACAAGGAGGGCTTCTTGCGCAGTCACCGCAGTCTGACGCAGACGGCAGGCCGTGCAGCGAGAAACGTCAACGGCAAGGTGATCATGTATGCCGACACCATCACCGCCTCGATGCAGCTGACCATCGACGAGACACTGCGCCGACGGGAGAAGCAGATACGCTACAATGAGGAACACGGCATCACGCCCAAGCAGATCGTGAAGAACATCAGCCAACTGGCACTTCAGACGGAGAACCGTGCCGACACGAAGGAACTGCGCCGGGAATTCGGTATGGGCGCGACGACGATGCTGGCCGCCGACCCCATCGTGGCCCGCATGACACGACCGCAGCTGGAGAAGAGCATCCAAGAGACCACCCGACTGATGAAGGAGGCCGCCAAGAAGCTCGACTTCCTGCAGGCCGCGCAATACCGCGACGAAATCCTCCGCCTGCAGAAAGAACTCGAACTGAAGTAAAGAAGAAAGAACAAAAATCTTTAAAAAATCGACACAAATCGCCAGTCAAACTGCATCCTGATTAAATTTATGTTAGATTAATGAAGATTTTTGTTCCTAAGTCCAAAGATTTTTGTACTTTTGCACCCATAAACAACAAAAATGACAAGATGAAAAAGTTTTTGATAGCACTGCTGACGCTGATGCCCATGCTGGCATCGGCTCAGGACAATACATGGGAACGTATCGAAGTAGAAGAGCAGCCCAAGGAGAGCCCCGACGCTAAGTACCTGGTGCCCAACGCCGTACCAGAGGTGGACGGACAGGTGGTGTTCCAGACAACCATCGCTGCAGAAGGGAAGAGTGCCGACGAGATCTACGACATCCTCCTGAAGCAACTCACGAAGATGGTGGCCGAACCCAATCAGATCAGCAACAGTGCGGTGGTCATCAAGGATCCTGTCAAGCACGAGCTGGGAGCCACCTTCCACGAGTGGCTCGTCTTCAAGAATGCCTCCCTTTCCCTCGACCGCACGCAGTTCAACTTCCTGCTGCACGTGGACATCACCGACGGCCAGGCCGATGTCTCCATGATGCGCATCAGCTACGACTACGACTTGGAGCGCAGAGGTGCACACTACACCGCAGAGAAGTGGATCACCGACAAATATGCAGTTAACAAGAAGCACACGAAACTCTATCCCCTCTCCGCGAAGTTCCGTCGTAAGACTATCGACCGGAAGGACTTTATCTTCCAGAAGTTCAACAGTCTTCTAAACGAGAACAAATGAATAAGGACCGGATACGCAACTGGCTGAACATCATCTTCATGGTCGGTGCCGTCGTGGGTGTCATCATGTATCTCCAGAAGAATGAGCAGACTCACATGATGGGTCTCTACATCATCCTTTGTTCGATGGTAGTAAAGGTCGCTGAATCGACGCTGAGAATGATGAAGTGATTGAGAGGTGAGAAGTGAGAGATATGTTTAGAGCACAGAATAAGAGAATCGGGCTGAGGGTGATAGCGCTGCTTTTCACCCTTTCACCCTTTCACTTTTTCACTGATTCCTTCGCCCAGGACTCCTTCAGCCAGATCGACGAAGAGGGTAATGTGACCCGGCGCAACGGCAACTTCAACAAGCACAGCAACGACACGACGCGAAACAAGGAGATTCCCAAGGGTTTCCACACCTGGACCATCGACCGTACCTTCGGCGACATCATTCCCGTGGAGCCCGACACCGTACCCCACCTCTTCATGAACACCACGTTCAACGCGGGTAAGTACGGCGAATACAACCACACCGGCAGCAACTACACCGCCCGGCTGAGTCGTATCTTCATCAACCGGCCGGCCACAGACTACTTCACCTTCACACAGCCCTACAGCTTCGTGGAGAAGCAGCCCGACGAGTTTCACTTCATGAACACCCTCTCGCCCTACACGACGATCCTCTATGATAACTGCGGCAACAAGACGAACGGCGAAGATCATATCGACGCGAAGTTCGCCGTCAATGCCAACAAGCGACTGAACATGGGCTTCGACCTTGAATACGCCTATGCCAGAGGCTACTTCCAGAACCAGAACCAGTCGCACTTCAACGCCACGTTGTTCAGCTCATACAACGGCGACAAATACAGCATGCACGCCTTCTTCACGACCAGCCACCAGAAGGTCAACGAGAACGGCGGCATCACCGACGATAACTACATCGTCCACCCGGAATCTTTCCCACAGAGCTTTTCCGAGAACGAAATACCGACGGTCCTCTCAAATACGTGGAACCGCAACGACCACCATCATTTCTTCTACACCCACCGTTATAACCTCGGCTTTTACCGCAAGGTCAAGATGACCGACGAGGAGATCAAGGCCCGGCAGTTTGCCGAGAAATCGAAGAAAGACAAAGAAGAGCGCGAGGCCCGGGACAAAGACGGCGACGACAAAGACAAGCGCCGGAAACCCGACATGAAGGAGCCGGCCGGCCGACCCGACAATGCCCGTATCATAGGAGCAGAACCGAAGGCGAAGCTCGACTCCCTGACAGCAGCGACCGTCGACACGACGCGTATTAAAATCGAAGACCAGGCGACACTCGACAGTCTTCTGCAGGCCAAGGCCATCCAGGACTCCATCGACGCCACGATGAAAGATGAGTTCGTGCCCGTCACCAGCTTCATCCACACCCTCGAATGGAACAACTACCGCCATATCTACCAGTCCTACGCCACACCCGACGGCTACTACAAGGACACCTACTACAAGCAGGGCCTCAAGTATGGCAATGACTCGATCTACGACCAGATGAAGCACATGCAGCTCAAGAACACCTTCGCCATCGGACTGCTCGAAGGGTTCAACAAATATATGAAGGCCGGATTCAAGGCGTTCATCTCCTCCAACTACTGCACCTACACCCAGCCCGACTCCATGAGCACCGGCACCATCTACGAAAACAAAGTCACGGAACACGATCTCAGCGTGGGTGCACGACTCAGCAAGACCCAAGGCCGCACGCTCCACTTCAACGCCGGACTGGAGACCTACTTCGCAGGACCTAACCGCGGACAGCTGTTCGTCGACTTCGACACCGACCTCAACTTCAGACTCTTCGGCGACACCGTGCAGCTGGCGGCATCGGCTTATTTCCACCGTTCTGTCAGTGCCTTCTTCCAACTCAACTATCACTCCAAACACCTGTGGTGGGACCTGGAAGACCCGAGCATGGAGACCCGAACCCACATCGAGGGCGACTTCTCCTATACGAAGACCGACACAAAACTGCGAGTGGCCGTCGACGAGATACAGAACTACGGCTATTGGGGAATGAGCTACGACGCCACCACCAGCGGCCGCAAGAACATGACGGCACGCTATTACCAGCACGGCAGCAACATCAGCATCCTCACCGCCCAGCTCCACCAGAACTTCCGTCTTGGGCCGCTGAACTGGGAGAATGTCGTCACCTACCAGAACTCCAGCAATCAGGATGTGCTCCCGCTGCCGACGTGGAACATCTTCTCGAACCTCTACCTGAAGTTCAAGGTGGCCAAGGTGCTCGGTATTGAGTTAGGTGCCGACGCCACCTGGTTCAGTAAGTATTATGCACCTGATTTCTGTCCGGCCATCAGCCAGTTTGCCGTGCAGCAGAATGCCGACAGCCGCATAGAACTCGGCGGCTATCCGTTCATCGATGTCTATGCGAACATGGTCCTGAAAGGCGTGCGATTCTTCATTATGATGAGTCACTTAAACGCCGACTCCGGCAACCGCATGCAGTTCCTCGCACCCCACTACCCCACCAACAGCTCCGTGCTGCATTTCGGGGTCTCGTGGAATTTCTATAATTAACCCCCAATCAACAGCCCTATACTGACGCAGAGGCCGTAGATGAAGATGTTCCTCGCCGTTTCACTCAGACACATGTTCAGCGCCTTACCCTGATAGATCCGTTTGATCTTCAGGTAGGTGTACACATGCAGGATAAAATAAAACAGCGGGAACAGCGTAGCCAGCAGATGGCCGTTCATCCAGAAGGTGCCGCCGAGGATGAGGGCACCGACGCCAACACCCAGATACAACTGCAGACCGGCCTCCGGACCTAAGCGCACGATGAGTGTCTTCTTATTCGCCAGACGGTCGTTGTCGCGGTCGCGGAAATTATTCACGATGAGCAGCGCGTCGATGACCAGCCCGCAGGCCAGTGAGGCGAGGAACACCTGCCACGTCAGGTCGTGTATCTGCACGTAGTACGTACAGCATACCGGCACCAGTCCGAAGAACACGAGCACCAACAGGTCGCCGAGGCCCTGATACGAGAAGAACGTCGTATAGAGGAAGGCGAACACCACGCACAGCCCGCCCACGAGAATCATCTCCAGGCCGCCGTACCAAGCCAACGGCAGTCCGATGACACAGGCCAGGCAGGTGGTAGCGGCGATGGCCTTCTTCATCGCGTCGAGCGTCACCCACCCCTGGGCACAGGCCCTGCGCGGCCCCAGACGCGTCTCCACATCGTCCGTGCCGTTCACGAAGTCGAAGAAGTCGTTGATGAAGTTGGCATCGATCTGCATGGCAAAGGAGAAAAGCAGGCACAGCAGGAATGCCGTCCAGCTGAACACGTCGCCGTCATACATCTTCGCATCAGTCCAGGCCAGCGCCCCACCGATCATCACAGGAACGGCTGCCCCCGACAGCGTCTTGGGACGGGCTGCTAGCAGCCATGCTTTCATCGAATTGGTCTTAATTCTCGTCTCTTCCATCATATTTTTGCGATTTTATTTGCAAAAGTACGCAGATTTTCGTACATTTGCAAGCATAAACCCAACTTTTTATGATACAAAACGCTCCAAGCCTGGATTTAGTAGAGTTCATCGAGACGAAAATCCTGCCTCAGTATGCCGCTTTCGACGCAGCTCACAACATGGAACACGTCACCCGCGTAATCCGTCACTCGCTGGAACTGGTGAAGGCCACCGGTGCCGACATCAACATGGTCTACACCATTGCGGCCTACCACGACCTCGGCATGTCGGGACCCCGTGCCGTCCATCACATCACCGGCGGCAAGATCCTCGCCACCGATGCCCGGCTGAAGAAATGGTTCTCTCCCGAACAGCTCCAAGTGATGCGTGAGGCCGTCGAAGACCACCGCGCCTCAGCCTCCCACTCGCCGCGCAGCATCTACGGGAAGATCGTGGCCGAAGCCGACCGCGACCTCGACAGCGACATCGTCATCCGCCGCACCATCCAGTTCGGTCTGGCCAACTATCCCGAGCTCGACTACGAAGGACAATGGCACCGCTTCAAGGAGCACATGGACAACAAATACTCGAAGGACGGCTATATCAAGTTGTGGATTCCGAACTCCCCGAACGCCACACGGCTCAACGACCTGCGCAACCTCATTGCCCAGCCCGCCGAGCTCCGTAAAGCGTTTGACAGAATCTATAAAGAAATTATCTGAGGTACATATAATATATGTACGCGAGGACGGCGATGAGGACAAGCGTCACCACCGTACGGACCATGCACGACACCACCCGCTTGATGATCAGGAAGGCGATGATGATCGCTGCGAGCATCGCAGCATAATAACCTATATTTCCCATTATTTGAACAATCTTCTAAAGGTAGTTGGAAAAGGCGTCTCAAACTCCATCGGCTCACCCGTCACCGGATGGCGGAAGCACAACAGCCAGGCGTGCAGACACAGACGGTGCAGCGGATCGTCGCCATTGCCATACTTCGGATCGCCACACACGGGATGTCCCATGTCAGCCGAATGCACACGGATCTGGTTCTTCCGTCCCGTCTCAAGCTTGAACTCCACCAGCGAGTGCTCCGTCGTACGGTCCAGCACGTGCCAGTGGGTCACGGCATACTTACCGCCATTGTCCGTCGGCGACGAATAGGTCACATAGGCCTTGTTGTCCTTCAGCCAGTTGGCGATCGTGCCTTCGTCCTCTACGATCTCGCCCGAGCACACGGCCACATACCGGCGGTCGTACACGATCTGGTGCCAGTTGTGCTCCAGCACCTGCTCCGTGTCCATATCCTTGGCATAGACCATCAGTCCGCTCGTGTCACGGTCGAGTCGGTGCACCACGTGGGCACGGCATTTCTGTCCCGACTTCTTGAAATAGTCGTCGAGCACCGTCTTCACGTTCAGGCTGGAGTGCCCGGCAGCCATCGACAAGATGCCAGCCTCCTTCTCCACCACGATCAGCCACTTATCCTCATACACGATCTTCACCCAACGGCTCTTGAAGCCCCGCTGATTACGCTTGGTGTTGCTCACTGCCACCTTCATGCCCCGCTCCAGGGGGAAGTCAAACTGGCTCACGGTCTTGCCGTTCACCTTGATACCCCTACCCTGCAGCGTCGCCTTGACCTTCGTGCGCGACTGCTTCACGTTCTTCAGCAGCCACTCCAGCAGCGGCATCGGCTCCTCAACGGTATAATGGGCGTAGTCGCCCTCATGGTTCGTATCTGAATTGTATCTCATAACTGGGGGGCAAAATTACGAAAATTCCCCGAAACGCACAAGCGTTTCAGGGAATTTCTCATGATGACCGGGCTTTTTTGAAACTGTCATCTGTCATCTGTAATATGTAACCCCGGTGTTTCCACTGTCTCAGCATGGGGTCGAAGCCGTTTTCGAGCAGACTGCCCACCTCGAAGCGGCACCCTTCGACAATGCCGAGGCCTATTCCGCCGGCGACCTGCTCAAGGAACTGAATCAGCGCGGCTTCAGCGGCCGGGGATTCAAGGTCGTGACCATCGGTCGGGCCATGAAGAACATGGGCTTCGAGTCGAGGAAGATACGTGGTGCGTATAAGTATAATGTGATTCTGGCCGACTACGACCGTCAGAAGCGCGAACGTATCGAAGATGCAACCGACGAGAGCGAAAAACCCTTCTGAGACACTCTTGGGGGGAGGATGGGGAGGATATTTCCTATGAAGCATAGAAATAAATCCCTAATTCGCAAGTAAAATGCAAAGTGGAATTAGGGATTTATTTTGCGTATTCCTAAGGATCATCCTCCCCATCTTCCCCCCTTTTCGAGTCGTTGCGGTGTATCCGAATGTCGGCCTTATATATTGCGCGTTATGAAATAACTTTACACTATATGCTACCTAAGTATCCCCTCTGAGACACCCTAGACTAAACCCGGAGTTTACTTAGCCTAAACTCCGACTTTACTTAGCCTAAAGTCCCACTTTAGTCTATCTAAACTCCAAAGCCCCATTTTTCGGAACTTTCGGACATTCCAAAGGGTATATTGGATATACGAAAGATTTTTACGTTTATTTTAAAGCTGCAAAGATACGACAAGTTTTCCAATCGTCCAAGCTTTTCCACGAAAAAGTGCGGACAGCCGATCGCCATCCGCACTTGAGTATGTAGCAAAAGAAATCCCTCTGTAACTATAGCAGATTGTTTGCCCTCATCCAACGTCTTCCTGAAGGGGTCAGCCACAGGTAGATTAGGGCAACCACACACGGTACCACCACAAATAGCCCTACTAAATACATTCCCATAATTACTTGTCCTTTCTTTTACATGTTAATGATAATCCTAAACATAATGTCGAAATCACTGCAGCCAATCCAATGAGATAGATGGTTGTCTTATCTGTGACATCGTTGAAGAGCGACGTGATGACCACACCTGTAAGCACGTATTTAGATACGTCTATCAGATAGTTTGCCAACTTTTCTTTCCGCAGGTTCACTTTCGGCGTCTGCTCCACCGTAGCCTCTAACTGCTTATTGAGCTGAGGTTTAGACTTTTCACGTCTCGTACTCATCGGCAAAGGTAGCTAAAAGATTCGACACTCGCAAGCTTTTTAACCGAAAACTTACATTTTCTCCTTAATTTCTGTTTCATAGTTTTAATATTTAAGTGAATAAATGACGTTAACAGTTGCAAAGTTACAAACTTTTTTTGAAACTTGCAAGCTTTGGGGCTAAAAACGTCTGAGCGTCTTAGCGTCTGAATGTCTTTTTCTATGATGCAATAATCCCGCCGACTCTCAGCAGAGCAGCGGGATTACTTTATTCATGCACAGGCGGACCTGGCACCGGTGTGCTATTTTGCCATGATGATCTTGACAACCTCGGTGATGTCGGTGTCGGTGACATAGCCGTTGCCGTCGATGTCGGCGTTAATGGCTTTGTAGTTTGCCGATGGCTGGCCCTTCATGGCATTGACCATCTCAACGATGTCGGCCACGTCAACAATGCCGTCGCCATTGGCATCGCCCTTGGTGATCAGGTCGTTCTTCACAAACAGCGCCGTGACGGTCGTTTCGGCTTGGATTTTCGAGAAGTCGCGATCCCAGCCTGCAAAGGTGTAGCCTTCCTTCTTGGGAATGGCAGGTGCTGTTGCCGCCGTGCCGTAGGCCACTGACTGCGTCTCTATCGTCTCGTGGTCCCAGTTCTGGAATATGACGGTGTACTTGCGGGGCGACTCTGTGAATACGGCGTCGAGCGTCAGGTCTCCGATGACGGCTGTCACATCGTTGGGAGCCCAGTGCGAGAAGGTATAGTCAGTGGAGGCCGTCGAGGCTTTCTTTGGTGTACCGGGGACATAATATATCGATGCGGGGTTATAGCCCTCTACCGCCTGGATAGAGTAGGTGATAACACCCTCCACACGGAAGGTCACCGTCCACAGCGTCTCAGTATATTGGGCTGTAACGGTCATGTCGTTTGTCACGCAGCTGATGTCTTCCGACCATCCTGTGAGGGTGAAACCTTTACGTGTGGGCGACATGCCTGCAGCAGCCTGGCCGTCCAGCACCTGCTCGGTGCCCAGCTCCGTTTCGTCATAGTCCTGATAGGTGACGGTGTGGTAGACCTCGTCCTGTCCGAACAGCGCCTTCAGCGTCAGGTCTTGGGTAACGGTGGTGTAACTGCCGTCCCAACCCGTGAAGTGGTAGCCGTTGCGCTCAGGCACATTGGGCGGTGTGGCATTCTCTCCCTCTTCCACCTGCTGGGTGTCGAGCACGCTGTCGTCGTAGTTCTTGAAAATGACGATGTGAAGCGGGCCCGAAGGAATCCCTTCGAACTCAGCGGTGAAGCCTATCAGATCCTGTTTGACGCACAGGTAGCCGTCGTCGGGATATTCCGTGTCGTCCCACGACTTCCATCCCTTGAATATCTCGCCCTGCTGCTCGGGGTCAACGGGTAGAATGGCGCTGTCTCCATAGGGCACTGTCTGAACGTCGTAGGCGCTATTGCCGTATTGTTTGAACTCTGGCTTGCCCTGGCCGGGTACCTCGAAGACGACGGTCATCTGTTTGGTGGTGACATTGATGGTCTCTGTCTCACCCGGGCCGATAAAGTATCTCACGCCGCCTTCGATGCCTTCCGTGAGATATTCTTTGCCGGGCTTGTTCATACGGGCCAGATTAAAACCCACACCGAACTGGCCCTGCTCGTCGAGGAAGTTGATCTCTTCGCCATACTGCACGGGCAGGACGCTGCGCTTATCAATGAAGAAGAAACCGCTCGATGACAGGGAGCAGATGTTCTGATCGGCCGCGATTGTCGTCGGGTAGTACATCTTTATCTCCATGGCCTCTGAGTACACTTTTTCCTCCGTTCCATTACCGTAGGCATAGAAACGGTAGTAGCGCTTCTTCTCGAAAGGCATTTCGTTGCCATACTCCACGAGGGCGGTCACTTCGCGGTCAAAGGTCTTCACCTTGTTCACCTCGTAGCCCGTCACCTCGCCTACCTTGGTGGCATTGGCCCAGTCGATTTTTCCATTGTCCTGGGCCTTACCTACCTGGAAGTACACCGACACGGGGGTGTTGGTCTTCACGCTGGCCCTGAAGGTCATCTGGTCGCCTACCATAGCCTTCCTCTTGTTGCCTTCGAATGTCTCGTTATTCAGCGAGACGAACTTCCAGTCTTCGGTTCTGTTGCATGTGTGGCTAACCATGTCGATACCCATGTCAACATACACGTCATACCGTGCAAAGACGTTCAGGCTGCGGTGAACGTTCGTGTAGTCTTGGCTCCAGCCCGTGAACGTAGGCTGCTGGGTGCTGCGTGTCTGGGCACCGCCGCCCATGTCTGGCGGTGTGGCATCCTCGCCGGCATCCACTTCTTCCTTCTTCAGTAGCGTGGCATCGTCATCATAGAAGTTCACTTCATAAGTCGGAGCGTATTCCTCGATGGTCAGGGGACAGGCGGGCATGGTTACAAGCAGGTATTCGCCCTCATCCTCTATCTTAACGGGCAGTTCGCATGTGTACTTGTACTCATGGCAGTCCTTGGGCTTCTGCATGACGAACTGGCTGTCTGCCTTGCACATATAGGTGTTGCCATCTGGCTTGGTGCAGGGATAGCGGAAATTCACGGCGATCACATCGCTGGGGTGACCGTTTCGATCGTCTTGTACGTAGAGGCGATACAAACTCGGCTTTTCTTTTAGCTTGACAGGATATTTATATTTTATCTGCTGTCCGTGCCGTGCATCTTTGCTGTTCACATAGCCGGAAAACTCTTCATGTCCGGATGTGTAGTTGGGGCAAGTCTGCCATGTCTTTCCACCGTCCTGGCTACGTTCCCAGTTATAGTTATAAGCGTTGATACCAAAGGTGAATACGCTGAGGCGGAGGTCATCCCCGTAATCGACATCTATAGATGACATGCCCGTTGAATAATCATCTTCGGTAACACCCCAAGCCACTTCACGCGTCCGGAAAGGGTCAATATACAAGTCGAAGTGATTCTTCTCGTCTACCCCATACATATCAGGATACCATGTCGGAATGCCAACTGTAGGTTCATTTCGACTAAGAGGGTCAATCCATAGCCCTGAAACGTAGATGCGTAGAGTGTTGGCTCCTTCTTTATAGCAATAATCAAATTCGTTACCAATATGGATTGTTTGTGTCCGGAAGTTTGGAAACGGTCCGTAATAGTGTGAGAAGATCTTACGCTCTTTATAGCCATCTTCAGGATTCCCTGTCCGTTCGAAAATCTCGATGAAATACTGGCGCCGATACTCGTTATCGGTGGATAGCAGGTCTGTGAATGTGACTTCTTCTGTCTCGCTGTTATAGCTGAAGTCTTTTAGGAAGCCACGACCTCTATTCCCCACCTGTTGTGCCCATGCACTCGTTGCGGCGAAGAGGGTCGCCATCATTAATAGTAAGATTTTCTGTTTCATAATTCTATCATTTTTAGTTATTATTGTTCATCTTAAATCCAACACAAGAACTGATTTATTAAGTAAAATCACGGGGCAAAGATAGGAAATATTTCTGAGATTTGCAAGTTTTTTGAGACAAAAGAACAAATAAAAGACATATTCTTTCGTCCTGATGACAGCAGAAGCCGCCGACATTCGCATGCCAGCGGCTCCAATTAATTGTAGGGTATGTCGTCTTACCTATTTGAAATGAGTCATTTCTTATTGAGTATCAGCTTGACCATCTCGTCGACGTCGTCCTGGTCGATGGTGTAGTCGTCATTCAGGTCGGCGGCAGAGTCGCAGAACACCGACGAGAAGATGCCCTTGATGTGGTTGTTGGTCATAACCACGTCGACAGCATTCACCACGTCGTCATCGTTCACGTCGCCGGGCTTCGGCAGGTCGGCATCGTCACCGGACACCTTCTGTCCTGGCAGCTCCTGCTGAATGTTTTCCAGGCCCACGTATTCGCCGCCAGTGACCTCGGCGATGGAGTTGCAGGCGTAGATCTTCCGGGGGGTAATCTGAATGTTATGGATCAGGAGCTCGGACTCCTCGGCGTTGTTGCCGTCGCCGCGGGTTTTTGACCCACCAATTGCATCTGATCCTTTGAAAAGTACCACCGTTGTGGGCTCACTCGAGTTAACGGTAATACGTGTGGTTTTTCTTCCACCAGAACCTACCTGAACTGTCACCGGCAAAGCTTTATAAAAGCGTTTACTAGTTTTATTCTTGGAGACATTGAAATTTGTGCAACCTTTGAAGGCTTTTTTATTGATTCTTTTGACATTGGAGAGGTTGAAATCCGTCAGGCTGATACAACCTAGAAAAGCAACTGTTTTAATTGTTCTTAGTCTACTTTTTTGGCCACGTAAGACTTTTTTCAGATTGGTGCAGCCATTGAAGGCTTTGGACTCGATTATAGTCACTTTGTTGGGGAGGATGAGCGTCGTGATGCTGGTGCAGCCACTAAAAGCACTTTCGCCGATCGTCTTCACGGATCTGGGGATGGTGCATTTCTTATCTTGGCCATTGTATTTTCTAAGAACAGTTCCTTGGATTTCAAATACGGGTTTATCCTCATTACCATCGTCAACAGGATCTTCACCAGGCTCTTCACCCTCTTCACCAGAATCTTCACCGGTCTCATCGGTATCATCGGTTAGGGCAGGGTCCATAGAATTCAAGACATCAATAAGATTCCCTGACCCAGAGAGATCATCTCCTGTAGCATCCACGGCAGCACATAACTTTGCGTCTCCTTTTCCTTCAGATACTACATTGATGTCAGTTGATCCGGCAGCAATTTGAACCGACGCACCAGAAGGAAAATCGCGTGAAACAGAGGAAGCAGAAGCTCCGTCTGAAACACCACCGGCATACCAAACTCCTCCCTCGGTCCATCCCCGAGCTGCAAAGGCATCTCTCTCGGTCGGGTCCTTTGTGTAAAAGTGCTCACCACTATTAGGATTATATACACGATATATACTCTTTGCACCAGGTTCACCCTTGAACGAAAGCACATTACCATTACCATCTTCCTTCACCTTGTCGCCGCCCTCTTGGCCGTAATTCTGCATGTGGATAGAAACGGGGCTTGTAGCTGTAGAACTGCCGTCGTCGTCAGCGGCGCCAGATTTGGTAACAGTAACAGAGACTTTATTATCTTCAACATCCCCACCCATACTGACCGTAACTTTATCACCCGGCTCTATACGTGCAGCAGCAATAGCGCCAGCGAGTGCGGAAGCATTAACGTCCTTTCTATCCGTGACTGTGGCTTGGCCTTCTATTGCTGCGACACTATTATCTTCTCCTTCAGCCAACGCTGACTCATCTATTCGTCTGCCTTTAGCGTCGAAACACGCGAGAGATGATGAAATGGCCACATCCTCAAAAGCAGCAACAGCAGCTCCGGTTGTAGTGAAACCAATGCGTCCGGGGAAGTTCCCGTCAGTATCAACAGCTAACAGGCGATCTTTTGATTGGGGAGTTTCCATAACCACCGCCCTGGTCTGGGCAACGTTTTCATCGGGGTCTTGGGGGTCGTTGATTTCCCCTCTGATGCAGCCCACCTTGTTATCGCTTCCGGGAGCCAGATAGATTTCCAGGTCGCCGTCGCTCTCGATGATATCCACCGTGGCATTGGTGAGAACCAGCAGTTCTTCATCGTCAAAATACTGTACCGAGGGCGCTTTCTGCGCGGCTGCGTCGCCGTCGCCAAGTATGTCGAGGCGGTTGTCTGCGGTCACCGCCAGTTCGTTCACCCAGACGCCGTAGGGCGAGGGGGCGTGGAGGATGTAGAGCTTGGCCGTCTCATAGCTCACGGTGTAGTTGCCCTGCTCGGCATCGCCTTGGGGTGTGATGTCGTAGGTGCCGGTCTTCTCGCCTTCAGCGCGGCTGATGGTGTAGGCGATGATGCCGGCTTTGTCCTTATCCGCGTCGATGAGTCCACTTACGGTTGCCGTCAGCTCGGGATCGGCGGCGTGGGCATATTTCTTCTGCTTGTCGGCCTTCACCGTCACCTCCTTACGAGCGATGGCGAACGTCTTTGAGGCGCTGCCAATATATTTGGTCTGGTTGGTCTTGGCCGTCACGGTGACCGTCGGTGCATCGTTGCCCGTGGCATCATGGGCGTCCACATTATTCTTATATGACCATTCGAAACAGCTCGTGACGTCAGTCCCGTTGTCTGTCACCGTCACCGCTGGCTCCTTTGCCGTGCCGTCGTAGACGAAGGGTCCGTCTGCCAGGCTGATCCATGAAGCCTCCAAATAATAACCCGTCGTGGTGCCGTCGGGCCAAAGGATAGACAGGTGGCTGACGCCCGCAGGCAGTTCGCTCTTATTGGCCACCAGCCAGCCACTATGGGCGGCGGCAGTGGCATCGCTGCCAAGAAGGACGAAACTGTTGTCGCTGAAGCCGAAGACCTCATAGTCCTCGGGGACAGATATCTCTGTGAGGGCTTCCTCGGTGCCGTCGAGGAATATAGGCGTGAATTCCTGCACGTCCAGGTCGGTAGCGGCAACATTCGAGAAGCTGCTGGCCATCGGCCCCTCAAAAGCCACCACCATCTTGGCTATAATGGCGGCGCTAGAGGTGTTGCTCACGATGACCGTACTGTTCTCACCGAACTTCTTGCTTTTGAACTCAGCCAATTGGACGGTACTCCCCGACAAGCCTTTGATACCATAGAACTTCAGATTGTCGTTCGTACCATACAGCGCGAGAGCCCTCTGGTCGAAATAGGTTGAAGTGCCTGCTGGGAAGATAACCTCCGTCAGCCCGGCAACAGCCGCCTCGTAGTGCATGCTATTAGAGTCGTACCTGGAACCTATAAGGCCCTCGCCATAGTCTGCTGACACGAACACGTCTTCTGGAGCTATCGAGTGGTCGTCAACATCTTTTACTATATCGTAGTTCTTTGTGAACGTATAGGGTGCGTCGTTAGCCACCTTCACCCTGATCTTCTTCTCAGGCTCGGCGAAAGAGCCGGGGGCGAACTCGAGCTTCTGGTCTTTGGCCAACGAGATGTCGGCCACGGTGCAGTTGAACTTGGGCATGCCGAGGATATAGAATCCGTTTGCGCTCCCGCTCTCGATGCCGATGCCGTCTGTGCCGGTGGCCACGAAGGTGCCGCCGCCGATGTTCGCCACGCCCTGCTCGATATAGAGGGCATAGCTGCCGCCGCTGACGGTGCCGCCGCTGATGTTCGCCGCACCCTGACTATAGATGCCGCTGGTGGCGCCGATGACACTGCCGCCCCCCATATCCAACACACCCACATTCAGGATGCCCTTTGCACCCGTGGTGACGATGCCACCACCCGTGCCGCTGTCGAGGATTCTAAGCCGGGCATTGGTGGTGATGGTGATGAGCTCGTCGGCCGTACCGCTGATTGTGTGACCGTTCAGGTCGAGCACCACGTCTGTCTCTTTAGAGCCGTCGCCGAGGGCGAGCTTGCCCGTGTGGGTGCCGTCTGCTGCAAGCGCGCAGTCGGCCAGCAGCTTGATCTCGTCATTGTTCTGGGCAGCAGCAAACGCCGCCTCCAAGTCGGTGTATTCCACGGGATTCTGGCCCAAGCTCTGCACGGTAGCCACAGCCTGGCCATTACCTTGCGCCAACGCTGTGGAGGGAGCGGCAAACATGGCGATCATCACCACGGACAGGAATAACCGGGTGCTTCTGTTACAACTGAACAAGCACTTTTCGACTAAGACTGGGAATAGGTTTTTAAGTTTCATATCGTTGCTTATGTTTGATTATCTGCTGCAAATATAGGCATTTTCTACGAAAGCACCAAACATTTATCAGTTTTTTTGTGTGTGTGATTGTGACAGTGTGACAGTTACAGTTTTTATATAGCACCAACATCACCCCCTGGGGCGACTGGAGGGGAAGAAGAGTATAATGATTAATAATAATATTATTACTTTATATATAATATAAATATATTATATATAAAGTAACTCAATAGCGTGTCCTATAGAGTGAGGGCATGTTTTCAAAACTGTAACTGTCACACTGTAACGCGAGAGCTCGAACAGACCGCGAAATTACTTGACATGACGCATCACGCTCATCCCCCACTCTACGGAGGCCTCAGCAAACTACGACTTTCCTGCCATGAAACTCGGGCTTTCCCGTCATGAAACCCCGACTTTCCCTAGCCCTTCGCCAGAGCGCCCAAAATCACGAAAAAAGGGCAGCTACGGCCGCCCTAATTGTTGGTAAATAATATTTACTTCTGCCGGCAGAAACGTGCGGCGCCTCAGCTGTGCGAGGTGCGCCAAGGCTGGATCTTCGACCAGAAGTGACTTCAGTTTCAGCCACGCTGACTGCGGCTGGATGAAAGGGAAATACTTCTGTGCGAGCTCCGCACGGCCTAATGATGTGATAGAATTTTGTTGCATAGAGATATATGTTCTTCGGCACTACAAAGGTACGAAAATTTCCTGAGATCAGCAAATATTTGTGACCTTAATAACAAACAATCTGTGAGAACTTGAAAGAACCTGATTCGGGTGGCGAAATAGCTTGCAGGTGTCAGAATAAATGAGTACCTTTGCAATGCAGAAGAAAAGAAAGGATTTTAAATTATGGCAAGAAGTGAAATTCCAATGGTGATCAACCTGAGGCAGAACAAGAACGATGACAGTACCGCTTACGGCAAGTACTTTGCCGAGTGCGATGCGAAGGAGCCGCTGAACCTGAAGGGATTCGCCGCCCACATGACGGCGCACGGCAAGATTGCCGACTACCAGATGTGCGTGCTCGTGCTCGGACAGGTGGTGGACTGCATGAAGGAGCTGCTGACGCAGGGTCAGCCCGTGAAGCTCGACGGATTCGGCACGTTCTCCCCCGCAGTGGACGGTCAGAAGCTGGGCAAGGCGAACCTCGCCGCTGCGGTGGCCGGAGGCCCTGAGGCGATGATCAACGGCATCCACATCAACTTCAACCCTGAGAACACGAAGGGCGAGAAGCTCACCAGCCGAGCTCTGAAGGATGACTGCATCTTCACCTTCGGCTACCTCGTGGAGAGCGAGAAGCGCACCGTCGGAGGCAAGGAGAAGCGCTTCCAGAAGAAGACTCCCCTCTCCTACGTGCTGGCTCCCGAGGCCGACAACAACGGTGGAGGTGGCAACGGCTAAGGAGAGACAGAAAAATCTTTAATTCGCAAATTCTCTAATTCTTGATTATGAAGAAGCAGCGGATGATCGAGCTGGCGGTGAAGGTGATAGTAGCCGCGCTCACGGCATTCCTCACGGCGATTAGCACGACCTCGTGCATGGGCCACGGGCCGTTCTAGTTACGGTGACAGACAGACAGATGACAGTTTTAAAATGAGGGGTGGCCAATCGGCTACCCCTCATTTCTTGTGATTCTTTCATGAGTTAAAGGTAGGTCCCCATCAGATGGTTAGGGTCTGTGGCATGACCTACGCACATATTCTTTGCAACTCCTGACTGATAAGGAGAATCTCATCCATGATAAGACGCTCCCGCTCCTTCGAGGGCTTTTTAGTACCATTGATATATTGAGCCATTAAACTCTGGCTGATGCCAAGACGACGGCCAACCGCAGAAGCATTCAGCTCAGGATGCGACAGGAAAATACGTGAGATTCCCGTCGGCTCTGGATCATCATACTCAAAACTCTCAAAGCTGACATCTTCATCAAGGCTATACCAGTGTATCCCCTCGTCATCCATCTCATAGTTGGCACGCTCCTCGTCTGTGGCATTACGCAATCTCCTGTAATAAAGAAGTGACTGCCATAATTCACGTCCATCGTCTGTCAGACCGTAAATGCGGTCATCTGCAAACCAAATCTTAGAAATCTTCATTTTTCACACTCCCTCCAAAATATTCATTCCATTTCTCAATCGCAAGTTCCTTGTTTTCTTCAAGAACCATCTCAGCAGCTTTAATATCCTTTGGTTTAAGACCTTCATTCTTGACCAATACTATGCCTTCTGGCAAAATCTCTAACCTGAATTATTCATAGACATAAAAAAGAGAACGCATTTCTTGCAGGATTGCAGGAAAATTTGTAACTTTGAATCGCCTAAAAATCAAATTGTTACATACGTTCTCATGTGCAAAGGTA
>Ga0247608_10001490_pt1 | contig 32215 bp, 26 predicted proteins | sample 176DNAGHGlowgp2_FD_193490 | JGI IMG/M metagenome (GOLD analysis project Ga0247608, IMG submission 193490) | Sheep rumen microbial communities from Palmerston North, Manawatu-Wanganui, New Zealand - 1766 DNA GHGlow gp2 | ecosystem: Host-associated > Mammals > Digestive system > Stomach > Rumen ...
AAGTTTTCGCATATCCGCTAAAAATTCTTCTTTTCTTTCGGGGTCGATCAATAATATGGGTTTTTGATACGAGTATTTGGAGGATGCTTCTCTGTGGGATAACAGGTAAATGATATCGTTGATACCAAGTACGATTATTTTGTCGTTTTCATCTGAATTTGCCACAACGATGTCGGATACTTCCTTAGCTTCCGTAAACTCTTCGGTCCTGTACATTCCGGTCACTTTTTTTACAAGTGACTCTAATGGGATGCCTATGACCGTAAGTCCTATGATACACAGTACCAGGGCAGCGCATACACCTATAAGCAGTTTTGCTTTATGCTTGAATATCTTCATTTGTGTTATGTGCTCGGAGGTAAACGCTTTGGAAAACGCATATACTGCGATAGGACAAAATATCATTCCGTAATGCAGATATCTCTGGCCGGCCATGCACTCCATAAGGATCGATAAGAATAACGCGGCTAAACACAGCAGGTCAAGGAGTTTTTTATCCTTAAATCCTACAATTGCCAGGATGCATATACTAAGAAGCACCGGCGGGGTCATCATAAAGATGACAACGGCCTTTACGATATTTATGAGGGTACCGTTCCCGGGATGACTGCTGTAAAGGATGTTGAATGAAAAGTAATCTTCGATAAACGGTTTAAATGCGCCGCCGGCGATAAGCCAGATCATTATCGGAAGTACTATTATGCATACACCGGTTAAAAACCATAGGATGAATCTGCCGATCTTTTGCGGCTTTTTGTCTTTGATACATTTGATAAGTACTCCGATGCACATTACGATCCATAATGAGATCATATTGAGACGCAGTAAGCATACGGCACCGAAGCAGATCCCGCTGGCTATAAGCTTAAGATTACTTATTTCCTTATCCGTAAAGAAGAGTACAAAAATATAAAGCTGGATCATTATGAATAAGCAGGCATACTCTTCGACAAAGTTACCGCCCTCGAAATAAAGAGCCATTGAAAGCATACATAAGAGAACGACTGTTAATGACTTGGTATTATTACAGCCGACCAGCTTAGCTGTCTTATAGGCAAATAAAAAGATAACGGATAAAGTGATAAGCTCGATAAACCAGACTCCCAAGGGATCATGGATCAACTGGCCCAAAGCATCGATCAGGTAGATCAAGGGGCCTTTATGATCGAAAGTGTCCCTGTAGGGCATGCCGCCATGACGGATCACTTTGGCGACATAATTAAATACCGAGGAATCCACCCCTGTATTACCGGCCAGAAAGGGATTGTTGGTAGCGGTAAAGGACATCAGTACGGCACATATAAAAATACATACGTATACAACGGATTTCTTAGTTTCCAATAGGTTGCCAAGCTTTTTCATAGGATATTCTCCGATATTACTTTGGTATAGAAGCTGTTATTTCATAAGGTAACCTTCAACACTTGTGATGCAGTTAGCACCGTCCGCTGCAGCTGTAATGATCTGCCTTAAAGGTTTCTTCCTGATGTCACCTGCTGCGAAAATACCGGGCATCGAGGTTTTGCCGGATTCATCAGCCAGGATATAACCGGCCTCATCACAGGCTACGAGGTCCTTGAACAGGTCTGTAGCGGGAGTGATACCTATGGCAACAAATACACCTGATACGGCAAGAGCACGCTCATCTCCGGTTTTAACATTCTTGACCAATAGTTCTTCAACGTTGGAATTACCCGAGATCTTTTTTGAAATGCTGTCAAAGACAAATTCGATGTTCTCGATGGCATCAGCCTTCGATACCAGACTCTTTGCGGCACGGAATACGTCACGCCTGTGTACGATATATACTTTTTTGCAGAGTCTTGAAAGGAAGATCGCATCCTCTAATGCAACATCGCCTCCGCCTACTACGGCTACATCCTTCTTCCTGAAGAAAGCTCCGTCGCAGGTAGCACAGTATGATACACCCACGCCGGTAAATTCATCCTCACCGTCTATGCCTGCTTTCTTGTGAGAGGCTCCGGTAGCTGCTATCACGCTTTTTGTAAGATAAGATTCCCCTTCGGCGGTAGATATCATATATACCAGATCTATCATCGAATCAAGCCCGCGTGTTTTTAAGTCTATCTCATTAAAAAACCCGTTAGGAGCGATATATCCGGGAGTAATATCCGTAATATCGGCTGTGACGAAGCTGCATCCGAGTTTGTCGCAGTGCTTTTTAAAAGCATCCGAAAGCTCTCCTCCGGACAGTCCCGGAAGCCCCGGATAATTATCCACCTCATAGGTGTTCAATACCTGTCCGCCGGGGGCGTACGAACGGTCGAGTAAAATGAAAGAAAGTTCGGCTCTGGCTGCATATATGGCAGCCGCCATACCTGCCGGACCTGCCCCTATTATCACGGTGTCGTAGATTTTAAGGTCGCTCATGGTTGATTCTCCGTTTCTTTTTGGATTTTGTATACCATATCATAGCATATAATAAGGATTTGTTCAACAAAACCTTTATATCAAAATTATTTATAAATCCTTTTTTTCTGTCATTGATGTCTTTTGTGTCTGAAAGTCCGACAATTATAAACGCCGGAAAAGGTATTGACATTTTGCTTTTTGTGCAATTTGCACAAAGATTCAAAAGCACAAGACTTAAGTCACCGGAAAAAAATGGATTTCTTTTGTGGATGAAAATAAAAGTTATCAACAAAAAAGTGACTTATTTATATATGTTTTTGAGTTATAAACCATTTTATCCACATTATCAACAAAAAATAACCACTTTTGTAGTCTCGGTGAAAAGTATGTCAAGACGAAACTTTGTTTTGTCATTTGTGATAAATTTACAAGAAAAATAAAAAAAGGTTGACATATGAATCTTTTGATAATGAAGTAAGATGTCAGAAAACTGATACCGGCAGAAATGACTTTACAAATAGAGGTTATGGATGTATAATGACTATTTGGTGGTGTGTGCTCAAAAATCGGAAAATCAAAATATTTTTTGAAAATGAGGCTGCACTGCATATTACAATAAGGGGAGAATGAATGAATAAGCGTTTTACATTACGCTCTGCCGCAGGGGTGTACTGGCTGATTGACTTAGAACAGGAACCTCCCGGATATAAAAAGCCTTTGACCATGAGTAAAACCGGAATGGAAATAATAGAACAGATGGAAGAAGGCAGGAGCAATGAAGAGATTGCGGAAGTATTAGGCAACAGATACAATTCAAAGCCTGAAGATATTTTGAAGGATATAGTAGGTTTTGAAATGCAGCTGAGGGACTTTGGATATAAGCTTTGATAAATGCGGAGTCAAGCGGATATCCTGCCTGCCGGTTCATCAGGCAGGCAGATCATACGAGGAGGCATAGTGAACGTACTGCTGATAGGCGGTTCAGGCAGCCTGATAAACAGCCTGATCATCAAATTTAAAAAGGAAGGCCACAGAGTATACCTTCTTACGGGAACCAGACAGGATAAAGCACCCTATCAGAAGGTATTTGAAAGATATAATTTTCCGTATGACTGTGCCTGTCTGAACGAGATCTTTGAAAGTATCAATATGGATCTGACCATATTCTTAGGAGCATACGATACCAATTATAAATGGAATAATGAAGAGGCTGACGCCGTACAGTATTCATCAGGGCTGATGAATATACTTATGAGCTACGCCATGAAAAACAAAGGCAGATTTGTCTATCTTTCTTCCGATGAGGTGTATAGCGTACACAGTGATGAGGATCTTACGGAAGATGATCAGCCCACTCCCATCGGAGTTAAAAACATGCTTCTTGCACAGGCGGAAGAGATGTGTGAGAGCTATCGTGTGAGTCGTGAAAGGGACATTATAACGCTCCGTCTCGACCATGTCTATGTTATACCCAAAAAACGAAGCGAGTGCCGTGATAAGTGCACTAAAATGTGCCTTGAAGCATTTGACAGCAAAAAGGTCACAGCAAATGAAAACAGCAGATTTGCACTTCTTTACGAAACTGATGCCGTAGAGTTTATTTATCGTGCATCCGTGGCAGATTCCCCCAAGTATACTCTTTATAATATCTCATCCTGTAAGGAGAAGGCTGAACCTGAGATTGCAGCTATCATAAAACAGTATTACGGAAACGATACACAGATTATGAGTCTTCCGGGAGAAAAAAAGCGTATCGTTCTTTCGAATGAAAGATTTGTAAGTGAATTTGGAAAGCAGTATTATTGCAATGATGAAGGAATAATAAAACGAATAGCAAGAACCATGATGCTGAACAAAGCGGCATTCTGGAATGATGAAGAGAAGAAAAAAACACTGATAGAGAGGATATTTGACCGTGGCGGATGGCTGCTTAAGGCTGCCATACCGTTTGTGGAAAATATCATAGCGTTCATACCGTTCTTTATGCTTAATAACAGGACGACTGGAAGCAAATACTTTGCAAACCTGGACTTCTATCTACTATATGTTCTCATTTTTTCCATTGTGTACGGTCAGCAGCAGGCTGTATTTTCTGCGGTCCTTGCCACACTTGGATTCTGCTTCCGCCAGATGTACACTCAGTCGGGATTTGAGCTTATGTTGGATACCAACACCTACGTCTGGATAGCACAGATATTCATATTGGGTCTGGTAGTCGGATATATGAGGGATCAGATCACTAAGCTGAAGAGAGAAAGCATTGAAGAGAAGGAGTTCCTCTCCGGACAGCTGGGAGACATGAGGGATATCAACAGCAGCAATGTGCGTGTAAAGGACGCACTTGAAACCCAGCTGGTCAACCAGAATGACAGTATAGGAAAAATATATAGCATAACCTCCGCACTTGATCAGCGAAGTCCGGAAGAAGTGCTTTTTTACGCGGCAGATATGATCTCTAATCTTGTAAAAAGCAAGGATGTCAGTATTTATAATGTAGTGAACGACAGGTATGCACGTTTGTTCTCGGCTACATCCAAAAAAGCCAGAGTCCTGGGAAACTCTGTAAAATACAAGGAAGAGCTGGGGGAGATGTATGAGGTTCTGGCAGATCATAAAGTATATATAAACAGGAAGATGGAAGAAAACCTTCCTATGATGGCAAACATGATCTTCGATGATGATGACAAGCCTCAGATAATTTTAATGATCTGGACGCTCTCTTGGGAAAATATGACGTTAGGCGAGGCCAATCAGCTGGTAGTCATCAGTGCGCTTATTAAAGGTGCGGTAGTCAGATCCAACAGGTACCTGCAGGCATTACAGGAAAAACGTTATATAGAAGGTACAAAAGTTCTGGAAACGGAAGCATTCATGCTGCTACTTAATGCATTTCAAAATGCAGAAAGGGAAGGACTTGCGGAATGCGTACTGCTAAAGGTGGGTCATAGTAAAGGCGAAGATCTGTTTGATTTAAGCAACAGGATTTCCCAAACCTTAAGACAGTCCGATATTATGGGAATGACGGATGATGGTTTGGAAGTACTTCTTGCAAATACCAGCAGAGCTGATTCGGCATTTGTTGTGAACCGTTTTGAAAACCTTGGCATTGATACGGAAATAGTGGAGGATGGTGTGGTATGTCTTCGACCGGACAGAGTATCCTGATAATATCGCTTCTTGTCATCAATATGATCATTGCCGTAGTTTATTATGTTTTAAATACGGTGATCAGGCTGAACAAAGAAAAAAGTATTCTTATAAAGACCATTGTCATGCTTTTATGCCCGGTTGTGGGAGTCATTTTTTTCGGAGTGTCGTATCTGTGGTATAAGGTGTTTATGTCTGCGCCGGTAGACTTGGAGGACGTTATCTTCGGAAAAGATCATCCTAAGTTTGATACCAAGGCAGATGAAGATAAGGAACGAAATATGATCCCGCTTGAAGAGGCGATAGCCATAACCGAAAAGCAGGATTTAAGAAAGCTGATGATGAGTGTTGTAAGCAGTGATATTAAAAACTCACTTGCTTCCATAACTCTTGCGCTTAACAGTGAGGACACCGAGACAGCCCACTATGCGGCTTCGGTGCTTCAGGATGCACTTAACGATTTCCGCACGGTGGTGGATAAAGAATATAAAAGCATCCTGGATGATGAGCCGGATAAATACGAAAAGTGCAGAAATCTGATCGATTACATGGAACAGGTGCTTGGGCAAAAGGTATTTATCGAAATGGAGCAGAGAAATTATGTCGGTATCATGGAAGCAGTCGGCGAAATATTGTATATGGGTGAACCGGACAGTATTTCGGCTGAACAGTTTGAAGCCATAATATTGAGGCTCCTCGGTATAGAAGATTATGAAAAGTGTGAAAAATGGTGTGAAAGAATAAAGATACACTGTGCATCTTCTTTATCGGCATACACATGTCAGCTGAAACTTTTCTTTGCCATGAACCGCAGAGAAGATTTCTTCAGATGTTTGGAAGAGTTAAAGACATCTCCGGTAGTTATAGACAAGGAAACTCTTGAGTTGATAAGGGTCTTTAGTTAATGAGGTGACAAATGCTATCAAAGAGGGATTATTTCAGTATTTTTCTTATGATGATAACCTTGCTCTTCATATTTCAGTTTTCGCAGGTTATGAAGGCACGGGGAAATAATTATGATGTGAACGAACATGTTACGGAAGTGGACCTTAAAGCCTCGGACGTGGAAGTCAGTCATGCTGATTCGTGTGTGTGGTTTATAGGTGATATAGAAGGAAGTGTGGGAGATTCCGTAAGACAGTGGTGCACATATACCAGACAGGAATTAAAGGTGTTTGACGAGATACCGGCACCTGCGGAAGAAAAAAACGTGGAAGCCATTATCATAGACCCCTCAACCTTTGATATGAAGCATAAGACATATAAGATAGAAGAGCTGACAGCAATGGGTTCAACCATTATCTTCGGTGACCTTCCGGATGCTTCTTATGTTGACAGTGACGAAAGGCTCAAAAAGCTGCTCGGGATCACCAAAGTGGTAAAGCCTAATGTACATGTGGAGGGAGTTCAGATATTTTCGGGTTTCCTCTTTGGCGGTGAAGCGGTGTATGCGGCCAATAAGGCTAAGCCGGAAGAGGCTGAGTATGAGGATATAGATCTGGATATAGCCTGGTATGATACCGGACTCGGGACTAAGACCTACATAGTTGGTATTATGGATGAGGATGAGGTTCACCCTTACGATTTCCCGAAAATGATCTGGAGAAGTTATTATAACGGGACGTTTATCTATGCGGTAAACGGGGACTATCTGCAGGGAATGATGGGTATAGGATTTCTTGATTCTATGATATATGATACCAAGGAATATTATCTGTATCCGGTAGTAAATGCAAACAGTATAGTTTTTTCGGATTTTCCTTATCTTTCGGAAGAAAATTCGGAAAAGCTCAGGTCAATATACAGTCGTAATTCCGAGACATTCCAGAGGGATATAGCATGGCCCGGCATAATATCCATGGCTGCAAGAAGTGAATTCAGCATGACTTGCTTTATATCCGACAGATATGACTACAGGAGTTCGGAAGATGCCGAATACAATGAAGTAAAATTCTATCTTCAGCAGTTAAAAGAACTTGACGCCGAGGCGGGAAGGTCACTTGATTACCGGGGAGATATCAGTCTGGCGGCGAAAGCAAGGTATAGCAGGGATTTCTATAAAAAATCGGGGATCAACTATCAATTCAGAGCATTGTATCTGAGTGAGTGGGACGATGCTGTGATAAAGGTACTTGATGAAGACGAGCCCGAAGTAAGAACCATAGTGTGCGGGAAAAGAGAAAACGACAGTGCTATTTCATTTTGTGCCGAAAATGTTACACTACAGTATGCGACAAACAGGGCGGATAAGTACAGCTTCAAAAACGCACTGCTGTATAAGAGCCTTCTTACGTCATTAGGGTATACAAATGTTCTGGTGGACATGAATAAGATTATGTGGCCCGAGACAGAGGAGGATGAGTGGCAGGTATTCTTCGATCATGTTTTCAGTTATGTTACTTCGTACTGGTCCGACAGACTTGTGTTTGATGCAACCACGATCTCGGAGAGTGATGCACGTATAAGAAAGATGCTGAGTGTTAAATACAGTACAGAAAAACAGGATAAAGATACCGTAGTAGTAAGGTCCGAAGGAGCAGATGAGAACTTCTTTGTATTCAGAACCCATGACCGTGAAATAGAAAGCATCTCGGAAAATGCCGAATTTACCCGTATTGAGAAGGATGCATATCTGCTGAAGGTTAAGCCCGGAGAAACAGTCATACATCTTAAGGATTCGGATGAGATATACAAGTATGAAGGAGCGTTTAATTAGAAAACGAGCAGGAGCTGCACTTAAAAGATGCAGCCGGAATGCAGGTGGCAAATGAGAATATGTATAGTAGCTGAAGGCTGTTATCCCTATGTGGTCGGCGGTGTGTCCGGCTGGATAAACAGTATGATAAAGGCGTTTCCGGAGCATGAATTTGTAATCCTCTCCATAATAGCCGACAGGGCGCAAAGTGCAAAATTTGCGTATGAACTTCCGGATAATGTGCTTGCGGTATATGAATCATACCTAAGTGATTATGATTGGGGAAAGAAGCATAAAAGCGGGAAACGAACACACTTTTCGGAAAAGTATTATAAAGCCCTAAGAAGCATCATTATGAACGAAGAACCTGACTGGGATAATGTCTTCAGACTTTTTGAAAAGGATTTTTCCATAGACGATCTTCTTATGGGTGCTGATTTTCTGCATATTATTCAGGAGTTTTATGACGCCAGCTTTACCCAGATAAATTTCTCGGATTTTCTATGGACCATGAGGTCGATATATCTTCCGCTGTTTTTGATCTTAAAAACTCCGATACCGAGAGCAGATATATACCATTGTGTGGCGACAGGATATGCGGGAGTTCTCGGAGCTATGGCAAAAGCAAAATATAAATGCGGTCTTATAGTTTCCGAGCATGGCATATATGCCCGTGAACGGGAGGAAGAGCTTATAAAAGCAACATGGGTTGCGGGTATATATAAAAATATCTGGATAGACCAATTTAAGAAAATGGCTGTTCTTGCATACACAAAAGCGGATGCGGTGACATCCCTTTACGCACATGCAAAGGGACTGCAGATAGAGCTTGGATGTAATGAAAGCAAGATCATGATAACGGCAAACGGGATAGATATGTCCAGATTTGATAATCTCCCGGGGAAAACCGAAGAGGACACTGGATATATAAATATAGGAGCCGTGCTACGTGTTACACCGATAAAGGATGTAAAGACCATGATAAGGGCGTTCGCATTTGCCAAACAGATAGTACCGGCACTTAAGCTCTGGATCATGGGACCTGTCGATGAAGACGAAGAGTATGCAAAAGAATGCTTTGATATGGTAGAGATAATGAACCTTAAGGATGTGGTATTTACCGGAAGGATAAATGTCACAGATTATCTCGGAAGAATGGATTTTACGATACTTACCAGCATAAGTGAAGGACAGCCGCTTACCATACTTGAGAGCTACGCAGCTAAGAAGCCCGTCATAGCTACGGATGTAGGCAACTGCTTCGGACTGATATACGGTGAAGGTGATGATAAGTTGGGCGAAGCCGGCATCCTTACCCATATCATGAACATCGAGGAGCTTGCCGAAGCGATGGTGGAGCTGGCAAGGAATGAGAAAAAACGTCTGGAAATGGGTGAGACCGGATACAACAGATGCAAGGCGAAGTACCGGCTCAGCCAGATGCAGTCAACATACAGAGACCTGTATAACAGGGTATTTAAGTTTAATTTTCCGGACAGGGAAGATAAACCGATCGAAAGGAACTGATTATGGCCGGGATAGGCGTAAAGCTGAATAAAATTTACAGTAAAAATACCATAACAACCAACCTTATTGGCTTTGGTTACAGTACCATTATCACTATAGCACCCATGCTTTTGGTTATTGGAGCCGTTATACTTATGCAGCTCCTTCTCGGGTTTTCGAAACTTAATTATTTCAGCCGGGAACTGTATGCATGCACGGTTTTATACATTTTTATCTTCGGATTATTGACAGCTTCTCCATTTAATGCTGTACTTTCCAGATATTTGTCCGATATAATATATGAGGAGCATTATGACGATATTCTCCCTTGTTATTTTGTGGGGCTTGTCCTGAATGTTTCGTTCAGTGCTATAGTGGGCATACCATTCTGTATCTGGGAGCTGGTGGTCGGAAAAGTAGGCACTGTATTTGTGTTTGCGGGATTCTGCGGATATATGGCATTGGTGCTGGTATTTTATTCCATGCTTTATCTGTCCATATGTAAGGATTACGGAAGGATATCACTGTATTTCCTGTTTGGAATGGCGCTTGCGGTCGGACTCTCATGGGTACTTGTTAAAGTATTCGGAATGGGTACGACTCTGGCTATGCTTTTGGGACTGGATGCCGGGTTTGCACTTACAGCTACTCTTGAGATGGCACTCGTCAGAAGCTATTTCCGTGTCAACAGCGGGAATTACAGGGGAGTACTGCATTATTTTAAGAAATACTGGCAGCTGGTACTTACCAACTTTTTCTATACTCTTGGTCTGTATATACATAACTTTGTTTTCTGGACCACTGAAATGAGGATAGTTGTTGCCGACACATTTGTATGTATGACCACATATGATATGGCTACCTGCCTTGCGATGTTTACCAATATTTCGGCAAGTGTTATATTTATCTCCCGTATGGAGATGAATTTTCATGACAGATACAAGAAATACTCGGAAGCGGTCATAGGCGGAAGAGGTATGGATATCCGGAATGCCAAGAGCCGTATGTTTGAACAGTTAAGACATGAGATCATGAATCTTGTCCGTCTGCAGTTTATAGTTACAGTCATTTTGTACCTCGTATTTATCATATTTATGCCCATGTTCGGATTCGGCGGTGTGATACTTCAGATATATCCTTGCCTTGCAGCAGGATATTTTATAATGTTCCTGATGTATGGGGAGCTTATTTTCCTGTATTATTTCAGTGACTTAAACGGTGCGCTTGCTTCAGCTCTTTCATTTTGTGTTTCGACACTGTTGTTTACGATCGTTTCATGTCACTTTACCGCTATATGGTATGGACTCGGTCTTGTGCTTGGTTCGTTTGTGGGATTTACCGTTGCATATTTCAGGCTGAGGAACATAGAGAAAAACCTTGATGTACATATTTTCTGTAACGGAAATCTGCTTGACCGCGGTCCCGGCAAGGAAAAACCGTCCAATATCGTATTTAACAGGAAATCCGTAAATGACAGAACGGGCAGGGAAGGAGAACAATAATTTAGTATTATGGATTATGGTCTTTTCTTACAGATTATTTTAATCTTGGCGGGAGTAGTCGTACTTTTGGCAGATGTGTTTTTACTGGCAAAAAGAAAGCTTGCGGAGCCGTTCTCGATTGTATGGGGGTTTGTGGCGCTGGTATTTATCATAGCCGGAATAGTCTTAAGACCCAACGGATGGATATTGTATATGAGCGAAGCAGGCATGGCTCTTCTTATAGTGCTCGGGTTTTGTCTGGTATACGGGCTGTTTTATGCAAGCTGCTATATTTCCGTTATCACGAAAAAGCAAACTGAGATGGCCATGAATATCTCACTTTTAAACCAGGAGATAGTTGAACTCAAAAAGGATATTGCCGAACGCGATATGGAGCTTGAGGCAAAGATAAAATGAAAAAAATCCTTTTCGTAATGAATACTATGGGAAGGGCAGGTGCTGAAAAGGCACTGCTGGAATTGCTTAAACGCATAGACAAAACAAGGTATGAGGTGTCACTGTACGTTCTTACGGGACAAGGCGAGTTGATAAATGATGCACCGCCCGGAGTAAGGCTTTTGAACAAAAGGCCGGTTGCGGTGTCTGTACACTCGGGTGAAGGTAGACGGATACTTGCAGGAACATGCGTGAAAAGCCTGTTTAAAAGGCTTAATATAATAAGACTTTTGCCTTATTTTGTCAAAAATACGATCAAAATGCTCAGATCGGGAAGCGTAATGCCCGATAAACTGTTGTGGAGGGCTGTATCGGATGGTGTGGAAATACCGGGGATGAGATATGATCTTGCGGTAGCATTTATAGAAGGTGCGGCAGCGTATTTTGTGGCCGATCATGTGCAGGCCGTAAAAAAGGCGGCATTTATCCATGTGGATTACAGAAAAGCAGGTTATACCAGATTGCTTGATAAAGACTGCTATCTTAAGTTTGATAAGGTATTCGGGGTATCAGGTGAGGTGGTTGACGTATTTAAGGGGATATATCCGGAGCTTTGTGACAGGGTGGAGATTTTTCATAATCTCATCGATGCGGAAGCTATAAAGAAAAAAGCAGCGGAAGGAACGGGCTTTACGGACGGATATGATGGGGTACGTCTTCTGACGGTAGGCAGGCTTATGGCACAAAAATCCTTTGAAACATCGATAAAAGCCTGCTATTTGCTAAAGAAACGCGGAGAAAATGTCAGATGGTATGTGCTCGGTGAAGGAGATCAAAGGGAAAAGCTTGAAGCACTTATCAAAAAACTGGGCTTACAGGAGAATTTTATATTATGCGGTTCGGTGGATAACCCGTATCCTTATATAAAAGAAGCGGATATATATGTGCACTGCAGCAGGTATGAGGGAAAAAGTATTGCGGTACAGGAGGCTCAGGTATTGGGGAAGCCCATCATCGTATCGGATTGCAGCGGAAACAGGGAACAGGTCATCGACGGTGAGGACGGACTGGTCTCGAGGTTTGATCCGAAGAGCATAGCGGGGAAAATATATGGACTGATACATGATGATAACTTAAGAAAGCATATCTCCGAAAAAGCAGGATTGAAGAACAACGGAGAAGGGGAGAACATAGACAGACTGCTGGAGATATAAAGGCGGTGAGGAGAGGTTGAAAAAAATACGTAAGGAACTGTTGATAATAATTCCGGCTTATAATGAGGTAAAAACCATCGGAAAGCTTCTTGATAGTATTGAGAAAGAGCAGATAACACAGTGGGCAGACATTCTGGTAATGAATGATGCCTCTAACGATGGAACGGGAAAACTGGTAAGAGACAGGGGCTACAGGGTAGTAACCCACATCTTTAATCTCGGATACGGGAGCGGACTTCAGCTGGGATATAAGTATGCGGTGAGAAATCAGTATAAGTATGTTATCCAGATGGACGCGGATGGACAGCATGATATCACAAATATCGAAAAGCTGTACGAAAAGCTGAAAGAAACCGACCGTAACGGGGAACAGCCCGATATAGTGCTTGGTTCGAGGTTTTTGGAGGGAGCTGCGGAGTTTAAAGTCGGAATCGCAAAAAAATCCGCAATAAAATTGTTCCGTTTCCTGATAAAAATACTGGGTCACACAAAGATAACGGATCCTACTACAGGACTTCAGGGGCTAAGCTACAGGGCGTTCTATTATTATTCGCGGTATGATCACTTTGATGACAGATACCCGGATGCAAATATGCTGCTTCAAATGCTCCTTTTGGGCTTTAATATCACCGAGATCCCTGCGGTAATGCACGTGAGGGAACAAGGTATAAGCATGCATTCGGGACTGAAGCCGTTTATGTATATGATCAGAATGATGTATTCCATTATAGCAGTATGGATGAGGATAAGATTGTTCAGGAACGGTCTGGAAGGTGCCGTACATGATAAAAATACTAAAAAACCTAAGTAAGTACAGGTCATTTCATAAAGCTGAGTTTAGGGAAGCTGCCATAAACCCTGAAAATCCGTTCAGGGGATGGTTTACACTTTATACGTATGAGACAGATACGGCACCGGAAGAATTTGAAAAAAATACTGTCTTGAGTACGAAAGATAGTCTGGTGCTGCTGCTTGCGGATATATCGTCAGCAAGAGAAAGAGAGATAAGCGGCACGGAGCTTGACAATCTTGAGAGAGTTATAGGCTTTTTCAGAAAAAACAAAAAAGATGTTATTTTACGGGTGGTTTATGATCATGAAGGATGCGGAATGGAAAGGGAGCCGTTTTCTTTTGATATCGTAAAGTCACACGCCGTACAGATAGCGGAATTTACGGCCGGACATTACCGGGATATTTTCCTTTATCAGGGCTTGCTTGTCGGCAGATGGGGAGAAATGCATACTTCTAAGTTTTCGTCCGAGGATAGATTACGGGAACTGTATGAGATTTTTTATAAACATCTGAAAGACAGGGTGTTCATGGCTGTAAGGCGGCCGGTTCAGTGGCGACAGATAAAAGTTCAGCCCGATCCCGGAGAAAGTCTGAAAGCGGATATGCTTGGCATATTTAATGACGGGATGTTCGGTTCGGATACGGATCTGGGGACGTATGATAATACGGACAATGGCGGGATTTGGAGAAAGCCATGGAAGCGGGAAAGTGAACTAAGGTTTATACGTGAGGTTGCCGAAAGCGTTCCATATGGCGGCGAAGCACTTTTCGGTGAGGGTTTTGCCACGATCAAGGAACCGGTTACATATATAGATGAGCTGGCATTGCAACAGACTACATATCTTAACAGATATCACGATATAAAGCTGATGGATCGCTGGAAGGAAATGAAAACAGGGATTAAGGGCATATGGAATGGCAGTTCATATTTTGACTATATCGGAGCACATCTCGGATACCGGTTTTTGATTGATAATACGGAAGTATACAGGGAAAGTGACGGGCTCGAATTGTGCATAACGGTGGAAAACAGGGGCTTTGCCCCGATTTATAAGGATACGGAACTGTCCGTTAAGGTTTGCGGAGATGCGGGCGAAAGCCAAAGAGTATTGGCCGGTGAAAAAGTACTTCGCGGAATTAAACCCGGAAAAAGGGAAGAAGTTAAGGTTCATATTCCCAATATACGGGGCAGTATATATTTATATGCCTGTGACAGCGATACCGGCAGACCGGTTATGTTTGTAAATCAGGAGACATATCCCGAAGGAGTTCTGCTTGGACGGATAGGTTGATGATCAGGTTCGGACATGAACTTTAAGGGGTCGGAGGATTTTGGTTTTGGACAAGTTATATTGGATTTTTGAATACGGGAGAGTACTGACGGCGTATTTTTTTATTTTGTATCTCTGGCCTTCGGTAGTATTTAAAAAACATCTGAAAAAGAAAAAAAGCAGGACATATAAGTTTGTATTCTGCAGCGTGGTCCAGCTTATCATTATAAATACTGTGGTTTTGGGACTCGGTCTTATCGGATTGTTAAAACCGTTTATTATAAATATTCTGTTTTACGGTTCTTTCCTGTTCTTTTTGTTTAAAGATGTCAAGATAGAAAGAAAGACTCTTTTAAAAGGCAAGTATTTTGTCTCGGGTACATACGGACTTAAATCGCTGTTTTCCGATATTTTCGGGTTTATTAAGAGAAAAGCGGGTCAGGCAAAGGACAGCTTCCTTAAGTTTATGGAGGGTCATTGGGGAGAGTACGGTCTTCTGTTTTTACTTGTTGCTTTTGGAGTTGTTTATTTTTCGGTAAACTCTTTTGAGCAGAATTCATACGGATTCGGAGACCTGTATACTCATCATTCCTGGACATATAATCTGGTAAACGGACAGATATTCTCAAGCGGTATATATCCTGAGGCTATGCATTGCCTGATAGCCATGGAGAACTTCTCTTTCGGTATTTCCATATATAATGCACTGTTGTTTACGGGGCCGGTTTTTTCTTCTGTCATACTTGTTTCCATATATATCATGTTCAGGGAGCTTTTTAAGTGGAAATGGACTCCGATGCTTGTGCTGGCACTGATACTGTTTGTTGATGTAAAGTGTCTTCTTGCTGCATCCAGTTTTGCCAGATGGCAATGGACCATGCCTCAGGAATACGGATTCCCGGCTATGTTTTTCTGTCTGACATATCTTATCCGGTTTTTTAAAAACGGGAAAAAGTATAAACGGACTAAAGTCCCGATGTTTTTGAAGGATGACGATCTGTTGCTTTTTACTTTTTCGGTGGCGGCAACTATAGCGGCACATTTTTATGCGACCATCATGGCGGTCATGCTGTGTATAGGCGGGGCTTGTGTACTTATCGGCCGGTTTTTCTCCAAGAAGTTTCCGGGATTTTTAATAGCGTGTTTTGCAGGACTCTTCATCGCCATAGTTCCGATGCTGGGGGCATTGGCAGAGGGTTATCACTTCCAGGGTTCTGTCAGATGGGCGATGTCTCTGATACTCACAAAGGAACAGTTTGAAGCTCTGTACGGTGACACCGATGCTGTGGACCGACGTGAGGAAGAACTGGAAAAAGAGAGAGAAGAAGAGGAACGAAAAGAGCGCGAAAAAGAAAAAGCATCGAATGAAAATGCGGACTTAAGCTATTATGACCGGGGAAAAAACAATAATGCAGTCGGAAAAGTAGGCACTCTCTTTCTTGCAGATCGGGTTAACGATGTAGTAAAAGATCTGGCTTCTATGGATGCAGTATCGGAAAAACCCGCGGAACCAAGTCCGTTCAGAAAGACAATGACCCGGTTGTACAATGGCTCATATGCGGCGATGTACGGTGAGAAAAGAGCTGCCGTATTTGTGGGGATGTCTATACTTGCCTTAATAATATGGGCGGTTATAAGGATATTTGTATTTATCAGGAGAAGGCAGATCGTCAATTACCCGTTATACGGACATATGTTTGACGGATATATAGTAATCGTGATCGGCTCGATACTGTTTACTATAACCTATGCACTAAGATACATGGGACTTCCGGAGCTTTTGGAACAGTACAGGGTGTGCTCTGTGGCCCAGATCATGTGTCTTGCATTGCTTCTTGTACCCGTGGATGTTATCGGAGTATTTGTATTCGAAAATCTTAATAGGAACAAGGAAAAAACCGGGATGATAATCGCGTATATCATGGTGATCCTGATATATGCCGGAGCCAAGCTCACAGGGAACTTCCACGGATACCTTATGATAGAGCTGACCAGGTATAACAGCAGCGTTCTTGTGACCAATGCTATAAACAGGACCATGGGTTATGGTGCCAATAATTTTACCATAGTATCAACCACGGATGAATTATATCCGGTATTGGGCTATGGTTTCCATGAGGAATTGATAAGTTTTATAAATAATTCAGAGATTGTAACATATACTATACCAACGGAATATATTTTTATCTATATTGAGAAAAATGTACTATCGAGGGCTCAGTATCATCTGGCCAGCGGACCTAAGTGGCTGGCTGAAGACAAATATGCACCTTTTTATGAAGCGGTGGCAAGTACCAGTGTGCAGCCGGATATAGTCAGAGAGACCATATCTGAAGAGTACGCGAATCTGTTTTTCGGAAGGTTCCCCGAAACTGCCATGGTATATAACACACTATGGCAGAGGACATTATTAAATTCCAAGGCATTTGTATGGTGTCAGAAATTTAATGCCATGTATCCGAATGAACTGCATACTTTCTATGAGGATGATAATCTGCTCGTATATTACCTGCGGCAGAATCCGAGAAATCTGTATGAACTTGCTACCATGGATACATCCGTCATGGTACCGCCTGAAGAGTATAACAAACCTATCTGGCCTGAAAACTATAAGGCTAAGATGGATAATTAAGCAAAAAAGGTAGAAAAGTCATGAAAGCATTTGATGATCTGCTGATGCTTCTGTGTATGGCGCTAAACAGCCATGATCTTACGGAGAAGGATCTGCGGGAGCATATAAAGGCGGTAGATGAGTCCGGCGGAGACTGGGACAGTATTCTGAAACTTGCCGAAAAGAATTCGGTGGGGGGACTGCTTTATGAGCTGCTTGCCGGATATGCGGAAATACCCAAAAAACAACTGACGGGACTTGAAAAGTACTCAAGGAAGATATGCAGATGCAATTACAGATATTTAGTCGCAAGTGTTCAAATAAAAAAGGCTTTTGAAAAAGCCGGCATCCCTTTTTGTATCATGAAAGGGGCTGCGGCTGCGGCAGACTATCCTGTGCCGGATGTGCGTAAAGCCGGAGATGTAGACATATTGCTGCTCCGCCCCGCAGATCTGGAACAAGCACTGGGGGAGATAGAAAGGCTCGGGTTTGGTAAAGAAGAGGAACAGCATTCGCTGCACCATGTCGGAATGAAACATCCCGACGGATGTGAGATAGAAGTCCATACCATGCTTGCGGAGCCTTTCGACAACAGAAAGATAAACAAATATCTCGAACAGCTTGTGACCGAGAGCGGAAAACATATCATATATAAAGAGATTATGGGAGCAGAGCTTCCCGTTTTGGAAGATGCATACCATGCATATGAGCTTTTGCTGCATATGCTTCAGCATTTTCTTAGAAAAGGGTTCGGGATAAAACTGCTTTGCGATTGGGTGACATTGTGGAACCGGGGACTTTCGGATAGTGAGACAGACACTTATTTAAGGCTTGTAACGGAAAGCGGGATAAAAGGTTTTTCCGATGTGATAACAAGAACCTGTGTCAAATATCTGGGTCTTAAAAGGGACAATGTCACTAAAATGAGACTCTATGACAGCGGAAAAAAAAGAGAAGAACTTGAAAACGAGACCGCTGCCTTTTTGGATGAGCTGAAAGATGCCGGCGAATTCGGAGAATCTCGCGAGAGGATGGTAGCCTTAAGAGGGAACGGGATGACGGATTATATAAGGGAGTTTCACCACCAGATGCATCTTAATTTTCCGAAGGCAGGAAAGTGCTTCCTGTTCTGGCCGGTTTTGTGGGTGATAACTCTGGTCCGATTTTTACGCAACAACCGGAGGGTCAGAGCTGTTTCCGGCAGGGAACTCCTAAAAAGTGCCGGACAGAGAGGAAAACTTGTTAAAGAGATGAGGTTATTCGAAACGGAGCAAAAAAATGCTTGACATATAAGCATTTTTTTGATATCATCAATTTGTAGTATATTGTTATGCCATTCTGTGGGTGAGGAGAGCCACAGGGGCATTTAAAAAGAGGGAGACAAAATTATGAACAATTATGTAAGTCCTGTTATCTTTGATAACGATGAATTGGCAGAGGGCGTATACGCTACAGGAAGCGGTGCAAGTGGGAATGGATGCTGGACAATTTCGCTGAAATATAATAAAAGTGATTCGACAACTACTAATCCCGGTTGGAACAAGGCTTCTTATGAATTAGAGGCAAAGCATGGTAATGTTGAACATATTTCATTATCCACAACGATAAATATTGATCTTTTCCCCGGCACTCCCGGTGAGAAAGTTGACAGGGTTGAAGTTGCAGGTGTAAGCGCATATCCTGACGGAACATGGTATGAATCGGTTTATGATCATCTTTATGAGAATGGTAAGGATCTTGGTCCCAGATTCAAGATTAAGGTCTCTCAGAGTGAGTTAGTCATTGTTCGTAGGTGTCATGGCAATGCATATGCGTTTGCTGATGTAACTGATACATTTACACTTAATCCTAAGGTTTACTGTACAAATGGTACATATACTATGACTTACAGAAGTCATGAGTGTGAAAAGACTGCGAATGTTCAGGGACGTGGAGGAAACGAATAAAAATCGTCATTGTTTCAGTATTGAAAAGGACTTCATTTCAAAGGAATATGAAGTCCTTTATTTGTTGGTATGAAAAAAAGAAAGCTTCTGACAAAATTAATAAAAGAAGAACGGCTGGCTGAACTGAAGCATCAGGGAAGGTGGCTTTTTGGGTATGCCAGAAGATACTGGTTTTACATGATCTTATTTGCACTAATAGGGCTGTCCGGAACAGTGGTTTCTCTTATATCGGGTTTTGTTTCAAGAGATATGGTCGATATCATAACCGGGCATCAAGTAGGTGCAGTTGTTGCAAAGTTTGCCTCGCTTATAATCATGACATTGTTAAGCACTCTGATAAATCAGGTATCGGAGTATTTTTCTCTTAAGATAAATCTGAAGATCACAAACGAGATAAAAACGGATCTTTTTGGTAAAATACTGGTGGCTGATTGGGAATCTCTTGCAGAATATCATACGGGTGATCTGTTGACGCGTTGGAATATGGATTCAGCGACCATAGCGAGCGGAGTACTGACGTATATTCCTAATATTATAGTTTATACTTTCAGGTTTGTAAGCGCTTTGGTCATAATGGTCAACAGCGACTGGACATTTGCCGTGATATCGATGATCAGCATACCATTTTCGCTTTTGATATCCAGACACATGATGAAAAAAATGCAGAATGCGAATCGGGAATCAGCCGAGATGATGGCAAGTTTAAATGGTTTTAATCAGGAAACTTTTTCAAATATACAGACAATCAAATCTTTTAGTTTAATCCCCGAATACATAAAAAGACTTCATAAGCTTCAGGCTGAGTATGTGGCAATGAAACTGAAGTTTCAGAGAAACATGATAGGGATGACGCTGATCAATGTACTCCTGTCGCTTATTATATCCTATGCGTCTTATGGATGGGGAATATACAGGGTATGGAGCGAGGCCATTACATATGGTACTATGACGATGTTCCTGACGCTGTCTTCAACGTTGTCTTCATCGATGAGCAGTATGCTTTCTTTAGTACCCAACGCTATATATCTGATGACTTCCGCACAGAGACTTATGGATCTGACTGAGCTTCCGGGGGAAGATTACAGCAATGACACTGATGTTAAAGCTTTTGCAAAACAGAACAAGGACACGGGAATCTCTCTAAAGATATCCGGTACGGACTATTCATACAGAAACGGAACTGAAGTATTTAAGGGGGTTTCCATAAAGGCGGAGCCTCATGAGATCATAGCACTTGTCGGACCTTCCGGGGAAGGAAAAACGACCATGCTCCGGCTTATCCTTTCATTGGTATCAGGGAAGAACGGGGAATGCTATCTGTATGGAAAGAACTGTTTTGAAACGGAATCGGGTGAGCATACCGACAGGATCCCGCTGAATGCCGCATCACGTCAGCTCTTCTCCTATGTTCCTCAAGGGAATACCATGCTATCGGGTACCATTGCGGACAATATGCGATTTGTAAAACCGGATGCTACGGATGAAGAGATATGGGAGGCCCTGGATATGGCCTGCGCCAAAGAATTTGTTGAGAAGATGCCTAACGGTATAGACAGCGAGCTTAAAGAAAGGGGCGGCGGCATATCTGAAGGACAGGCACAGCGACTGTCTATAGCCAGAGCCATTATCAGAAAATCCCCTCTCCTGCTATTAGATGAAGCGACCTCGGCACTTGATGTCGCTACAGAGAGAAGAGTGCTGAAAAACATTATGAAGGATGACTATCCGAGGACCTGTATAGTAACAACACACAGACCTACGGTACTTAATGTATGTAACAGGGTATATGCCATAAAGGACAAGCATAGTGTTGTGTTGGACAATAACGAGATAGATGAAATGATCAGAGGTTTTTAGAAGTAAAAAAAGAAAAGGGTTTTGCAATAACAAACCTTATGGGTCTTAAGAAAAGCCATATGCGCGAAAGAAGCCTGTAGGAGAGTTTTTTCGTGCTTATGGTTTTTCCGTTGCGGTTAAGGCAGGTCATGATACCTAAAAAACGATCGTAAGGTATGGGACCTTCTGTTTTTTTCTCGTTATCACCGACCATGTAGATGCCGTTGCTTCTTACATGGCAGACACGATGGAGTATGAGTGCTCCGGGCAGGATCGGAGCATCAAGTTCACGTCTGTAAAGCGCTACATCGCCTCTTTTAAGTTTTCTATCGCCTAAAGGCTCTACGATCACACTGTCACGTCCGGCAATTATGGTCGGATGCATACTGGTTCCCTGAGGCTTAAAGCCTACGGGCGTACCGTTTTTCAGTAAATATTCTATATTCTTTTTTTCTTCCATTTTCGTATGTGTCAACTTTCAGTATTTTCTGTTTTTATTCCTTCGTACTTTTCGATATCGTCATGTATAACTATGGCTGCTTCATCGTCCATGGTACAGTACAGCCGCCGTACATATATTCCGCTCACAAGTTCAGTGACAACTTTAAGTAACCTGTCAAGTCCGTCTTCATCCCATACGGAGGTTATCAGTCTTTGCTCGACATGAAGTATTGTTTCTTCTTTTGTCAAAGTAGCTATGCGGTTTTCACTTCCCCGTTTTAACAGAATTATGCCGCCCAGTCTTCTCCTGCCCGTGTCATAGACGCCGGAACTTCCGCACCATGGAGTACCGTACGTATACGCCTGCCCGCATTCCATACCTATCAGGTTGAGGTCGCCGTTTACCTGCGAAACTCCGTACAGTTTTTCCCAAAGCCCGGCATGGGTTGATTTCCCGGTACCCGAAGGGGCGGAAAATGCCCATACCTTATCGTTAAAAAGTATAGAACAGGAATGCAGCATGACCCTATCGTGATGAAGGGCATAAATAAGGAAGGCCATTCTGATGGCATTAAAAAGACAATCGAGGACTGTCTCTGACGGAGATTTGCAGTAAAAATAAGCCAGGCTGCCGTCTTTTTTCAGATGAAGTTCCTCTATACCGTCAAGGACGGTAAAAAAAAGAACATATTTTTCCGTGTATTCAAGTACGGTTAAGTCAGGATGATGTATTATGATCTTGCGGTGAGTTTCATAATCCGATGAGTCGGGAAGACCTGGGGTGACAGCGTCATAGTAACAGTTCTCTGCATCTTTGGTATCCGGTGCTATGGTGTCGGTATCGATGACCTCTATGTGCATAGGAGACTTCATTACCGGATTTTTTTCAGGGGAAGGTACAGAGTTTTCGGATACTCTGAAAGACTCAAAAGCTTCCGCGAAATATCCGGGCTTCCCATACATATCAACCTGAAGACCTCCGATATAAAAACTACCGTGAAATGGAGCCGCTTCTGCGCCAGCTGTCTTCATATCCCGGCAGATTCCCCCATATAAGGGCTCGGGTATGGGGGCACCTGTACTACAGAGAGAACAGCTGCATTTAAATATATTTTTGCTGCCTTTTAACATACCACGGTTTTTCAATTGAGTGATCAGACCGGCTATATCCTTTTCGAGCAACGGTATATCTTCATCTGTAGCCGCATATTCTTTAATACAACATTCTAACAGTTCATTAAAAGTTATATCGGTTTTAAGCTGCTCCCAGACAAATGCACAGGTGGAGTTGATCCTTATACCCGGAACCATATCGGCTATCATCTGACCTATGGGTAGAAGGTATATGGAGTTTCCGATTGTTTTTTTGACAAATTGTTCGTTCCGTAACATGAGTCTTTCCTGCCTGTTAATTCTTTTGGATTGGTGATAGTGTATTAAGTATATCATTATTTCTTCATATTTGCCATATATTTATTACCGGAGTATACATGCAACATGTAGTATTTTATAAAATTGATAGAGTTTATTACAAAAACAGACCTATATACTGTACAAAGCCTTTTTTTTATTATACACTTGTTGTGATAAATGATTTGGATCATACAATATCATAAGCGCAAGTGACCGTCATCTGCAATCTGTGAATATCGTAGGGGTATGTGACTATCAGATGTCATTCTGAGCAACGCGAATAATCCTAAAAGAAAAAAGGAGACAACTATGCAGAACAAACCTTCTTCAATCAGAGTAAATATGACAGGATACCTGCCGGATCTTCCTAAGGAAGTGGCAGTGCTTTCAGGAGATTCATTAGGTGTCTTTGACAGCACGGGAAAAGAGATTAAGTGCTTCAGCAATATAGATATCAAGTCGGACAAGGCTTCGGGGGATGAAGTGACATGCCTTGACATAGGAGACCTTCCGGAAGGAACATACACTCTTAAAAACGGCATGGATGAACGTGAGATAACAGTTGCAAAGGATGCATTTAAGAAGGTAACGAATGCACTCATAAAGGGGCTTTATTTCCAGCGCTGCGGATGTGCACTGGAAGAAAAACATGCCGGGATATATAAACATGCCGCTTGTCATACCGCACCTGCCACCGACTGGGAGAACAGGAGCATAAAGAAAACCGTCTTAGGCGGATGGCATGATGCCGGTGATTACGGAAAATACGTAGGACCCGGTGCGGTGACTGTAGCCCATATGCTTTATGCATATCTTATGTTCCCTAAGGGCTGTTCCGATGAACTTAATATCCCTGAGAGCGGGAACGGCGTGCCCGATATACTTAACGAAGCACGCTGGGAGCTTGAATGGATACTTAAGATGCAAAAGGATGACGGATCCTTCTATCATAAGCTTACTAAAGCGGCTTTTGCTCCTTTTATCATGCCCGAGGATGACAAAGAACCTGAATACCTTATTACAGTTTCACATTGTGCTACCGAGGCAGCCATAGCTGTGCTTGCGCTCGGAGCGAGAGTCTATGCTGCATTTGATAAAGATTTTGCAGAAAAAATGCTTTCAGCTGCATTAAAGGGATGGGGCTGGGTGGAGAAAAATCCCGAGTTTAAGCCTTATATGCAGCCGGAAGGAGTCAGAACCGGTTATTACGGTGACTGGAATGACAAGGATGAGCGTTTCTGGGCAGCATGCGAGCTGTTTGCTGCGACAGGTGATGAGAAATATAAAAAGGCCGCCGTACAGATATATAAAGATGCCAAGGATTTAGAGCTGATAAAAAAAGAAACGGAAGGAAATCCTTTCTTTGAGCGTATGAAGAAATGGAATCCCGATTTCAAGATCCCTGTAGGACTTAATGTTTCCCAGTTTGGCTGGAGTGATGTAAGCGGTCTGGGTGCACTTTGTTATTTCAGTATGGCAAATGAAGGAAAAGCTTTCTGCGTTTCGGAAAGTGTTAAGTCAACCTGTGTCGGAGACGGAGATGCGTTTTATGAAGAGATAAAGGCAGATTTCCTTGAAAAAAGCAGAGAAGCTCTTGAACTTGTTAAAAAGTCAGGCTACGGTACCGCTAATCCCGCAAACAGCTATGTATGGGGATCGATACTGACTATCATGAGCAATGCCATGACTATGATCATTGACTGGAAGCTTACCGGGAATACAGAGATGAGAGATGCGGCATTAAACCAGTTAAACTACGCACTCGGTCTCAATGCCCTTGATATCTCGTTTGTCACCGGATTTGGAGAAAAGAGGGTTATGAATCCTCACCATCGTCCTTCCGGTTCCGACGGCATAGAAGAGCCGGTGCCCGGACTTATATCCGGAGGACCGAACAGCGGCATGAACTATCCCGATACCAAAGAGAAATTAAAGGGACTGCCTCCCGCAAAGTGCTATCTGGATGAGCTCCCCTCGGCAGATACCAATGAGATCGCTATTTACTGGAATTCACCCACGATCTTTGTGGCAGCATGCTTTAATTCTCTTTAAGTAGGGGAAGGTGTCATGCTGTAAGCATGACGGATGAGGTGGAAAATGTAAAATCAAAGGAGTAACTACATGCAGATATATGATATTTCCCAGGAAGTATTTACCTGTGCCGTATATCCCGGGGATCCTCAGCCGGTAAGGGAAGTTAAACTACAGATAAGCGAAGGTGCCATATGTAATCTCACCGCATTCGAAATGTGTGCGCATAACGGGACACATGTGGATGCACCTTACCATTTCCTCAATGGAGAGGAGACCATAGATAAAGTACCGCTTGATAAGTTTGTAGGGTATGCTTATGTGGCGGAGCATAACGGAGATATAACGGCCAAAGATGCGGAGAGGATCTTAAAAGAGGCTAAGGCTGAAAATGCATATGGCGAAAGAGAATATGCCGATGCATGGGAGAGGATCCTCGTTAAAGGTAATGCCGTAATGACCAAGGAAGGGGCCGGGGTCTTTGCAAAAGCCGGGATAAAGCTTTTCGGAAACGAATCCCAGACTGTAGGCCCTTTAGATGCACCCATGGAAGTACATCTGATCATGCTTGGTGCAAAGATAGTGCTGTTGGAGGGCATAAGGCTATCCGGCGTACCTGTGGGAAAGTATCTTTTAAATGCAGCACCTATCAATCTCGGCGGCTCCGACGGAGCCCCGTGCAGAGCATTGCTTATATCTTTATAACAATTGATGTGACAGGATATGTCGCAAGGTGTCACCATAGGTGACGGATTCCTTGTGACTCTGACCGTCCCCTTGTCACATTATAGCAATTTCTTATAAGTAGATTGCTATGATTTAATATAGACAAGACAAACATATAAATGATATTCTTATCGTATAAAAAAACGGATATAGTTGTAAGGTATACAGGCTGATCCGTATTATACGAGAGGGATAACACATGGATAATTACGCAAAACTCTGGCTCGAATATTCTCCTAAGGGGAAAAATAAGGACTGTAAGCTGCTGAAAAATATAGTTTTTGGCGGCACCGCTTCTGATAGGATCATAGAGAATGCGAAGAAGGAACTGACGTTAGGATTAAAGGGAATGCTTGGTATAACCCCGGTCATAACGGTTAATTTTGATGAGGCAGCAGGTAAAAAACCTGAGCAAACCGCGTTGTCCTCCGGAAAAGAGATCTTGGACAGTGAAGAATATACTGTTTTTATAAAGGATGAAAGCTTATGTATCTCTTCAAAAAGCAGTACCGGTATCCTTTACGGAGCATTTGACATATTAAGGACGGTCGCCTCGGAAAAGGATGTGGAGGCTGTTTATGCCGATATTAAAACGGTCCGTCCTTCCAACCCGTTAAGAATGCTCAACCATTGGGACAATATGGACGGCAGTATAGAGCGCGGTTATTCGGGGAAGTCCTTCTTCTATGAAAATAACGAGATAGTGATAAATGAGCGTACCGTGGATTATGCCCGTCTTATCGCGAGTGTCGGCATAAATGCCGTGGTCATAAATAACGTAAATGTTAAGCAGGCAGCCTCATATATGATAACCGACAGGTATTTTGCAAAGCTTGCTGAGCTCGGAGAGATATTTGCAGGATACGGCATCGGACTGTATTTAAGCTTGAATTATGCTTCCACGATAGAGATAGGCGGCATGGACAGTGCGGATCCTCTGGACGAGGGTGTAAAAGCCTGGTGGAAGGAAAAGATGGCAGAGGTATTTAAAAAGATACCCACACTTAAAGGCTTCCTGGTAAAAGCAGACTCTGAGGGACGCCCCGGTCCCTTCACATACGGAAGGACTCAGGCCGACGGAGCAAATATGCTGGCTGATATAGCCAAAGAGCATAATGCCCTGATCATATGGAGATGTTTTGTATACAACTGCAGACAGGACTGGAGGGATAAGAAAACAGACCGTGCAAGAGCAGGATATGATAACTTCATGTCTATGGACGGGGATTATCACGACAATGTCATCCTTCAGATCAAGAACGGTCCCATGGATTTCCAGATAAGGGAACCGATATCACCGCTTTTCGGAGGCTTAAAGAAAACCAACCAGATGCTGGAGGTGCAGATAGCACAGGAGTATACCGGACAGCAGATAGATTTATGTTATCTGATACCGATGTTTAAGGAGATCCTTGAGTTTAAGACATATTGCAACGGGGATACGGAAACTTCGAATCTGTCAGATAAAGAATGCTCTGATGGGACTGTAACCGGAAGCGAAGGCTGGTCTGATATAGAGGATATCGGCGGAAACGGCTCCGTAAAACCCGACAGTTGTGACACTGTGGCAGATATCATCAGCGGGAAAACATTTAACAGCCGCTTTTCGGGTATAGCCGCAGTTACCAATACGGGTAATGATTTCAACTGGACCGGGGATTATCTTGCGGGAGCAAATCTGTTCGGATTTGGAAGGCTCGCATTTAACACAGAGCTTTCAAGCGGGGAGATAGCGGAAGAGTTTATAAGGATGACCATATCGAATGATAGAGATGTGGTTGATACAATAAAGGATATACTTCTTCCTTCGAGAGCCATATATGAGAAATATACCTGCCCGTTAGGTATAGGATGGATGGTAAAGCCCAACACACACTATGGCTGCAGCGTGGACGGATACGAGTATGACAGATGGGGCACTTACCATAGAGCAGACCACTTGGGACTCGGAGTGGACAGAACCGATAAAGGTACCGGATATGCACTTCAATATAATGAACCTAATGCATCCGTATATAATTCGCCGGAAAAATGTCCGGACGAACTGGTATTGTTTTTCCATCATCTGCCTTATACACATGTACTCCACAGCGGAAAGACAGTGATCCAGCATATCTATGATTCGCATTTTGAAGGATACGCAGAGGCAGAGCAGCTTGCAGCAAAATGGGAGACCTTGAGGGATAAGATAGATAAAGATATATTTGATAATGTAAGCGAACGCTTCACACGCCAGCTTTACAATGCCCGGGAGTGGCGTGACCAGGTCAACACCTATTTCCATCGTATAAGCGGCATAGAAGACGAGAAGGGCAGAGAAATATACTGATAGTGTAAGGGGTCAGGTACTATTAAATATCTGGTCATATAAAATACTTATTTTCTGGTGATTTTAATAATACCAAATATGTGATATTTTATGGAGCATAGAAATTGAACGGTTTCTATGCTCTGCTTTTTTGAAAATGATACGGGTCCCGTATGGAGATGAGGGAAAAATATGGAAGCTACAGTTAATAAGAACAGAAGATTAAAAGATATCAATAAAGTCAGATGGATCACCATCACGGCACTTTTCATGGGCTTGAATATTGCTATGTCAAGCTTTGGCGTACCTGTACCGGGAGGACATTTATACTTGTGTGACATAGTCATCTGTACTGCAGCACTTCTGCTTGACCCTTTGGCGGCATTTGCGGTGGGCGGTATAGGTTCGTTCCTCGGAGATATGATATTCTATCCTGCACCGATGTTTGTTTCGCTTGTAACACATGGAATCCAGGCACTTGTTATAGCACTTATCGTATATAAAGCACAAAAAAATGACCATAAGAAGTTTTTTGTTACTGCTCTGACGGCAACACTTATCGGAGCCGCTATCATGGTAACAGGTTATACCTTCGGCAGGGCATATATATACGGACGCGAAGCAGGCATGGCCGGCTCATTGGTCAAGCTTCCTTATGAAATAGCACAGGGACTTTTAGGCGTGGCAGGATCGCTTCTTTTATGCTTTAAGGGCGGACTTATCAAGTTGTTTAAGCGCATGGAATTAAACTGAAGTGTTTTAGGACAACAAGATTATTTTAATATATAATCAGGAGATCAGGATCATGGATTTTACAAAGATTACCGAAGAAAGCAGACAGGCTGTATGTGAGATCATAGAGAAAGCACATCTTAAGCCCGGCTCATTGTTTATTATCGGCTGTTCTTCGAGCGAGGTGCTCGGAAGTCAGATAGGCACAGCCACCAATATGGATTCCGCAAAGGCAATATATGACGGGATAATACCGGTGCTAAAGGAACATGGGATATATGCCGCAGCCCAGTGCTGTGAGCATTTGAACCGTGCACTTGTGGTTGAAAGGGAGACTATGGATAAGTACGGATTCGAGCAGGTAAACGCCATTCCACAGCCCAACCACGCAGGAGGCGCATTTGCTACAGAATGCTACAACCGCTTTGAAGACCCGGTGCTTATAGAATCAGTTGAAGCAAAAGGAGATGCTGGTATAGATATCGGAGGTACCATGATAGGAATGCATATCCGAAGCGTTGTCGTTCCGTTAAGGATATCCTTAAGAAAGATAGGCGAAGCTCCCATTATCTGTGCAAGACGCAGACCCAAGTACGTAGGCGGAGCCCGTGCCATTTATGATGAAAGCTTGATGTAATTGTTTTTCCTTTTATAAGGGGTCAGATACCGTTTAATGGTACCTGACCCCTATACTTATAGTTTAATTCCATTGCATAATTAATTTTCTTTTCTCTTTAACACAATCCGTAAGATATAAGTTGATCAATGTCTGATACGGTATTCCGACTTCCCCGGCCTGCTTTTTGAAGTAATCAATGACATTGGGTGAAAGCTTGATGGTCACCTGTTTTTTTAGTTCTTTCGAGTATGGATTTTTACGTGGCTTTAAATTATCTATATCATATTCCTTTAACATATCTGCTCGCCTCCTTTTTTGTGGCTTTTCGGGCGGAAATAATTCTGATCACCGAATCGGATTCTCTGTAACAATGACATACAATACAAAGATTTGCCGCATCACTCATTCCTAAAAGAATAAATCTGTCCTCTTTATCAGAGTGCTCCGGATCGTCAAACATGATGGCAGCGTCATCAAAGAAAACAGTACGGGCTTCTTCAAAATTAATCCCATGTTTTTCTTTGTTTATCTTATTCTTATTTTCATCCCATTCAAAGTGAATCATCTATGATCCTTTCTTGTTCTATAATTATACTATATTTACATTATATTGTCAACAGGTTGCTATTATGGAAGCCACATATCGTCTTCTTTAATATCCCTCTGAATTAAAGTCTCGTTGTCGGAATGTGAAATTTGTTCTTCAACAAATATACGATATTGTTCCCTGCTCTGACCCGGAACTAGATTTAACACCTGTTCCGTATCAAGAAATTTAATACCTGTTTTTGGTTCGGTAAAAGCATAATACTTATAACTACTGTAGGCATAATCGATCGGGGTTTTTACTATTGCAGCTTTAACCGGATTTAAATGGATATAGCGGCTCACTTCAAGGAAATATACGTCATCTTTAATCAGACAAGAAGTATATCTTGAATCAAAAACATGTCCTTCAAAATCATATCTATTGTTAAACCATATCGCATAATTCTGCATGATAGGTTTCATAATTACCCAGATTGGATCTGATAATGTGGTAAGTTCAAGATGAAAATGATTTGTCATAAGACAGAATGCATGCAATAAAAAAGGATGTTTTTCTTTGACGTTTTTGATCAAGTTCAGAAATATACGGAAATCGTCTTCGGCTTGGAACAGGGCTGTTTTTCGATTACCTCTGGCCATAACATGGTAACAAGCACCCTCATACCATTCTCTGTTTTTTCGCGGCATAGTACTCCTGTATAAGATATTTGTTTTTTGGGAAAATTAAGAATATTGGTTTACGAAAAATACTTGACTGTTTAATTGTTCGTGTAAATGTAAATCTCTTGTAAAAAATAAAAGATAAAAAATATTCCGCATGAAAATGCATATTATCTAAGCAAAACCTTATTGCATTACTAAAAAAATCACAAGCAGTCCACATACTACCCTTATGGAAGTACGCTTATCCAATCAAGCATAAAAATGCTATCATATTAAAATAATACATGTCAATTAAAAATAAATCATTTAATAAATATTTAATGGTACCTGACCCCTATACTAAAAGAATATTTTTAACAATCCCTGTCCCCTATTAATAATGCTGTAAAAATGTGTTATATTGTAATTGTAATCTCCTGCTATTGCAAATACGGGAAGGTCCATATTATAATGGTCTCATGAGATATAATCCGTATTGGAGAAGGAGGTTTTACACTTATGATCTATTATGTAAATATCAATGCCGGAAAAGACGGCAACGGCTCAAAAGAGATGCCCTTCCGTCATATAAATGATGCGGCAAAGATTGCAAGACCCGGGGATGAGGTCATTGTAGCACCCGGTATCTACAGGGAATATGTAAATCCTGTAAACGGAGGCACTGCGGAAAAGAGGATAACATACCGTTCGGAGAAGCCCTTAGGTGCTGTCATCACAGGTGCTGAGGAACTGAAGGCCTGGAAAAAATACAAGGGCGATGTATGGAAGGCAGAAGTAGATAACGGAATATTCGGAGCATACAACCCTTATACCACATTTGTATGCGGAGACTGGTATTTCGCACCTACCGTAAGGCATACAGGCGCCGTATTCATCAACGACCTTATGATGTACGAGACCGTAACACTTGCAGAATGCGTAGCCGGCAAGCCTGACCCCTGTGCATATAATCAGGAAGAGTCCGAATATAAATGGTTCACTGAGCAAAAGGATGGAAAGACCATACTTTATGCTAATTTTAAGGGGATGGACCCCACCAAGGAAAAGGTTGAGATCAGCGTAAGAAGAAATATATTTATGCCCGACAAGCCCGGAAGAGGATATATCACCGTATCCGGATTTGTTATCACAAAGGGAGCTACCACATGGGCACCTCCCGCAGCTTACCAGGACGGTCTTATCGGACCTCACTGGAGCAAGGGATGGATCATTGAGGACTGTGAAGTATCTAACAGCCGTTGCTGCGGTATTTCTTTAGGAAAATACCGTGATCCCGAAAATGACATGTATTTCTACACAAAGCATGTAAAAAGCCCTACCCAGATGGAAAGAGATGCCGTATGCCGCGGCCAGTTCCACGGATGGCTTAAGGAGCGTGTGGGAAGTCACATCATCCGCAGATGTCATGTTCATCACTGTGAGCAGACAGGTATTGTAGGACGTATGGGTGCTGTTTTCTCGACCA
>Ga0247608_10001492_pt1 | contig 32159 bp, 42 predicted proteins | sample 176DNAGHGlowgp2_FD_193490 | JGI IMG/M metagenome (GOLD analysis project Ga0247608, IMG submission 193490) | Sheep rumen microbial communities from Palmerston North, Manawatu-Wanganui, New Zealand - 1766 DNA GHGlow gp2 | ecosystem: Host-associated > Mammals > Digestive system > Stomach > Rumen ...
TAGATACTGTCTGCCCTTGGTTATAGCCGTTAACTTTGCCATAACCATTATAGCTCATTCCCTCTAAACTCATGGCAATGGGATCAGTATCTAATACATAGGTACTACCATTTCAAAAAGCAAATCTAACATAAGCTCTAGCACTAGTATAAGATGTATTTGCAGCTGAACCTTTACACCAGAAAGAATAGTTGTACCAACCTCCTCCAACATCATAGGCTGAAGGGCTATAACATTGTAAATTATATCCTGCAGTTGACATTTAATCACCTACCTTATATTTGATACCAAATGTCTCCAGCACTAGGATTTGATGGAGCAGTTGAACTAATTGCAACTCTTGGGCCTGTAGTTAAAGTTGTAGACGAATTCCACTTAGCTAAATATGTATTTGAATAAGAGCTACTTGCGGTACCAGAACCTGTTACTGCATTGACATCTTTAACTGTTAAATTATTTATCTTGGTGACATTTCCAGTTATTGACATTGTAGTAGTACCAGCTGCACTACTAAAGATACCAGGATCTGGGTACTCTAATGATGTACCAGAGCTATTATAAGTTGGAACTTTCAGATCTCCGGCACTATAAGTAATACCATTAACTACAGTTGTTGTACCATAAGTTACAGTAAATCCATCCACTACTGCAACTTTATTTGCTTTTACCTGAACACCCTGGTTAGTAGCGCCACCATTAACATTAAGTACACCGTTTACAGTTGTTACAGTTAATGTCTTACCAGATGGAACTGTTATATTATTAATATACACAGTAGATGTCGGAATGCTTACACTTAGTCCAGAAGCTGCGGCCAAAGCTGTAGCTCCAGAAGACTTGGTTACAAACCCATTAACTGCTGCTGCATAAAGAACTGAAGCTCTAGTAGCAGCTAATGATCCGCCGGTTGATACAGATACACCCGAGTTATTAGTTGATTCAAGTGTTACGTTACCACCAGTATTTGTAGCAGATCCCGAAGCAGTAATACCACCGCCATTAAAAGTTGGATTAGCTGTAAGCAGATCCCAGTTTGAATCAGTTACCACAGTTCCATCAACTGAAACTGAGGTTCCAGCTACCACTACTTTATCTCCAGCAGCAGTACCATTAATATATGTAGTTCCAGTCTTGCCTGTTCTATATAATGAACCAGCTCCAGCTGAAACATTTAATCTACCAGTCAGAGTATCAACGGTAAGTGTTTTTCCTGAAGGAACAGTTATATCATCGACATAATAGGTAGTTGAAGATAAAGCTGTTGCAGTACCGGTGTCTTGAGCCATAGCTACTTCGCCACCGGATTTGCTAACCCAACCACTAATTCGTCCATAATACTGAACTGAAGTCCTATTTGGTGTAGCAGACCCGCCAGCACTTATACTAATACCCGAATTGTTTTTAGTAGTTGATAAAGATGCGTTTGTTCCAGAAGCTGAACCAGTTCCAGATACAGATAAATTAGCTCCATAAAGTACTGGGTCAGCTGTAACTAATCCAGATGGTTCAAAGACTGTTTGATCATCAACATGAACGTATCCAGCATAAGCTCCAGTATTGATATAAGTATGACCAATAGTATCATAATCTGTAGTAGTTACTACCATTGAGCCGCCGTTATTATAGACAGCTAAATCGCCTTTATTATCAATTTCTATTGAGTGATCTGCTGGTAGTGTTATTGACTCTATATAATAGGTAGTTGATGTCAGAGCTGTTGATGTACCATTCGCACTAGCTAAAGCCACAGTGTTATCAGACTTACTTACCCAGCCAGCCACAGCTCCATTATAGAGAACAGACCCCCTAGCTGGAGTAGCATTACCAGCAGCAGTTATAACTATACCAGTATTTGTATCAGTACTTAAACTAACATTAGTACCTGTAGCCGCAGCAGCACCTGAAACAGATAAAGCTCCGCCATCAAAAGCTGGGTTAACAGTTTGAGCAGTAACAGTTATACTACCTATACCTGAGAAACCATCAGGAGCCTGATAATTCTGAACTTGAGATGTTTGAATAACATCTAGATCAGTATTATTTAAATCAGACGGTACAGCCACAGTAACAGTGCCTAAGCCATCATAACCTGAATCATAAGTTATAGAACCATTAGAAGTTACTGATTTATCTTGTAATACTGGTTCAGCAGTGATAGTTAGATCACTTGCCATTAATTTACCAGCTGTATCTAAAGGCGCTGTATAATTAGCGGTTGAACCGTTATATTGTACTTTTATATTTGCCATTTTATAATTTCCTTTATAAGTAAAGGGAGAAGAGTTTTCCTCCCCTTTATATTATACAATTAAGATAATTGGAATACTTCAATAATAACAGGTGTACCATTAGTTGCTTCAGTTGTAGCATAGCCATTCTGATTTACATTAGCAGAAGGTGTGATAACAAGATATTTGTTATCTAAATATGTGCTAATACTTGTGGCTGTTCCTGTTGCAGCACTTGATAATGTTGTAGAAGCCTGTTTAGTAGCTGTTGGTAAGTTTGCTGTTACTGTACCACCTGAAGTATATCCAGCAGGAATTGTATATGTACCACCTTGTGATGTAATTGTACTGCCTGTAGCACCATTGTTAGGCATAGTACCTGTTATCCCAGTACCATTAACCCATGCAGTCTTTGTTTCAAGGATATCTGCTGCTGTAGCATTACCAGATGTTTGACTTGCTAATGAAGCTGCTGAAATTACAGAAGATACATCAGTAAATTTACCTTGTGGAATTGTATATGATTGTCCAGCCTGTAATTCTCTTGTAACATTACCAAGGTTAGGCATTGTACCGACCAATACATTACCTTCATCATCGTAAGCCTTATATCCTAATTGGATATGCTCATCTGAAGCTTCATCAACACCAGCCGGGAAGTCAGGAATTAAGTCACCAAGATCAAAGTCTATATCTGCGACTGTTCCACTTGGATAATAACCTTCAGGAACTGTAGCATGAATCGTAACAACCTTATCTTCGGGATCATATCCTTGTGTACCTGTAACATCATTTGCACTTCTTACCGGCATTGTACCTTGAACAGAAGCAATAGCATCGTCATCGGCTGAATAAGTACCAATTGCCCCAACACCAACCTTGAGTGTTGTCCCAGACTTAACATCTGCTGCCATTGATGATAAGTTATTTGTTACAGCAGCTACATCAACTTGTGATAAACCATCATATCCAGTATCAGGGGTAACTGTTTTTGATGCTGTACCTGGTTGTACATATTTAGCAGTAGGTTGAATATCACCTTCTCCTGAGCCTTGTTCCGGAGTAAGTACCAGGTTACTTGTCATTAATTTTCCAGCGGTATCTAATGTAGTTGCCGCATTGTACTCTTTTGTAACTGTACCATATTTAACTGTTACTTTTGCCATTTATTTTTTCTCCTTATTTAACCTACAAATCTGGCTCTAATCTTCACTAGAATCTAGCTCTGTGGGTTCTAACTCATAAATATTAACCTCAGTCCAAGTTGGTTGATTATTTCTCATCACTAAGATAATATCACCATCTTGTAAATAACCTTGAGCACCATTAAACTTAGGAACTACACCATCGTATTCTTGTGATACTAATGGGACATTAACAGCATTAGATACTTTTTCAAGTTCTGTGCCATTTACCTTAACTGATTTTATAGCATCATTATCGATGTTATCAAGTCTATTTTCTATAGAACTTACCTTTTCATATAAATCGCTAAGATCTATTCTGGTAGAACCAATTAGTTCAAAGTTTCCTTCAGAGCCTTCACCGAGATATATAAATTCTTCATAGTAGTTATCACCAACTTCTGAAGAATCCATTCTAACTAGATATATAACTCCAGGTTCGCCTTCTTCTGGAAGTTCTTCTACTATTTCATATTTTATTTGAACAATCTTTCCAAGCTTATCTAAAAGATCATCGATCCTTCTATCAAGCTCATCATCAGCATTTTCTCTGTTGATTTCTTCGTTATTTAGTCTTTCATGTTCAAGTAATAATATAGTCTCTAAGTCAAATGCATCTGTTTCAGAAGTTTCAAATAAGCCATGAATGTTATCTAATCTATCAGTAATAGCTTCTCTAGCCTTCTTTTCGGCAGCATCCTGGCCATATAAAGCATCTAAATGTTCTGCTACAGTAAGATCTTGTTTATTGTCTTCTTCACCAGCTTCAACCATAAGGTCATCAGCTCTCTCAATGTTGACAGCACCTTCAGAGTCTTTTTCAAGAAGTTCACCAGCAACCTTTACTGCCTTAATGGATTCACCATCAAGCTGATTGATTGCTTCTTCTAAATCTTGATCTGTCTGAGATCTTTCAGCAGCTTCATCTTCAATAGCTTTATGTAGATCATCTACAGCTTCTTTTATAGATTTTCTTTCTTCTTCAGAACCTTCACCTACTCTAACTGTAGCATCAGAAAGATCAATGTCTGTTGGGATTGTGACTACGTTTTCTCTATAAACATCATCGCCTAAAGCTGGAACCTTTATTTTATAGACTATCTGAAGAACTTCTGTTGGATCTTCAAGTGGCGGTGTTTCAAGCTGCCAAACTAATTCTAATTCTTTAGCTTCTTCAGTTCTTTCAACTTCAAGAACACCATTAGCCTTAAGTGTATCTGAAATAAAGAATCCATCTTGATCTATTTCTCCAATAACTGTGGCATTCTTTAAGCCAGTAGCCATAGAGATAACTGTTGCCTAAAGTGAGTTTAAATCCATAACCATCTATATTTAAGAAGTCATGTTCATTTAAGCATCTAGCACCAAAGTCATATTCAATAATACCCTTATCTAATTCTTTAGTATATTTGCAATGATTAGAGATGGCCTGAATTACATGATGTACGCCCTCACCAACTACTACAAAACCTTCACTAGATTTTTCATAGCCTATATCCTGATCTTCAGGCTGAGGTTTATCATAAATATCTTCTGGTTTAAAGCTTTCACCATTATATTCAATGCTCTTGACTACATTATCTTCGAGTTCGTCTAACGCACCACCAAGTTCATAGCCAAGCTCATCTAGTTGATCTTCAATTAAATCAACTGCTTCTTGAACGGTAAGAATATCGCTGCCAAACTCTACGGTATCAACATCTTTTAAATGTTCTTCAACTTCTAAAAGTTTCTCAGTAATACCTTTTACTACATCTTCAATAGCAAAAGTTTCAGAACTTTCAGAGCCATAGTCACCAAAGTTATCAAGCCTATTGTCTATACCATTTAATCTATCTTCGGCTTCATCAAGTCTTGATAATGTGTCAGCAACAAAGTCTTCAAGTTTAATGGGTTCAGAAGAACCAATCACGTTAGCTAATCTTTCTTCGATTTCACTTAATCTATCTTCATGTCCATCGACCTGGGATTGAAGTGTATCGCTTAAAGATCTAATATGGAACTTTATGATTCCTATGAGTTCCCTTAAACCTACTTGGCCTAAGTATTTGTGGTCGTATTTTTCTTCGCATTCAGCTTCATCATAAGCTAAATCGTCAATAAAGTATTTATTTTCCATACTTCCACCTACCATTTTATTTCATTATTTCTTGAAGCTATAATACTAATGAGAATAGCATCACTATCTGTTATTGTTTCGTTGTTGTTGATATTTGCAGCAAAGAAGTTTAATCCCTTAAGATCATCTTCTGGGTTTTCACTATGAACAGAAGTTAACATTAAGTCAGCATCTTCCATTGTGATAACACCGTCAAGGTTAGCATCACCCTTAAGGACTACATAAACATCATTTATGCCTTCTGGAACTTCAAAGCTGTGGCTTCCATCTGGGTTAGTAATTGCACCAATAGCAACCATATCATCAACATCTTCATATCCAACTTTGCAGATAACCTGACTATAAATTGTAAGAACTCTGCCTTCAACTTTATACTCATTTTCACCAATAATAGAAGTTGGAACGATGTGAACATTTAGCTTGCTTTCAGGATCTTCTTCACTTGATTCTTCTTCACCGTACCATAATGTATGTACATCTAAAGCAGTTAAGAAGTCAAGTTTATTAACCTTGTCCCAATCAAGTTTAACTAGTCTTTGATCAATTTCATCGAATTGTTCATCTAGTTCGCTTCCTAAGCTTTCAAACCTATTATCAACATAGTTTGTGAGGTCAGCTATTTCGCCATCGAATTCACTGCCCATAACTTCAAATCTATTATTAACATACTCTGTAAGGTCAGCGAGATTTCCATCAAACTCACTACCCATCATTTCCATTTCGTTATAAATAGATTCTTCTAAATTATCTATTCTTTCTGTAATCACCTTATTTTGTACAGGATTTTCAGATTCTCTAGATAATTCGTCATCAATTGCGATTGGCCCGCCGTTTCCTACTCCGATAACTGGGGCCATTCTTTTACCATCTAAGTATAAACCCATTAATTATTCCCCCTGTAGTCCTGGCCACGTTCTAAATATAATCTTAGGCATATTATTAGATAACTTCTCAATCTCCAATCTGGCATCACTTAATCCTTCTTGGAGAGTAATCACTGAGCTAGTAACATCGCCTAATTCATCAAGGATAAGCTTAACTATTTCTCCAACCGTAGTTACCGTAGATGATTGTTCGTCTTCAATGACGATTTTAGAATTGGTAACGTCAAGATCATTAGTATTAATGTTAACATTACCAAGGTCATCAACAGGTAGAGGTTTACCGTTAATGGAGATAGAACTTATATTACCTGTGTCAGGATTGTCATAGATAACAATAACATTATCTCCAATTGTGATAACAGTACCCTCAGAGGTTCTCTCAGCACTAATAGAGTCATTGTCTACTTTGGAAGCTAATGCTTCAACTAAACCTGTAATAGACTCAATAGGGTGTTGATCTGGAGCATTCCTGTGAGTTAGATTTCTATGATCTTTAGGATTTGTAGAAGGATCAATAGGACCTACTCCCCTCTGAGTGGGAGATACTAATTCAGCTCAATCTTCATCTTCATATACAGTGTCTTTTAAACCATGACCACTATATTTTTTATTTACATAAGACATTCATTAAGCCTCCATATCTTATTTTACGATACATTATTATATTTAATTTAGCATTATAAACAATAAAAAATGAGGCAACAGTGTCGCCTCATAAAAAATATAAATGAGCAAAAATTAATCAATTATGACTCCATTTTCATCTACTTCGTAGTCTTCTTTGACTAAATTAGTTTCTTCTCCGCCTCTAAGTCTTTTTACTACCATCTCTCTAAGTTCAGCTGCCTTATCTGGATGTGAATCATAATAAGCTGAAAGATTTGATTTTCCTTGGAACCTTTCACCATCAGGCGTTTCATACCATGAACCCATCTTTTTACAGATGTCATATTCTATAGCAAGATCAAGAACCTCACTTGAAGCATCGAATCCTTTACCAAATATAAGTGGTAATTCCACTACCTTCATAGGCGGAGCTATCTTATTTTTGGTAATTTTTACTTTAACATTATTTCCTATTACTACATCTTTTTCTTTTATTGCTGTTGTCTTTCTAAGCTCAATTCTCTGAGAAGAAAAGTACTTTAATGCTCTACCACCAGAAGTTGTTTCAGATGGACCCATTGAGAAGCCAGTTGATACCTTATCTCTAAGCTGGTTAATAAATATAACAGCACACTTATTTTGGTTGAGAGTAGCAGTAATCTTTCTAAGTGCCTTACTCATAAGTCTAGCAACAAGACCGATTGTCACATCAGACATCTCACCATTAAGTTCTGCCTGTGGAGCTAGAGCTGCTACTGAATCAAGTATAATGAGATTTACTTCACCTGTCTGGGCTAATTGATCAACTATCTCCAATGCTTCTTCAGCAGATTGCGGTTGAGCAAAAATAAGATCATCAGTATTTACACCAAGCTTATGAGCATAATCTACGTCGAGCGCCTGCTCAGTATCAATATAAGCAACTATGCCACCATCTTTTTGGCATTGAGCTGCAAAGTGAAGACAAAGTGTAGATTTACCTGATGATTCAACACCATAGAGTTCTGTGACTCTGCCATAACCAATTCCACCACCAAGTGCCTGGTCAATAAGAAGTGAACCTGATGAAAGAAGATTTTCTTTTATTGGTTCCATTTCACCAAGAACTGTAACGGAATTCTTACCAAATTGTTTATTTAATTTATCAAATGCTGCTTGTAAATTTTTACTTTTCTCCACGCAATTTCCTCACTTTCTCATCTATAACTGGTTTACTATCTAACATCTTATTGAGCCAATCATTACTATAATTAAAAGTGATTGACTTATCTGTAAACCCTACTTTATTTATTTTATCTACATAATGCTTCAGTGTTTCAAACTCTTGTTCATAACAATGAAAACTATTTGCCCTTAAAGTAAATGTCCCTAAACCTATATTTAAGTCTATAGAAATAAGTGATTGTAAAGCTATCAACCCGAAGCAATTCATAAAGTTTGCTCTTGTAGCATCATTACTTCTAAATAATACACAACAATCTAGTTTCCCATTTCTAATAAAATACTGGATATGTTGTAGACAAGCTGGATCATTTGAAAAGCAATCAGAACTATTATCTCTAATATCTATAACTGCTCGTCTAGAATAAGGATTTCTTTTTAGTTCTTCTATTACAAATTTAACCTGGTTAATGCTATATTCATCTTTAGAATAATCTTGGTTATCAACATAATAATTAGTTATCCTATCATGATATGTATAATCCCATCCCTTTCCTATATTGAAGTCCATTATACCATATAGTAATTCTTGTCTATATTGCTCTAATGATTCAGGTGAACATATAGCACATCTACTTATCATTGGTTCTGACAGCGGCTGGTTTACTATCATTGTCATTGAAGCTTCTAATTGTTTACAACCCCAATCAGGACACTCAACTACCTCACCACATTCATAAAGTTCCTTAAGTGCTTTATGATATGTTTCAGCCAGGGAATACCCTCTAACTATTAGTTCTTTCACTCGTTAGCTCCTTTATAAGTCTATCAATATACCACTTTGCCTTACGAACATCTTCAACACCATTCTTATCCTTGTATCTCCATAAATATTTTATGCAATTTGCTACACAAGCTGCTTCGATTCCTGTTTTATCAACTGTTGCAGCTTTTATAGCATCAATACATTCTATATCACCTTGCGTATAATGAGAAGGGTGATTTACGTTATCTTTATTCGTATTTATATTCCCCATCGTCTAGTAATATATACCCCTTTCCTGTATTTTGTGTTTTGTAATAATGAATCTTACCTTCTTCAAGACAATAACAAGCAATCTTTATTAGTGATGTAAATTGAACACCAAATAAAGTCTTCTCAAACTCTTCTAGTTCTTCTTTTGTGTTTGCCTGGTATATCTGAAAGTGTCCGGTTAAGCAGTTTCCACTATCCATTTCTCGCCTATCTTTGTTGTTCTATAAATATAAGCAGGAGCGTCTTCATAAGATATAGTTATTTCTATATATCCTGGAAACTCAATTGAAAACAACCACTGTTCATACTTTACATATTCTTCAAAACTATTAACTGTAATTTTTATCATAATATATTATCTCCCTTGAGATAATATACATTAATCTAAGTAATTACGACCAAATCTTCTTATAAACTTTTTTATGCCTTTATCTAGATCTCCATCAGCATAAGTATCTATCCAGATTTTTTCTGCCTGTTGTTTGATCTTATCATCTAAAGCTTTATTAAAATGGACTCCAGCGTTAGATAAATTATGGTGTGGACCACAAAGCCAGATCCAGCATCCATCTTCTTCAGATACTTTTCTGTTAGCTGTCCCATAAAATATATGATGTCTATGTAGGCCTTCAGTGGTTCCGCATACATAACAACATTTTCTATCCTGAATTATTGATTTACTATATTCTTCCATAATTATAAAAAAGAGTGGCCGTTTGGGTAGCCACCCTTAAACTAATTTCCAATCTTCTACACTTCCAGAAATTCCCAAACATCCACTGAATTTTGTGTAATTACTATTTTCTTACCATCTTCGTATGACACTTCGTATCTATCTATCTGGCCAAGTTTCTCATCTTCAAAAGGTTCTTCAGAGAAGATTGTAAACTCACCATCCTTTTTCAAAACTACATGGATTGAATCATTATCATCATATGACATCTTAAAGCTATCAGTGTCATCTAACATTGTGTGCTTTATGCCTTTAAGATCAACTGCTTCTACAAACATTATATGTTCCTCCTTTTACTTTATTTATTATATCATATAAAGTTTATAAAATAAACTACCAACAAAGTTCTGCTTCGGATGAGCAGGGCGGAAAGGCTTCTTTGTCAGAAGCCTCCCACACACAATCTATAAATACCCCTTCTTTATAATCCTTATCGCCTATGTTCCATTTACAATCTTTACAGTTCATACTAGAACTCCCAATCATAATAGTAATCTCTAACACCAAAGCTAACTTTTCCACTAAGATCAGAGAACCTATCATAGTAGCCTTTCTTTTCTAAAGACTTCTTTTCTCTGTCAGTGCAATAATTTTCTTCAGTGTATCTAAACATTCTCATCCATTTGTTATATCTGTATACCCAGTCTTCTTCTATAGTCTCAAGGTCTTCTCTATACCCATTAAAGCCAAAAGATTTAAGATAATCATTGGCTTCTTTATAAGTCTTAAAATAAAGCCAGTCCTGATGTCCCATTCTGCATGGTTTAGAGTGGTCAGCTATTACTATCCAAGGTCTTACTTTAATATGTTTTTTATCTATTACTTCAGTAACATAGTAACAATGTCTATCAGACCAAAGATACATTGTGATGTCAGTTCCTGGCTTAATTTCTTCAAATTGTCTACCTTCTTCGAGTCTGTTTGTAAGATTACCATACCATTTCATAATTTATTCCCTCCTATTTATTACATTGTTATTATACCAAATAAAAAAGAGAAAGTAAACTAATTACTTTCTCTTGATATATTATAACCCCCGAAAGGAGGGAAGAGGGGTTATAAACGTATATTGTAGGTATTAAATTATTCTATATAAGTTTAAACAGATAATCGAAGAATGATTCTATATCGTCGTCTTTATCTCTGTAAGTCATGTGGAACTCATGGTAGTCTTTAATAAACTTGTTCTTAAGTTCTACATAATGTGCATAAGCATCGTTAACTTCCTTTGCTCTTCTGGCCCTTTCTTCCTTAGCTTTGAGCTCAACTGCATGCTTCTGATTATATTCTTCTTCAGCTTTCTTACATTCTTCTTCAGTTTCAAAATACTTTTTTAAAAGTTCAGAATAAAATACTGTCTTCATTGTCATAATCCTCCTAATGATTATTTTTAATTTAGTCCCTTCTAAATTATTAACCTACAGTATAGTATACACTAAATAAGTTTGAATTCTTTTTTGATGGCTTTTACCCCACCAGACTTTCTACCTTTTGGTTTATATTTTGTTGTATCTATAAACTTTTCTTTTTTACCAACCTGGTATTTAATTTGATCATCATCTACCATTTGAGTATAAAGCAGTTCATCATCTTCATCAAGCTTTATAATTGGTGTTCCACTTGGTATGAGTTTGCTAATCTTGAAGAAGTCTTCAGCTTCCAGCTTCTTTACCTTGCCATTCTTTGTTAGCATGAATAGATAGTTCTGTTCTTCATGCCCAGAATAGATACTTATGAAGTTATATCCAAAGTCTATACCTGTAGAGTTCATTGTTCCTAAAGGTATTTTATTTACTGGCACTTTATAAACTAAACCGTTCTTGGATATAGCAAATAACTTTTCTTTTGCACCTATCTTTACGGCATTTATGATTTTATCTTCTTCAGATTTCACTTTAGTCTGTGGTCTAAAGCTAGCCATATCAACTTTCTTTAAATAACCACCTTTTGTAAGTATGACCATGAAATGTTCTTCAGATTTGGGAGTCTTCTTTATGATTGCCTTTTCTTTAACTATGTCTATATCTGTAACTTGAGTTCTTCTTTCCCAACCATACTTTTTAGTGAAAGCTTCTAGCCTTTTAATAAATTCCTTCTTCTGATTAGACTTAGATCCGAGTATTTTATCACAATTAGTTATTGTTTTATTAAGCTCGGCCTGTTCTTTATTTAATTCTGCCTGTTCAAGGTTAGCTAATTTACCAAGTTTCATATCTACAATAGCCTGAGATTGAACTTTAGTAAATCCAAACTTTTTCTCTAAGTTTGTTCTAGCTGCGTCAGAAGATTTAGATGATTTGATTGTAGATATGATGTCATCTATTTTAGCTAGTGCTTTTAGAAGACCATCAACTATTTCTAATCTATCTTGAGCCTTCTTTTTATCAAAGGTATATTCTCTGACTAGACAATCCAAATTATGCTCGACATAAACTTTAATATAATCTTTTAGTGTCAGCATCTGAGGAACACCGTCAACCAATGCCATCATATTAGCACTAAATGATGTTTGTAAATCGGTGAGTTTATAAAGTTTATTAGCTATAACATTTGGATCTTCAGAACATTCAATTTCAATTAGAAGACCATTATCATCAGACTTATTGCAAATGTCTTCTATTCCAGTTATCTGGTCAGAGTTAACTAATTCTTTGATCTTAGCTATTAAAGGTTCAGCATAAGTTTGGTATGGTAGCTCAGTAATCTTTATTAGATTATTTTTAATCTCTACCTTACCCCTTAGTATTACAGTTCCCTTACCTGTCTCATAAATAGTATGTATGTCTTTCTTATTTATGATAACTCCGCCAGTAGGATAATCAGGATACAAATTATCACAAGAAGTATTTTTCCCATTGACATAATCTTTTACCTTTTCTGTAAACTCATTTAGATTACCAGGTTCCCATTCCTGGGCTATAGTATAGCCAATTCCCTGAGAACCGTTTATAAACAAACGCGGAAAGATTGCTGGTAATACCTTTGGCCATTCATCATCGTCAGAGAAGTTAGGTATCATATCTACAGTATCTTTCTTTATATTTGAAAAGAATCCATCTTCAGATACTGGAGCTAATCTACATTCGGTATATCTTGAACTAGCAGCTTCAGGTCCACCGATTAGAGATCCGTTTGCTCCATGCCAATCAACCTCGGGGATGTTATTTACCCAAGGTTGAGACATACGAACGATTGATTCATAAGCACTGCCATCACCATGTGGCCATAACTCACCGATTATAGCTCCAGTAATCTTAGCAGACTTTACATGTGGTTTATTACTGGTAAATCCTTTTCTATACATGGTAAACAGAGCTGCCCTTTGAGATGGTTTGAGTCCATCTTTAGCATCAGGGAAAGCTCTATTTGTGTTTACTTCTTGTGCATAAACTAAAAAATCATTTTTAATTTCGTCTGTTGCTTTAATCATCCTACACTCCTTATTGTAGTTAGATTATAATATATACTTTAATAAAAGTAAACTATTCAATGTCTATGCTTACTTCTGAAGCATGCTTGAGTAAATAGTCTCTACGTGGTGAGACGTCATTGCCCATTGTTATTTCGAGAAGATTCTCTGTTTCCCTAGCATCATCTACTACTATTTGTTTAACATCTCTAGTAGTGTTTTTTATTAGACAGTAGGCTAATTCTGCCGGATCCATTTCCCCTAACCCCTTCATCCTGTTAAGGATTAGCTTGCCTTTATTTTCTGACTTATATTTTTCTAAAGCATCATTATCTTTGAGATAAATATAATCACCCTTATTAGTTGTTATTCTATAGAGTGGTGGTATAGCTGCATAAATATGGCCATTCTTTACCAATTCTGGACAAAGCCACCAAAACATATTAAGTAGAAGAAGTCTAATATCAAATCCATCAGAGTCTGCATCTGTTGCTAAGATGATCTTGTTGTATCTTAGCTTTTTAGCATCATAGATCAACTTACCATTTTCTTTTTCTATATCTAGACCCAATGCTTTAACAATGTTTGAGATCTCTTGATTAGCATAGATCTTATCTACTGTAGCTTTACGGCAAGAAAGTATCTTACCCCTAATAGGAAATACAGCTTGAGTCTCGCCATCCCTTTTAGCTACTAAGCCATTTGCAGCACTGTCTCCCTCAGTAATAAATAATTCACATTCAGATCTATCTTTTGAGTAAGCATCTACTAATTTTGTAGGAAGATCAATGAACTTCTTGTTCTTTTTAGTTGAAGCGTTTCTAATTCCTTCTTTAGCCTTTGCTGCTGCATCCTTAGCTCGTCTGGCTAAAAGTGCTCTGTTAATAATGGTCTTAGCATCTTTAGGATTATTATTTAACCAGTCAACAAAGTCAGAAGACATAACTTGTTTAATAAGTGTCTCATCAACATCTACTACCCTCACTTTTGTTTGAGAGTCATATTTAACATTATTAGCTTTAAGGTTAAATACTAATACCTGGCCTTCAGAAAGTTCTGAGCTAGTAAGCTTAGCATCCTTCTTACCTAATAATCCATTATTATATGCATAGTCGTTAATCATGGAAGTAAAAAGTGCCCTAACTCTAGTTATATGAGCTCCACTTTCAGTTAATCCATAATTAACATAAGCTGTTACGGAATCAGAGTAATCTGAAGTATAAGTGAGTGCTATGTCAAATAAGTTATCTCCAACTACTCTACGCACAGCAAATCTATTAGAAAGAATTTCTTTATCTTTCTTTTTATCTAATAATGTTTGTATGCCATTATCAGCATGATATGTATTTATATCACCATCAACTCTAAGGATTATAGTAAGATTAGGGCAGAGGGCTGATATATCTTCAAATAACTTTTTAAGGTCAGCTACATTAGCCTTGGCATTTTGGAAGAACTGGGGATCTGGCTGCCAACAAACTGTAGTGCCTGACGGCTGGTCTTCATCCTTTACTTCTCTTGATTCAAATATACCATCTTTAAAAGATATATGCTCTGATTTACCATCTCTATAAGTTGTAACCCACAACCATTTAGAAAGGAAGTTAGTCAGTTTACTCCCAATCCCATTAAGTCCCAAAACACTTCCACCATAGACACCATCTTCATCATACTTGCCTGAAGTGTTTAATCTATCGAAGGAAGCCTGTAGAACTGTCTCACCATCTTTTACTACATTGATTGGGAATCCCTGGCCGTTATCTTTGACCATATAGATGTTTCTATCAGTTTCTATATTTACTTCAATTGTATCACCGTGTTGAATTAAGTGCTCATCTAAGGCATTGGCAAAAATTTCTTTCACCAATTGAGTAGAATACTCATTAGAACCTAAATATGTAGATGGTCTAAGTCTGGTAAACTCCCTAGGATTAAGTGAGATTATACTATCTTCAGTATATAAAGTTTTATCTTTCTTTTTTGCCATTATTTTTATACCCTCGATGTATTTAAGCTTACGCCTAAATTTTCGCATTTATAATTTGAATTCTTTTTGAATACACCTGGTTCATCTATCTTATAACTTGAGATATATTCTAAATAGGGTCTTGTCTTACTTAATGCCTTTATTAACCTAATTAAAACCATTTCTTGAGCAGTAGACAAATTACACATACATAATATATGAGTAAATTCTTCTTTAAGAACTTTAGTTTGAATTGGTAATAACTTCTTTGAATCTTCGACCAAACTTCTGACTTCTGATATAGTAAGATTATTTACAAAGTTATCTCTAGTGCCAAACCTGTTAACTATATCAGTACAATCATTTAATATAGATTGTAAGTTGGTTATCATATCTACATAAGTTTCTTCTTTCACAGCCAGTCCTCCTTTAAACAAATACCATTATATAATATAACTTAGGATTTGTAAACTAACCTTAATTAACCCTACATATTATAGATTATATTATAATATATTATATTATTGGGTAAACAGAGTTTAACACTTCATTAAACTTTGTTTAATACTTACTTAAACTTTGTTTAATAGTAAACATTGTTTAATCTTATAACAATAAAAAAGAGGCTGGCTAGTCCTCTATTTTTATTACGTTGATCTTTTTAGTAAGGGCAGTACAGGTATCAATTGCCATGATTCCATCACCTATAAATGGATGGTCTGAAAGATAATACTCATCATCATAGTAATCTATATCAGAACGTTCTATAGTCTCACCGAGGTATCTATAATTACCCCACCCACAATGGTAGTGACCACAAACTATGGTCTTCAGTGGTTCCCTTATACCCTTATGCCACATTTCCATTCCGTTCTTCCAACGGGCATAATACCAATCATTGTCATCAGATTCTCTCCAATTAGACATATAATAATTTCCAAGGACTCTACCCCATTTATCATATTCTGTGCAAGGAATCCAACCATGAACAAAGATATAGTGTTCTGTCTCAAAGTAGTTGATTGATTTGGCATTTATCCAATCAGCAACTTCGTCAAGAAGTCCTTCATTATCTAGTCTATATATAGTCTTGTCAGTTCCATTATGTTTATGGTGATAACTATATACCATGCCACTTTCCATAAACTCACGTCTAGCGTCAAAGAACAGATCTTCATGGTTGCCCCTAATAAAGATGAACTTATCTCCAAGATCTTTTAGATACTTGTACATTTCTACTGGTTCAGGACCTCTATCCCAGCAATCACCACAAATTATGAGTTTATGTTCAGGGTTATCTCTATCAAACCCAGCATCAGTTAATGCTTTTATCATAATACTAGTAAATCCATGTGGATCTGAGCAAACAAAGTATTTCATTTATTTCTCCATAAATTTTACAAACTTAAAATTTGATATATCCTTAATTATTTCATCTATTGATACGGGCTTCATATCATGAGCATCTAACTCAACATGATAGATATACCCTTTATCCATATCAATAAATTTGTCCTTAGTATGAAGATGTCCACAAAGACATATCGTTCTATTCTTTAATCCTTTATCACTAACATTAGAACAAAGAACTGGGAAATGACAAAGGAAAAATGTGAATCCTTCATACCTTAATCTTTCAGCATAACTTATAGATACGACGTTATACAAATTATTATACAACTCAATTCTGTTGTCTGTGTCGTGGTTGCCTAATATAATATGTATATTTCCTTTAAGTGATTTAATTAAACTTAATGAGTCTTGGTTAACTTGATCTCCACCTAGCATTAAATCACCCAGAACATAAACATCATCTTCGGGTTGAACTATAGCATTCCAATTTTCAACAATAGCTTTATTCATATCCCAAACGGTATTAAATCCCCTTGGTTTAAAAATAAAATCCTTGCTATGGTTAATATGTAAATCTGAAGTAAAATAAATCATTAGTCCACCTTTCCCATACCTATATAATAACCGCTCTCTACTTCAGGATATAGCCTTTCATTCACAACATGGTCAGTTATAAGTATATAATCCCAGCCTTCATCTGAAGTTGGTAGCTGAAAATTTTTAAACTGTTTTCTTATAACTTCTTCAGGAACTTTACGATCCCGCTTATCTTGATTTTCTATACACCACTCTAGATGAGGGTAAACTATAATACAAGTATTCTCTACGTTTGGTATATTAGAAATTTTATCTAAAAGATTTTTCCTGTCTTTAACTTTAAGATTAGTAGCATCAAAAATAACATCCTTTCCATCTTTTAATGCTTCAATTATTCTTTCATGAGCTATATTAAAAATTATATCAGGACGGTTTTGTATTGACGCATCACCCCAAATTTCTTCCCTGATGTCATCGCTAGATACCATTATGTCATAAAAACCTTGACTCAATAAATCCCTAGCCATAGTAGATTTACCAGATCCGCTTATCCCAACCATCATAGTAAACTTAGTCATATTCCTCACCTGTTATTACTTTAACTTCGTATATCTTAGCATCATAACCTGGGTGACATCTTTGTGCCCAGAGTTCAGCATACTCTATTGCTTCTTCAGGCCCATATGCTTCACAACAGTAAGCAAAGGGTATTTCTTTTACTACAGTTTGTGAGAACATATTCTCATATAATTGTATTCTACCAATAATTATATAATTATTCATTCACTTCCTCTATAAAGTAATTTACTGCATAATGTGTTCCACAGTGGTCACAAGTACCTTGACCAAACTCCAACTTTAAGGGAGCGCCGCACTTTTTACAAACTATTGGGTGAACCTCTTCTATAACACATTGTAATCTGTAAGTCTTATTACCTATATGTATAATTACCTATATGTATACTGTGTATAAACCCATCAAACTCGCCTTTAGAATCTCGCATTAGTAATCTCCGTTCTTTATTTTCAACTTTTCTTTTTGTCTATTATAATCTTTCTTACTTTTATGCACTGAATGAAATGGAGCAAACAATGGTCTTTCAGAACTATTCAGTTTTCTCTGTCTCACCTTTTTCATACCACTTATACAAATTATCCCAATTGCCTTCTATCAAATCATCATATGCCCAAAGTATATCAATTATGTTTTTTGGAATCATTAGAGTATACACAACATACACAGCTGCCTCCCAAATGGCATCTATGGTTTCTTCTGAAACATAGTCAGTATTATGCCGTTTATCTTCCCACTCTCTCCATTCTTCCTTACTCTCATTACGCCATAAACAATGTAATGCGTTTTCAAATAAATGTTCTGTATTACTCATGTTTCTTTACCCATGCATCTTTTATAAGTTCTACCCATGCATCTACTAAACCTGTAAGCAGAAATGCAAGACCTACTACACAGAGTATTATAGACAAATCATTAGGGATACCTATTGGTAAGATTCCCATTAACCCAAATACTAAACCAACAGATTCAATACTTTTTCTATTTATCATCTTCTATATATTCCACCTTATAAATGTTTACTATATCTCCTATACCACTAATACATAATCCTGTCAAAATGGAGTATACACCCACTGAAACTAATGTGACAAATAAACCACAAATTACACCATATTTACTAAATGTTGCAATTATCACAGCTGTGAGTAGCATGAGAATAAAAATCATTATACAAATAACACCAATACTTACTAATTTATCAGGTAAACTAATATCATCAAGTATTTCCTTAAATGTCTTCTTTACTTCAACTCGTTTCATTACTTCTCTCTTCCATAAGTGCTAAGCATATGAGCACTGAATCCAAATATACCAAGAATCACACCAACAATCACTATGGAAGTAAATGTAAACTCCATAGCACTAAGACCAGTTAATATACAGAACGAGAAAGCACCAAGTACTGCATAAAGTGTCTGAGCCCATTTCTTAAGTCTATACTTCTTTTTCATAATTTATCCCTCCAAACTTATATGAATCTAAACTCGTTAATATAATATTTTGTAAATCTATATAAATCAAATTTATGTTCAGCACTTAACATATCAACTTCTTCTTCAATGCTTCTTAGCAAATCATAGAGACAATCAGCATCTTCATCTTCAACATTGGAGCATATATCATGAGATACATGTATGAATCTGCCAGTTCCATCTTCCTGCGAAGTGAGAACACCGAGAACTCTATCACTTACACCTTCCCAGGGTTTACCATAAACAAACATTAAAGATTTTTTAGTTTTCATAAAATATACCTCCAACTACATTATTATAATAACATAATTGAAGGTATTTGTAAACTACTTTTTAAGCTGTATAATAAGTTATTTACCGATATAGTTCAGTACTTTAACTCTAAGTTTATTTTCCAATACTTCAGTCTCTACTTCGTAGCCTCTCTCAGTAAGGCCAGTATAAATAGAATCTGCTTCACTTGGAAGTTCAGTCTCATAAAATCCTTTATCTATAACTTCTTGGAGAAGCTTGTCATAAAGTATTGGATCTTTTGATCTTGCATCTGTATAATTCATAATTTACACCCCCAGTGAATCCATACATGCTTTCATTATACTATCAAACTCATTTTTTGTCAACTTCTTATTAGCATAAGCATCTCTAAGTGGGTACTTATACCATTTTATTTCATAACCTGTTGGTTTATAAACAAAGTTTGGCATCTGTTTTATCTTTTCAGATTCACCCCAATAATAAGGCATTAATATAAAGGTGTTGTTCTCAAAGTAATGAAAATGGTCTCCTGTAGTTTCATCATAAACTGTAGTTATATATTGTTCCAACCTATCATACTTTATATGACCATAAGAATCAAACCCGCAAGCATCTAAACAGTCCATAAATGAATCTGTAAATAAATCTCTGTTTATCTTATGCTCACCTCTGCTGTGCCCAAATAATAAATTACCCCATTCCATTACAGTATCACCTCAGCATCTAATGGATACTTATTAGATTGACTACCCTTTACATATTCTTTGTGATAATAACACATACCATTAGAAATGTAGATCGGAGTATAAAAATCCTTAATCTTTTCTTCCATCTTCATTACCCATTAAATTATCATAATACTTCTTGAGAGTCTCAACTAATTTATCATCTTCCATATAGTATGAGACAGGGTCTTGAACTACATTTCCAATAAGCTGGCCAAATCTCATTTCAGGGAATTTTTCCCAAATCTCCATAAGGGACTGGAAGAAGGAATCCATATATTTATGATCTCTGATATTTTCTTTTGGCCAAACATAATCATCTTCTTTGGGTGTTGTTTGACTCAAAACTTTTTTGATCTTATCGATTTCTTCATAAAGTGATTTTATAGCTTCAACGGTATCAAACTCAGATCTACCCTCACCCTTAACTGGAACTAAGTTCAAACTATGTGGGTCAATTCTTTCTTCAGTATCATCGTCAAAGAAATTCTGAAGTTCTTTTACTATGTCTTCTAACCTATAAGCCTTATCAGTTATCCTAGCTCCAAGCATTTCAGAATACTCAGTAGCTTCTTTCATATCATTTAAATCTGAATCAAAGTTAGCCTGAACATGGTCATATGCTTTTATATCTCCAGGCTTATTACTAACATTCTTTCTAATTTTAAGATTGTCAATCCACCAATCTTTAAGTTTACGATCAGGAAATAGAACTACAGCATGAACACCTTTAGCTGAAGACTGTTTATCCAGTTCCTTTAATACTTCTTTATGTGTGGAAATAAATACTACTTCATAAGTGTCAAGCAGGCTTATAGCATCTTCTACATAATACTCATACCAATTTTTAGGTAGCTTAACATTGGATAAAGTTGCCTTAGTGCCAAAAAGATCTTTATAGCTATGACTATCAAAGTCTACAGCTTCAGGATGACTTCCACAGTATCGAGTCTTACCTACACCAGGATATCCTGCAATAATTAAACGCTTACTCAAACGGTACCTCCTTTTCTAGAAATTCACCATACCATTTATCTTTCTTCATTCTTTCCCATTCTTCAGCTGAGTATTGAAAAGCCCAGTGAAGACCATATTTGTCTATCATCTTTTGGCGAGCTTCTTCCCAAGTTCCAGGGATACGAACGCATTTACCTTCAAGTTCATGGCCGTCGCCAAATGTAAAGATCCATTCTTCCATTATTTTTCACCTTAATTATCAAATACTTCCTTAAGTGATTTTACAAATTCTTCATCATCAATTGGAACATTACCCCTTCTTTTATTTACGAGTCTAGATATAAGTTCCATAAGTTCAAACTCAGGATGTTCTTCCCAAACTTCATAAATTCCCCTAAAGGTTTCTATCATTTCATTTGAAGTGTTATCTCTATGCTGTCCCTCACGTATACCTATGTTTGGGAAAGATACATTACCATTCTTATCTATATTGACAGTACCATCATTGTGTATCTCTCTGAGAGCCCTTTTATATTTATCAATTTCTGAGTAAAGGTTTTGAGTCTCAGTATAAAGTCTTGAGTTAGTGAAAGATGCCTGATTTAATTTATACTCAAGTGTTTCCACTTTTTGACGAAGATATTTATTTTCTTCAGCAATTTCATTTATATAATCTTTTGATTTATTTGACTTTTCTTGAAATAAGGGATACTCATCAGCTGGCACATAAGAACCTCTATATCTAATAAAAGGTTTACCACTTATAATTTTTATATCCATAACTAGCTCCTGATTTTAAACTTCTCCATTAATGTTTCTATTTCTTTATCTGTCAACTTGGCATTATTTATAATCTTTGACAGAAGAAAAGGCTCATCATAAATTCTTGTGTCTATTAACATTTAACATCCTCAGTAATCTTTTTATACTCAAACTTACCCTTTACATTCTCGTTTATGAATCTTCCTTTTGATTCTGCCTTGAGAAGATTCTCATAGACTTCCATTGGAACCTTCTCATACATATACTTGTTGCCATTTTTAAACTCAACAATCAATCCACCAAAAGATGTGTCATAACCTACAGCATTAATGTTAGAACTTTCTACTTTAACCATTCTTTTTCCTTTCAACTAAATGAATTATAAGCTGTGTCATAGCTACTAAACATAGCCAACATATTATACCGATGATTGCTAACCCACCAGCAACCATAAAAGCAAAACCTGTAGAACCTAATTCCATAATTATCTACTACTTACCAAAACAACAACTACTATAATTATAACATAGAGTATAACACTAATCCATATAGGTGAAAGAACCCACCACCAAGACCAAGCTATCTTCCCAAGCAGCTTGAGTGCTATAAACAGTATAGTCAATGCACCAGCAAATCCTATACCTCCAGAACTTTTATTACTTTCTTCCCTACTCATTACTTTCCCCTTTACAATAAGCTTTCTAATTCATCTGGCCTTAAAGCAAGACCTTCCCAATCTACTCTATTTATATATTCATCATCAATAAGTATACCCTGTTTGTTCTTTGCCACAGATCCTTTGGGTGTTCCATAGTCTGTTATATGAAGTTCTTTAAACTTTATATCAGGGTAATTTCTAATCAGCCAATCAAGCTTAGACTGTCTAACTCTATCAGCATAATCTTTATTAGCATTCATAGGCGTCCAAGAAATGATTCCCAGAGTATAATTCTTATTAAGTCTTTTAAGGACTTTCTCGTTGATCATGACTTCAGCATTATCAAATGGATCTGTTCTATTATTATTGATTTGTTCTAGCCAATCGCCAACATATAAGTTAGCGAGAGTACCATCCATATCAAAGTATATTATCATTAGTAAGGCATCCCTTCAAATGTATTGAACTGTCTATAATTACCATTGTTATATGAAACACCAGCAACCCAAGCAGAGTAAGGAATATGTTTATACATACCTAGAATCAAATCATATACAGCGGTATCATATGCTTCTTCTTTATTGTTAGCAAATGCAATCAGAGTCTTCACTTCAGAGTGCATATCCATTTTGAACTTTACAGTATAAGCTTTCATAGTCTTTTCCTTTATCCTCACATTTATTATATACAAAATAAAAAGCCCTGTAAACTAATTACAGAGCTTTTCTATTTATTTTTTAATTTTTTAAACTAATACCATAGCTAATTTTTTAGTATATAATTCATAGCCACGTTCTTTAGAAATATATTTTATTTGAGAAGTATCAATAAATTTATATTTTGAATTACTAGATATAGATTTAGCTTCAAATTTTAATTTACCATTTCTAAAATCTTCAATGCTGGCTTTTAAATATACTTGAATAAAGCTACCCAAAGTATCTTTTAGTAGAGTATTAAATCCTTCAATTAATTCTTTGTCGCTATTAATACTATTAATGGCTATTCTGGCTACGTATCTAATTCTAGCCGTTTCCATGTAACTTTTATCATTAAGTTTATTTTTATCTAACTTATTACCTTTGCCAACACTATTTAATAATTCCTTATAGTTGTGGCTATTTAATGAATTTTCAGAATAAAATTTACTTAAACTATTATCTCCATTTACATACCAACTAGCAGTATCTTCACCCACAACCAATTTATATAAATTAACATAGCTATCATGAACTGATTTAGCCATAACAATGTTATTATATAGCCAATCAATAAAATCAACAGCTCTACTACTTGGATATTGATTTTCATGGATATACTTATATATTGAAGTTATAGCCCCAGTACTAGATGGAGCAGCACCAGTATTTGCCTTCTCACTGACCTTATAGCCTGTATCTCCATCATATATAGTATAATCACAAAGTTCAGCATTAGATCCGCTTGGGAATTCTATTTGAGCATTATCTTTATTTATTATACTGGCCAAGCTTCCAGCTCCCAGTACTTCACCAAAGTCAACTATTAACCCATTAATTGATTGATCATTTATATTCTCTACTAAAGATTTATCAAATGAGCTTTCCCAAGAAGCCCTTTGTATTTTTTGATTTAAAAATTTATCTACGCCTGGATTTCCATGAGTATTTTCTACCACTTCGCTAAATATCTTTGCTAATGGTAAATTATTAATGTTTTTTATATGTTCAGTTAATTCAGCACAAGATAATTTTCCACCCATATTATTTATAACTTTATTTGGGGTGTATACCTTTCTAGCTTTAGAAACTAAGCCTATATATAAAGTAATTTCTTTAGCAGAATCACCTGCCATATAAGATATAGTTAAATCAACCGAACTATACGTTCCAGACAGATCAGCTCCACTTACTGATTTAGCCGGATGCGGATTACCCACGTTTATATCTAAAAGAATAATGGATTTTAATTCAACTGGGAAATTAATGGAATTTATAGTGTCTTTTAAATAATTTAAAAGACTTTCTTCAGGGTTGGTTGAACTATGTATATTAACTAATTTAATTCTACAGATTTCATCCTTGTGTGGAGATATAGCTGTATATACTTCTTTACTATTTGCAAAAAGACTTTCAATATATTTTTTAACCCAAATTCTAATATCGTCTTTAGAGTATGTTATATCTCCACCTTCAATGGCATTAATATTACATAAAGATTTATTATTTTCGTCTTTAACGAATATATGTCCAGTATCACCTGCAAATTCTTGAGTGCCATAAGCTTGGCTATCTACAATATAGTTTGTTATCTCACCATTAAATTCAGGTATATTTAAATCAAATGGAGAACCATCAAATAACCTTTTAAGCTTATTATAAGACTTATATTCTCCAGCAGCCATATTATAAAAAGGTATCTTTCTAGTTGTTGAGCTAGTTTTACGTAAATTAAAAGTTTGGCCTTTTATAGTGATACTACCAACAGTTTGTCCAGGTATAGCTTCGTTTAAACTTTCATCGACAGCACCCAACTCTGTTCTGAGAGTATTATAAAGTTCTTCAGCATCAGAATCACTAAATGGAACTGCCTTTTTGAATCCTTCTAAATCTCCGTCAAAGGCTAACTTTCTTGTTCTTGTTCCTGATATAGAAGCAACACCAGAAGCATTATCATTTCTTTCTTCACCCGCTGGTATGATTTCTACCCTATCAAAATTAAAAGGTATCTCACCAGTCTTTTTAGATGGCTGGCCATTATAGGCTAGCATCTTTTCATATTCTTCTATCCTATCAGAACCAGCAATAAAATAAAGTTCTTGATAACCTTGCTTGTAAAGATCTGCGAGTATTTGGATAACAGTCTTTAAGTCAGACTCTATAAACATATCACCAAAGACTTTTTTAAGCCATTTAGCTTTTTCTTCGTAAGGAAGTGGATCTCCCCATAGACCATTACTATCTTTCTTATTCTTATAAGTATGAGAAGAATAGATCATTGGAGTTCCGCCAACTTCAGCAGCTTTATCTCTAACAAATTGGCCTAAGAGTTGATGACCCTTTGTTGGTGGATTAAACCTACCCCAACCAAGAACAGCTATTTTATTTTTATCTTCTCTCAAAACTAACATTGCTTATCACCGAACTCGTTTTCAAAAGCTTCCTTATCTTCTTTGACTGTCAGATTTTCATGATACCCGTTAGCGAACATCGCCTTTCTCTGTGCGTCTGCTTGCTTCTTTGTCTTGAACTTTCCGTGCATTCCTTCTTTACCTTTGTTAGTCCATTTACCATCAGAAGTCTTGACTGTATCTTCTTCAAGAGATTCATCTGTCTTATTATTTAATATATTCATTATTTTTACTAGAGCTTCTTCAAAGTCTTTTCTATTAAGTAAGTAAACACCTCGATGAGTCCACATTAGTATTATATCAGTATTTAAATTACACTCTGCAGCTAATTTAATATCAGTCTCTGAAAGTAAATCCTCAACTTTTGATTTGCCAATTTTTAATTTGCCAATCATTTTAAATCTATCCCGATACTTAAAACTATTACCATAAGATAATGTATCTCTCCAGTATTTTATTGGGATGCTTACCTTGCCTAATTCTTGTGGAAAGTGAATTCCATAAACTGTAGCTTGAAAATATGGCCCATTGGTCATCTTAGACCCAGGTTCGAATTTACCTATTTCTTTAGCTACATCATCTATACTAATTCCACTAGACCATTGTGGCATGTCATTACCCAAAGCAAGGCCAAAATAAATTACCATTTTATGGTTAGGACCAATTATCCTAGATATTCAGTTAAGGTAAGATGCTTTGCCATTTTTTGGTATTTCTACATTCAGATATTTTAATTTAACTTTTTTATTTTCTATTGGGCTTTTATTACTAGAAATATATTCATTTATATAATAAATAAAAGCTTTTTCAAACAGATTTTTATCATCTCAGCTAAGCTCTTCAGGAAGATTATCCATATTATATATTACTATATTATAATTAGAATCACCAACTGAAGACGGAGCATATATTTTTACTTCATAATTACCTAGATACAAGTCAAAATCTTCATCAAGCTTTTCTCAAATATAACTTACTAGGTTATTACCATAATCTCTCATGAGATCAAGCTTAGTAATCTTAGCTTCTTTTACTACTACCATTTCAAATTACTCCAAGTTTATTATATTAATTACATTATAGCTCTACAAAATAAATCAATGGATATACTGAATCCTTTATTACATTCCTTTGGATACCAAAAGTCAACGTCATCAATTACTAGCTCGTCATCTTCTGAGAATTTATTGTTAGCTAAAAAGTATTCTATACACTCAGTAACAAAAGATACCATCATCTTTTTATCTTTGTCTGTAGTATAGTCTACATCTTCAATTTCAGTCTCAGAAAAAATTTTAATATCTATATTATAGCCATATTCTCTATTACGCCTATATCCCGGACCTCTACTACAGCTATATTCTCAATCGCTGGTATCAAACTTTAAGTTGTCAAATTCTTTAATAATATAATCTTTTAGGTCTCTACAGTATTGCCACACATCTAAATCTACCATTAGTGTTCAAACCCCGACATATAATTACTATCTCTATTGACATTACTGAATGAACTTCTGTCAACTATCTTTACTATATTTCCATCAGCATCTGAGTAAGCAACACCTTCCATAGATGCTGGTATATAACCTTGTTCTCTGTGTTTATAGAATGTGCTATAATCTTGTTTTGCTTGTTTTAGCCCACCCCATAGATTCATCTTTATATCTACTGCCTTATTGAGACAGGCAACCATATCATAAATAAGTTCTTTGTTGTTATCTATGAACTCATAGTATGTATTCAGATTCTTTTCAAAGTTCCTGTTCTGTGGAACTTTACTTTTTACCAATCTTTAAACTCGTCATAAAATGTTTCTGGGTTTATCTTTGTTGTCTTGTTATCAGATATAGCATGATTCTCAAAGGTATTCCAGAAACCCATAATCTTAGAGTTATTACAAAGTTCTTCATATTCAGGAACTCTAAGTTTATTTTCTAATGATTTCAGTTCTTCATATTCTTTCTTCACTTCATCTATATTATACAATGAAGAATCTTGTGGAACATTTAGTGATGGAGACATTACATAGATTCCATCAGGAAGATCTGATAATCTAGTAGCATCGACACTAAAAGATTGAGTCTTATGTTCTAAGTTGCCTTTATATATAGTATGGAAACATATACCAAAAGATGAGTCTTCAATGGTATGGTAAGATGGATTATTTTCACTAAAGGCATACACTATCTTATTGGGGTGAAATGTAAGATACTCAGTTCCACCTATTTCTACCTTATTTAAATCAGAACTAGAGTAAAGACAATCACCCTGCCAAGCCTCACCTTGTGGTATATGCTTTGCTATTTCTAGACAGTATTTTAGCTTAACAGCCATATTAGGCCTATCGCCATATCTGTCTTCTATTTCTTCTTCTGTAGAAATACAATTTTTATTTGAAGTTAAGAAAGATTTGAGACAAATAGAATTATCAGGATAATCTTCAAACTTACTCCAACATACTACTGCTGGAGCTCCATCTATTTTAGTAGTCAAGTTTATGCCAGTAGCATGGTTATCTAATCTGGCAATAAACTTTTCTATCTTATCATTTAGTTCATCAAGGCCATCAGCCCCTAAAAGAACAAGGTCTTCCCAGTGAGTCTGATGAGAATTTGGTCTAGATTTGAATTCATTAATTTTCATAACTAAGCTTTATACTCTACTATATTTAAACCATCTGGCAACCAAACTGGCCTATAAAGGCCGCTAAATATATCATGTATCTTATTTACGATAAACTCCCTTATTGAGTCTCCATCAAAAACAGAGTCCTTTCCACTTGGCATAACATTTATGGTAACATTCTTTTGTTTAGACTGGAATAAAGCCATTATAGCAAGATCAATCTTATTATCATAAACATATACTTCATCTAAATTGTAGCAGCCATAAAATGGATTTTTTGACTCATCAGCCCGCCATATCTCTGTCTTAATGGATATATTGATTCCATCAAAGGCTACAGTCTTTAACTTAGTGCATCCAGCAAAGGCTCCATTATCCAGCTCAACTCCATCTGGTATCAGTATCTCATCAATACCGGTTCTAGCAAATGCCATTTCACCCACCTTAGCATTTTCTGCTAAAAGAACTGTAGTCAGATCCTTGCATTTAAAGAATGCTCCGGTTTGTATATCTTTAACATTACGTAAATCAGCCGTTCTGATACCAACTCCAGCTTCTGAATCAGAATTACCTGTTACTGAAAAGGCCATTGGACCAATGGTATTAACCTTTGGATTATTTAACCAACCAGTAGTATCTTCATCTGAGAAGGTATAGTCTTTATTAGAGAAATTAACTCCCTTAATAAATGTATCTCCGCCATACATGTTAAACTGTATTTCACCAAACTCAGATGGATCTATACCACATTCTCCAAGGAATTCAGTAAATTGAGATGGAGTTATAGTAGGGAAGAGTTGTCTCGCCCTACTATATAAAGCTTTATAATTTATATCAGATACTTCTTGACCATAATCATTAACTTTTACTCTATTCAGATATCTGACCATCCTTTCGTCATTGGATAGGATATCATATATTTCTTGACTAGTCATTATATCTCATAACTCCTTGTAATCTTTTTACCACGCATATGATCTTGTAAGTTAGTAGAAACTCCGCCCTTAAATAAAAGGAAGACTCCGCCTTTTACCATAACCATATCATGCATGTCTGTTATATCGCTATCAGTCATAACGATAACGTTATCAGGTTTATACTTAGCTATATCATTGGCTATAGGTCTACCACTAGTTCCACCGCCACCTTCATCGATACTATTATGTATTGATGTATCAAAGTATAAGACTTCTATAGTTAACTGTTTCTTTTTAACATATTCTTTAACGATGGACTCTATAACAGCTTTACCATCTGCTATTTTGTCAGCACCCCAAGATCCAGATACGTCAAAGTAAACTCTAACTGAAGGGATATTAGTATTCTCAAATTCTTTTCTACCTGGCATAATAAAAGGTGAATTAACATATCTTCTATTACGTTTAGTCCAAGTATCCATCTCTACAGCTGATACTTCATTTTTTATAAACTTAGAAAAGTCAGCCTTAAATTTAGTTAAACCAGCTTTATTACCTTTAAATGCCGCAGCATTTCTTCTAGCAATTGCTCTCTGTTTTTCTTTCTCTCTCTGGTTAACCTTGATCTTATCCATCTCAAAGTTATCTCGAGTATTTTCATCATCCATTTTTCTGGTGATGTCTTTCATTCTTTCAGCGGCAGATCTATTATCATCATCGTTGTCATAACCAGGGTGATTTATTTCATCTTGAGCAATTTTCTTTTGTCTTTCTTCTTCTTCGCCTTGATCATATTCACCAGAACCACGAGATCCTATTTGAGCTGAATTAGACGAAACATACTCAACAAACTTATTTCCGTCCCAGGTATAGTATCTGCCGGTATCATCATCTATATAAATATCTGCCATAATTTATCTCCCAGGTGTTATTTCATTGCCATTAACATCATAGAATTTACCATTTCTAAATGTTCCATGAATTATACGGCTGCCAGTTCCAGTTGACTTTTGATCCCTTTGGCCATCACCTTTACCTTTTCCGTTAGACCCTTTACCACCAGTTGAAGCAGTCTGACCAGGTTTGCCAGGCTTATCTCCCTCGCTACCTTCACCGCCAGGTTGATCTCCGTCGCCTTGTCCTTCACTGCCTTTACCCTTAGTTGGTTTACCGCCGTCTCCAGGACCGTCTCCAGTTTGACCATCCTCAGGGCCTTCACCGGAACCACCACCTGTCGGGCCATTACCGGTTGGACCATCTCCAGAACCACCGCCAGTTGGGCCATTCTGAGGGCCATCCTGTGGGCCATTATCTTGACCACCAGGACCTTGCTGACCACCATCGGTCATTTCAGACTTATCTAAAATATCTTTTATATCGTTTATGGCCTTATTTTCTTTAGAGCCTTCATCACTATCTTCATACTTACGTTCAAGGTCATCTAAAGCATCTTTGACATTATTAAATTCGTCTTTACTAATTCCTTCACCCTTATCCGCCTTATCGACAAGATCCTTAGTTGCTTGAGCTGCATCCTTTATATCTTGTGGTATATCTGGATCATTTATAATGTCATCCAAAGTCTTTTTAGCTTCATCTATCAGTTGCTGTCTAGCCTGATCTCGTTCTTCTGTTAACAGGTCATACATTTCTTCAAGTGAAAGATCTACCCAATCAGGATGTTGATCTTCAGTGACCAAACCGCTAACAATTCTACCACCAAGCTTAATTCTTCTTAAATCCTTTTTATCTTGCTCAGTATAACCTAAATTAGAGATCTCATAATCTCCGGCTATATTAAAGGAAGAATCGCTATAAATAATGTCTTTTATTTCACTAAGCTTACCAGCATCGTTTATATCACTGATAGAGATCTCACCAGTATCAGCATTACCCAGTCCCATATTTTGGGCTACATGTTTAATAAGTCTCATTTCATGAGTAAGGTATTCATGAAGAATCTCGTGTCTTATAGTTAATAGCATCTGATGTTCTTCAAGAGTGCCATTAATGGTTATTCTGGCCTTGCCTGGTTCCATATATCCAATTACATCTGGATCATAGGTTAATTTAAGATCAAATAAATGAAAAAGCTCAGAGTATGTAAAATACCCCTTTTCAGCTAATCTTTCTTCTAGGTAGGCTTTAGTAGCTTTTTCTTCATAAGTCATATTAGCCATAATTATACCACCTTATTAGTTAGTTTCGAACTTCTTTCTCATTCTCTCCATTGGGCTCTGAGCTTTCTTCTTTAATAGTGGAGAATCAGTTCCCCTTGCTAATACTGAATTAGCCTTATCAATCTTATCTTCATACTTATTAAGTATCTTCTTGATGAGTGGCTCTTGTAAGTTATTGCAGTCTCCAGACCATCCATCAATTAAGCTAGCCTTTGTGCCATCACATCTAAGCAGAGCTCTAGTGATATTTCTTGGAGTAGTGAGTTTACCATTCCAATCTGGATTATCTTCATATTCTTCAGCAGCTAGTTCATCATCAAAAGTAAATGAAGCATTACCAACTATAGCCTTGGCTAATTCACCCCTAGCTAAGCATTTTGCGGCTAATGCATCATTGCCATGTTCAGCAGCTTTCTGAGCCTTTTCTTTAAAATCATTGTAAGCATATCTAAGCCATACAGCATTTTCTGCCTTAACTTCTTTACTTGTAAATCTACCCATTTCTGCCTGGTCTAATTCATAAGTATCATATCCAGTCTTTCCTGATGGGTTAACTGCAGCTACAGTAAATAAGAAATTAGGAAATGGTCTCATACCACCATCTGCTGTAAAGTCCTGAACTAAGTGGTCGCATATCAAAGTTAACAATGCAGCTCTAACATCAGGTCTAGCTCTGTTTAACTCATCCAAGAAAAGAACAGAATTAG
>Ga0247608_10001494_pt1 | contig 32128 bp, 20 predicted proteins | sample 176DNAGHGlowgp2_FD_193490 | JGI IMG/M metagenome (GOLD analysis project Ga0247608, IMG submission 193490) | Sheep rumen microbial communities from Palmerston North, Manawatu-Wanganui, New Zealand - 1766 DNA GHGlow gp2 | ecosystem: Host-associated > Mammals > Digestive system > Stomach > Rumen ...
TGGGCTGGGCGGTAACAGTAGTCGTGTTGCCGCTGACCGAGGCCGTCAGCCAGGTACAGGTGGCGGGGACACTGGCTGTGATGCCAGTGCCCGTCACGGTGATGGTCTTGGTGTCGCCTGCTGCGGCCATTTCGGTTTCAGCAGAGACTACCTGAACGGTATTAGCAGGAAACTCCTTGCTTCCGTCATCGCTACATGATGTTGTCAGCGTCAGAGCCCCAACCATCAATGCAAAGATTAAATATGTCTTCTTCATATTCGTCATTCTTTAAAGTTTATTCTGAAACGCGAGTCATGGTTGTCGGGCGGGCAAACTGCGGACTGCCGTTGATCCACCATGTATTGTAGGTGGCTGCATTCATGTTGCCGAGGCTTGCAGAGCCGTCTGCTGCCATACGCCACATGAGGAAGCCGCTGATGACGTAGCCCGGCCACTGCTCGTTGTTGCGGAAGGTCAGCACCGAGACGTCCTCGTTAGGACGGAGAATCATTCCGTAGCTGGTACCCCAGCTCAGATAGCCCTGGGCGGTGTCCCAAACAGCCATCCAAGCCTGGAAGCCGTCGCCGTCGCCCACCTTCTGGGCATACATCGTGGGCTGACCGGTCTTCTTGCTGTAGGTAACAATCGGGCTGAACTTGGTAGAGAGACCCTCAAGCCGGTAGGTCGTCTTGTCGCCGGTGGGCACAAGCTTTACGCGCAGTGTACCGCGGGCATAGGCCAGGTCGTAAGTGCCAACATAGCTGTCGTACGTATGCCAGCCCTCAATGGGTACACCAGTGAACTTGATGTTGCTCTCGTTGTTGGTGATCCACTGATTGTCGGCATCGTAGGTGAAGTTGAAGAACTGCATGCTGACGCCGTTGACCTTAATGGGCTCACGGAGTTTCAGACCCGTCGGGGTGTAGATGTAGGGCATGCTGATTTCCTCACCGTCCTTGGTGGTATAGTACATCCAGCTATAGTCGGTATCGAGCGACAGCGTGACATTTTCGCCATTCACGTCGGCCTTGTAGTCAAGGAAGTTAATGGCATCGGCCAGCTGGGCCGTCTTCTCCAGGTAGTCATCGGCAGAGAAGTCGTCGGCCATACGGGTCATCAGCATTTTGTTGCCCCACTTCTTTCCCTGCAGGTAAATGGAGTCGTTGGTGGTCTTCATAATGACGAACTCAAAGTCGCCCTGATAGCCTTCCACCATGCCCGACTCAGGCTGGGCGAAGTAATGGAACACCTCATTATAGGTGTTGAAGGTGAGCACGGGTCCCATGTCTGCGATGACGTCGTAGCTTGAGCTGGCCACCACACCGGGGCCGCCGTTCTCGCCTGAGACGTAGGCCTTGCCGTCCTGGAACTTCACGAAGTAGTTCAGTCCGCCATAGACATAGTCGTCGCCCAGATAGTACTCGAATTTCCATCCGTTAGTGGCCGACTCGAGCAGAGCCTTGTCGGCAGCCACTACTTCCTCAATGCGCTGGGCTGCAGGTGTGTCAAACACATCCTCATTGTCGTGCAGACAGGACTGTACCGAGAAAGCACCTGCTGCCAGGAGCATATATAAAAAGACTTTCTTCATAAACTATTCATTATTTTAAGGTTTCCAAATCCAGTGAAGACATCTCGACAGCACGGTGCTGAACGGCTTTGTGCAACTCGTCGATATCAATATTCCAAGAGTCCTTCATGTACGTACGAATCATGTCGAGCTTCTGCAGGATGATGGCACTGCCCTCCTCGCCGGCTGCGGCCATCTTCTGGGCCCACAGCGCGTCAGGATTGGTAATGTACTGTGCATAGGTCTCGGCAAAGTCCTCACGAGCCTCAGACATAGCGTAGTCGCGGATGAAGCCGTTAGGCAGTGCATCTTCTACATCATCCTGAAGATACCAGTCGCCACTGACGTAGTCTTTCTCCGAAATCAGCTCGAAGTTGGTGTCGTAAGGTATCTTCTGGTTCAGAATGTGCATGAACTCGTGGTGCATGGTGGTGAAGTAGTAGTCGGTCATGGTCTGATAGTTGCGCAGGGTCTGGTCGTTAAGCCAGTTTACCATGTAGAGCACTACCTTGTAGCCACCCTCTGCCGTACCCATCACCATGGTACCGTTGTTGTTGTAGGCGGGCGAGCCAATGAGGCTGAGAATACGTGGCACGTTCGACTTGACGAACTCCTGACCCGCGGTCTCCATATAGGCGTCGAACCACAGGTACTTCACGATGATGGCCAGCTTGGCAGCCTTGGCTGAATCAGCAGGAACGAGCGTGTAGCTCATGTCGCTCTCAATATCCTTATACTTGTAGAGGAACTCCACGTTGTAGGGATAGGTAAAGTTTTCAAGCAGCCACTCGTCGAAAGCATCACGCTGTGGCACGGCGTTGGTATAGATAGTGGTATCGCTGAGTTTGTCCTCCGAACAAGAGGCCACGCCCAGTGCAACCACCGCCAACAGGAAAATATATAGCTTCTTCATTTCTTTAAAAGTTTAAGTGATGTTATTTTCTGGGGTTAGCCTGCAAGCCGGCAGAGATGACATCCTGCGGGAGCTGGATGGCTCGGCGCGGATCGTCGACGGTCATGGAGTCGGTGACCTGAGTAATCTGGTAGGCCGAGTTCATGGTGCGGCGATAGATAACGATGCCATAGCGCTTGATGTCCTGGAAGCGGATACCCTCGTGCAGTGTGAGCACACGGCGCAGCTGCAGGATAGTCTGCAGCACGGCTTCCTGCTCAGAGCCCTCGGTCAGCGTAATCATCTTCGGATGCAGATGCTTCTTCGGAGTGTAGTAGATGCGGTCCTCAGAGGTATCGATAGGACGATAGTACTGAATGGTGTCGTAGTGAGCCTTGACACCTGCTACCGTCACCTGAGGGGCAGCCTTGTGGAAAACAGACAGCTCGGTGTTGACATCCCTGATGGCAGCCTCGAGGTTGCCCTGCAGGGCATAAGCCTCGGCACGCTCTAACAGCAGCATATCGGTGTTGAACGCCGACATCTCTGAATGGGCAAAGCCGATACGGGCCTGCACGTCTGTGTATTCAAACTCATAGGGAACCTTACGCGAGATGAACTTCGAAAGTGAACGGTTCGAGAAGTACACAATGTTGAAACCTGAGTTGCCGCTACCACTCTCTCCCCAAGGACCTGGGGCATTGATGGTTTCGTAGGTGTTGATGTTGCTGCCGTGTGCATACTTACAGCCGGAACTATAGTTGCCGTGCACGACACCCCATGAAGAGTAGTTGACGATAAGCAGCAGGTTGGCCTTCTCCTCCGCTGAGATATAAGCTTCAGGAGCTATCTGCTTGTTAGCCGACAGGGCGCCAAAGGTAGCCCAGTCGCGCAGCTTGCCCTTAGGATTCTCGCCCAGCACCTTGTTGGCGCAGGCTATGGCCTTGTCGTACTTACCGTAGTACAGGTAGAAACGGGCAGCAAAGGCATTGGCAGCATCAATGGTGAAGTGGAACTTCGGACGATCGTAGGTGTTCTTCACCAGAGGCAGGCCCATCTCGATGTCGGCTGCTATATTATCATAAAGCTCCTTCAGCGTGCCACGCTCGTAGGTCTCGCCTACCTTGGTCTCCGTCTTCTTAGGATAAGGAAGTCCGAGATTCGTGCCGGCCGAAGCCTCGTCATAGGCCTCGCAGAACACGGTAGAGAGCATGAACATATTGTAGGCACGGCACATCAAGGCCTCGCCCAACTGTTTGGAGAAATCAACGCGTTTCTCAACGGGCAGTGCCTCAATGTACTCGATAGCAGCATTAGTGGCTGCGATGGCACGATAGTAGTTGTTCCACAACTCCTGAGGACTATCGTCCTGACCAATCTCAGTGATGTCGTCCCAATGCCATGCCTGACGCTGCAGACGGTCGTACTCTGTCCATCCGGTGTTGACGCAGTCGTCAGCATTGTCGGAGGCCATTTCCAGAATGTAGGCAGGATGGTGGTCGGCATAAGCACTGACCATCAGGTCGGTGATTTCCTCTGGTGTCTTCAGCTCCATACGGTTATCGGGCAGTTTGTCCAGATAGTCGTCACATGACGTAAGCGTCATGCCAAGAGCGACAAAAGCTAAACCAATATATTTCTTCATAATCTATTAATTCTTTACGTATTTAATCTTTGAACATGCTTTAGAATCCTGCCTTAACGGTCAGTGTAAACTGCTTGGGGACAGGAGCTGACACACCACCGGAGCGGAAGAACTCAGGATCCTGACCGTTCAGCTTCTTGTCGGCATAAATCAGGAACAGGTTGGTGGCCTGCAACTTCAGCGACAGATTGGTAAGCGGCTTAATCCAGGTCTTGGGGAAGTCATAGCTCAGCGAGATTTCCTTCATGCGGATGAAGTCGCCCTTGGCAATACGAACGTCAGAGTAGTTATAGGCATTGTAGCCGTAACGTAACTGGCTGTTATCCTGATACTGACGATAGCTCAAGATGACAGGAACGTTGGTGTACTTTTCGTCGCCGGGAACCATCCAGCGGTTCTTGAACTCCTTGGTCATCGAGCTCAGGTCTGAATAGCGAGCAGAGAAGGCGGGGTCCAGACGAACCACATTGCCAAATGAATAGGTGATGAAGAGGTTGAGCGTGAAGCCCTTCCACTTGAACAGGTTACCGAACGAACCCTGTACCGTCGGGTCGGTCGGGCCCTCATACTTCAGGTAGTCGGTGTTGTCGCGCTCCTGGAAGTTGATGTCGTAGTTCGTAACGTCTCCATTCTCGTTGGTGAAGGTGGGTATACCGTTCTCGTCAAGTCCCTGGAAAGGAATAGAGAACAGTGCGCGTACGGGATAGCCCTCCTTACGGCCGCCCATGTTGGTAATCAGGTCTATCACACGGTCCTGGCTGGCCAGGTTGGTAATCTCAGTCTTGGTGTGAGAGTAAACCAGCGACGTGGTCCAGCTGAAGTTCTTGTTCTTGATGTTGGTGGTGCTGATAGACAGTTCCTGACCGCTCGACTTCATGTCGGCTGCATTGGCCCAGCGGATTACCTGACCACCGATACCCTGCGTCACCACAGGACCGATTTCGTCGAAGTTCTTACGGCTGTAGATATCGAAGGCCACATTGATGCGGTCGTTCAGGAAACCTGCCTCGATACCGAAGTTGAACTCGTGCTTCTTCTCGTAGGTCAGGTCGTCGTTCTGGAGGTCGCTCAGCTGGATACCTGTCTCACGGTCCTGAGAGAACACGCGATAGGGAGTAAATGCCTTGAACACGTTGGTAGAGCTTGTATAGCTGGTGGGCGGCGGAGTAGCCGTCAGCGAATAAGAGAGCTTCAGCTTCAGGTGCGACATCACCTTCTCCCATTTCTCGAAGAACTTCTCCTGGTCAACATTCCACGAACCGGCAACGTTCCAAGTAGGTGTCCAGCGTGCACTGCGGCTCTTACCCATAGCGTTAGAACCTTCGTAGCGGATGGTTCCGTTAAACACATAGCGGTTGTCGAAACCATAAGTACCATTGGCGAAGAAGGCTACCGAACGTGAGTTCGTGTTGCTCAGCGTATAGTAGTTGGTGTTTTCCTCTGCGCTCTTCTTGAAGAACTGATAAGCGAAGAAGGGGATTTCACCGCGTGAGTACTGCATACCCCAGCCGTTGAACCACGAGCGTGTACGCTCAATCTCCGTTGTCTCCATACCTCCGAACAAGTTCATATAATGCTTCTGTGCGAAGGTATGCGTATAGTTGGCCGTCAGGCGGAAGTTGTAGTCGAGCATGCGGTTGTCGGTACGTCTGTACATACCTCCGGCAGGCAGCACCGTGATAGGCAGTGCATAGGGATCGTCGGGGTCTCTATACAGGTATCGGTTGGCATCGCGGATAATCGAGTTACCCATGGCACGATAAGCCTCGGCCTGGTTAGAGTCGTCGCGAATGTTGTACTCCTGAGAGGTGGTGGTGTACTTGATGGCACCGAGGGCTGACAGCTCAAGGTCGGAAATGGGCTTGTACTTCAGCTCGGCCTGGAACTTGGTGTCTACAAAGTTCACGTCGATGTTGTTCGTATTCAACTCGTGCACGATGTTGAACGGAGCATAGTTCGACTGATAGTAGGTGTCGGGGTCCAAAGCACGGCTCGTATTCAATGCATAAGAATACGGGTTGATATCGAAGTCGCGCTTCACGTTACCGCTGACCACGTCTACATCCTGGCTCAGCGTACCGGGAGCCTTCTGCTTACGATAGCTGCCGCTACCAATCAGGTTAATGCTCAGGTTGTCCAGAATCTTGTGGTTCAAGTTCAGGTTCATCGTGTAGCGGTTCACCTTCGACTGCTTGTACCAGCCTGGATCAATCATGGCCGAGATAGAACCGTAGTACTGCGAACGGGCCGTACCACCGCTCATGCTCACTGAATGGTTCATCTGAATGCTGTTCGAGAACAGTTCGTCGAACCAGTTGGTGTTGCGGTACTCTGCACTGCGCAGATAGTCGTAGCGAGCCTCCTGGGTATTCTGAAGAGCATAGGTGCCGGTAAGGGGATCGTAGGTGTTAATCAGCTCGTACATCTTACCATATACACCGTAGTCAGAGCCATTCAGCACACCGCTGAAGTGCAGCCAACCCTTTTCCTCCATTTCCTTGTAGATACCCATCTGATCCTGTGAATTCAGGATGTTGAAGTTCGAATAAGAAGGCTTCAGGCGCATGGTGAACTCACCCATATAGTTGATATGAGCCTGTCCGGCCTTACCCTTCTTGGTGGTAACTACAATCACACCGGCCATGGCGCGGGCACCGTAGATAGAGGTAGCTGAACCGTCCTTCAGAATCTGGAACGACTCGATATCGTCAGAGTTCAAGCCTGCAATAGCTGAAGAAATCAGCGTTTCGGGGTCACCCGACGACAAAGCATCGGAGTCAATGTCCGTCACGTCCTCCATAATGACACCGTCGACCACCCACAGGGGCTTTGACGAACCATAGATAGACGTGGCACCACGCACGCGAATCTTTGGAGCCGTACCGAAGGTACCCGTCACGTTCTGCACACTGACACCAGCCGAACGGCCTTCCAGTGAGCGCGATACATCGGCGATACCATTCAACAGAGCATCCTCAGCTTCAATCTTGTCCGTTGCACCAGTAAACATACGACGGTCCATACGCGTCATACCAGTTACCACGACTTCCTCCAGCTCTGCAGCGTTGCGAAGCACGATGGTCATGCCGTTGCGCGGGGTGACTGTCTCGGTCTCCATACCGATATAGCTTACTTGGATTTTCTTGCCCGAAGGCACTGAAATGGTAAAGTGACCATTAGCATCGGTCACAGTACCCGTCCGCTGTCCCTGCACCAAGATGGTAGCGCCGATAATGGGCTGGTCGTCTTCTGCAGAGATGACGGTTCCTGTGACTTTTGTCTGGGCCATTGCCATTCCTATACTCAGGAACAGACAGGCCAAAAACACAGTTAGTCTTTTTTCCATAAACACTCTCTTTGGTTTGTTGATATTTAAATAATTAATATTTATATGTACACGTACTTAAATATAATGATACTGAATAATTTTCTTGTCTATCGCATGTGTTGTCTTTAGATTTCTTCACCTCTGGCGGAGAGGTGTCAAGGTTTATTGTTATCTTTGCATGTTCCATTACTTAAAACCTATAATAAGTATGATTAAACTTTCTATTAATTTCAGTATTAACCTGTCAGGGAAGTCCTGGCAGCTCTTCAGACGTAAGAAGCGGCATAGCGACTTTTTCCTTGAGGTTGGAAAGACCATCGACAGGATGGCTGGTGTGCGAGCAAAGAGCACCATTGACAATTATCGTACGGCGCTGCACTCATTTCAGTCCTATCTGGAAACTGTGCAGTCATCGAGTAAGAGCAGAGAGCAACTGTCTGCAAGCAGTCTGACTATGGAGGGCTATCAGCGATGGCTGACAGAGAAAGGAGTGTCGCCCAACTCCGTGTCATGCTATATGCGTTCGTTGCGTGCACTTTTTAAGGGCCTGCTGCTCGAGGCTGACGTCAATGAACTCTTCAAGAACGTGTTTACGGGTAAGGAGCGAACAGAGAAACGCTCAATACCGATAGAGGACATCTGCAAGCTACAGGAATTGCAGTTGCCAGCGCAGTCGTCGCTGGCCTGGGCTCGCGACATGTTCCTCTTCAGTTTCTACGCCCTGGGGATTCCCTTTGTTGACATGGCGTTCTTGCAGAAGTCGCAGGTGAAAGATGGCTACATGGTTTACCATCGTCATAAGACAGGTCAGCGCGTTTGCATCAAGATAGAACCACCCATACAGGCCATCATCAGACGCTACCAGCGTCAGGACAGCCCCTATCTTTTGCCCATAATGGATGCAACGAAAAACGAGGGAACATTTCCTGGTGCTGTTGATAAGAATACCGACCTGCAGTACGAAACGGTGCGTGCCCGATACAACCGCTATCTAAGGCGTCTCAGCCTGATGGCTCATACGCAGCGGGTGTTGACATCGTATGTGGCGCGTCACTCATGGGCCAGTACTGCCTACCATTCCAACGTCAATCTGGCAGTCATCTCGAAAGCGCTGGGACACTCGTCGCCTAACACCACACTGACCTATATCAGGTCAATAGACGACCAGCGCATTGACGAAGCCAACCACATGCTGCTGGAGAAGCTCAAGATGAAGTATAAGAAGGGTTGACAACAGAGTTTAACATAATGCAAACTTTTTAGTGTTTTAACGTGCTAAAAGTACGAAAAAGGGCCTTATTTGTTAATTTATTGCATGAAAATGTGCATTTTTTATAATTTTATTCGTTTTTTACAAAAGGAAGTGTTAACTTTGCATAATCTTCGTGCCGTGCTGTAGGTGTTGACACCTCTCCGCCAGAGGTGAACAAATACCAACGCAAAGGCTAAACGATGTTAAATTCAGAGAACTCTTATGCGTAAAAACAGACTTTATATACAAAATAGAAAAATAAATTCAATATCAACAAACCAAAGAGAGTGTTTATGGAAAAAAGACTAACTGTGTTTTTGGCCTGTCTGTTCCTGAGTTTAGGAATGGCAATGGCCCAGACAAAAGTCACAGGAACCGTCATTTCTGCCGAAGACGACCAGCCCATTATCGGTGCTACCGTCTTGGTGCAGGGACAGCGGACGGGTACTGTGACCGATGCTAATGGTCACTTTACCATTTCAGTGCCTTCGGGCAAGAAAATCCAAGTAAGCTATATCGGTATGGAGACCGAGACAGTCACCCCGCGCAACGGCATGACCATCGTGCTTCGCAACGTTGCAGAGCTCGAGGAAGTCGTGGTGACTGGTATGCAGAAGATGGACAAGCGCTTGTTCACTGGTGCTACGTCGAAGGTGGACGCTGACAAAGCCAAGCTGGATGGTGTAGCCGACATCTCGCGCTCACTGGAAGGACGTGTAGCCGGTGTCTCGGTACAGAACGTCAGTGGTACCTTCGGTACGGCTCCTAAGATTCGTGTGCGTGGTGCCACGTCTATCTATGGTTCGTCAAAGCCCCTGTGGGTGGTCGACGGTGTCATTATGGAGGACGTCACGGAAGTGGATGCTGATGCGCTTTCCTCAGGTGATGCCGAAACACTGATTTCTTCTGCCATTGCTGGCTTGAACTCTGACGATATCGAGTCGTTCCAGATTCTGAAAGACGGCTCGGCCACCTCTATCTACGGTGCCCGCGCTATGGCGGGTGTGATTGTCGTCACCACCAAGAAAGGTAAGGCAGGTGCCACACGTATCAATTATACGGGTGAGTTCACCATGCGTCTGAAGCCCAGCTACTCCACGTTCAACATCATGAACTCACAGGAGCAGATGGGTGTCTACAAGGAGATGATGAACAACGGTTTCTTCACCTTCTCAGGCAGCTACCGTGCTTCGAGCAGCGGTGTGTTCGGAAAGATGTATCAGCTGATGAACACCTATGACCCTGCCACAGGCACCTACGCCCTGGCTAACACGCCAGAGGCTATGAACAGCTATCTGCGCGAGGCAGAGCTGCGCAACACGGACTGGTTTGACGAGCTTTTCTCTTCGTCTATCACACAGAACCACTCTATCAGCATGTCAACAGGTAATGACAAGGCTCAGTACTACACCTCGCTGTCTTTCATGAACGACCCGGGATGGACTGAGCAGTCAAAGGTGCAGCGTTACACTGCCAACATGAATGCCAACTTCAACCTGTCGAACAAGGTATCATTTAACACCATCGCCATGGCCAGCTATCGTAAGCAGCGTGCTCCTGGTACGTTGGCACAGAGTGTCAATGCCGTGACGGGCGAGGTGAGCCGCGACTTCGACATCAACCCCTACTCGTATGCCATCAACACGTCGCGCACGTTAGACCCCAACGAATACTACACGCGCAACTACGCACCTTTCAACATCCACAACGAGCTGGCCAACAACTACCAGCAGTTCGACGTGGTAGACCTGAAATTCCAGGCCGAACTGAAGTACAAGCCTGTTCGCCAGGTAGAACTGTCGGCCATTGCCGCCTATAAGTACTCTACCACCAACCAGCAGCACTTCATTACCGAGCAGTCAAACCAGGCTATGGCCTTCCGTGCCATGGACGACGCCACCATGCGTGACAACAACCCCTGGCTCTACACTGACCCTGACGTTCCTAACTCGAATCCCTTCTCTGTTCTTCCCACAGGTGGTTTCTACCGCAAGACCACGTACAAGATGAACAGCTGGGACTTCCGTGCTACAGCTCAGTATAACGACGCCTTTATGGAAGACACGCACATCGTCAACCTGTTCGGTGGTATGGAGGTGAGCAACACCGACCGTGCACGCGACTTCTTCAACGGCGTGGGCATGCAGTACGACATGGGCTACTTAGGTTCTTACGACTACCGTTACTTCAAGCAGGCCAGCGAGGAGAACTCGATGTACTACAAACTGACCAACAACTACGGTCGCGACGTAGCATTCTTCGGCACAGGAACCTACTCGTACAAGGGACGCTACATCATCAACGGTACTGTGCGCTATGAGGGTTCTAACCGTCTGGGTAAGGCAACCAGTGCACGCTGGCTACCCACGTGGAACATCTCGGGTGCATGGAACGCCCACGAGGAGCCATGGTTTCAGAAAACGTTCAAAAATGCCCTGACACATGCCACGCTGAAGCTGTCGTACTCGCTGACAGGTGACAAGCCTGCCGTTACCAACGCACAGGTCATCATAAAGAGCTTCAACCCATGGCGCTACCAAACCACCGACAAGGAATCAGGTCTTGAGGTCGACGAGTTTGCCAACCCCGACCTGACATACGAGAAGAAGCATGAGTTCAACATCGGTGTTGACCTGGGCTTCCTTAACAACCGCATCAACGTCCAGTTCGACTATTTCAAGCGTAACAACTACGACCTGATAGGCCCGCGCCAGACCAACGGTACTAAGGGTGTCATCACGGAGTATGCCAACATCGCCTCCATGAAGTCGCACGGTGAGGAACTGTCTATCTCGACCAAGAACATCATCACCAAGGACTTCAAATGGGACACCGACTTCATCTTCTCGCATGTAAAGACTGAGGTTACCGACCTCGACGCCCAGAGCCGTATCATTACGCTGGTCACAGGCACTGGTTTCACCATGCCTGGCTATCCCTACCGCTCACTGTTCTCCATTGACTTCCGCGGACTGAACGAGCAGGGCCTGCCCACCTTTATCAACGAGGAAGGAGAACTGACCACCAGCGACCACTACTTCCAGTCGTACACGCTCGACCACCTGGTGTACGAAGGTCCTACCGACCCCACCGTCACCGGTTCGCTGGGTAACACCTTCAAATACAAAGGCTTCACCCTGAATCTCTTTATGACCTACTCGTTTGGCAACGTGGTACGTCTCGACCCCTCGTTCCGTTCAAGCTACAGCGACCTGCTGGCCATGCCTAAGGAGTTCAAGAACCGCTGGACCGTGGCTGGCGACGAGCAGTTCACTGACATACCAGGACTCGTCGACCGTCGTATCATCCAGGAAGACAACCATATCAGCTATGCCTTCAATGCCTACAACCGCTCTACTGCTCGTGTAGCCAAGGGTGACTTCATACGCATGAAGGAGATTTCGCTGAGCTACGACTTCCCGAAGAAGTGGATAGCCCCTCTGCATCTGAACTCGCTGAGTGCCAAGCTGCAGGCCACCAACCTATTCCTCATCTACTCTGACAAAAAGCTGAACGGTCAGGACCCGGAGTTCTTCAACACCGGTGGTGTGGCTGTTCCAATGCCTAAGCAGTTCACCTTCACGCTACGCGTAGGACTCTAATGGAAGGTAAAAAGGTATTAAAGTAAAAAAGAAATACTATTATGAAGAAATATATTGGATTATCCATCATTGCCTTGAGCATGGGTCTGGCATCGTGTAACGACTATCTGGACAAGTTGCCTGACGATCGTGCCGAGGTGAACACCACCGAAAAGGTGAATCAGCTGTTGGTTAGTGCATATCCCGATCACTCACCAAGCTTCCTATTCTGGATGAGCAGTGACGACGTGGACGACAACGGCAAGGCCTACACGGCCCAATTGAATCAGGAGCAGATGTACCGCTGGCAGAACGTTGAGGGACGTGGCAACGACGACCCACGCACCCTGTGGAACAACTACTACGAGAAGTGCGCCACCGCCAACGAGGCTCTGGCTGCCATTGACGCCATGGGCAATCCCGCCAGCATGGCAGCCCAACGTGCCGAGGCACTGCTATGCCGTGCCTTCTCTATGTTTATGTGCGCCAACACCTTCTGTATGGCCTACGACCCACAGAAGGCCGATGAGTACATGGGTATCCCCTACCCCAAGACGGCTGGCACATCGGTCAACGAGCGTGGCACACTGCGCGAGACGTACGAGAACATAGCTGCTGACATTGAAGCCGCACTGCCCTACGTCAACGAAGACCACCTGCTGGTTCCCAAGTACCACTGGAACCAGAAGGCTGCCAATGCCTTTGCAGCACGCTTCTACTTGTACTATCACGACTACGACAAGACCATCCAGTATGCTACTGCCTGTCTGGGCAGCAATCCTGTTGAATTCCTGCACAAGCTGGGTGACTGGTCTTCACTGGGTGCCACCGACTTTTTTCACGCTTTCAAGAACTCTGCCGTACCTGCAAACTTTATCTTCATGCCCGCCTACTCTACGTGCGGACGTGCCACCTCGGGCAGCACGGCCTACAAGCGCTTTGGTCTGAACCGTATCATCACGCTCAACGAGATGTTCTGGATAAAGACTCCATGGTGGGGCAGTGGTTCAAGTGCCAACGTGTTCTGGCCGTCGCATAAACTGTATGGTTCTAACCAGAACATCCGCTTCCCAGTACATAACGAGGAGTTTGAATATACAGACAAGGTAAATGGCACAGGTTATGCACACACTCTCGAAGTGCCCTTCCAGGGTGAAGAGACACTGCTGTGCCGTGCCGAGGCCTATGCCCTGAAGGGTGACTTCGCCAATGCCATTGCAGACATGAACACCTGGGCTCAAGGCTTCACTGCCGAGTCGTACATCTATACCAGTGGTGGCAAGCGCTACATCAAGCGACGTACAGACATCACTCAGGAAAATCTGGACAATTTCTTTAAGGACATGTATTACTCAGCCGTCACACCTGACGATGGCATCACCTCTGCGGAACTACAGGCAGACCCCACACTTGCCGCCAAGCAGCGTTGGATCAAGAAGACCCTCCATCCTCAAGGATTTACCGTTGCGGAAGGCACGCAGGAGAACTGCATCAACCTCATTCTCTGGATGCGTCGTGTCAGCATGCCTTATCAGGGCATCCGTTTCCAGGACCTGAAGCGCTATGGCATTGAGTACACACACTTCCTGGACGGAGAGGACCCCATCGTCTTCAAGGCCGGCGACCTGCGTGGTGCCATCCAGTTGCCAGACGACGTCATCAAGGCCGGTCTACCTGAGAACCCGCGCGAGGAAGCAAGCACAGCAACCACCGGCGAAGAGTAAAGAGGCAGCAATAATAACGAGTAACATTAAAAGAAAAAAGTTATGAAAATAAAGAATATATTTGCACTCATGGCAGTTGCGGGGCTACTGACGGCCTGTGGCACTGACAACGACGTGGACACGTCGTACTCGGCCTTCGACGTCACCTCGCCCACACGTTCTGCTTTTGACAACTGGCTTCTGGAGAACTACACCAAGCCCTACAACATCAACTTCATCTATCGATACAACGACAGTGAGACTGACAACTATTACAACGTCATTCCCGCCGACATCAACAAGTCGAAGGCACTGGCCGTTATGATCAAGCACGTATGGCTGGACGCCTATGCCGAGGCCGTGGGCCAGGACTTCATCAAGACCTACAGCCCGCGCGTCTACCAACTCATCGGTTCTGCCGAGTACTCCAGCGGCAACAACGAAATGGTGCTGGGTACAGCCGAGGGTGGTATGAAGGTAACCGTGTTCCGCGTCAACTCCATTACTCCCGACAATCCTTGGATTGACCAGGACAGCTACTATCCCAACACCACGGCCAGTAACCCGATGGACCTGAACTTCTGGTTCTTCCACACCATGCACCACGAGTTCTGCCATATCCTGACGCAGAAGAAATACTACTCTACCGAGTTCCAGACCATCTCGGCCAGCGACTATCAGACTACCAACTGGGTGAACGTTGACGACTCTGAGGCTCCTGCCATGGGCTTCACCAGCGGCTACGCCAGTAAGGAGTATAACGAAGACTTCGCAGAGATTTTCTCCTTCTATGTTACCCATACAGAGGCTGCCTGGCAGAAGTTGCTCGAAGCATCCGTCGTAGACACCGACTCTCCAGCCTACGACTCAAAGGGCAACCCCGTGTATAAGAAGGACGCAAGCGGCAATCTCATTCCTCAGACCGACGAGAACGGCAACGTGATCTACCTCACCGACAGTGACGGCAATGTGGTCTACACCAAGGTAAAAGCCGCCGACGGCACCGAGAGCTACGAGCCTGCTATTGCCTACGAACAGGAGATGGAGAAGGACTACACCTACTACAACAAGCTGGTGCAGAAGTTTAACATCGTCTATGACTACTTCAAGAACTCATGGAACATTGACCTCGACAACCTTCGCGAAGTAGTGCTTCGCCGTTCGCAGGAAGTTGAGAAGGGTGTCAACATAGAGAATATGACATTAAATAACTAATAGAACATGACGACTATGAGATATATCAAGAATTTATTGCTTGCTTTAGCAACAATCCTGACTATCAGCTCGTGTGTCAGCGAAGTTGACGATGTCTTCGACAAGAGCTCTTCACAGCGCATCGAGGAGGCCATGGCTACTGACAAGGCCATTCTGGTCAATCAGCCCAACGGCTGGTTGCTCAAGATTTACGGTGACCTGGACTTCGGAGGCTACAACCTGCTTTTGAAGTTCAACGATGACAACTCGCTCAGGGTGGCTGGCGAGGTGTACTACAACCCTTCCAATCCAACCACGTATGCGGTTGAGACCTCGCACTACAAACTGGAGCAGAGCTCAGGCGTCGTACTGTCGTTCGACGAGTTCAGCCAGAACATCCATTTCTTCTCCGACCCCGCCAACCCTGCAGGCATGGGCACTAACAGCCGTGGTTTCTGGGCCGACCTGGAATTCCGCGTCATCAGCGCCTCAGCCGACAGCATCGTGATGGTGGGAAAGAAGCATGGCGACCGTCTGGTCATGGTGCCTTCACCCGTAGCCGAGAGCGAGTGGCAGAGCTATCTTGACCAGGTGGCAGCCGTCGAAAAAGATATGAGCTGCGCCAACTATATGGTGAAGATAGGCGACGAGACCTATTCTGCCAAGACCAGCTATCGCAACCTGGCTATAACGGTTCCTACAGACGAGGGCAATCAGACGATAGAAATCCCCTACACCGTGACTCCAGAGGGCTATAGCTTCTACAAGACGTACGAGGTAAATGGTGTGGAGCTGAGTGGATTCAAATATGTAGAGAACTCTCTAAGCTATCCAGAGACCAGCGGAGCCAGCGCAAGCCTCGAAGCCATCGTTCCCACGCTGTCCGAACAGCTTATCAGTTCTACGTGGTACGCCACAATGAGCCAGCTGGGTGAATTTGGCACTCCTTACTGGGAAGCCATCCAGGCGCAAATCATGCCAATTCTTGGTGAAGAGCTGACGATATTCACTCTCGGTATGCCCTATCCGTCAGTTGCGAAAGTGTATGGCGACGTCTTCTGTATCACCACCGCCAGCTATGATGGTGCGGGAAACTATTTTAGCGGTTATGTTTTCAGCAATAAAATTGTTGACGACAACACCATCACTATAGCATATAGCGACAATATAGTGAACGACAATAGTAGTGCAGCCTGGTATATCAAGAATGCCTACTTCCACTACCTGATGGTTCCGTTCGGATGCAGCACGAAGCTCGACGCCAACGGAAAACCCATTCCTGTAGAGCGCACCTTTAAATTAAGCACTGACAACATCAAGAGCCCTTCGTATATTATACTTACTGATGTGGACAATGAGAAGAATGTCATCAAATTGTATGCTACACAAGTAACATATCCAATGAGGCACTAAACCTCTAATCACTATGACGCCATCAGGGCAGGAATCGCCAACATGCGAGACCTGCCCTGATTTCATTATGTAAATACCTATGTGTAGGCTTTTATTATCGTACCACCTTGTGCACCTGTGTGCCCTGGCGGATAATGCTGATGCCACGCTGAGGCTTGCTGCTGCGCGTGCCGTCCAGACGATAGTAAACGGGCTGCTCGTCGTGGGTTGTACGAGGCTGATGGATGTCCGAGGTAATCTCCTTGTCAGCCAGCGTCAGCGTGCCGTCAGCAGCCTTCTCAAGATAGAAAGGCTGCTGCAGTTTGCCACTGTCTTCGTTCAGCATCACCTGATACACCTCCTCGCGCACGTCCTTCGACACCCACGTCAGCTTGTAGCACCCCGTGGGCAGCTCGTCGAAACTGATGACCAGAGGCTCTATGGAAGAGTCGTCATCCGTTAGATTAGTGTATCCCCACCCGTATTCCAAGGCCTCAGGGGCCATTTCCTCCAGCAGCTTCAGCTTGGCATAGCCATGGCCGTCGGTGCTTTCCACCATCAGTCCGACATCACCCGTAAAGGGCAGGAAATGGGCGTTATACACGTAATAATAGCTTACCCGCAGCTGTTGCTTATCGACGACAGTGGGGTTCGTGAAGTAGTACACAGCCCACTTCGACTGATAGCTGCCCGTAGGTCCCTCTGCAGACATGGGCTGTATGCCTATGTTCATCTTCTGTCCCTCACTGAACTTATATCCTGAAACGTCCAGCAGGTCGACGGCATAGAAGCCGTCGCCATCGCCGTCCCATCCCCAGTTTACCCATACCTTGCCGTCCTCGTCGATACCCGAGAATACGAAGGCATGGCCACCCGCGTCGCTCTTGTCATTGGCAGCATACAGTATGGGGCGACGGGCCTGTATCTCAGCGTTTATCATCTCCATCCACTGGTCTGACGAGTAGAACACACGGTCGCAGTACTGTAATGCCAGCGAGTCGTACTGGAAGTTGCGGGCCAAGGCCAGCGCCTGGTCGGTGGTGATGGCACCGCTGCCCTCCAGGTCGTACGCCATACGGGTGGCCTTGCCACAGTCGTACACCAGCGTGGCCACGGCCTTCTTGACAGCCGACTTTGTAGTTGCGCCATAGCTCACATAGGGCATGTTAGCCCAGTCGTAGACACCGTCCACGTTGGCCTCCACGTAGTTGTCGCCAATGTAGTATCCTCCCTTGCCCTGTCCCTGAGCGGGCCACTCGTAGTAGCGCAGCACCTGAGCCAGGGCTGTGGCTATACACCCTGCGGGGGGACGTTGTTTCTTTATTTTGGGGCATTGGTCGTTATAGGGAGTACCCTGCCCCCAGGTGGTCTTCAGAAAGTTATCCACGGGGCTGTACTTCTTGGCTCTTCGCGTCGTAGCCCCTTGCTGCAGGGCATCGTCCACGGCTCCCAGCCACCAGCACAACCCACAGGGCATGTGCCCAGCGTCATACACCGTAGAAGAGTAGCCCAGCACCTGACTGTCGTCCTGCTTGCCCACCACCACGAAGCCGCCATTCTGGGCACCATAGACGGCATACGTCTCCGTCTCGGCCATCATCACGGGCCGGTCGCTGATGCCCATCTGCTGCAGCTGCCTGACAGCCGTCTGCAGCTGACGTTCGTCACGCTGGTCGGCGCCAGATACGGCGACTGCAATCCCTGTCAGAAAAAGGATTAGTAGTTGCCTCATAGTCAGTTTCTCAGCCTATGAAGTTACTTCACTTGTATCACCAGATACTTGCTGGTCGACCAGAACTGCGAGGGGTTCTCAATGCGCAGAATGTACTGTTTGTTGGCGTCCTGCTCCAGACGGTAGCTCGATGCGGGGTGCGACGTCAGCAGCTTGGCAGAGCGGCTGTACAGTTTGATTTCCTTGTCTACGCGGATGTCTATCCTTGTGAAGTAGTCTTGATTGAAGTCCGAACGCAGCACCTCGCCGTCGGCAATGATGCGCTGTTCCTTCAGTTCTTTCTTGGTGCCGAAGACAAACCATGCCGTGTTCAGCTCCTTGTCCTGAGCCGAGATGGTTTTCGACTTCTGTGTCGACTCCTCCTCCAGGTTACCAACGTCGTCCTTCAGGTCGCTCACCTGCGTATTCAGCTCCTCTATCTGCACGTCCTTGGCCTTCAGCTCGGCTATCATGCTCTTTATCTGGGCGTCCTTCTCCTCCAGCTGCTGTGTCAGGTTCTCCAGCGTACGACGCAGCTGGTCGCCCTTCACCGAGCTCTGGCGCAGCTGGCTGCGCAGCTTGTTGATGAGTTCGCGGTTCTGCTGCATGGTTTGCTGAATGAACTGCATGTTCTCCTGAATGCGCTCCTTCATGCTGGCACCCTCGCCCTGACGGGCCACGCTGACGCGCTGTTCTGCGGCACTGATGGCACGGAAGCCCTCTTCAATGTCGTTAAACGTCGACATCATGTCGTTAATCTCGTTGTCCTTCTGTGCTATGATGCGGTTCAGCGAGTCACGCTCCTGCTGCACGCGCAGGTCGGCCGTCTGCTGCTTCTTCTCGTCGCAGGCCGACAGGGCCAGCACACATACTACAAAAAATAAAAGCTTTTTCATGTTGTTCAGTATTTCAATTCTACTTTTTTACCTTTTAATTCTTCCCCGCCACAACGATGACAAACTCACCGCGAGGCTCATGCTCCTGGAAGTGAGCCGTCACCTCGGCCAGCGTGCCACGCACACTCTCCTCGTGCACCTTCGATATCTCGCGACACACACTCACCCTGCGCTCCGTGCCGAAGACCTCGCCCAACTGCTGAAGCGTCTTCACCACACGGTATGGCGACTCGTAGAACACCATCGTGCGCTCCTCGTCAGCCAGACTCTGAATCTTCGACTGCCGACCCTTCTTCTGGGGCAGGAAGCCCTCAAAGCAGAAGCGGTCGCAAGGCAGTCCGCTCGACACCAGTGCCGGTACGAAGGCTGTGGCTCCAGGCAACGTCTGTACCTCTATGCCCGCCTTCACGGCCTCGCGCACCAGAAAGAACCCGGGGTCCGATATGCCTGGCGTCCCCGCATCGCTCACCAGTGCCACCGTCTGGCCGGCCTTCAGCCGTTCCACGACGGCTGCCGACGTACCGTGTTCGTTGAACTTATGGTGCGACAGCAGGTGCTGCTGAATGCCGAAGTGCTTCAGCAGGATGCCCGACGTACGCGTGTCCTCGGCCAGCACCACGTCAGCCTCCTTCAGTATGCGGATGGCACGCAACGTCATGTCCTCCATGTTGCCCACAGGCGTGGGTACTATATATAACATGCCCATTTCGCCCGCAAAGGTAATACTTTAAAACGAGAAAACTACATACTTCGTTAAAAAATTCTTCATTCTTCATTCTTTATTCTTCATTTTATTTCTTACCTTTGTCGCCATGATAACCTACCCCACTTCGGGCGAGGCACACCGCCCAGGACGAATAGAAGTAGTGTGCGGCTCCATGTTCTCGGGCAAGACCGAGGAGCTCATCCGTCGTCTGCGACGGGCACAGTTTGCGCGCCAGCGCGTAGAAATCTTCAAGCCGGCCATCGACACACGCTACAGCGACGAGGAGGTGGTCAGCCACGACCATAACGCCATTCCCTCTACACCACTCGACTCCTCGGCCAGCATCTTGCTGCTCTCGAGCGACATCGATGTCGTGGGCATTGACGAGGCACAGTTCTTTGACATGGGGCTCGTAGACGTATGCAACCAACTGGCCTACCGTGGTGTACGCGTCATCATCGCAGGTCTCGACATGGACTACAAGGGCGTGCCCTTCGGCCCCATGCCCGCCCTCTGCGCCATTGCCGACGACGTCACCAAGGTACATGCCATCTGCGTGCGCTGCGGCAACCTGGCATACGTAAGCCACCGTACCGTGCAGAACGACAAGCGCGTGCTGCTGGGCGAGACACAAGAGTACGAGCCCCTCTGTCGCGAGTGCTACCAACGGGCTATTGAAGAAGAAAGCCAAAAAACACTTGCTGGTTGACCCTATAAAACAAAAAAACACCGCAATAAATTTGGCCGTCTCAAAAATAATGTGTAATTTTGCACCCGCTTTCAAGCAAACACGGTCGATCCGCTAGCTCAGTTGGTAGAGCACAACACTTTTAATGTTGGGGTCTTGGGTTCGAGCCCCAAGCGGATCACTTATTAAAATCCGCAAGAAACTGAAATTCAGAATCTTGCGGATTTTTCTATTTACATAATGCACCACATTTGCACCACCGAATTAGCCCCCTAAACAACATTTTCAATGGCTATTAGCACTTCCCAACATCCATTCTTATCCTCACCCACACGTCTGATAGCGCCTATTTCCTTTAAAACAGCAATATTACGTGTGATAGTTGATCTATTAACCCTGACAATAGTTTTTAAATCATCGTATGTGACATGCTTATCATTAATTATTGCTTTAACAATCTCTATCTGCGTTTTGTTAAGTTTTACAGGTGCATTTACAGATGCATTTGCAGGTGCATTTGCAGGTGCATTTGCAGGTGCATTTGCAGGTGCAGTGTCAGATGTAGCTTTAGTAGAAGGTACAGGCAGCACCAATTCAACCTCGTCAACATCCAGTTTGTTCAACAGCTGAGGATCACCCCAATTAGTTTCTTTCCATGCGGCTATAATCTTGGGGAATCCAGAACCGACATTCTCACCAAAGCCAATCATGCGGAGCATATTCTGTATCTTCGGATTGCGAGCCTTGGAGTTTCCACCTCGATAGATGGTCTCTACAGGCAACTTCAGCAGTCCTGGATTACGGAAGCAGAGACGGTCATCATGTTTCTCTATTCTCAGAATACCAGCATCCATCATTAGATCGCAGTGGATAATGGCATTCGTAAAGGCTTCACGTACAGCTTCACGTTGTGGCGTGTCGTCCTTTCTCTTCCAACCTTTCTCCAGTTTAAATGGCTTTGGCAAGTCAAATTGGATTTTTGGTGAGACAATGCGGAAGAACTGGTACAAGTTATTCTCCCAAAGTCCATCGTATGTCAGTCGGTCGTGATAACGCTCATCACCCACCAGATGGCTCATATCCAGATAGTCCATACGGAAGTTCGAGAACCTGTCTCTGATGGCAAGCCCCTTACCAAACATCATCAGACCTGCCAAAGTCAAGCCCTCTCTACCCGTCTGCCTATCTTCTGTATATCCACCCAGATTCCTAAGGAAAGTTTTGTCATCAACCCTATTCCAAACATGGGTATTATTCTCCAGTCTGAACTCTGTGCGATACTGGCGCAAAGAATCAGGATCAATATCATCCATGCCGTAGTACTCAATCAGGATACTGTCGTTACCATCTGCATTAGAATCACGTATCATCGCCTTTACCTGAGCCTCTGTACAATGATAGTCACCTTCGTTGTTGCGCCTATACGTACCTTTATATACATTGCCGTTCAGATAGATAGGCTTTGCCATCCAGTCTGCCTGAGGAACATGGATGCATATTATCTGCGCTCCATCCACATTCACCACCTCCACATCGCTGTCAAGAAGAATATTCTCGTTCACCTTGTCGCTGTTGAGGGTATTCCAGAAGTCTGTAATAATCTTGCTTGGCTCGTCCACACCAATTATCTGGAATCGCTTACTAACGTCCTTCTCTTGCAAGTTTTCATCCACGCCAAGAAGAATCAGTCCGCCTATGGTATTAGCAAAAGCCGAATAGGTAGCCCATACCGACTTAGGCACCTCTGCCTTCGCCCTCTTGCATTCCAGTGTTACTCGCTCACCTTTCAGCAATGCTTCTTTTATTGTTTTCTCGTCCATATCACTTGCAAAGGTAATCAATTCTTTCGTATTTTTCGTCACAATGACTATAAATCAAATTGCCTGTCCCCGTGATTTTCTATTCCGCTTCCTCCCATATCTTATCCAATCTCTTTGCCATGTTGTCAGAAAGAAGAATTCCAGAATGCCCTTTTGTCCAATCAGATGAGGGAATCTCTTTCTGTAGCCTTTCGAGTGAGAGACTTGGCTTGGTTCCAGGCTCCACAGGATTCATGCATATCATATCCACATACATCCTGCGTTTGGATGAACCGGCCCAATCGTCACCAGGGTAAGGGTCAGAAGTAAACTGTCCGCTAAACACAATACCCGCCTTTTCATCGCCTGTGCGCAGCATATAGAAGAAATCACCTCTGCGAGCCTCTTCCCACTCACGGATGCTCCAATTCATGCGGAACATACCATGCATCCTATTTTCCACGCACTTCTCATAGTCCTTCTCGGTGAAAGAACTGATAGCCGGGTTCCAGCGCATCAGATAGGTCTTTGGCTCTTCCGGCATAGGCAGCACCTCAAACACTACTTTCCAGATACAACTATCGCCATTGGCATCCTCCACGATGGGCTTGCCGGCACCCTGATAGTTGAAACGAGTACCAGGTTCTGTCTCGATGTCGATAATGCGAGTAACACAGCCATCTTCTCCACCATCCAGTACCAAAATGTCCAGCTTACTCTTGATGGCATACGGAAACTCGCCGCCGTTGTATAGATAGCAGCCGTGATATGTTGTAGGCATCTCGTCAGTCACCATCACCAGATTTCCCTCTATGTTCTCCAAAATCAGGTTCTGGTTACCCTCGTTGATTTGCATCACAAGGTGCGTAACTTCTCCACTACGGACCTCATCAATCAAAGCGTTATCAACCTCTAAGGTAATAGCCATTCCGTTGATGTCCAGTTCTTTGTTCTTGTCAATCTTTACCATATCGTTTATTATGATCTCCACATCGTTTTGCCACTATCTGCTGTCTGATTTGGATCTTCCAGCCATATCATACCTCTTTGGAAGGGTTCACTCTCTACTATAGATACTAATTCTATTTCAAAGCATTCGACAGTCAAGCATACGCTATCAAAAGTCACCTTAAACAGATTCTTGAAATAATTATTCTTCTCGACGGAAAAGCCATAGATATAATCGTTTCCTATCTCAGTATCATAATCGAACCTGATGAGTTTTGAGAACTTAAGGGTAATATCATACACCTTGTCATCATCCATCTCATAAAGAGTGTTGACCACAATGGTTAATGAGTCGCCATTCAAGTTGAATTGCTTGATGACGGCATCATGCATCTCATAGTCTGTTCCAAACTTTTCCGTGAACAGCTGCCAGTTCTTTATTTCGTTAATTACGTTTGCCATAAATTTAACCTTAATGACTATAAATAACTATTAATATTGTGCACAAAATGGACAAGACTGATTGTACGCTCTCAACTTCTCTATTGATAGTTTGAGGGGATTATAAATCATGATTGTATCATTTGTTCTCATATTCATTGACATGATATTTGCTTGCAAAGATAGAGATTTTATTTCTAAAATAGGGCATTTTTCATTTTTATTTGTAACTTTGCAGCATCGTTCTTTGACATGCTGATATTATAGGCTCCAAAATGGTATCTTTACATTATCATAAACAACTTAAAGGACACCATCATCAAGCAACTCTCGTTGTGAATAGGCTCCAAAATGGTATCTTTACATTATCATAAACAACGGTGCAGAAGGTGACTGCCGACAACGTGTTGTTGTGAATAGGCTCCAAAATGGTATCTTTACATTATCATAAACAACTGACCCCCGCACAAATCACCATCAACCCCCTGTTGTGAATAGGCTCCAAAATGGTATCTTTACATTATCATAAACAACTCCCACTCATATATCCGCTCAACGGTCAAGGTCGTGAATAGGCTCCAAAATGGTATCTTTACATTATCATAAACAACAACTCTGCCTTCGACCTCCAGGGCTACATCGTTGTGAATAGGCTCCAAAATGGTATCTTTACATTATCATAAACAACCGACACGTTCAAGGCGTGGCAGTGCGACGAGTTGTGAATAGGCTCCAAAATGGTATCTTTACATTATCATAAACAACCGGCTTCCGCATGAAGTACGACGCAGAGGGGTTGTGAATAGGCTCCAAAATGGTATCTTTACATTATCATAAACAACTATAAGTAAGCATCCAACTATTAAGTAGAGTTGTGAATAGGCTCCAAAATGGTATCTTTACATTATCATAAACAACTGACTTTATATAAGTTGTTGAGTAATAACATAATACGAGTGTTGTTCACAAAGAAAAAAAATTGTTTTATGATAATTGGAATCCCGCCTTTTGGGCGGGATTCCTTGTATCTATTTACAGTGCAGGCTAAAACAATTCTAACTGGACAGGAGCAGGTTGGGGCTGTTCGGTTTTTTTGCCATAGAAAACTTGCATTTCGCCAAATTGCTTATCGGTGACATTGAGTACTCCCACTTTCCCTCTTTCCGGTAGATAGCTGTTTATTCGTTTGATATGTACATTCATGTTTTCTCGACTTGCGCAGTGTCGAATGTAAATAGAGAATTGGAACATGACAAATCCATCACGAATAAGTTTATCACGAAAGGATTGGTAAACTTTTTTGTCTTTCTTTGTTTGTGTAGGCAGATCAAAGAAAACCAGTATCCACATGACACGAAATTCGCTAAACCGACTCAAAAATTTATTCATTACATTACAGGATAAGCGATAGTACGTGATTCACCAGCAAAACATCTTGCAAGAGAGGCTGTCGTCATTCCTAAGGCCACCATTAATGGACTACGTTTGCCATTAACAATCACATCGAGGACAGGAATCTGCAACAATTCAGCCTTTAAATCACGCGTTATTTCATCAATCTCATCAAACTTCCCCATTATTTCTATCACCAACTTATCAATATATGGCCGATACGGTTCCATGATGTCATCAGCCAGACAGTAGGCATTATACCTATTGCTATGATGAATGCCCAGCGTAGGCAGGAGACCGTTAGCAACAAGACTGCGGGCTACTACAGCCCTAAGAATAGCATATCCATAGTTTAACAGATTATTGGGTGGAATTCCATAACGGTCACGAGTGAAATTTGGTATTTGTGAAAACAAACTCTTCCAATAGTAGGCGGCTGATCGAGCTTCCATGTTGTCTGGGTCGCCACTGCGAACCTTGTTTGCCCATACAGCCATATTGTTTGTTTCAACACTATTATTAAATGATTCAAGCACGGATTTCTGATTAAGGATTTTCTGCCTGACAGTCTGAGCCCATAGTTGCTTACGTAAAGGGAGTGAGGACTCTATTTGACTCAAAAAGCGTTCATGCTGTAGTGTATTTCCCTCTAAAGGTAGCAAAAGTCCATGAGGCATTCTATGATTGTCACACGTGATAACTGCACAGTTGTTTTTCAACAATGCTTCAATAACCCCTGAAGTAATGGTTATACGTTGATTGTCGAGAATCACTATACCAATGTCCTCGATGGGTATAGTTCGTTCATTGACCTTTTTGAACTCAAGGGTAACAGTGTCTTTTTTCTGCACTTCGGGTAACTGTATAACCAACTGATCAAGACGAAGGCTTAGATATGTTGGGTTACCAAAGTACAGGGTCTTTTTAATCATTGCATTTATGAATTAATCTTCCGTCAATTATCTCAAAGTCGGTTCCTAAGAGTAAGAAATTTAGTTTTGCAATCGGCATTCGCATACCATCAGGCAAGTCCTTAAAATCAGAATCCTCAATGCCGTTTTTACCTGTGTATGATTTTACAATATTATGTCGAGTCAGACTTAGACGCTTTCGGTCCCTCTCAATCGTATTAATCCTATAAAGCCTCTTGGAAATTGTAGCAGCATCTAAATGATACTGGGCTTCAGCACTCTCTACAGAGGGGTAAATCAGAATTGTGGCATCCTTTAGGATGGTTCTGGTATGGAAGTATTCCTTACCTTTCTTGTCCTTTATTGTCTTTGGACATGGCACTTCTTTCAGACTTCCATTCTTCATCTTTTCTGAAAGAGTGAAAAGGTTATCTGATTCGTAAAGACGTTCGCCATCCTTGCTGACATATTCAAATACGCCATATGCTTCGCCAGGAGACACATAGTAGTATTGCACCTTGTCTGAGTGCTGTGGCTGGAAGACATGCTTCTTGAGCGGTTGAGCAGTCACAGCTATACAACGCACATGTCTGACCTTTACCTTGCGCCGCACACCATTCTCGACGACATAAGTATAGAAACCTTCAGCACAGGCATCCCTGAAAGGTGTTCCTTCCGGATATTGAGCCTTGAACTTCTTGAATAGTTTCTTATCAACCATTTGTTTTTCAAGGTCATCCCAACTCTTGAATCCACTTCCAACATTACCCGATTTGAATTCTATCTTCCTCCTAATTACGAAGAGTTCTTCTTTCTCATGGCTGCCGTTATCCTTCCATTTCTCTATCTTACCATAGAAAGATTGGTCGTGGATAGCTCCCCTGATGGAATTGCCTTGAGAGACGTGCTTGGCTTTAACACGTTTGATTCCTTTAGCGGTTTTCTCATAAACGATGTTGCCGTTCTCATCACGTAGCGGCACCACCTTGCCTCTTACCCGATAGCGTTTAATGTTCTTTGTGAGCGCGTTGTTGGTGGCATCGTTTCGTACAAGCGTGGTATCCTCAATGTATTGAACAACCTCGTTAGGAGAGTAACATCCTAAACCGCAAAGCGTTTTTTCTCTTTCCAGTTTGTCTTTCAACTGTCGTTCTAAATCATAGTCTTTGAACCTGTGGGCTTCTTGAATCTGATACCACAGTTCCATCATTCTCTCGCGCTTTGGTCCGTATGGAATGAGTGAGAGCGTCAATGCATCAATGGCATGGTGGGTATGTCTGCTACGGTCTTTCTTCTCGTAGGCATCCTGGAAACCGAATATCTTACGGAAGACGGCAGTTGTCTGACCTCTTTGCACCACTACTCGCCCAAATACCGACTTCAGATAATGATACGCATACTTGGATATGGTTCGCGTATCGTTCAACTGGTTGTGACGAAAGTTGGGCGTAATCTCTTTGGCAGTAAGGTTCGTGAGCCGTTGGTTCCATTCGTCGTATTCCATTTGCCATAAGTGCCTTTGCTTGATGGCACTGTTCTTCGAATCAGGGTCGGCAGCTCTTGATGAACGACCTTTCCAATAGATAACTTTTTCTTCCAGATATTTCACCTTTTCCTCTATCTCACGGATGCGATGGATAATGGCAGTGCCGTCGGGAGTGTCAACATAGTAGTTTGGCAGTTCGCAAGGCAATTTGGTACCCTTGATAGTGCTGTTATATCTGGAACTGCTCAGCACCTTGTTGGATATAGAATCGTCGAACGATTTGCTGACAGGCAGAATATGGTCAACTTCTACAAGGTTATCTGGGGAGAACAGCTCGCTCACAGTTATGGGGCGTCCTGTATAGAAATCGAAGAAACCCTGTTTTAACCATAACTTGTACTTTTCATACAACTTGTCGTAAAGTCGTCTTGATTCATTGGGATTGTAGGGCGTAAAGTTCTCGTTCTGATATAATGCGAGTCGTGCTATTGCTACGCAATCCTTTGGCAAGGCTAAATGGTATTCCTTGGCCAGATCAGTGAGAGCATCTTCGATAGCTTTGTTTTCCCGTTCTCTCTTGCTGTTATATTCTTCTATCGCCCAACGCATATTGAAGTCGTTGAGTGCTTCGCGGGCATTTTCAACAACAACGATGGTGTCAGAATCTATATCTCCATTCGCCAATAGCTTATTGACGTTCTGTTTGATTTTATAAAGCACCTTCAAAACTGTTGGGTTCTTAAGATTGCCTCTGGCAGGACTACCCAATTGAAGAATCCCGTTTTCGTTTTCATGAGCAGAGGGATAATAGGCATTGTCGGAGTGGTGGTAGAGTTTATTCAATTTGTTCATGGTGAGGGAAGGATACTTCTCTGCCAACACCTTCTTTATGGCTTCAGACATGTTGACGCGTTTGTAATAGTCGCGCTTACTGCTAAAGAAAAACTCCTGATACAACTCTGCCGCTTGCGATACGACTGCTGATTGCTGGTCATTCGTCAATGCGGCCCACTCTTTGCCATAGTTTTCAGCACAAGCCTTCTTCACATCAGAAATGTCGTCTTCTTGCAGCAAATAGTCGTAGTTGTGCTCGGCAAAGGCGAGGTCTTCCATCTTTAGCGACTTGTAGTCGGATATCAATTTGTTCGTGATGTCATAGATTCTATTCTCGTTCGAGATGGCTGCCCTTTCTTTGTCTATCAGTTCCACTATCTCTTGCTCTTTCTCCTGAAAGAGACCTTCCCCCATGATACTTGGCAGATTTGCCAGCATGACGGCATCAGAATATTTGTAGCCCCTTGCCAGGAAAGGATTGATTTTCTTGAGTGCACAAAGACTGAGATTGGCATAGCCGTCTTGAATATTCTCCCACAAGGCTCCCATGCTGATGACTTTTGCGGGTGGCAGACCAAGAGCGTTCTTGGCAAAGTCCTTGATAAACTGCTTCTCGTCCGACTCATAGCAAATGTGCCAGATATCTTCTGCAGTATATTCAGTAAGGTGACCTTCTGCTTCCAATGAAAGATTCTTCCTCCTCTGGGCATGCGTCAGATGCTTCTTGGTACCTTGTATCCGTTCCGTCTCCCATGAAGGGCCAAGGATCTTCTGAAGATAATATGTGACTGGACACCCTGGCACGCTTTTCTTATCGCTATAATTGATGCTGACTTTATATTCCAACTGAGTGTGTAGTTCGTTTTTCAGCAGTTCTTTGATTTCCGCAAAATCGAAGTGCTTTTGGTTACGCACAAACAGTTTGTTGTAAATGGTCTTCCTTAAGTCGAGAGATATGCTCTCCCATCCGTTGTCACGCTTTATCTTGATGTTGTTCAGCAGTTGCCATGCAACATTAAATTCATTGGCGGGATGGCTCTTGGCACATCTTCTCTTGTGTGGTTCCAATGTACAATACTCTACTTTTCCCTTTTGCGACTTTAGCGGTTTCTTATAGAAGATGGTTCCTTCATGCTTCTTCTCTGACATCAGGCATTTGTAAAGCTCACTCCCAGTGTCGAGTTTCTGAACTTCAAATATTTTCCGTATCTCTTCTTTTAGCTGGTTGCGAATAGGTTTATAGTCATTGTTTGCACGGATACGTATTTTATCCACTCGTTCCATTCTGGAGAAAGCAGCACCAACTGTGGGGCAGTTGTATTCCCTCATATATTGAGTAAGGCCTGCAGACAATTCCTCTTCGGATTTCTGAAGTTCAGGTTGCTCATCATCTTCGTTATCAGTTACAATTGCCAGGCGGCTACTCTTGAATCCACGTCTAACAGCGATACTGTAAATAGCCCTTCCCAAGATAATATACGACTCTGGCTTTGAATAGTCAAGAGGCTTTGTGGCAAGTATTTCTCTTAGGCGATAGACACTCCTTACCACTTCGCCGTCAATGTCGAACTCGAAGTTTATCCATTTCATGAAAGCGACATTCTGAACAGGGAATGTTCTGTCATAGCCTTTTTCGTCATCGTCGAACCTCCATTTATTCAACGACTCCATATCCAAAGGACAACAGTTGTGCTTAATGAGCAATTTTAGGGTGGCCTGCTTTCTGCGTTTAACTGAACGGTATCTGATTCTGGCATTACGGAAAGAGCGTCTTTGCGAGGCAGCAGAGCTGTGCCGCCCTCGTTTGTCACGTTCTGTGTTGTCTCGAATAATATCCACTCCAGACGTAATCTGTTCCATGAGGTTATCGTTCATGGTGTCTCTACAAACCATTCCTAAAGAATTGGTTCCAGGGTCAAAAGCCAATATTTTCGTCATTTTTATCAGTTTTATTTGTTTATGTCAAACATAATTCGTAAATTTGTACCCAATAAGATACCATTTTGTGAGTTACTATTCACAATAAGGCAATATCCAAGCCGAAGTTTATCTTACACTCGCGTCTCGTGAGCTTAGAGCCTCTCTTAGGAGAGGCTTTGTTTTCTACTGTCTTCGAGCCACCTCAGAGGGTATAAACTCGCTTTACGCTCCGCCTATGCTCTGCCTATACTCCGCCTATACCCGAATATCACATCCATCTTGTACTTTGACGAACTCATACGGAATCCATGAACTTCTTATTGTACAATTCCTCTACACCGACTTCTAATAGCTTCGCTATCTTGGCCAAAGTTTCAATATCTGGCTGCGATGAATTTGTACACCATTTGGAGACGGTGGATGGACTCACGCCCAGTTCTTCAGAAAGCCACTTGCTGGTCTTCTTCTGTTCTACCAGTACTAATTTCAGGCGATTTACGTCTTGCATACATTTCAAATTTATAGTTTGTGTGTAAAGTTAGTGAAAAATCTTCAATCAAAGCAATAATTACTTGTTTTTTAGAGTTTATTAAGTCTATGGAAATGAAAGATGCGGCTTAACACCGCATCTTTCTTGGGTAGAGTATTACATGTGGAATCCACGACTTCGACTTCGCGCAAACTTAAACGAAGCCTTATGGTTCCTTCCTGCTTGCTTGTCCTCTTTACTATCGATAATCCTTTCATACCTATTATTATATTATTAAAGCGTGTTTCAAATGTGGTGCGAAAGTACTCTTTTTGCACCACCAAACCAAATTATTGCACCACATTTTTGAAACGGTTTAATATATTTATCCTTGTAAATACCTGATTTACAAAGCAAATCATTTCAGATTTATTCCTATCTGTTTCAAATTCTGAATCCCAAGCGGATCACTACACGAAGAGAGCGTTCACAACCCTACGTGAACGCTCTCTTCTTTTTACTTTTTATCCTATACGATTTTCGTCCGATGAAAGTCCTGCTTTGCTCCGATGAAAGTCCCGGCAAGCCGTGAGGAAAGTTACGGGCCTGACTGTTGCAAAGTTATGCCCCAAAAAGTTTGCAACAACTTTGCAACAACTTTGCAACTCACCTGAAGAAATAGTTAAGTACTTGAAAATAAATCGTTTAACATTCTAAAAACGCACAAAGTTGCAAAGTTGCAAACTTTTTAGGAAAACTTGAGGGTATATAGTAGGAAAAAAAATAGTAGAGTATTAGAATATTAGGCGATTTATTTTGCAACTTTGCAACAGCGGGTATGTCTTTTCCGTCAGAATTTGGTGCAAAGGTACGAAAATTGAAGCAACCTAATCTCAGGGGCAGTGAGGGGTCAAATAAGGGAGTCGTTTTCGACCACTTTGTACAAAACGACCACTACTTTGAGAATCAGACGATTACACAAAATAGTGGTCTAAAATATTGATTTACTGCGAATTGAAAATACTTTTCTCAGAAATCAAATGGGTAACTGTATCACTCCCACTCGATGGTTGCGGGTGGCTTGGACGAGATGTCGTAGCAGACGCGGTTGACGCCGCGGACCTTGTTGATGATCTCGTTTGAGACGCGGGCCATGAAGTCGTAGGGCAGATGGGCCCAGTCGGCCGTCATGGCGTCGGTAGAGGTGACGGCACGCAGGGCTACGGGATGTTCGTAGGTGCGCTCGTCGCCCATGACGCCAACGCTGCGAACGGTGGAAAGCAGGATGGCTCCGGCCTGCCATATCTGGTCGTAGAGAGACACTTCGATGGTGCCGTCCTTCATGTCGGCAGGCACGCCGGCAGCCAGCACCTTGCGGGCTTCCTCGCCA
>Ga0247608_10001495_pt1 | contig 32110 bp, 27 predicted proteins | sample 176DNAGHGlowgp2_FD_193490 | JGI IMG/M metagenome (GOLD analysis project Ga0247608, IMG submission 193490) | Sheep rumen microbial communities from Palmerston North, Manawatu-Wanganui, New Zealand - 1766 DNA GHGlow gp2 | ecosystem: Host-associated > Mammals > Digestive system > Stomach > Rumen ...
GATTTTGCAACCGGCGGTATCATAAATGCTTCCCGGGAGACGCTGCTTTCCATATACGAAACAGGACAGGGAAGGCTCCGCATCCGCGGTAAGGTCGAGGTGAGGGATATCGGCCACGGAAGAAAGTCCATATGTGTCACCGAACTGCCGGTAACAATGATCGGAAGTACGGAAAAATTCCTGATAACTGTGGGTGAGCTTGTACGTAACCGTGAGCTGCCGCAGGTGGTGGATATAGCGGACCGCGGCGACAAGAACGGTGAATGCCTCTGCATCGATGTAAAGAAGGGCACCACGGATGAGGAGATAGAGAAGATCATCAATATCCTGTATAAAAAGTCGGGACTTGAGGACACCTACGGCGTTAATATCAACTGCATCAACCGCGGAAAGCCCGAGGTTATGGGACTGCGAAGGATACTCCGGCTGTATACGGACTTCAAGACGGATGTATACAATAAGAAATACACCAAACTGCTGGCGGAGCAGGAGGAGGTGCGGGAGATCAAGCAGGGCCTGCTGGAGGCCATCGATGTTATAGATCTTATCATCGAGATACTCAGGGGTTCCAAGACACTCGCCATGGCTAAGAAATGTCTTATGACAGGTGAGACAGAGGGGATCAGGTTCAGGTTCAAGGGCTCGGAATATGATGCGAAGGAGCTGCATTTCACCGAGAGACAGGCGGATGCGATCCTGGCGATGAGGCTGTCGCGTCTGATAGGTCTGGAGATAGATGTCCTGAAGAAGGAACTTGCGGATGCTGAGCAGAAGATAAAAAGATACGGACGGCTTCTTTCCTCGCCGGCTGCAATGAAGGAACAGATGATCCGGGATATGGAGGAGCTGAAGAAGTTCGGAAAGCCCAGGATGACGAAGATCGAGGATCTCGGCGAGGTTAAGGTAGAAAAGGTTGAGGAGAAACCTGCGGAGGTGACGGTTCTTATGGATCGTTTCTTCTACCTCAAATGCATCGAGCGCGGTACCTGGGAGAAGAACCGGGAGCAGATAGAGCGGGAGTACAGGGCGTCCGTTAATGTGATGACCAATGAGAGGATACTGCTTTTCACGGACGCGGGCTGGGTATATACCGTAAAGGTGAGCGAGCTGGTGAAGAAGCAGGGTAAGAAGCTCAGCGGAAAGGGTATCTTCGCAAAGCTTTCCGATAAGGGTATCCAGGTCTTTGAATTCTGCGAGATGGATAAGACGGAGAATATAGTTTACATAACTCCGGCCGAGAAAATAGCCGATGAGAAGCTGCTCTTTGTGACGAGGGAAGGACATGCCAAGAGAGTGGAGGGAGCGGCTTTTGATACCAGCAGGAAGAAAGCGGCTGCGGGAAAGCCGGGAGAGACACCGCTATGGATCGGGCCTGTTGAGGACAGTGACCAGGTAGTGGCCAGGAGCGGGAACGGATATTATGTCCGGGTGAAGGTGAGCGATATATCCTTTAAGGGTAAGGGCGCAGGCGGAATAATGCTGATAAAGCTTGCCGAAGGAGATACCATAGAAGCTGCGACGGCCGGCAAACCGGACAGTATGCTGGAGGATGTGCCATTCTCCAGAGTGAAGATAACCTGTACCGGAAATAAGGGTACAAAGCTCAGGAAGTAGATAATGGACAGATTCCGGGGATCCGTGAATAGTTACCAACAATTTAACTTGCGTAACGTCCGCGAATCAAGTATAATATTCATATCTTTGCGGTGCGTTCCCTGCACCGCCAAAATCTAAGAAGGGAAGGGTTACAATATGAAGTTTGGCTATTTTGATGACGCCGCGAAGGAGTATGTTATCACATCTCCCAGAACACCGTATCCGTGGATCAATTATCTTGGAACAGAGAGCTTCTTCTCGCTGATCTCCAACACTGCGGGCGGATATCATTTCTACAAGGACGCACGTCTGCGCCGTATAACCCGTTATCGTTATAATAATGTCCCCGTGGATGTGGGAGGCCGTTACTTCTACATAAATGAGGAAGGTGAGATTTGGAATCCCGGATGGTCACCGGTTAAGACCGAGCTGGATTTCTATCAGTGCCGTCATGGTATGGGATATACAGTGATCACAGGTAAGAAGCATGAGCTGAAGGCTGAGGTTACTTTCTTTGTACCCCAGGGCGAGAGCTGTGAGATTCAGAAGGTAGTTCTGAAGAATGAGGGAACATCTCCCAAGAGCTTTACCCTGTTCTCCTTCCTGGAGTGGTGCCTCTGGAATGCAGAGGATGATTCCACCAACTTCCAGCGTAATTTCAGCACCGGCGAGATGGAAGTAGAGGGCTCGACCCTGTTCCACAAGACCGAATATAAGGAGCGTCGTGATCATTTCGCATTCTATACCGTAAATGCACCCATTGACGGTTATGACTGCGACCGTGAGTCCTTCCTGGGACTGTACAACGGTTTCGACCGCCCCGACGTAGTAAGAAATGATCAGTCTTCCAATTCCAAGGCAGACGGCTGGTCACCGATCGCATCCCATTCACTGAAGCTTTCCCTTGCTCCCGGCGAGGAGAAGGCATTCGTCTTCATGCTCGGTTATGTTGAGAACGGCAAGGACAAGTGGAATGCGGACGGCTCCATGAACAAGAGCAAGGCGTATGATATGATCGCACGCTTTGATACGGTAGAGAAGGTAGATGCCGCATTTGCAGCAAATAAGAAGATGTGGGACGAGCTCCTTTCCAAGTACAGTGTAAAGACACCGGATGAGAAGGTAGACCGTATGGTTAACATCTGGAATCAGTATCAGTGTATGGTAACCTTCAATATGTCCCGTTCGGCATCCTATTTCGAATCAGGTATCGGCCGCGGCATGGGCTTCCGTGATTCCAATCAGGATCTTCTGGGCTTCGTACATCAGATCCCTGACCGCGCAAGAGAGCGTATCCTGGATCTTGCCGCAACCCAGTTCGAGGACGGCGGATGCTTCCATCAGTATCAGCCCCTTACCAAGAAGGGAAATGATGCCCTTGGCGGTAACTTCTCCGATGACCCGCTGTGGATGATCCTTTCCACTGCTTCATATATCAAGGAGACCGGCGACTACAGCATCCTCGACGAACAGGTGCCTTACAGAAATGATGAGTCTCTTGCACAGTCCATGATGCATCACTTAAAGCAGTCCTTCTACAAGGTTGCAAAGAGCACAGGTCCTCACGGACTTCCGCTTTCCATGCGTGCAGACTGGAATGACTGTCTGAACCTTTCCTGCTGGTCGGATACTCCGGGTGAGAGCTTCCAGACCTATACTTCTCCGAAGTATGGCGATAAGGGCTTCTCGGATGTGGCTGAGTCACTCTTTGTAGCTACACTCTTCACCTATGCAGGCCCTGAGTATGTGGCACTCTGCAAGTATAAGGGATATACGGCCGAGGCTGAGGCAGCGCAGGCGGAGATCGATAAGATGAAGGAAAAGATCGTTGAGTTCGGCTGGGACGGCGAGTGGTTCATCCGTGCTTATGACGATCTGGGCCGTAAGGTTGGTTCAAAGGAGAATGAAGAAGGCAAGATATTCATCGAGCCTCAGGGCTTTGGTATCATGTCGGATATCGGTAAGGATCAGGGCTTCGCAGAGAAGGTTATCAACGCTGTTGAGGAACGCCTCGGATGCAAGTACGGTCTTGTACTGAACAACCCGGCATTTACAAAGTACTATATAGAGTACGGCGAGATTTCCACATATCCTGCGGGATATAAGGAGAATGCAGGCGTATTCTGCCATAACAACGCCTGGATGATCGCGGCAGCCGCTTACGCCGGACAGGGCGACAAGGCCTTTGACTGGTACAGCCGTATCGCTCCCGCATTTAACGAAGAGATCTCCGATCTGCATCGTACAGAGCCGTATGTATACGCTCAGATGATCGCGGGTAAGGATGCGGGCAGAAGCGGTGAGGCTAAGAACTCATGGCTTACAGGTACCGCAGCATGGAACTTCGTTGCTATCTCCCAGTACATTCTGGGTATCACACCCGATTGGGACGGCCTGAAGGTAGATCCTTCGATCCCGTCGGCATGGGACGGCTTCACGGCATCCCGTCAGTTCCGCGGCGATACATATGAGATCGAGGTTCAGAATCCCGATCATGTATGCAAGGGAGTAAAGAGCCTGACCGTAGATGGCGCGGCAGTAGACGGAAATATCATTCCTGTTAAGGGCGACGGCGCAGTACATAAGGTAGTAGTAGTACTCGGATAATTGAATACCGGATTAAGCTTGGGGGCTGCCGTATGGCGGCCCCTTTATTGCGCGATAAGGATGCCGGAAAAGAAGTAAAATACTTGTTTTTGATCAACGGATGGAATATAATATTTTTGTGTCCCCGGTGCTCCGGGGCGGATGACAGAATTGATATTTTCTTCGAAGATCGGGGGGATCAGAAATGAGTTTTTCGGCAAAGATTGAAAAGTGGAAGGGCGAGGATGTGATAAGGCTTTCCGCAGGTACATATACGGCGACCGTCGCACCTTTTCTGGGCAGCAATGTTATCCGTATGCAGGATAGCGAAACAGGTATCGACTTCTTCCGAAATGACGAAACGAGGACGATCGAAGAGATAAAGGCAGATCCCGTCACCTGGGGTTTCCCCACACTGTATCTGCATAATCGTCTGTCCCGCGGACGTCTTACATGTTCGGACTACACCTATCAGTTCCCGGTCAATGAGACGGCTTTCGGGAATGCGATCCACGGTTTCCTGCATCTCAGGAAACACAGCATTGTTTCGGCTGACACCACTGCAACCGCCGCAGTGGCAAAGACCAGCTATACTTATGACGAGAAGGATCCTATGTTTGAGACCTTCCCGGTAAAGTTCCGTGCGGATTATACCTTCTCTCTGGAGGAGACGGGTTTACACTATTCCTTTACAATGACGAATCTGTCGGATGACAGGCAGCTTCCTTTTGGTATGTGCAATCATACCGCCTTCAAGGGACCCTTCGTGGAGGATTCCGACGGAATGAATGTGCGGCTGTATCTTCCGATCGGAGAGAAATGGGAGATAGACGGAAACCGTATTCCTACACTGGACATGCTGCCCCACGGCAATCATGACAGACAGTATATGACCGGTTCACTGATCCCGGTTAAGCAGGATATAGATAACGATACCTATAATTCCGTGATCGGTGATCTGGACGGAAGGGAATTCCGCGGAGCGGCAATATCGGACATTAAGGCAAAGGTGGATATAATCTACGAGGTATCCGATGACTTTAAATTCTGGATAGTCTGGAATGATGGAGGCGAGAAGGAGTACTTCTGCGTGGAGCCTATGACATGGATGATCGATGCGCCGAACCTTCCGATCCCGGCCGATGAGTCAGGCTACTGCGAACTTGCACCGGGAGAATCAAGAACGGTTAAGGAAAGGATCTACGCACGGAACTCAACAGTTTAATATACCGGGATGGTTCTTAAGTGATGCTGGGGGCAAAATACCTTTTGACCCCAGCATCATTTATACTTCTGTTTTGTCCTGGAGGAGAATAAAAATGCTGCGGAAAAGACTTACATTGCAATTTTTTATCGAGATGCTCATGATCACGGTGGGGGCTGTTGTTGTGGCTTTCGCCATTGAAGAATTCCTTGTGGGATGTACGATCCTTGATGGCGGTGTTGTCGGCATTTCCATTATGCTGAATACGCTGATAGATATACCCCTGGGTATCATCACGCTTGTACTCAACATTCCTTTCCTCATCATCGGTTCAAGGAAAATGGGCAAGATGTTCATCGCAAAATCAGGATATGCCATGCTTATTTTTTCGGTCTTCCTGCAGATCTTTGCCCCACTTAAAAATATGACGGAGGATTATCTTCTTGCTGTATCCTTCGGCGGCGTTATACTGGGACTTGGCGTGGGTCTTGTGATCAAATACGGAGGCTGTCTTGACGGAACGGAGACAGTGGCGATCCTGCTGAACCGGAAATTCAAGTGGCCGGTAGGGCAGACAGTGCTGATCTTCAATATCATCATATTCTCCGTTGCCGGATTTATCTTCGGCTTTGACAGAGCCATGTACAGCCTGCTGACTTATTTCATCACATCAAAGGTTCTTGATATAGTTGAGAACGGTATGGACAAGGCAAAAGCGGCCATGATCATATCAAATGATGCAAAGGAGATCTCCGACCAGATCTATAAGCGGCTGGGCCGCACGGTCACCATCATGGAAGGAGAGGGACTGGTCAGCGGCAGGAAAGCCATTTTATACTGTGTGCTTACCCGGTTTGAGATCCGCGAGCTGCGCGAGATCATAAACAATATTGATTCTTCCGCCTTTATCGCCGTTAGTGATGTATCCGAGATAATCGGAAATCATATGAAAACGGTAAGGGAGGGAGTTGTAAAATAAACTCCCTCCCCTACTTCGCTCCCGAAAGGAAGCTTTAGTCCTCGCCGGTCTCCCGGATCTTCCTTGCATTTTCTTCTTCTATCTCGGGGAAATAGGACAGCATCGGGGGTATTTCCTTACCTTTGATGCGTCTGTCCACATAGTTTTTGGTGAGTTTCATTACGAGAGGCGACAGTCCGATGACGCCTATAAGGTTTGGCAGCATCATCAATCCGTTGAAGGTATCGGAGATATCCCATGCGATGGTTGAGGTCATCATTGCGCCGAACATGATGGATGCTACGAAGACGAATTTATATATTCTCGTAACGATATCGGCTTTGCTTCCTGCCAGATATTCAACTGCCTTGGTCCCATAGTGTGACCAGCCCAGTACGGTGGTAAAGGCAAAGAGCAGGATCGCCAGGGCGATGAAATATTTTCCAAACTCAAAATCACCGATCCTAAATACGGAATTGAAGGATTCAGCAACCAGTGTGGCGTCGCTGCCGGCGGTTGTGGCACCGGTCTTAAGGTCAATGACTCCTGAGGTGAGGATGGTAAGTGCCGTAAGCGTACAGATGATGATAGTATCGGCAAATACCTCAAAGATACCCCAGAGTCCCTGCTTTACGGGCTCTACGACATTTGAATTGGAGTGTACCATGACGGAAGAACCGAGACCCGCTTCATTTGAAAAGACACCCCGCTTACAGCCCATGGTAATTATTTCTTTCAGAGCAACACCGGCAGCGCCGCCCCAGGCAGCCTGCTTTGTGAATGCCATTGAGAAGATAGCGCTGAAAGCATCTCCGATGGCGTTGATATTTGCGAAGATAACCACAAATGCTCCGAGAATGTACATGATGACCATGAAGGGAATGATCTTCTCTGCAACATTTGCGATACGCTGCAGACCGCCGATGACAACGATACCGACGAGTATGAGGATCACAATTCCCAGGATCAGGTGGTAGAGTGTTATTGCGGAATCGCCTTCGCCATAAAGAACCTTACCGGAAAGTGCGGGAATATCAAAGGCTGAGGTGAAGTTAAGAACGATCTTGTTCACCTGTCCCATATTCCCGATACCGAAGGATGCGAGAACTGCACAGATGGCAAAGATTATCGCAAGGATCTTGCCTACATGTTTGAAACCGCCCTTGCCTCCAAGTCCGTCCTGGAGATAGTACATGGCGCCGCCGGACCATTCGCCATGCTTATTCTTGCGGCGGAAATAGATACCCAGGATATTCTCGGAGTAGTTTGTCATCATTCCGAGAAATGCAGCAACCCACATCCAGAATACGGCTCCGGGACCGCCGGTTACTATCGCACCCGCAACACCGGCGATATTTCCGACACCTACTGTTGCGGCAAGCGCTGTACAGAGGGCCTGAAACTGGGATATGGACGCTTTCTCTCCGGTGTGAGAGACTACCTTTTTATTAAAGAGGCTTCCGACAGTCTTTTTCATCCAGTGGCCGAGATGGGTTACCTGAAAGCATTTTGTGAGGATCGTCATGACGAGTCCGACCAGTATAAGTAACCACACGCCCACCCTGGTCCAAACGAAGCTGTTGACCGTATCGTTTATCTCAGCGACCGAATCCAGAAAACCGTACATAATTCTTCCCTTTCTTTCCCTTACAAGATCCGAACAAAGAAAAAACGTTCTGAAGCATCCCGTATTTCAGGAGTCAGAACGCCTTTGGTCTCCGCGTATTATAATATAGTTTTGACTGCCAGTCAACAGGATATTGGCAATCTTCTGCAGGCCCGGAACGCCTCCGGGTTATATATCAGAGAAAACGCAGGGGTGCGAATCTGAGAAAACTCCGGTTTGCGTATCTGAGAAAAATCCTTGCCTTGCAGGGGGATTGATGGTATAGTATTTAGGCTAAGTTGGAAAAGTGTTTATAATGCTAAGGATAAATTAGGATTACGGAGGACGTAAGATGGGTCTTGGAGAGAAGATCTTCGGTACGCACAGTGAGCGTGAATTAAAGAAGATAGAACCGATCATAAAGAAGATCGAATCCATGGATGAGGCCATGCAGGCCTTGAGTGATGATGAATTAAAGGCAAAAACCACAGAGTTTAAGGAGCGTCTGGCAGCGGGAGAAACACTTGATGATCTTCTGCCGGAGGCATTTGCGGTTGTACGTGAGGCGGATTTCCGTGTGCTGGGCCTGAAGCCCTTCCGCGTACAGCTTATAGGCGGCGTGATCCTGCATCAGGGACGTATCTCCGAGATGCGTACCGGTGAAGGTAAAACCCTGGTTTCAACCCTTCCGGCATATCTGAATGCCCTTGAGGGAAAGGGCGTTCATATCGTTACCGTCAACGATTATCTGGCTAACCGTGACGCCGAGTGGATGGGCGCCGTACACCGCTGGCTGGGTCTTACGGTCGGGGTTATCCTGAATCAGGATGATAATGACAAGCGCCGCGAAGCATATAACTGTGACATCACCTATATCACGAATAACGAGCTGGGCTTTGATTATCTTCGTGATAACATGGTCATTTATAAGGAGCGTCTTGTTCAGCGCGGGCTGCATTATGCCATAATCGACGAGGTGGACTCCGTTCTCATAGATGAGGCGCGTACGCCGCTGATCATTTCCGGACAGAGCGGAAAGTCTACGGATATCTACAAAATGTGCGACTATATCGCACGCCGCATGAAGCGCGGTACCGCTTCCACCGAGATCAGCAAGATGGACGCCATAATGGGTACTGCGGTTAAGGAAGACGGAGATTACCTTGTAAATGAAAAGGATAAGTATGTTGTACTTACAGAGCAGGGCGTAAAGGAGATCGAGCAGTTTTTCCATATTGAAAACCTTGCGGATTCAGAGAATATCGACATCCAGCATACCATGCTGCAGGCTCTGAAGGCGCACGCCCTTATGCATCGTGACCAGGATTACGTGGTTAAGGATGACGAGGTTCTTATCGTTGATGAGTTTACCGGACGTATCATGCCCGGCCGCCGTTTCAATGACGGTCTCCATCAGGCGATAGAGGCAAAGGAGCAGGTTAAGGTTAAGCGTGAGTCCAAGACCCTCGCAACCATTACCTTCCAGAATTTCTTCAATAAATATGATAAGAAGGCCGGCATGACCGGTACGGCACAGACTGAGGAGATCGAGTTCCGTGAGATCTACAGTATGGACGTTGTTGTGGTACCTACAAATAAGCCGATCGCCCGTGTAGATCAGGATGATGCTATCTTCAAGACCAAAAAGGAGAAGCTGAACGCCATCATAGAGGAGGTTGTACGTACCTATGAGAAGGGCCAGCCTGTGCTTGTTGGTACCGTAAATATCGATTCCTCCGAGGAACTCAGCCAGATGCTCAATAAGAGGGGCGTGCCTCACAAGGTGCTGAATGCAAAGTTCCATGAGCTTGAGGCGGAGATCATAGCAGATGCCGGACAGAAAGGACATGTTACCATCGCGACCAATATGGCAGGCCGTGGTACGGATATCAAGCTCGGCGAGGGCGTAAAGGAACTGGGTGGTCTCAAGGTCATAGGTACGGAACGGCATGAATCCCGCCGTATCGATAACCAGCTGCGCGGACGTTCCGGACGTCAGGGCGATCCGGGCGAGTCCAAATTCTATCTGTCCCTTGAGGATGATCTGATGCGTCTCTTCGGTTCGGAGCGTGTTATGGGTATTTATGATGCTCTCAAGATCCCCGAGGGTGAAGAGATACAGCATAAGACCATCACAAAGTTCGTAGAGAAGGCACAGAAGAAGATCGAGTCCAATAACTTTGCCATACGTAAGAACCTGCTTGAGTATGACCAGGTTAACAATGAGCAGCGCGAGGTTATCTATGCGGAACGCCGCAAGGTGCTTGACGGCGAGAACATGCGTGATACCGTATATGGCATGGTACAGGATACCGTAGCACGTTATGTGGATAAGGTGGCTTCCACAGAGGCGGAGCCCTCCGACTGGGATATCCAGGAGCTGAATGATATACTTCTTCCTATCGTACCGCTTCATAAGATAGAGCTTACGGAGGAGGAGAAGGGAAATAATAATCCCGCAGGTTTCAAGGCACGTCTCCAGGAAGAGGCCGGTAAGCTCTATGAGGCAAAGGAAGCCGAGATCACGGAAGCAGGCGGCGACATGCGTGAGATAGAGCGTGTCATCCTTCTTAAAATGGTCGACCAGAAGTGGATGGATAATATTGATGACATGGCCCAGCTTCGTCAGGGTATCGGCCTTCAGTCCATGGGCGGAAGGGATCCGGTAGTTGAGTATAAGCTGGCCGGATTTGATATGTTCAATGCCATGATGGATTCCATCAAGGAAGATACCTCAAGATACATACTGCATATAGCGCTTCGTCCGCCGGAAGGACAGGACCGTCCGGGAGATCTCGATGATGAGGACGAGGAAGATGATGATATAGATGAGTTAGGACCGGCAGCGGAAGGCCCCATGGGTGAAGTAGATATGTCGGACGGCCCGTCGGCAGGTCCCGCAGCAGGCCCGGTTCATGTAACGGCGCAGCAGCGGCAGAAACAGGCTCATGCCCTTCAGCAGATGACAAGGCGTGAGGAGGTTGCCAAGGTAACAGGAACCAATAAGGACGAGACTAAGAAGAGAGAACCCGTAAAGCGCAAGGGCAAGAAGATCATGCCAAATGATCCGTGTCCGTGCGGATCGGGAAAGAAGTATAAATTCTGCTGCGGCAGAAAGTAAAACATTCGGGACGGTTCCCGGCCGGCATGATACCGGTCCCTTAACTATGGGGACGATGCCCGGCTGGCACGGAGCCTTCCCCGGGGAGAAGCAATGCTTGCCATAGATGAATATAAATTCAAATTAAGTGAATACGAGAAACCCCTCGAAGAGGTACGGCAGTCACTGGACATTTCCGGTAAGGAGGCCAGGATCACCGAGCTGGAGGCCAGCACCGAGACACCCGGCTTCTGGGAGAATATCCAGGAAAGCGGTAAGGTGATGAAGGAGATCAAGAATCTCAAGGACACCATAGAGGATTTCCGCAAGATGTACGGTACCTGGGAAGATATAGGCACCATGCTGGAAATGGCTGAGGAAGAGGGCGATGACGAGCTGGTGGAAGAGGCGGGTCAGATGCTCAGTGATTTCGGTGAGACCTTTGAGGAATTCCGCATTGCAACCCTTCTTTCCGGTGAATTCGATGAGAATAACGCAGTACTCACTATCCATGCGGGGTCCGGCGGTACCGAATCCTGCGACTGGGCCAGCATGCTTTACCGCATGTATACAAGGTGGGCTGACAAGCACAAGTTCACGGTCGAGGTGCTTGATTACCAGGACGGAGATGAGGCGGGGCTTAAATCCGTTACATTTCAGGTGAACGGTTACCACGCATACGGATATCTCAAGTCGGAAAAGGGCGTGCACAGACTTGTGCGCATTTCACCCTTTAACGCCGTAGGAAAAAGGCAGACATCCTTCGTTTCGCTGGATGTTATGCCGGAGCTCGATGACAGCATCGAGATCGAGATAAATGAGGCGGATATAAAGATGGATACTTATCGCTCCAGCGGAGCGGGGGGCCAGCACATCAATAAAACTTCATCCGCTGTCCGTCTTACCCATCTTCCCACGGGTATAGTTGTGGCGTGCCAGAACGAGCGCTCCCAGTTTCAAAACAGGGATAAGGCCATGAAGATGCTGAAGGCAAAACTTTATCTTCTGGAACAGCAGAAGACCATGGAGAAGATATCCGGTATCCGGGGTGAAGTGACCGATAATGCTTTTGGCAGCCAGATACGCTCATATGTGCTGCAGCCATACACATTGGTTAAGGATCACAGGACCAACTGCGAGGTGGGTGACGCCCAGAGAGTACTGGATGGCGGGATAGACCCCTTTATCAATGCATATCTCAGGGATATGGCAGTTAAGGCGTCGGCCGCAGCAACGTGAGAAGAAGGCACGGGGCGTTCGGGATAACATGATAAATGCCGGATGGATACAGGAAGATATAACAGGAAAGTCGAGGTGACAGTATGGCAGCAAAGGTTGCAGTACTTGGATACGGCACTGTAGGAAGCGGTGTCGTAAAGATCCTTTGGGAGAATAATTCTCACGTCAGCCGGCGTGCCGGTGAAGCGGTAGAAGTGAAATATGTTCTGGATCTCAGGGATTTTCCCGGTGATCCGGTAGAGAAAGTCCTGGTTCATGACTATGATACCATAGTAAATGATCCCGAGATCTGCGTCATAGCCGAAGCCATGGGCGGTCTTGAGCCGGCGTATACCTTCGCGAAGAAGGCGTTGGAAAGGGGTATCAGCTTCTGTACCTCCAACAAAGTACTTGTGGAGGCTAAGGGGGCGGAGCTCATTTCACTTGCAAAGGAGCATGATGCGAATTTCTTCTTTGAGGCATCCGTGGGCGGCGGTATCCCGGTGATACGGCCCATGATACAGAGCCTTACGGCGGATCATTTCGATGAGATATCCGGTATCCTTAACGGAACTACTAATTATATGCTCACAAAGATGGATAAGGAAGGCCTCGATTTTGATTATGTGCTGAAGGACGCTCAGGAGAAGGGGTATGCGGAGAGAAACCCCGAGGCTGATATAGAAGGCCATGACGCGGGGCGTAAGATCGCGATACTTGCCTCGCTGGCCTATGAAAAGCAGGTGGATTTCGAAGATATCCCCATGGAAGGCATAACAAAGATCGAGAGCGCGGATTTTACATATGCTAAGGCGGCAGGATGCGTCATCAGGCTGCTTGGCACTGCAAGGAGGAAGGACGGAAAGATCTATACTCTGGTCGCACCCTTCCTGGTACCTTCTGATGACCCGCTCTATGCGGTGGAGGGAGTATATAACGCCATTAAGCTTCACGGAGATATGCTTGGAAATGTTATGTTCTACGGTCAGGGAGCCGGAAAGGAAGCAACAGCCAGTGCGGTGGTTGCGGATATCATTCAGGAGATCCGCGAGCGGGGACATCATGTGGAGATACTCTGGAGCAGCGAAAAAAGGACTCTGGGGGATGCGGGAAAATATCCCTTCCGTTATCTTGTGCGGCTTTCGGGAATTGCCGGGCCTGATGCACTTCAGGCTTTCGGAGATATTGAAACCGTAACGGCAGAGGGTATATCCGGCGAGACCGCATTTCTGACAGCGGAAATGACCGAAGCAGAGCTTGCAGCGGCCATAGCAGAGAGCGGTCATGAATGTATAAAGAAGTTCAGAGTGAGCTGAAAGGAGACTAAAGAGATCATGCTGGTAGTAAAGAAATTCGGCGGTACATCGGTTGCGAACAAGGAACGCATCTACAATGTGGCAAACCGCTGCATCGAGGAGTATAAACAGGGAAATGACGTTGTGGTCGTGCTTTCAGCCATGGGCAAATACACGGACGAGCTGATCACTATGGCTAAGGATATCAATGAAAATCCCCCCAAGAGAGAGATGGATATGCTCTTCACCATCGGTGAGCAGATGTCGGTGGCGTTAATGGCTATGGCCATGAACAAGCTCGGGGTTCCGGCGATATCGCTGAACGCGTTTCAGGTGGCTATGCATACGACCTCTGTATACGGAAATGCAAGGCTTAAGAGGATTGACTGCGAGCGCATCAGAAACGAACTGGAGCAGCGTAAGATCGTTATCATCACGGGCTTCCAGGGCGTGAACAAGTATGATGATTATACGACTCTCGGACGGGGAGGCTCCGATACTACGGCAGTGGCGCTTGCGGCAGCGCTGCATGCGGATAAATGTGAGATATACACGGATGTTGACGGTGTCTATACCGCTGATCCGCGTATTGTAAAGAATGCCCGCAAGCTGTCCCAGGTTACCTACGATGAGATGCTTGAGCTTGCGACTCTCGGAGCCGGTGTTCTTCACAACCGGTCTGTGGAGCTGGCAAAGAAATTCGGTGTTAAGCTGGTAGTACGCAGCAGTCTGAATACGAATGAAGGAACGATAGTAAGGAGAGGACATAAAATGGAGAAGATGATCGTAAGCGGTGTAGCCTGTGACAAGGATGCGGCAAGGGTTGCAGTTGTGGGACTCAAGGATGAGCCGGGAGTGGCGTTCAAGCTGTTCAATGCGCTGGCGCAGGCAAATATCAACATTGACATGATACTCCAGTCGGTTGGCCGTCAGGGTACAAAGGATATTACTTTTACGTGCAACATCAACGATGCGGATGAAGCTGCGCATATCATTTCCGAAAGCATGGAATATGAATCGCTTGATGTAAATAAGGAGGTTTCCAAGGTATCCATAGTCGGTGCGGGAATGCAGAGCAACGCAGGCGTTGCAGCAAAGATGTTTGAAGCACTTTACAATGCGAACGTCAATATCCGCATGATTTCCACATCAGAGATCCGCGTAACCGTCCTGATCGATGAGAAGAATACTGACCGGGCTATGAACGCTATACACGACAAATTCGATCTTGGAAATGAGTAAGCTTAGGGACGGTTCTTGATCTGTGAACCGTCCTTCTTTTGCGCAATACGACCGGCAGGCGGGCGTGCCTCATTTGCCGGTCAACGCGACAAGCAGGTATTTTTGCCGGCTCATCGGAAGAAAAAGGAGGAGAGAAGGAATGAATGACACCAAGCGTACGGATTACATTTCATGGGATCAGTATTTTATGGGCATTGCTATGCTCTCCGCCGAACGGTCCAAGGATCCGAATACCCAGGTGGGAGCATGCATCGTGGGCGAGGATAACCGTATACTCTCCGTGGGATATAACGGTATGCCTCAGGGCTGCGAGGATGATGATATGCCCTGGGGACGCGATGGATCCGCACTGGATTCCAAGTATATGTTCGTATGCCATGCGGAGCTGAATGCGATACTGAATCATCGCGGCACCGGATCCATGAAGGGCGCGCGGGTGTATGTGACGCTATTTCCCTGCAACGAGTGTGCGAAGGCGATCATACAGAGCGGGATCACGGAGGTGGTATACCGTGAGGATAAATACAGCAGCTCCGAGTCTACCATTGCGTCAAAGAAGATGTTTGACATGACAGGGGTACGTTACAGACAGCTTTCATCTCTGGGGAAAAAGATAACGCTGGAGGTGTAGACCGGTTGCGGGCGGTCCCCCGGGCGGACCGGAAAGGATGAAGATGCAGCGTATAATAGAGACCTACAGTCCGGAGGAAACATTTGCTCTTGCAAAGAGTATGGGCGAAAAGGCTGAGGGCGGCGAGGTTTACTGCCTGGACGGCGATCTGGGCGTTGGCAAGACTGTATTTGCCCAGGGCTTCGGCGCAGGACTGGGTATTGATGAACCTATGGCCAGCCCTACATTTACAATACTTAAGGAATATCATACGGGACGGCTGGCGCTTTACCATTTCGATGTTTACCGTATCGGCTCCGAGGATGAGATGGAGGAGATAGGTTTCCATGACCTTGCAGGAGATGCGGAAGGGGTTTCACTGATCGAATGGTCCCGGCTGATAACAGGGATCATTCCGGAGGATGCGGTTCACGTGACCATAGAAAAGGATCCGGAGAAGGGCTTTTCATACCGCAGGATACAGATATCCTGATCAGGGAAATCTTTTCCGGGCGGAAGGCCGGACCTTCCCCGTGAGCAGCATAACTGATGTAATAACAGATTGGATCGATTTTCAACCGGGAAAAAACATGGTACAGGAAAAACAGTTTGAGATAAATATGACCCGCGAGGCGTTGACTGATTTTATGTTGACATCATACTATTCCCGGATAGGAGGCTGGTTCAGTATCCTTCTGGGACTTGCCGGCGTGGGAATGGCCGTACGGGAGATATTCTTTCGTGACAGTATAGATACCACAGGGCTGGCGGCATACTGCATCATAGCGGTATTCTGTCTTATTGTGAATCCTGTTCTGCTCATTTCAAGGGCTAAGAAGCAGCTGGAAACCAGTCCGTCTTATCAGCAGCCCATCAGCTACACGCTTCTGCCTGAGTATCTTCTGGTAACTCAGGGGGAGGAGCATCTTGAGATTGGCTGGGATCTCATATATAAGATCAGGATGACAGGTAAGATGGTCGCTATCTATACCAGTAAGATCAATGCATTTGTATGGCCTTTGACGGAACTGGGAGATGACAGATCAAGTATACTGTCACGTATCGTTCAGTATACCCAGCCTTATACACCGATCATTTCAGGCAATCTGAAGAAATATCGAAGCGGGGGTCAGTAGTATGGTAAAAGGCAGGACGAGGCTTCTTGCAGCAATGGTCATGTGTGCTGCGGGAATGGCGTGTGTTATGAATACTTCGCCGGCTTATGCGGAGGAGGCTGATCCGACGTCTTATGAGGAAGGAACCGATCCGGCGGCTGATGCGGAAGGAACCGATCCGGAAGAAGCTGCTCCGGAAGAGACTGACCCGACGGCTGACATTACCACGGAATCCCATCCGATAAAAACAGGCTGGGTCAGGTCTGATGATAAATGGAATTACATTTATGAAAACGGAGAGAAGGCGGTCGGATGGCTGGACGCTGACGGCATGCGTTACTACATGAATGAAAACGGCGTAATGCAGACCGGCTGGAAGGAGATAGAGGGGAAATGGTATTATTTCCGTGACAGCGGCAGGATGCAGACGGGCTGGCTTCGGATAGCGGATAATTATTACTATCTCGGAAAAACCGGGGATATGAAAACCGGCTGGTGGAAGTGGAGAAACAACTGGTATTATTTCTCACCTGCGGGAAGGATGAAGACCGGCTGGCTCTGGTTTGGCGATTCCTGGTATTATTTTGATGAGACGGGGAGGATGGTTACTTCCGAATTACGGACAGTCTCCGGGAAGGATTATTACTTCCTGGAGGACGGAAGACTGGCAGTCTCACAGGTGGTAACCGTTGATGATACTCTGTATTATGTCGGGAAGGGCGGCCTGATACGGACGAAGGAAGGCTGGATCGGCTCGAAGGAAAACGGCTGGTATTATGTTGAGGAAGGCGGACAGCTGCTGAGCAGCACCCTCAGGAAGATAGATGATGTGATGTATCTGTTCCGGGAGGATGGGATCGCGGTAAGATCGAAGGATCAGCTTGCTGCGGAGAAGGCCATGGAGCTGGGAAGCCTCAGAGCCGCCTTTGATTATACAACCAAACTGAGATATGGCGGTAAAACGCGGTGGAACGAGTATAAGAACACTAAGAGTCTTGCCGCGTTCGGGATAAAGAACGGCTGGGGCAACTGCTTTGTGTATGCGGCTGTTTTCTGTGAGCTGGCGATTGAACTCGGATATGACGCACATCAGGTATGGGGTTATGTGCCTTACCCCGGAAATATCAGGGATAAGCATTCCTGGGTTGAGATAGTGATAGACGGTACTACGTATGTATATGATCCGGAAGGAACATGGCAGTTCAGAAGAGATATGTATGAGTTTACATATGGTACGCCGGGATCGTTCAGGTACAGTGTGTACGGACAGATGAACTGACAGGCCGAAGAATGGGGCCTGACCGGGAAAGACTGAGGTTGGTTTTATGAAGAAGATGAATCTTACAAAAAGCATTAAGGGCGGAATATGCATGATAGCGCTTGCAGCGGCTCTTTGCGGATGCGGAAATGAAACGCAGACGGATTCCGGCGCCGCAACTGCGGCTGAAACGGTAACCGAAGCAGGTACGACCGAGAAGGAAACTGAGAAAAAGACAGAGGCTGTTACCGAAAAGGTTACTGAAAAGGAAACGGAGAAGGCTACGGAAGCGGTTACCGAGAAGGAAACGGAGAAAATAACCGAGAAGGAAACGGAGAAGCCTACCGAGAAACCCACGGAAAAACCCACAGAAAAAGCCACAGAGAAAGCTACGGAAAAACCTGCCGGAAAGAAAACGGAAAAACCCACAGAAGCGGCGACCGAAAAGGCAACGGAAAAGAATACGGAAGCGCCTTCTGATGACGGCGACATAGTGATCGTGGACAGCGGCGATGATGATTCATGTATCGGCGATGATGCGCTGGTATGGTGATGGTACGGAGCTTTTAAGGAATGACTGAAAATGAGTGAGAAAAGTGAGAAGAGTACGCGTATCCTTTATCTGTCCAGGATCAGGGTTGTTGCAAGCTTTGCGATCATAGTATTGCACACCTTTACCATGTACGGAATGGTTGAGAAGGATATCATTTCCGAAACGGAGCTATATGTTACAAAGCTGGTACCCTGGCTGATGATGTGGGCGGTGCCGTGTTTTGTCATGGTTTCGGGTGTACTTCTTCTGGATGAAAAAAGATCCATCACTATCCCGAAGCTGCTGTTCAGGTATGTTCTGAGGATGGTGCTGGTTCTGTTGCTCTTTACGGCGCTTTATTTTCTGCTGGATGCATGGATGAACGGAGATAGTCTTAAGTTCTCCGATATCACCACGATATTTAAGAAATTTACCGAGGACGGAAGCTGGGCGCATCTCTGGTACCTTTATCTGCTGGTGGGGCTTTATCTGCTGCTGCCGGCCTACCGGCTTATCGCAAAAAATGCCGGCAGGGAAGTGCTGATCTATCTTGGCGTGATATGTCTCATTTTCCTTTCACTGGTCCCCACTCTGGAAAGAATGACGGACTTCGAGACAGGGTTCTATATCTGCACCTCGTCTATTTTTCCCGTTTACTTCTTCATGGGGTATATGATCAATAAGGGACAGCTGAAGCTGGGTGTGACTGCGGGTATCATACTTACGGCAGCGGGCGCTGCGGCCATCGTTATCCTGTCCCGCATGGATTTCGGAGATAAGCAGGCTTCCATGGAAAAGCTGCTGGGGAATTACGCTTTTCTTCCCGTAGTGATACTGAGCGTGGGCGCTTTCGTCCTGCTGAAGGGGAATGGAGGAGTGCTCCGGCCGGGTATGGCAAAGGTCTGGGAATTTCTGGACAGATATTCCTTCGGGATATACCTGACACATCTGATATTTCTGAGATTTCTGATAAAAGTGGTAAAATGGAATCCTTTCTCCTTCGGCAGCTTCTGGATGCTGATCCCGGTAGCTATAGTAGTATTCCTGGTCTCACTGCTCGTGACCATTTTACTGAAAATGATACCCGGAGTGAAAAAACTGATCTGACAAGTCGGGGACGGTTCCTGGCATGCTGAAAACCGTCCCCGATATGCATAAAAGGAGCAAAAACGATGAATAAAATACTCAGGACAGTGGCGCAGGCTGCAGGCGTCTGGGCCGGTTCATCCTATGCGGCTGTACGCATAGCCTATGATCACATGTTTGGAAGGAGCAGTCTGCTGAAATACTCCATGGATTACAGATTTGCGGACTATGAAAGACTGTATCCCGGAAAATACAGCAGACGCAGGGTACAGATCCCGGATAACGGCTATGAGCTTACGGGATATATCTACGGAGAGAATACCGGGAAGGGCCTGATCATAGGCTCTCACGGAATATTTGCGGGGCATGAGTGTTATATTTCCATAATCCTTAAGCTTGTGGACCGCGGTTATATGGTGCTGGGCTTCGATAATACGGGAAGCTGCGAGAGCCCCGGGCGCGGAATTTACGGGCTGCCTCAGGGACCGCTGGATCTTATGTGCGCTCTGAGGTTTGTTGAAAATGATCCGGAGCTGAAGGATCTCCCCAGGTTCCTGCTGGGCCACAGCTGGGGCGGTTATTCCGTAACATCCATCCTGAATTATATGCAAAATGTGGACGGTGTGATCTCCATTTCCGGCTTTGATACGCCTACGGAGGTTACTTTGGAAATGGGTTCGGCCATGCTTTCAAAAGCTGTGATGATAACAAAGCCGATGATAGTGCTGGAGAATCGAAGACGCTTTGGGGAGTACGCCAACATATCGGCAGTCCGGGGCATCAACAGCTGCGAGCTCCCGGTCATGATCATGCATGGCACCGGCGATACATATGTCAGATATGACGGCGCAGGCATTATAAACCATGCGGATGAGATAACCAATCCGAATGCATGCATGGTGCATCTCGACTATCCCGGAAGAAACGGGCATAATGACATATTCCTTTCCGCTGATGCAAAGGAGTACATAAATAAGTTTAATGAGAAGCTTGAAGTGCCTAAAAAGGAATATAAGGTGAAGGAGTACTGGCACCTTCCCGAGGAGGTCCAGGAGGAATACTTCAGGGATGTGGATAAGAGCATTTCCGCTCAGGTTAACATGGATCTGGTGGATAAGATCGATGCTTTTTACACCGGGATCCTGAATAAATGACAGCGTATCGGAGGGATGGGGGATATGAAGATTCTCGGCTTCGACAGCTCCGGGATGACTGCCTCCGTTGCTTTTACAGCCGACGGAGTGCTGATAGTGGAGTATACGATAAATCATAAGAAGACTCACTCAGAGACACTGCTTCCGATGCTGGATCAGATCGTAAGGGATGCGGAGCTCACACTTGAGGATATAGATGCCATAGCGATAGCGGCAGGTCCGGGATCCTTTACGGGCCTCAGGATAGGTGCGGCAACAGTAAAGGGACTCGGCCTTGCGCTTGAGAAGCCGGTGATCCCCGTGCCTACCTGTGAAGCGCTGGCGTACAATCTCTGGGGGGTATCGGGACTTACGGTTCCGATCATGGATGCCAGAAGAGGACAGGTTTATACAGGTATCTACAGAGAAAATGTCGTGGCAGGGAAAACTGCAGGCTATTACAGAGAAAATGCCGTGACGGGGGAAACTTCAGGCTATGAGGTGGTCCTGGACCAGACTGCCCTTTCCATCGAAGAGCTTCTGGAAAAGCTGGATGCGCTCGGTGAACCCGTCACCTTTCTGGGAGACGGTGTCCCGGTTTTCAGGAAGGTGATCTCGGAAAAGATAAGGGTTCCCTACACCTTTGCGCCTCCGCAGAGCGCTCTTCAGCGCGCGGCATCGGTGGCTGCGTTAGGTGAGATCTACGCGAGGGGCGGGCGGATCACTTCGGCAGATGCATTTGCTCCAATTTATCTTCGCAAATCCCAGGCGGAGCGTGAACATGAGGCGGCAGCCAGAGAAAGGCTGGCAGAGGATATTTCATCTGTAGCTGAAATGGAAAGCGAAATGTTTACCGACGCATGGTCGCCGGAAGCGGTCTCGGACAGCCTGAAATATCCGTATAACCATATTCTGCTCATTTCATCCGGGGGTGAGATACGGACTCTGGAGATGGAGGAAAATGTGGCGGATTCCTTTGTGGTAGGAGAGGAACAGCCGAAGACGGCAGGCTATATGATCTATGCCGATCCGGCGGGAGAAGCCGAGCTTCACCGTATAGCCGTTCTTCCGGAATTCAGAAGAAAAGGGCTGGCGAGGAAGCTGATGGAGAGGCTGATATCGGTGGAGGAAGGCCCCATTTTCCTTGAGGTGCGTGCCGGAAATGCGCCGGCGATAGGCCTTTATACATCCTTAGGATTTAAAGAGCTTGACCGGAGAAAGAATTATTACCGCTATCCTGATGAGGATGCGGTTGTAATGCAGAGGCAGAACACCGGAGATCGTTAAGGAACGTCCGGAGGAGAGGCGATGGAAGAGAGTACCGGATATGAAAGCTACGGCAGGTTTGCCGGGATATATGAGCGCCTGATGGCGGATGTGCCCTATGATGAGTGGGCAAAAAGGATCACGGAGCTGCTTGGGGAGGCCGGCATCGGGAAATGTCTTTGTGCGGATCTTGCCTGCGGTACGGGGAGTATTACAAGGAGGCTTGCTGCCGGGGGCTTTGATATGATCGGCATAGATCTTTCGGATGAAATGCTTCAGGTCGCCAGGGAAAAAGGCCCGGGAGAAATCCTCTATATCAGGCAGGATATCCGTGAATTTGAGCTTTACGGGACAGTCGGGGCCATAGTCTGTGCCTGCGACAGCATAAATTATATACTGGATCCTTCCGGGGTGGAGCAGGTGTTCCGGCTGGTGAATAACTATCTTGATCCCGGCGGAATGCTGGTGCTGGATTTCCATACGCCGTATTATTTCAGCGAAGTTCTTTCCGGGGATACGATAAGCGACGTAGATGACGATGTGGCCCTGATCTGGGAGAATGAGGAGCTTGACGATGGGGTGCACGCCAGCTGCCTTACGGTTTTCGAGAGGCAGGAAAACGGTTCCTACTCCCGTTTTGATGAGGAACATCTTCAGAGGGGCTACAGTATGGAGGAGATGCTGCGTTTTGCGGAGAATGCAGGGCTCAGGGATGTACATTTCTACGATGGCTACAGCGCCGGAGCGGCCGGAGCGGACAGCGAGCGTATCGTGATGACCGCACGGGAAAACGGAAAACAGAAGGCATGTACGGGTTTTGAGAGGTGATATATGAAGACCGGGCTGACAACGCTCTGTTACATTGAACGGGATGGAAAGTACCTTATGCTTCACAGGGTAAAGAAGGATAAGGATATAAATAAAGATAAATGGATAGGCATAGGGGGACATTTCGAGGACCGGGAAAGTCCGGAGGACTGTCTGCTGCGGGAGGTTACGGAAGAAACTGGACTTACGTTAACCCGCTGGAGATTCCGGGGAATAGTGACATTTTACAGCGAACCCGGTGAGCCCGGGAAGGAAGGAGTCCTCGAGTATATGTGCCTCTACACCGCGGACGGCTTTGAAGGAGAGGTCAGGGAGTGCGATGAGGGAACTCTGGAATGGATCGACAAGAAGGAGGTTTACGGACTCGAACTCTGGCCCGGAGACAGAATATTCCTGAAGCTGCTGGAGGAGGAAGGACCGTTCTTCTCGCTTAAATTGGTTTATACATGTGACGGGGAACTGAAGGAGACGGTGCTGGATGGAAAGCGGCTTGAGGGAGGATTACCGGTGTGCTCGGGATGATGTGAAAAGTTCTCTTTACATTTTATCCGCAAGGGGTTAGGATAGTAAGGTGTGGTTGAGGCAAAACGCCTTTTGCCCCGGCATCATAACATGAAACGGAAGATGACCAGATGAAAAATGTCGCAGCAGTGATCATGATCCTTGCGCTTTTGGTGGAGTTATACCTGGCAACGGCAGGGAGTCAGCATAAAAAGAAAAAGTTGATCAAGGGCTGGAATCCCCGGAAAGGAACCATCATGAGCATCGACAAGGTGCATGACAATGTGGGTGCCAGCCGAAAAAGCTATACGGAACTGACCATAGAAGCGGAAGGCGGGAATACCGTGTATGCACGGATCGGAAATATGTGTATTTATGAGGTCGGCGAAGAGGTGGATCTGATGGAAAAGGACGGATACCACCGTTTCCTCGGAAATGACCGGGTGGATGCCCGCGGCAAAAAGGAGCTTTTCTGGGGAATCGTGCCCATGCTCGTACTTATTGCGGGAATCGCAATGCTGAGCATTTCTTTTTGAACCGGGATGTAAGCTTTTCAGACCAGGGAGGATTGAAGATGGAGAAGAACAAGGTTGCAAGAGCTAAATCGGCAAAGTCGGCTAAGGTTCCTAAGAAACCGAAGCCGCCGAAGCAGAAGAAGGAGAAACGTTCCGTAAGGAAAATGCGTAAGACTTATGATAAGGCACTGAAAAAAGCCCGCCCGGAGAAGATGCTCTCCATAACGGCGATAGTCCTGTCATTTGCCACCACGATACTTGACATACTCATTTATAAAAAAAGAGAAAAAAACAATAAAGAATCCTGAGTACGGATCATATAGGAAAAAGGTTATATATAATCCTGAGTCCAAATTATCTAAGGACAAAGGTTAAAAGAATAAAAAGAGGTAAGGAAAAATGAAAAAAAACGGATTAATAAGAAAAATCACTACAGGTCTTCTTGCATTATCCTGTATGGGTATGCTTCTCACAGGCTGCGGCAGTAAAGAAGGCGGCAAATTCACCGTCGGATTTGATGCCGAGTATCCGCCCTATGGCTATATGGATGAGAACGGTCAGTATACGGGCTTTGACCTGGAACTGGCTGCCGAAGTATGCAAGCTTCGGGGCTGGGAGCTGGTGAAGCAGCCTATCGTATGGGACAGCAAGGATAACGAGCTGAATTCCGGTTCGATCGACTGCATCTGGAACGGCTTCACCATCAACGGCCGCGAGAATGATTATGAATGGTCTGTTCCCTATGTTGATAACAGCCAGGTTATCGTTGTAAGTGAAAAATCCGGGATAAAAGATCTCAAAGGACTGGAAGGAAAGAAGGTAGGCGTTCAGGCAGCATCCGCGGCGCTGGATGTTCTTACCGATGAGGAAGGCCAGAAGGAGCTTGCCGATACCTTCGGAAAGCTTCAGGAGTTCGGTGATTATAATACCGCCTTCGTTGAACTTGAGGCCGGCTCCATCGATGCACTTGCCATGGATATCGGAGTGGCTCAGTATCAGATCGAAAGCCGTAACGGCGGATTTGTCATCCTTGATGAGCACCTTAACGCAGAACAGTATGGCGTAGGCTTCAAGAAGGGCAATACGGAACTGCGTGACAAGATCAATGAGTCCCTCAAGGAGCTTAAGAAGAACGGCAAGTTCGACGAACTGGCAAAGAAATATAAGCTGTCCGATATGACCTGCCTGAAGGCGGACTAAGCATCATTTTGGGGAAGGATCACTTTGACCCCGGAATCATTAAAGTGAAAGGTTACAGGCTATGAGTTTTGGCACCATGCTTTTGGAATTGACCGGCGGTATGCTGAGGAGTATCCAGATATTCCTGCTGACGCTGATATTTGCCCTTCCGCTTGGTCTTCTGGTTACAGCCGGAAGACTTTCCAGGCACAGGATCCTGCGGGTAGTGGTTTCATTTCTGATATCGGTACTCAGGGGAACACCGCTTATGCTGCAGCTCCTTGTGGTATATTTCTTCCCGTATTATCTCTTTGGGTGGTCTATAGGCGGCTGGCGCTATCCTGCGATCATCGTGGGATTCTCGATAAACTACGCCGCTTATTTTGCGGAGATCTACCGTTCCGGTATCGAGGCGATCCCCAAGGGACAGTGGGAAGCTGCCGAGATACTCGGCTACACAAAACAGCAGACCTTCTTCAGGATCATTTTTCCGCAGATGGTAAAGATCATTCTGCCGGCGCTTACCAATGAGATCATCACTCTGGTGAAGGATACGTCCCTGGCCTTCTCCCTTTCCTATATGGAAATGTTCACACTTGCAAAGCAGATCGCTGCGAGTGAGACGACATTTATGCCATTTGTGATCTCGGCTGTATTCTATTATGTCTTCAATCTTGTCGTTACATTCGTGATGGGTAAGCTTGAGAAGAAAATGGCATATCAGTAGGGAGGGCGCACATGTATTATCTGGAAATGAAGAATGTTAAGAAGAAATTCGGAGATATGGAGGTCCTCAAGGGGATCTCTCTTTCCGTGTCTGAGGGAGAGGTTGTTTCCATCATCGGCCCTTCCGGATCAGGCAAGTCCACCCTGCTGAGGATCGCTACATTTCTTGAGACCATGGACTCAGGTGAGCTTTTATATATGGGGGAAGCTGCAGTTACGGATGAAAACGGCACCGCCAAATATGCCGCCTCCTCACAGCTCAGGGAGCTTAGAGGGGATTTCGGGCTTGTGTTCCAGAATTTCAACCTGTTCCCGACAATGACTGTACTGCATAATGTGACGGATGCGCTTATCCACGTGAAGAAAATGCCAAAAGAACAGGCCCTGGAACGGGGAAGACAGCTGCTGAACCAGATGGGGCTTGCGGATAAGGAAAATGCCCGTCCGGGCCAGCTTTCCGGCGGACAGCAGCAGCGTGTTGCCATAGCAAGAGCTCTTGCCATGGCGCCGAAGATCCTTTTCTTTGACGAGCCTACTTCGGCCCTGGATCCCGAGCTTACCGCGGAGGTGCTTAAGGTTATAAAAGCCCTTGCGGAACAGAGGATGACTATGGTGATCGTAACCCATGAGATGGAATTTGCGCGTAATATCTCCGACCGTGTTATCTTTATGGATAAGGGCGTTGTGGCTGCGGAAGGAACCCCGGAGGAGGTATTTGACTCCGATCATCACAGACTGCAGGAATTCCTTGGTAAACTTAAATAAGCCTGTGATCCTGAGGCAGATCCGGGGGCTTATGTCAAAGGGAAAATAGAGTTCGGATATAAATATAAAGCATTCAAAGTATTCGGATATTGTGCTTTAGAAACCTGTTACAAAGGGAAGGAGGAAGAGCATGCTTGACATATGTTTATTGGGCTGCGGTGGTATGATGCCGCTTCCGAACAGGGCGCTCACCTCCCTTATGGTGAGATATAACGGAAGCACGGTAATGATAGACTGCGGCGAAGCAACCCAGCTTACGGTGCGCCGCCAGGGATGGAGCTTTAAGCAGATAGATGTGCTTCTGGTGACACATTTTCATGCAGATCACATCAGCGGGCTTCCGGGCCTGCTTCTTACTATGGGAAATGCGGAACGTACCGAACCCCTTACCATTGTCGGACCGGCAGGGGTTGAGCGCGTGGTTAACAGTCTCCGTATTATTGCGCCGGAGCTGCCTTTTTCCATTAAGTTTATAGAACTGAAGGAACGTGAAGAGCAGTTTGAGCTTGTGGGCCTGCGTATCACTGCTTTTCGCGTGAATCATAATATTACCTGCTACGGTTACAGTATCGAACTGGACAGAAGGGGAAAGTTCGATGTGGAGGCTGCAAAGGCTCTCGGCCTTCCCGTGCAGCTGTGGAATCCTCTTCAGAAGGGGCAGACTGTCAGCTATGAGGGGAAGGAATACACCGGCGACATGGTGATGGGAGAGGACAGGAAGGGTCTCAAGGTCACCTACTGCACGGATACACGTCCCACGGATGCCATAACAGAGCATGCGGCCGGATCTGATATTTTCATCTGTGAAGGAATGTACGGTGATCCTGCGGATCAGAAGAAGGCGCGTGAGAAGAAGCACATGACCATGTATGAAGCTGCGGAGATCGCAAAGGAAGCTGATCCGGGCGAAATGTGGCTGACACATTTCTCTCCGTCACTGATAAAACCGAAGCTTTATTTGGACGCGGTAAGGGAAATCTTTCCGCGGACTGAGATGGGTAAGGACAGGCTGACGCGGGTACTGAATTTTGAAGAAGAACAGTAGTATTCAGCAGCCGGAGGCGAAGCATCAGGAACCGCAGGGGCTGGATGGCTATGAGTAGTATATGGATATCTAAGCGGAGAGATTGGAATGAGCGATATCACGATTCTCGGAATTGAATCCTCATGCGATGAGACTGCGGCGGCGGTAGTGGTGAACGGCAGGGAGATAAGGTCAAATGTTATCTTCTCCCAGGTTCCGCTTCATACGCTGTACGGCGGCGTAGTGCCGGAGATCGCGTCCAGAAAGCATATCGAGAAGGTGAATCAGGTGATCCGCAAGGCCATGGCTGATGCGGATGTGAAATGGGAGGACCTGGACGCCATAGCGGTGACCTACGGCCCTGGGCTTGTAGGACCTCTGCTGGTAGGAGTGGGAGCTGCAAAGGCCATAGCCTACGCGAAGAAGCTTCCGCTTGTGGGCGTGCATCATATCGAGGGGCATATCGCGGCAAATTTCATTGAACATCCGGAGCTTAAGCCCCCGTTCATGTGCCTTGTGGCATCCGGCGGACACTCACATATAGTTCTGGTGGAAGACTACGGGGTATACAGGATAATAGGACAGACTCATGATGATGCGGCGGGAGAGGCCTTTGACAAGGTGGCGAGGGCTATCGGACTCGGTTATCCGGGCGGACCGAAAGTGGATAAGCTGGCACGGGAGGGAGATCCTCACGCCATTGAATTCCCGAGGGCTGTGATCGAGGGAGCGCCCTATGACTTTTCCTTCAGCGGTCTTAAGTCGGCGGTCCTGAATTATCTGAACAGCTGTGAAATGAAGCATATCACTTTTAATAAAGCGGATGTGGCGGCTTCCTTCCAGCAGGCAGTGATAGATGTCCTTTCGGACAGGGCGGTCAGGGCGGCTGTGGATCATGGAGTCGGTACTCTTGCACTTGCGGGCGGCGTTGCGGCAAATACCGGATTAAGGACTGCCATGGAAGAGAAAGCGGCGGCCGAAGGTATCACATTTGTATGCCCGTCTTTTATCTACTGTACCGACAACGGCGCTATGATAGGTGCTGCGGGATATATAGATTACATGCGGGGGATACGGGACGACTGGAGACTTAATGCAGTGCCGGGGCTTCCTATCGGAGCGAGGTGACATCGTTATGACAACGGCCATAGTACTTGCCGGCGGCAGCGGCAGCCGGATGAATTCGGATAAGGCAAAACAGTATATAGAGGTGGGCGGGGTGCCGCTCATCGTGTACTCTCTCAGAACATTTCAGGAAAGCCCGGTGGATTCCATCGTATTGGTGGTGCGTGAAGGCGATCATGAATATGTTCAGAGGGAAATCGTGGAGCGCTTCGGCATTTCAAAGGTAAAGGATATCGTTCCGGGCGGTAAGGAACGCTTTGATTCGGTATGGGCCGGGATACAGGCGGCAGTAGGGAATGATATTATTCTTAGTGAAACGAATGATCCTGCCCCTTCCGAAGATAAAATAATGATCCACGACGGCGCACGACCCTTCGTGAGCCTTGAAATGATCATCGGCTCCATAGAGGCTGCCGGAAAATACGGGGCCTGCACTGTTGCGGTTCCGGTGAAGGATACTATAAAGGTAGTAGATAAAGACGGTTTCGGTGTGGATACGCCTGACAGAACTACGCTGTACCAGGTGCAGACGCCGCAGACCTTCAGGGCTTCAGTGATCATTGAAGCTCATAAAAGATTCCGGGAGGATCCACATTCAGGGATAACGGACGATACCATGCTTGTGGAGGAATATCTGAAACAGCGGGTATACATGGTTCCGGGAGACTATCGGAATCTTAAGGTGACAACTCCGGAAGACATCGTGCTGACTGAAGCTTTGGTCGGAAAGGATATTAATTCAGCACCCCTCTGGATGCGGAGCATCCGGAGGGGTGCTGAATAGTTACATATTAAGCTGCGTAGTGGCCCGGACGGGCCGGGTTACAGGACAGGTGGATTATGGAGATCAAGGATAACAAATTCAGAAAATCAAACAGACAGCAGATGATAATAAGGCTGCCGGATAATGCTGAATATGAACGCTTTGTCAACACTATGGAAGATGATTATGAGATAGTAACGGCAAAGGATAAGGATGAGCTGTATGAGATCCTGGACGGCCCCAGGGAGCGGGTGGCCTGTATCGTGATCGATGCAAAAACAGCCATACGCGATAATTTTGAATTTCACCGTAAGATCAGTTCGGATATGAGATTTGTCGCTATCCCTACGATAGCGCTGACTACAGAGCCATCCATTGAGGATTGTGCTTTATGCCTTCGCGAGGGTGTCAGCGAGTATATAGCGCTTCCGGAGATGGATCCGGTAATCCGGCTTCGTGTAAATAATGCCATACGGAGTAAGGATTCCGCTACATTTGCAGAGATCGAACAGATGCTGAAACAGCTTCCGTCCAACATTTATCTTAAGGATGCTGAAGGCAAGTATGTCTTTGCAACCCATTACTGGCATCATCTGCATCAGGCGGATGATCCGGACTGGACTATCCGCGGCAAGACCGATCTTGAGATCCGCAAGGATAAGGACAATGCGCGGCTCGCCATGGAATCCGACATGAGGATGCTCAAAACAGGGGAAGGTACCAGCTATATCATCGAGGAAAATGAGGATGATATAAGGGAATTCCTGGAGCTTATCAAACGTCCGGTCTATGATAAGAACGGAAATATCAATGGTATAATTGCGCTGATAAATGATGTGACGGAATTCCAGCTTATGAAGATGGAGCTGGAGAAGCGCTCCCGGGTCGATCCCCTGACGGGTCTTCTGAATAAGTCGACGGCAGAGGAGCTTATATCCATGGCTATATCAAACTCTGCAAGAAACAGGGGCAAGGCTGCGCTGATGGTGATCGATGTGGACTGCTTCAAGGAGGTAAATGATACCTTCGGTCATGCCATAGGAGACCAGGTGCTTGCCAAATTAGGCAGGGTAATCAAGGACAATTTCAAGGGAATGGATATCTGCGGGCGGTTCGGCGGAGATGAGTTCGTGGTACTCCTCAGGGAGATCGATGATGCATCCACAGCTCTGCTGCTGGGAGAGCATTTGAATATGCTGCTTGCAGAGGAGTGCCGCGGCGAGATTTATGAGGATGCGGTAACGCTGTCTATAGGTATAGCCATGTTCCCGCAGCACGGGACAACCTATAAAAAGCTTTTTGTGGCGGCGGACAAAGCTCTGTATCATGTAAAGAATAATGGCAAGGCAAGTCAGTATGTACTTCCGTAAAGCCGTTTGACAGGCTGAAAGTACTGTAAGCTATGCGTATAAGAGTGCCGGACAGGATGTATAAATTGTACGTAACTGTCCGGCACTGTCTGTACGATTACGGGGGAGCCGGGCGGGCATCGCGCCTGTGCAAATGCGGGGCATAGGAAAAATGTCTGAAAGAGCACAAAAATCAGGATGTTTTTTCGTTACATTTTACCCTGAATAAAACTGAAAAAAATTGTTGACAATAGTAAGCTGTTTTGATATTATAGTCAATGCCGCTGATCACGGCGGCGTATTTTTTTGCGCTGTTTTAGGGCATCAGTCCTTTACAGAACGCATCACTATGAGCTTACGATATGCTCATTATAAGGAGAGATATCGAAGTGGTCATAACGAGGCGGTCTTGAAAACCGTTTGTCCGCAAGGGCGCATGGGTTCGAATCCCATTCTCTCCGCTTACTGAATTTCATATCTGCAGATTCAGGCATTTGGGAACAGTTGAGAGACTGAGGAGAAGTACCCAAGTGGTTGAAGGGGCTCCCCTGGAAAGGGAGTAGGTCGCTGATAACGGCGCGAGGGTTCAAATCCCTCCTTCTCCGCTCTGTGTTCTTTCACAATTTAATACCATAGCAACCCCGAAAAATTCTTTTCAAAATTATTTTTCGGATGAAAATCCTTTTTAAAACAGTAATTACAGGATTGTCAAAATCGCAAGCGATTAAATGATCCGGGGATTACAAACTTTTTTATGAGAGTTTGATCCTGGCTCAGGATAAACGCTGGCGGCGTGCTTAACACATGCAAGTCGAACGGAGTATTCCTCCGGACGATTGAAGGAGCTTGCTCCGGATCGAGTCTTTGGAATACTTAGTGGCGGACGGGTGAGTAACGCGTGGGTAACCTGCCTCACACAGGGGGATAACAGTTGGAAACGACTGTTAATACCGCATAAGCGCACAGTACCGCATGGTACAGTGTGAAAAACTCCGGTGGTGTGAGATGGACCCGCGTCTGATTAGCTAGTTGGTGAGGTAACGGCCCACCAAGGCGACGATCAGTAGCCGGCCTGAGAGGGTGTACGGCCACATTGGGACTGAGACACGGCCCAAACTCCTACGGGAGGCAGCAGTGGGGAATATTGCACAATGGGGGAAACCCTGATGCAGCGACGCCGCGTGAGTGATGAAGTATTTCGGTATGTAAAGCTCTATCAGCAGGGAAGATAATGACAGTACCTGACTAAGAAGCACCGGCTAAATACGTGCCAGCAGCCGCGGTAATACGTATGGTGCAAGCGTTATCCGGATTTACTGGGTGTAAAGGGTGCGTAGGTGGTATGGCAAGTCAGATGTGAAAACCCGGGGCTCAACCCCGTGATTGCATTTGAAACTGCCGAACTAGAGTACAGGAGAGGAAAGTGGAATTCCTAGTGTAGCGGTGAAATGCGTAGATATTAGGAGGAACACCAGTGGCGAAGGCGGCTTTCTGGACTGTTACTGACACTGAGGCACGAAAGCGTGGGGA
>Ga0247608_10001497_pt1 | contig 32085 bp, 24 predicted proteins | sample 176DNAGHGlowgp2_FD_193490 | JGI IMG/M metagenome (GOLD analysis project Ga0247608, IMG submission 193490) | Sheep rumen microbial communities from Palmerston North, Manawatu-Wanganui, New Zealand - 1766 DNA GHGlow gp2 | ecosystem: Host-associated > Mammals > Digestive system > Stomach > Rumen ...
ACAGTGGCTTTTACGATTTAGCCACAGCCTATCAGTCTGTGCACGTCAACTATTGAAAGCGCCGTATACCGAACGGTACGTACGGTGCTGTGAGAGGACGGCGGTTAGTCACCGCCTCCTACTTGATTGTGAAAACGATCAAACAATGCAAAAAGCCGATAAATATCACAAAAGCCGCCTAAGTTGGAATAAGAGCCTGATATATGATAAAATAATCGTTATGAGTGAAAAAAAGGTCGGATCAAAAAACCCCCTAAGCTACCTTATGGGGCTCATACAGATATATACGATTCTCATAGTCTTTATGATATTGGGGATGATAAAAAGCTCTGACATATGGTATGACGAAGTATTCTCGGTCAGGTTTGCACAGCTTAGGATGGATTCACTTATTGAAATGGCATCCAGAGATGTACATCCGCCTCTTTATTATATATATCTTAAGATATGCATGAGTTTTTTTGGCTTTCTCGGACTTGATGTCATACAGGCATCCAAGCTTGCATCATGCATTCCTGCCTTAGCTTTGCTAATATTTGCTATCATATGGGGCAAAAAGAGGCTTAACGGGACTGCGACGACTCTGTTTGCATTTCTTACAGTCACGCTGCCCTGTCTTGCTGCATACTATGTTGAGATACGCATGTACAGCCTTGCGCTCATGTTTATTACGTTTGAATATGCGGCAATGACAGATATCCTTGAAAGCAAAGAAAAAAAGATATCTCAGTTTATCGTGATGTTTTGCATGGCTCTTGCAGCCGCATATACCCAGTATTTTGCCGGTATCGCTGCCGGGGCAGTTTATATCATACTTCTAATAGGGATATTGGCTATTAAGAAGGATAGGAGTTATCTTTATGCGGTCATCGGTATGATAGTTTCTTCGGTATTATTATATCTTCCGTGGCTTCCTGTGTTTTTTAATCAGCTGCGTGACGTTTCAGGTTCATATTGGATACAGCCAATGACATTAAGGAGTCTGGGTGGATGTCTGAAATTTATGTTTATGCCTCAGATACTAAACACGAAAGCTGCGTATGCATTTGCAGGCCTTATGATCGCGCTGTGTTTTATATCCTATATTCTGTTCTTTGCTAAGAAACCAGGTATTAAAGATATCATTCTCGTACTCTGCGGTCCTTTTGCGGCTCTTTTGATAGTTGCTATCGGATATGTTTTTTCTTTGATGGGAAGTCCGATATTCACATACCGTTATCTGGTTCCTGTTATGGGGATCATCTGTCTGAATATATCCAGAGTGATAGCTGACAGAAAGAGCAATGTGGCAATGTACTTTATCATTTTTTTCTGTGTTATACTGGGATACGTTTCATTTGATGGATTTTATAATGAGGAAATCAAGAAGGGAAATGCATGGAAGGAGGCACAGATCAGACTGTCTGAGATTGAGCAAAACAGTGTGGTTATAACGAATTTTGATCATGTTATGACGATCAGTGCCTATTATCTTAAAGATGATGACATCTATCTGTATGAGGATGAAGCAGAAGCTGTTATAAGAGATCTATTCGACGGCTGTGACAGCATAGATGATGACGGGATAAAAAGGCTTTTAAAAGAAAAAGATAATGTCTATTTTTTCGGAAGCTTCAATGTGAGAGACGAGATAGTAAAAGAATGGGAAAAAAAGGGGATAAGCGCCGAGTATACCGGTGAATGTCTTGTTGAGAGATACTGGTTCAATATATACAGATTGAGTGCAAAATAGAGATGGAAAATAAAAAGACTTTAATATCAAAAATAAAATGGATATATATATTGGCGGCTGCAATGCTTGGTATATATATATACAGTATGTTCACAAACAGACCCTGGTATGATGAGCTGTACACATATTACTATTTTGTGTCAAGGGGACCAATCTATGCTGCAATACACTGGCCGGTGCCGAATAATCACATGGGCTATTCGGTACTTGCTGCGATAGTTGATAAATTTGCAAACAATTACTTCGGACTCAGAGGGGTATCTGTCTTAAGCTCTGTATTAAGTCTTTATCTAATATACAGACTGACAGATAAACTGTGTAAAAGAAACATCTTAGGCGTACTGGGCTGCTTCATGGGAGCATATCTTACATATTCACTTTCTTTTCAGGGAAGAGGGTATTCACTGACTACAACATGTCTGTTGATAGCACTGAATGCAGTCGCAGACATATCTCTTAAAGAGGATAAAAAAAGGCACTATATTGCATGGATAATCGCTCTGTCCTGGGGATTGTATTCGATACCAAGTTCAACATACTGGGTAATCCCGGTCTGTATAAGCGGCGGTCTGTATCTACTGATGACGAAACAGAGCAGGAAACTGATAAGACTGATAATAGCATCAATCATTGCAGCCATTGTTACATTTGCGATGTATTCGATAGTCTGGCTGGCGATCGGTTCAAATCTATTGAGCAAGGATGCAAACAGTGCATTTTTCGGAGTTTATCAGCTCAATATCATAAGATCAGCTCCTATCAAGTCATGGCTTAGGGGAATGAAATACATGCTCGATACGCCTTACATTCAGAGTATCGACAGACACGAGGTTATAAGCGGACTTATGGGGTATCTTACAGGTCTGTTTGATCAGTATTACTCATATATCGCAGGTTTTCTCGGAAAGACTGTCCTGATCATATGCATCATATCTGTTTTAGCTTCATTTGCGGATATAGCAGGAATGGCTCTGTTAAAGAACTCCGATGAAAGATCAGAAGGATATCGCTTTAGCATGTTCATTGTTTTTTCATTCGGTATCAGCCTGCCCGTAATGCTCATAGTTCAAAGTGTAAATCCTTATTTAAGGGTATTCAGTTTTTATCCTATTATTGTTGGCTTTATGGTCACGTATCTTATTGAGCGTATTATCGGCTGCTTCAGAAGATTTCGACCAAGAAAAGACAGGTTGTATGACATTATCCAGTCTAGTATCAACGGTGTGATGTTTGTCATCGCATTGATCGCTACGGTTTGCTTTACCTTTGATTGTTTTGGAAAAGTCACGCAGCTGGCTGACAGAGAAAATGATATATATGAGGCTTTAAGGCAGTCCAATGACCAGGCTTGCAGCATAAACAGCATCTATTACACAGACGATTTCCAGAGATTTGTCTTAAAGTTCTACTATGGTATAGAACCTGCGGAGACAAATATGGAAGAGGCTGATTATATCATGGTGAGCAGATCGCTCATAGAAGGAACGGAAACGAAAGAATGGCCGATGCTTGTTTATTCGGACAGTTTCAACTTTGAATACCTTTATGAGAACTTTGAAAAGTTGACTCCCGATACTGTAGGAGGCTCAAAAAACGCTGAAAACAGATACATTTTATACAGGCGAAAATAGCCTTCATATGCCTAAACTGGACAGGCACCACAAAATATGGTATTATGTTTTTCGTATGTTGTATTGGCGCCCGTAGTATAATGGATAGAACGGAGGCCTCCGACGCCTTTGATGCAGGTTCGATTCCTGTCGGGCGCACTAAGGAGATTATGTTTTGAAACTAGAAAAAGACAATGCCGTCGTCAAATGGTTTAAAGACGTGGCACAACTTATCAAACAGAATAAAAAGATAGCAGCTATAACAGGTGCATTTATTTTGCTGGTTATCATCGGAGTCTGTGTTTCGATCGCTACAAAGAACAAGCAGCAAAATCAGACACCTGAGGTTACTGAGACTCCAAGCGGAGCACAGGAGTATGTTATAACTGATGAAGCAATGCAGGTTGATGCTTTCCCCGACGTTAATGCTCTCATGAGAAAGTATTATGATGCTGCTGCAGCCGGCGATGTTGCTACTATCGAGTCGATCAAGTCTTCTGTAGACGAGAAGGAAAAGATAATAATCGAAAAGAAATCAGAGTATATCGATGCATATCCCACGGTTACATGCTATACAAAGAGCGGACCTGTGGCTGATTCTTATATGGTATTTGCATATTATGAAGTAAAGCTTACAGATTATGAAAAGACCGTGCCTGGTTTGAATGCCTGGTATGTCTGCAAAAGGGATAACGGTGAGCTCTATATCAATGACGATGAGCAGGATGAAAAGCTTGCAAACTACTGCAAGGTCATATCTGTACAGGATGATGTTGTTGATCTTAACAATACCGTAAATGTTAAGTTTAATGAAGCAGTTGCTGCTGATGAGGAATTGGCTGCATTCCTTGATCTTTTACCTAGTCTGTTAAGCTCAGCTGTTGGTGATGAGCTGGCAAAGAACAGCGAGGATGCCGTTGAAGAAGAAAACGATTCCCAGGCTGATCAGACTGCTGAACAGGTAGTTACTGAGGTTAATAAAAAGGCTAAGACTACAGATGTGGTCAATATAAGAAGTTCAGATTCAGAGACTGCCGATAAAGTCGGAAAAGCTCAAAAAGGTGATGAATTCGTTGTTATTGAGCAGAAGATAAACGGCTGGTCAAAGATCAAGTACAACGACAAAGAGTGCTATATAAAGAGCGAGTATCTTCAGATAGAGGGCGAGGAAACGGAAACTGAGACCGTTGCTGAAACCACTAAGGATGAAACTACAGATGAGGAAGCAGCTGCAAATTCTCCTTCAAGCGGAAAAGCCAAAGCAAAAGATACAGTCAATATAAGAGAGAGTGCTTCTACAGATGCAGGCAGAGTGGCTGTCGCATACAAGGGAGAAGAGTTGACAGTTGTCAACAAACAGGCTGACGGCTGGACAAAGGTAAAGTTCAACGGCAAGACCGGCTATGTAAAGAGTGAATATCTGGAGTAGTCGTACACGTAAATAAGAAAACAAGAGAGATCCGATGAGTGTTTCGGATCTCTTTTTTTGCCCTAAAATGCGTATTTTTTGAAAAAAGAATGTTAAAAAGTTATCACTTTATAAAATCCCTGATAGATGTTAGAATATTTATAGGGGATACAAGGAAAGGTATAGCATCTATGTTTACATGGAATTTTCAATATATTTCTCGTTCAAGAATCAGTGAAGTATTTGATCAGCTGACACTTGATCCGCAAAAAGGCGATATTCTCATAAGAATTCATACAGCCATCCACTTTGGAGACGAGGCTGTTGAACTGGCGCACTTTATAAAGGAAAAGGTACCCCAGGCTCATATATTCGGAACTAGTACATCAGGCGTGATCAATATGGGTCATCTTGCCAACAATCAATGTATCATTTCAGTTACCCAGATGGAGCATGGCAGTATTAATACTAAGCTTATTTCTACTCTAGATGATGAGCTGAAAAAATCTGTCAGTCCCGAAAATCTATTTTCAAAAATTTCTGAAACTCTGATAAAAGATAATACTCGTTTTCTATTAACATTTGTTACCGGAAGATACTCTCAGGTGACAGATCTGATAGATAGATTCAATGATACTTTCCCGAGTATTCAGATGACGGGAGGAACAGCCATTGTACCGGATCTGCGCATTAGAAGGGCTCTTGAGCGAGGTTTTGTATTTGATGAGAACGGGTATACAAATAACGGTATCATACTGGCTGCATTTAACGGTGAAGACCTTGAGTGTCAGACATCTTTTGTTTCAGGTGCCGAGGTGGTCGGAAACGAGCATACAATAGATGATTCTTTCGGAAATGATATTCTGACTATAGGCGGCATGGATGCTCCAAGAGAGTATTATGATCGTCTTGGCGGTGTATTGGAAAAGCGAAAGGATCTTGCATATCTTTTCCCTTATGTATTTTCTGACAAAGAGAATACACCTCTTCTTGTTCAGTATTATGAACAGGAAAGCCTGAACAAGATGTATCCGAAAGATAATGAAGATTATAGAGAGTTTTATGAATCTCATCCGGATATAGATGCAAACGTTAAGAGACCAAGACTGGTTGCAAATCAGCGGATAAAAGAAGGAAGCAGGATAAAAAGAGCGTTCATACACGGTAACAAGATCGTTTATGACAATCAGAGAATGTTTAACAGGATATCCTCTTTTGAGAAAGCACAGACTCTTTTTGGCTATTCGTGCATGACAAGACCTCTCATTTATTCAAACTGTGCAAAATGGGAGATATCTGTTTACGAGAATACAAACATCTGCGGATGTCTTACAGGCGGAGAGATATTCTACAACGGTAAAAAGAACGTTTACGGCAACAGTTGCTTTGTGGTATCTGTACTGGGCGAAAAATCCGAAATACAAGCATACAATCCGTACGTCTTTACCCATACTGTTACACTTGAGAGTGATAATGAGGAACTCATGGATTATCTCATGACCATGGAAGAGGTATGGGATGACAAAGATGAGGAGATCAAGCAGTTTGTACATGAGTGTGCGTCAAAGCTGCTATACAACAGTGATACGGGTATCATGAACGTGGCAGCCATGAACATGGATATCAGGTATAAAGGCTATGACAGGATATGCATGATCAGTGTTGTCGATGTAGAGAGCATGAGCTCGGTATTCTCCAGAGAACTTATAGAGCTAACAAACAAGAATTATGTAAAAAAATGTAAAAAGGCTGCCGAAGCAAAGGGGTATCATATATATTGTGAGAACAACTGGCGTATTGCAATAGGCGCCCGTTCATATATGGTGGATTTTGGCGAATTCACAAAGGATATGGAGATACTGCAGCAGGAACTGTTCTCAGCCAACGATGAGTTTATCGCGATAATACCGCTGTTCTGTGTCATTGATAACTGTACACTGGAAAACTTAACACCCATATATAACAGAGCTAGGATCACGATGATGCAGAAGAACATCCAGTTTTTTGCATGTGATGCACAGTCAAGCAATCTTGATGAAGAGAGTATCAAGGATCGATATCACATGGTCAATGTCATCAAGTATGCGATAGCCAACGACAAGGTCATTCCTCAGTATCAGGGAATATTCTGCAACAGCAGACGCAATATCGAGCACTATGAAGCTCTAATGCGTTTGATGGATGAGAATGGCAAGCTATATTATCCAAACAGCTTCTTGGATGTTGCGAGAAGCTACGGCATATTGTATGACACGATCTCAAAGATGATGCTCAAAAAGGTATTTGAGCACTTCAGAGGCCTTAAGGACAAAGGAGTAAGCATCAATCTGGGTATCCGTGACATAAGAAACAGAGAGATCACTGATTATATATATGATTTCTTAGGAACGACTCCTTATCCGGAGAATTTTATGTTTGAGATACTTGAGAATGAGGATATTGACGATTACGGAGCGATCGTTACGTTTGTCGACAATGTTCACAACCTTGGCGGAAAGATCGCACTTGACGATTTCGGAAGCGGATTCTCAAATCTGCAGCATGTCATGAGCATTCATTTTGATTACCTAAAGATAGACGGCTCGATAGTAAGAAGATGCGTTGACAGCAAGGAAGCCGAGAACCTGATAGCTTTGATATCCGGCTGGAAGAAACTGTCTGACAGAGAGATCAATATCATAGCTGAATTTGTTGAAAATGAAGATATACAGGACAAGATGGAAAACTACGAGATAGATTATTCGCAGGGATATCTGTTCTCCAAACCGTCAGCCAATATCTTTGACTGATAATACGGATTATTACTATGGCGAGAGAAGACAAGACAAAAACAATAGCTGTCATAGCCGGAAATATTGCAAATGAATTTTGCAGAGACCTTGTGGAGAGTATAAGAAGTGCGATACCCAAGGGAAAAGATATCCACCTGATCATACTTCCGGGAGAGGTTCTTGTAAATGAGGACAGCAATGTAGGTGTATGGCAGTATGACGCCATGTTCAACGGCGTCTACAGTCTGGCATCAAAATGCAATCCGGATGGCATCATATTTGCTATAGGCAGTATGGGCTGGAAGGTAAGCGGAAAAGAGATACATGAATTTGTTGAAAAATACGGCAATATACCAAAGGTTCTCATATCGTCTCAGGATCCGGATTTTGTGACAGTCAATTATGATAACGAAACGGGAATCAGAGAGGCTATAGATTACCTTGTAAATGTCAACGGATTTACAAGCATATGCATGTTAGGGGGAGAAGATTATAACCATGATGCTCTTGACAGAAAAGAGATATTCATAAAGTGTCTTGAAGAAAACGGTCTTCCCTACAGTGAGGATTTCTTTGAGGCGACCGATATGTCTTCACATACGGAAGCGGCAGCCAGAAGGCTTCTGGAGAACAATCCGAATGTTGAAGCGATCTTTTGTGTAAATGATACATCTGCTCGAGGCCTTTATAATGTTATGGCAGACAGAGGCCTTGTTCCGGGCAAGGATATAATGGTCTTTGGATTTGACAATACCAGGCTTTCAAGCGAGATGAATCCTTCGCTTACATCTATAGGCCCTGATGATATAACTCTTGGACAGAGAGCTGTGGATTTGCTACTTGAGATGATGAACGGAAATGAAGTAAGATCTGACAAGGTAAGGACGAGACTTTACGGCAGACAGTCCATGCCGTATGAGATGTATCATTTTACCAAAAAGGAACTGCTGGATATAGATGAGGATTTCATATACAGGATGTTCGATGACTGCTTCTACAGATATAAGAGTTCGGTGATCAGAAGATCAGCTGTAGACCTGCGCAGACTGTATTATGAGTTCATATCAAGGATACTTAATGCTTACAGAAACAGGTTTATGCCGGTCGAAGAATTTGATGAGATCGGGGAGATGATCGATGTATTCTTTGCAAACGGTGCAATGGCGTATACGGATGCGGCTAAACTCTTAGAGTGCATACAGAAACTGCAAAATGCGATAAACGTGATCCAGAAATCCCTAGCGGTCAATTCTGTTATAAATAGACTGTTCTTGCGGATGAGAGATGACTGTATAAGGGAGATCTGCAAGACTAATGTCGACCAACGAAATATCACATCCGGCAATGTAAAAAAACTTAGAAGTCATCTTGTGATCGGCATGGATTATATGGATGATAAAGATAAGACTCTTGCTGAGTATATAAAAAACATGGGACTTATCTGTGTTGATAGCGGATCATTCTATATGTTTGATGAACCGATCGAAAGAAAAGACCATGAAGATGTGTGCTATCCTGATGACATCAATATGAAATGCTTCTTAAAGGATGGAGAGATACATATCACTCCCAAAGAACGTCAGAAAAGAAAGACCAAGGAGTTGTTTAAAGCTGTTGTAGATATGAGTCATCTTGATTGTGTGGCGGTATATCCGATAGTATACAAGAACAAGACATACGGACTCTATTTTTGCGAATTGACTGATACGATATATACAGTGGGAGGATTTATAACAACCACTATGGGTATGGTAATGCATCAACTTATGATCTGATAGTTTGATACAACAAAAACAAAGACACAGGAGGAAAGACTATGCAGGACTACAAAAAGATTGATTATTCAAAAAACAAAGACGTTGTTCTTCGTTACATTCCGGGACACTTTGTTACGCCGAATTCACATGTAAACTATTACATGGATTTAAGTGACATGAAGGCAAGACAGCGTGAAGCCAGGGCAACCGGCGAGGAACTGGCTGAAATGTATTTAGCTAGTGATATCATCGATACAATCCTTTGCCTCAACGGCATGGAGGTTGTAGGTGCATATCTTGCCAACAAGCTTACAAAAGCAGGCATGATATCAGCAAATGCTCATAAGACGATCTATATAACAAGTACTGAGTATAATACCAGCGGACAGATGATGTTCAGGGAAAACAATCAACATATGATAAAAGGCAAGAGAGTGCTGATACTTATCGATACCGCAACTACTGGTGAAACTTTAAAAAGCGCACTTCGCTCAGTCAAGTTTTATGGCGGTGAACCTATAGGCATATCTGCGATATATTCTGTTGCAACACAGATGATAGACGGTACTCCGATAAGATCACTATATTCAGTAAGGGATCTTCCGGATTATGCAGGATACAGTCATGATGATTGTCCGCTGTGCAAGGCTGGAATACCGATAGATGCAATATGCAACGGCTATGGTTATTCTACTCTTAAATAGAAACAGATAAGATGATTAAAGCCCGTTCAGACCAACTGAACGGGCTTTTTCTTGTCATATGATTATCTGCAAACTAGATCGTAAACATGCTTACGTTGTCACGAAGCTCTTCGGCAACCATCTTTAAGTTTTCTGCCTGTTCTACAACATTTTCCATGTTGGAATCAAGCATTGATAAAGAAGCGCTTGTTTCTTCGGTTGAAGCTGCATTCTCCTGAGATACTGAAGAAAGAGATTCAACAGAATCAAGGATGGAATTCTTGTTATCGTCAAGACTCTGAACGAGTGAAACTATCTGGTTGTTGCCTTCTTCAGATTCACGAAGCAGATTAAGCATATCCTTAAATGAATCGCTCATGCTGTTAAGCGCAGTTCCTTCATCCTCTGTAGCAGTCCTGATGTCTTCTGTGAGGGCTCTGTTACGGTCGGAAAGAGTAGTGATCTGCTTAAGCATTCCTGTGATCTCGTTAGCTGCATCATTTGATTCGGATGCAAGATCCTTGATATTGTCAGCAACGACAGCAAATCCTTTACCGGCTTCTCCGGCTCTTGCTGCCTCGATAGAAGCATTGAGAGCAAGAAGGTTGGTCTGATTTGCGATAGAGATTATGAGTTCTGCCGACTGACTGATCTGAGCTACCACATTAGCTGTTTCGGTAACTGAATCAGATACCTGTTTTGCTTTTTCTCTTGTATTCTTGCCCGAGGTCATCAGTTCGCTCAACTGACCCTGAACTCTTGTCGATTCATTTATAACTGCGCGTCCGTTTTCAAGATTAGAATTTGCAGCACCTAAAACATCTTCTACGGCATTGCCGATCTTGATCGTGATATCAAGAGTTGTCTGAACATCATTAGCCATGTCTGTGGCACCATTTGCAAGATCTGAAACCGCCTGATTGATATCAGCTGTTGCACGCTGCCCGTCGGAGATCTTTTCCTTGGTCTCTACAGCTACGTTGTCAACACTCTGAGCATCACCGATGATCCTGCCGATAGCTGTCTGAAGACTGCGACGCATGTTCTCTGAAGAAAGTCCTATATTCTTGAATTCCTTTATCGGAGATTCTACTTCCATTTCGGTTGCAAAGTCACCTGTTGCCATTCTGTCCAGGCTGTTTGCTATACGCTTAACTCCGTCTGAAAGGGATTTTGCAGTAACGACCACAAGAACGTAGAGCAGAGCGATCACTATAAGGAAAATGATCAATGCAGCCGTAGCTTTGGTATGAAGAGACTTTCTTGCAACTTCGGCTTCTTCCAAAGCCCATGTCTCTACTATATCTGTTATATCTGAAATGGATTCTCTTGTAACTTCGAACTGTTCGTTGAAAGCGGTAATATCACCTTCATTGGTGACGAAGTTGTATGAATTCAGCCATTCATCATAGTTTTTAAAGAATTCTTCCTCATACTGTTTATAATTCTTTCCGTCTTTTAGAGTTTCGGTATAAAGCTTGGGATTTTGCTTCGCGATATCGGAAGCACCGTTTACTCTTTCAATAAACTGACCTAAATTTTCTTCATAGGTATCCAGTCTGGCAGCATAAAGTGCGTCCATTACTTCAGGAGGAAGATTACCATCGGATTGGGAAACACTTATATACTGCTGAGCAGCAACCATAGCCTGATAGAAATCACGGTCGCCGTTTACGAGCTTGGTATTGATCTGATAAAGAGTTTCATAGTAAAGGGATTCTGCATTGTTATAGGTAACATCCATCTCATAGCCGAGTAAAACACTTGCGATGATAAGACATATTACCATAGGCAACACAAATAACTGTAAGGCCATCATAAAAGACATGTTGGCCTTAGAAAAGAGTTTTTTCATAGTTGATACCTCCAACTTCCTTCCCATCCCCCAGTGAGTATATATTATCATACAAGTCATTGAATTGTATATAAAAAGTCAATATTAAATTAAGAAGAAACATATTATGCACATTTATTACGGTTGAATGATATAATATACTGTAATAATGTATCAGCATTTGTTTAATATCAGATGACATTTCTGGAGATTTGGAGGAGAAGGGTATGCAAAGTAATCAAAAGGGTAAAGGACTGAATATGAAGAAGATGCTTCTTATGATAGGTCTTATACCTATGGTGGTTGTTATGATCCTGTTATTGATCATGGCGTACTTTAAGCTATCATCAGCTATGGAAGATCAGACAAGGCACAGTCTAGAGATAGCTGCGAATGGTCTGAAGGCATATTATGAATGGGATATACAAAACAGAGGAGGGATCGAATATGAAACCGACTACGTGGATTTCATGGCCGCAGAAGGAAATGTCGATCTAACACTGTTTAAGGATAACGTCAGATTTGTTACAACCATTAGAGATGCAAGCGGAGCGAGAATAGAAGGTACGCAGTGCAATTTTGCTGTATGGGAGACATGTCTTAAAGGCGAGGACTATTATTCGGATGATGTAGTGATCAATGAAACGGATTATTTTGTATTCTATACGCCTATAATGAACGTCGATGGTTCTATGTGGGGAATGGCATTTGCGGGAATAACGGCTGAAAAGGTTCAGGCTGAAAAGATACAGCTGCTTGTCAATTTCATAATAATGAGTATTCTGCTCTTTGTAGTATTTGCTCTTGCGGTTGTATTTGTCGCAAAGATAGTGGTAAATCCTCTTGCAGCGGTTGCTGACAGCATACATGATATTGCGGAAGGTGATCTATCACAGAATATAAGTATAAAATCCAAGCTTGCCGAGACTAAAGCTCTTATAGCTTCTGCAGAGAAACTTCAGAATTCTATAAGCAGTGTAGTCAGTGATATAAAGGATTCGTCTGCGACACTTGTAAACGGTATTGACGAAGTAGCATCTTTGTCTGAACAGACTGCAGAGGGAACCGAGCAGATCTCTGTGGCTATGGGAGATATTTCAGAAGGTGCATTCTCTATCGCTGACAGCGTTCAGGATATCAATACCAAGGTTATCGATATGGATGGAATCATCAACGATATATCCGTAAACGTTGATGAACTGACTAACGGTGCAAAGTCAATGAACAAGGCAAATGTAGATGCAGTTAATTACATCCGTGAAATGGATGTAAGCAGCAAGCAGACTACAGATGCAGTAGAGAAGATCTCTGCAAGTATTGCAAAGACGCATGAATCTGTAGGAAAGATCACGGATGCGGTAAATCTTATTTCGGATATATCAAGTCAGACAAATCTTCTTGCGCTGAATGCTTCTATAGAATCTGCGAGAGCAGGAGAGGCGGGCAGAGGTTTTGCTGTTGTTGCTGAAGAGATCAAGAAGCTTGCGGAGCAGAGCAATGAATATGCACTTGAGATAGCTGATATAGTCAATGAGATCAAAGTACAGTCCAATGACTGTGTGGATATGTCAGAAAATGTTCGTGAAGCCATATCCAAGGAACAGGAACTTTTAGGTGATACCATGGCCAGATTTGATGTACTTGAAAAAGAGATCACCAAGGCTGTTTCAGGTATAGAGAGCATCGGAGGAAAGACTAAGAATCTTATAAACATCAAGGATGTCATAACAGAGAATGTCAGCAATCTGTCAGCTGTATCCGAAGAGAATTCGGCATCCAATGAAGAGATCACAGCATCGCTAGGAAACGTGACTGAGAACATCAGTACAATAAGCGAGGACAACAAGAACATGAATGATCTTGCTAAGGGACTTGCCGATATGGTTGAGTATTTCAGAATATAAACTTAAAACTGTATATCAGGTCGTCGTTTGGCATATAAATGACGACCTTTTTTGTTGAAAAGATATGTGATAGAATAATGTTCGTTAAAAAGAGGGGGACAGACAGGATGAGAAAGACATTTACATATTTGATCAGCTTTATCCTTGCAGCCGTTTTGCTGATAGGATGCACCAGTTACAGAGGGGGAAAGATAAAGGACGGTATTTATACCAACGATATATATGGCTTTCAGGTAACGCCCGATTCCGATATGACTTATCTTGAAGATCCGATGGACTCAGACGATTATGCAGTTGCATATAGTTACTGTTATCTTCATGGAGGAAAAGATTCATTTAAGGCTGAGTATGCACTAAATAATCCCAGAGGCGGTCTTATGGTTGTGAGCGAGGATAATGTCAACGGCTTTTCTGCAGATGAGTTTGTTGAGAATATTCAGAATCAGATGAAGGAAAAGGTTTTCTTCACCTATACGACCGATGTTAATGAAGATGTTACCATAAACGGAGCCAAATTCAGAAAATTTGTATTAAACAGTGATGGAAACCATCAGATCTTTCTGATAAAAGCTACGGAGTCAAGAATACTGTTCATTTATATAGCGGTAACCAAAAACGGAATAAAGAACGGACTGGAAGAGAAGTATCTGAATGCAATCTCAGGGATATGACAAAAGAATAAAGTGTGAAGTTCTTGTTGTGGGAGCAGGGCCGGCTGGGATGATGGCTGCCATCATTGCGGCACGCGCAGGCAGTAAAGTCATCGTCATAGAACAAAAAGACATGCCTGGAAAGAAAATCTATGCTACGGGCAACGGCAGATGCAATTTTACTAATCAGCATTATGACAGTCGTGTGTTCAGGGGAGAAGATCCCAAATTTGCCTATGAAGCCTATAAAAGATTTGACAAGGATGCCTTGATAGGCTTTATGAAGGAACTCGGTGTAACATTCAGGGATATAAACGGATATATATATCCGTATAATGAACAGGCAAGAAGTGTTGCAAATGCTCTTTTGTATGAATGCAAAAGACTGGGTATAGAGATACGATGCAACGAGAAGACTCTTGATATAACACAGGATAATAAGATCGATAATGACAGCGACTTTTGGGTCACTACTGACAAGGATGTATACATCTGTGAAAAGGTAATAATCGCCGCAGGGGGAAAGGCTAGCCCTACACACGGAAGTGACGGCAATCTGAACAAGGTCATAAGAAAGCTAGGCCATGAGATCATTTTGCAGGACCCGGCATTGGTCCCTTTAAGATTCGCTGACAGTTCGCTTTCATTGCTTTCAGGAGTCAGATGCAAATGCAAGACAGTTCTTGTGATAGACGGATATGAAACTGATAATGAGAGCGGAGAGATCATTTTTAACAATGACAATATAAGCGGAATCCCCGTAATGCAGCTGAGCAGATATGCTGTCAAGGCATTAACTGCTAAAAAGAAGGTATCACTTGAACTTGATCTTATACCGGATATGAACGACGCTTATCTGAAAGACTTTCTTGAGACGTCTGTTAAAAAGAGATCAGGAATATTTGAAACTCTCGGACTTGTGGTAAATGATAAGATTGCGAAATACATCTGTGACCGGATAAAAGATATAGATGAACTGATACATTTTCTTAAGCATTTTAGGATTGAAATAATCGGTGATTGCGGATTCAACAAGGCTCAGGTCACAGCGGGCGGAGTAAATGTTGCGCAGATAACAAAAGACATGGAATCAAAGATAATAAGGAGACTATTTTTTGCCGGCGAGATACTTGATATCGACGGAACGTGCGGAGGATACAATCTTCAGTGGGCATTTACGTCTGGGTATCTGGCAGGAACGGCGGCGTCTGTTAAACAGTCATGAAGAAATATCTTTTAGAAATCAAAAACAAGGGAATATCGCTAAGGCATGTTAACATCGTGATGCTAGTAATTGCATTGCTGATATCTGCTGTGCTTGTCTTTGCAATGAACAGGACCAATGAACTGTATGAAGTCACAAGCGAAGCGAACGATGATCTGATCGTATGGAGAAGCAGTGCATATGATCTTCAGATAGCATCGGATTATGTGACAGATCAGATGAGATCCTTTGTTATTACCGGAGACAGAACGTATCTTGATAACTATATTGAAGAAGCTTATGTCACGAAAAGAAGGGATAAAGCGCTTGACATCCTTGAGAGGAATCTTGCGGATACTAAACCTGTCATCACTCTGGCACAGGCAATGGATGTTTCTATGAAACTTATGGATCGCGAGTACTACAGTGCCAGACTAGCACTGGCGGCTTACGGATATCCGCAGGATGAATATCCGCAACAGGTTATGGGCGTAGTTTTGTCTGAGCATGATGAAGCACTTGATGAGCAGGGAAAGCTTGCACTTGCCATGGATATGCTGTTTGATGACGAGTATAGAAAAAGCAAGGATGCAATATCCGATTCCATGCAGAAGTGTCTTGACGAACTAGTTGAAATCATCGATGAAAAAAAGATCGAAAATGCTTCCAGAATGAAAAGACAGGTAGTAATAGAGCATATACTTACAGTCATGATGATCGTTATACTCCTTGGTATAGTAATGCTTACGAGATATCTTATGCTTATACCGCTTAAGAGATCGATAGAAAAAATTCGTGAAGAGAAGGTATTAGACGTCAAGGGCGCATACGAGATGCGGTTCTTGGCTCGTACATATAATCTGATGAATAGAGTCAGCCGCGAGAGCAAGGAAAAGCTCGAGTATGAAGCGACGCATGATCCGCTAACAGGTCTCTACAACAGACGAGGATATGATTTCCTCCTTAACAATGTTGATATTTATACTTCCGCTTTTTTACTTATTGATCTGGACAAGTTTAAAAGCATCAATGATAACTATGGTCACGATGTCGGTGACAAAGCACTCACAAAGGTCGCTAAGATACTGCATAAGAGCTTCAGGGCTCAGGATTATGTCTGTCGTATCGGCGGAGATGAATTTGCTGTAATAATGATACATGCGGAGTCACAGCTGACAGGACGCATACAGAACAAGATCCGTGAGATAAATGAGCAGTTAAAGATAGCAAATAAAGATGAAGGGGTGCCCCCGATATCACTTAGTGGGGGAGTTGTATTCGGAGATCAGAATTATTCGATCGATGAGATTTTCAAAGAAGCTGATAAAGCACTTTATAAAGCAAAAGAAGATGCGAATAGAGAGGTTGTATTTGCTGAGGCGGTTTAGCAAAGGAGTATTAAATGATCAGACTTACTATTCATGAAAATGAAAAGAAGGGAAATATCAGTCCCGAGATATACGGACATTTTTCGGAGCATCTGGGCAGATGCATCTATGAAGGTCTTTTTGTAGGAGAAGATAGTCAGATACCAAACAAAGCAGGCATGAGAAGTGATGTTGTAGAGGCTCTAAAGGATATGAAGCTTCCGGTTTTAAGGTGGCCCGGAGGATGCTTTGCTGATGAGTATCACTGGAAGGACGGTATAGGACCAAAGGAAAACAGAAAGCGTATGGTCAATACCAACTGGGGCGGAGTTGTTGAGGATAACAGCTTTGGTACGCATGAATATTTTGAACTTTGCGATCAGCTTGGATGCAAAACATACATCAACGGAAATGTCGGTTCGGGAACTGTTCAAGAAATGGCTGAATGGATCGAATACATGACATTTGACGGTGAATCACCACTGGCCAATGAAAGAAGAAAAAACGGCCATGACAAGCCCTGGAGGGTTGATTACTTTGGAGTGGGCAACGAAAACTGGGGATGTGGCGGAAATATGCATCCTGAGTATTATGCCGATGTATACAGAAGATACCAGTCATTCGTAAAGAGTTATGATAAGGATAATCCGATAAACAGGATAGCCTGCGGACCGTCGGATTTTGATTACGACTGGACGGAAAAACTCTTGAACAGACTGTTTACCAGGTGTTTTGATCATCTTCACGGCAATCTTGAAGGCATATCTTTACACTATTACACACTGCCGCATGACTGGGATCATAAAGGCGATGCTGTAAAGTTTACAGAGGATGAATGGTATATCACTCTAAACAAGACGCTTAAGATGGATGAGATAATCACCAAACACAGCAATATCATGGATAAGTACGATCCCAAGAAGATACTTGCACTTATAGTTGATGAATGGGGATGCTGGTTTGATGTTGAAGAAGGTACAAATCCGGGATTTTTGTATCAGCAGAACACAATGAGAGATGCTCTTGTGGCAGGAATTAACTTAAACATCTTTAACAAGCATTGTGACAGAGTACGTATGGCAAATATCGCCCAGACGGTAAATGTTCTTCAGTCTGTGATCTTAACAGAGGGTAAGAAGATGGTGCTCACGCCCACTTACCATGTTTTCCGCATGTTTAAGCATCATCAGGATTCACAGCTTCTAAACAGCTTCCTGACAGGAGTGAATGAGGCAGGAATAGATGAGTATAAGGTACCTGAGGTCACTGAATCAGTATCCATGAGCAAGGACGGTACAGTAAACATTACTCTTAATAATCTTACACTTGATTCGGATAAGGAAATCGACATCAGCTTTGATGAACTTAAGGCTAAGGATATTGAGGCGTTTATCGTGACTGGAGCTATGGATGCGCATAATACATTTGATGATGCCGAAGTTGTAACAACAAAAGAGTTTAAGGGACTTGAGGCTGACGGCAAGAATATCAAGGTGAACTTACCTGCAAGATCAGTAGTGCTTATAAGAGTTAAATGATCAGATGGAAAGCAGAAAGAAGCCATGCAGACTATGTCTGTTAAAAGATATAGATCCAAAGGAATATGAAAACAGGATAAAGCGTGTCATAGATCTTATGGATAGGAAAGATAAGGCCTCTAATGATGAGTATGAAGACAGACTTGATGTCTGCAGCACATGTTCTTATCTTAAGGATGCATTCTGCGGTGCATGCGGCTGTTATGTGGAACTCAGATGCGTTAAGAAAAACGCTAAGTGTCCTTACGAGTACTGGTGATCAGAAATTCATATTTGAGATATATAATTCATTAAAATCAGGGAGATTGGCAAGATAGATCTCCTTGATTTTTTTATCTGCTAAGAATTCTTCAAGTTCCTTATTGTCAAGCAGAGTCCCTTTTAAAGAAGTGTTGCCGACTGCTGTTGCATTCTTATCAAACCATTCAGGAAACATGCCGAGTCTTATACAGTTTGATATATTCAGATTGTAACCGAAATTACCGGCTATATAGATGCGAAGCGTCTGTTTATAGCTGTTATCGATCTGGGAAGTCAGAAGATCGATACCTGTTCTGACAGCGGATTTTGCCATCTGGAAATCCCTGATCTTTTTCTGTGAAAAGTGTAAGTTTAGACAATCGTAGCCGTTTGCAAAGTATTCATCATCAAGCAGGCCGCTCTCATCCATTACATTGAGCGAAAGCATATCAGCAAGAGCATCTATGGCATCACTTGCATGACCTATTGCGCAGGTTTCAAAGGCAGGACCCGCTGCGGCTGATGTGATATAGATATTGCTTCCGGTGACTAAGACCATTTCCGCATTTGTACCCATATCTATGAACAGATAGTCATCACATGACGGAAGTGTTTTTAGTCCGCTGTATATATCACCACCGACAAAAGCAGAGAATCCTTGAGTTATGTTAACTGAAAGCGATATTTTATCTGTAAGTCCAATAATGCTTGAGTCGCCTTGTATTGCATCTGTGCGAACAGGAGAAAACGGATATTTGCCAAGGTTTTCACAGTCATAGTTCATAAGTATATGGACCATGGTCGTATTTGCGGCGATATTTATGCTTTTTACATCGGCTATAGATATGCCGAATTCCCTTACAATGTTATCTATATCCTGACTCAACGCGTCTTTTAGGGTTTGACTCATCATATCAAGCTTTCCTTCACAGGCGCGGGAAATACGGGTCATTACATCAAGACCGAAGTTTGAGAGAGGGTTTTTGCGTGACTTTTGATAAACAATCTTTGCAAGGTCATCGGCAAGTGCATATTCTATATTTGTTGTTCCGATATCAATTCCCAAAGTATACATCATAAACACAATTATAAATGGGCGCTGACATTGTTTCAAGCTTAAAACTATGGTAAAATCAATGGTTGAGCAACTCATGGTTTTGTTTGGATGGAGGCTTTTGATCCATGAAAAAACATATAAGGATAATCATTCTTTTGCTGCTTTGTATTTTTGCCATATCCTGTGCGAATAATAAACCACAGATAAACGATACTTCGGTAGAAATAGAAGTTAATGAGCCTACAGTAGAAGTGGAAGTGCCTGAACCCACGGTAGAAGCAGAAGTGACCGAACCGACAGTAGAGGTTGATGTAGATAAACCGACTGTCGAAGTTGAAACGCTCGAACCTACAGCAGAAGTTAAAGAGGCTGACCAAAACAAGGAAGTCAACGACAAAGAGGCTGTTTTAGAAACTGATGAAAAAGTTATCAGTATAGATGTAAACGGGACTTACACAGCAAAGGAAGATGTTGCATTATATATCAATACTTATGGTAAGCTGCCGTCAAACTATATCACAAAGAAAGAAGCCAAAAAACTCGGCTGGGAAGGCGGTTCTTTAGAGGAGTACGCACCGGGAAAGAGCATTGGAGGTGATTATTTCGGAAACTATGAAGAACTCCTGCCTGAGAAAAAAGGACGGGAATATCATGAATGTGATATAGATACCAAGGGAAAGAAAAAGCGAGGGGCCAAAAGGATCATATATTCAAATGACGGCCTGATATATTATACAGATGATCATTACAAGACATTCACGCTGTTATATGGTGAGGAGTAGATACACTGGTGAAGAATATGGAGAAAAAAGAAAAAGAAAACATATATGAGATAGATCTGTCGGGTATATTCTCAGTAGAGGAATTGCAGGATCTGCTTCGTGAAAAGCTGCCGCTTCCAGCTTATTATGGAGGTACGCTGGATGCACTTTATGATGTACTGACGGATGAAGGAATGAACTGGAGTATTAATATATCCGGAACAGATGATGCAGAGGCGATACTCGGTAAATATATGAGAAACTTCAAAAAGATGTGCAGAAGAGTAAATGCGGAATCCGGTATTGAGCGCATCAGATTTGATGACTGAAGAGATAGCTTAACATGAAATATGACAACCAGTTCGACATGATGACAAAGCAGCCGGTGCCGAGTCTGATACTTAAGCTCGGTCTGCCGACTACTATCAGCATGCTCGTTACAAGTATATACAACATGGCGGATTCCTATTTTGTAGGGAAGATAGGAACTTCAGCCAGCGGAGCGACGGGAATAGTTTTCGGTCTTATGGCCATACTGCAGGCGGTTGGCTTTATGTTTGGACATGGAGCCGGAAGCATTATCAGCAGAAGGCTTGGTGCCAGAGATATCGAGAACGCCAGGAAGTTTTCGGCTACAAGTTTTTATTCCGCACTGATCGCAGGTTTTTTGATACTTATCATATGCCTGACTTTTATCACTCCTTTGATGAGGCTTTTGGGAAGTACAGATACGATCCTTCCTTATGCAAAGACATACGCTACATGTATCCTCATAGCAGCACCCGCGATGGTATCAAGCTGTGTGATGAACAATATACTAAGGTATGAGGGAAGAGCTTTCTTTGCAATGATCGGACTTACGTCCGGCGGAATAATTAATATTTTTCTGGATGCATATTTTATGGTCTATCTGGGCATGGGAATAGAGGGTGCAGGCATGGCAACAGCTATAAGCCAGTACATTTCGTGGACTATCCTGTTATCCATGTTCATAAGAAAGAAGACACAGAGCTCTTTTGCGATAAAATACGTAAGATTCGATTTTGCTACATTGTCAGATGTAATAACAACAGGACTTCCTAGTCTTGCAAGACAGGGGCTGGGAAGCATATCCACAATGCTTTTAAACAATACAGCAGGAATATATGGTGATGCGGCAATCGCGGCAATGAGCATAGTCGGCAGGATAAGCATGTTTATATTCAGTGTTGCGCTTGGGATCGGACAGGGATTTCAGCCTGTTGCCGGGTTCAATTTCGGTGCAAAGAAGTACTCACGAGTCAAAAAGGGCTTTTTCTTCACTTTTATATTCGGAACTGTACTTTTAGGATTTGTAGCAACAGTGATATTTATATATGCCAAGGACTGCGTCCAGGTGTTCAGGGACGATCCGGATGTAGTCAAGATAGGTTCGCTTGCGATGAGAGCACAATGCATCGCGCTTCTATTTGTCCCAATGCAGGTATGCTGCAACATGATGTTCCAAAGTATAGGGTATAAAGCAACTGCAACGTTTCTGTCAACATTGAGAAACGGTGTGTGCTTCATCCCGATCCTTTTAATAACAAGCAGGTTAATGGGGCTGCGAGGTGTTCAGATATCGCAGTCGTCGGCTGACATCCTGACTTTCTTTATTGCAATACCGTTTGCTGTCTCTTTCTTTGCTAAACTGCCGGAGGATGAAAAAGATTGGACGAAAGATTCATAAGGACAAAACTGCTGATCGGCAGTGAAAAACTTGATATATTAAGAACAAAGCATGTCGCCGTATTCGGAGTCGGAGGAGTCGGAGGATATGTCTGCGAGGCACTTGCTCGATGCGGGATCGGAAGATTTACGATCGTTGACAGGGATACAGTAAATGAATCAAACATAAACCGACAGATAATAGCACTCACCAGTACTGTCGGCAGAGCCAAGGTAGATGTCATGAAGGAGCGAATGTGCGACATAAATCCCGATGTTTACATTGAAGCCTGTGAAGTATTCTATCTGCCACAAAATGCATCAGAGTTTGACTTTACAAAATATGATTATGTTGTGGATGCAGTAGATACGGTTACAGCTAAACTGCAGATCATCACAGCGGCAAAAGAAGCAAATGTTCCCGTAATAAGCAGCATGGGAGCCGGAAACAAGCTTGACCCTTCGCTTTTTAGGATCGCGGATATAAGCAAGACAAGTGTCTGCCCTCTCGCAAAGGTAATGAGACGGGAACTTAAAAACAGAGGCTTAAAGGATGTTAAATGCGTCTATTCCACAGAAGAAGCGATAAAGCCCGAAGGAAACGAAATAGGCAGTATTGCATTTGTTCCTTCGGTAGCAGGTCTTCTTATAGCATCAGAAGTGATAAAGGATCTTATAGAGCAGGATCAGATATAGGTTTACATAATACATAATGAACGCAGACGAGAAAACAAGACTTAACAAATACATAGCTGAGTGCGGAGTATGTTCCAGACGCGAAGCGGACAGACTGATAGAAGCAGGAAAAGTAACGGTAAACGGGAAAACTGCAAACATGGGGGTGAAGGTATCCCTTGCAGATGAAGTCATTGTCAATGGAAGAAAACTCACAAAGAAGGAAGAAAAGGTAGTTCTGGCATATTATAAGCCGATAGGTATTACATGTACTGAAAAGGACAGGTTTGCCGACAGGACATTAAAGGATGCATTTGATTATCCTATAAGAGTCACATATGCCGGCAGGCTTGACAGAGAAACTGAAGGTTTACTGCTAATGACTAATGATGGAGAACTCATTAATAGACTCATGAAAGGCAGTAATGAACATGAGAAGGAGTATTACGTTAAGGTCACAAATCAACTGTCATCGGACTTTAAGGAAAAGATGGAAAAAGGTGTTTTCTTAAGCGAACTGAACAGGAAGACTAAGCCATGCAAGGTGGATATCATCGGACCGTACACATTTAAGATAATCCTTACTCAGGGGCTTAACAGACAGATCAGGAGGATGTGCTCAGAACTCGGATATAAAGTAAATGCACTTCAAAGGGTAAGAGTTGCAAATATATCTCTGGGCAAGCTCAGACCGGGAACGTTTCGAAAGTTGTCAAAAGATGAGAAAGCAGAGCTTTACAGAATAGTAGGTATGTCGCATGAATAGAGAAGAATACAACAAGCTGTGTGAGACCATAGATTATCACATGAACAGATATTATAACGATGATGCACCCGAGATCACCGATTTCGAGTATGACAATCTCATGCTTACGCTTAAGGCGGCAGAGAAGGAGCATCCGGAGTGGGTTACGAGTGATTCACCGACACAGAAGATAGGCGGCACCACTAAGCGTGAAGCAGGAGTCACAGTAGTGCATAACGTTCCCATGCTCAGCATACAGGATGTTTTTTCAAAAGAGGAAGTGATCAGCTGGGTAAGAGAAGTAAGAAAAGTATATCCTGATGCGAATTTCTCTGTAGAGCAGAAGATAGACGGATTATCAATGAGTCTCAGATATACTGACGGGAAACTGACACTTGCCGAGACCAGAGGAAACGGTCTTGTAGGAGAAGATGTTACGCTTAATGCGCTTGTTATACCTGATGTTTTGAAAAGGATCGATCTTCCGGGATATGTTGAGCTTCGCGGTGAAGTATATATGTCTCATGATGATTTTGATAAGTTTAATGAGAAGCAGGAAGAAATGGGCAAAAAGACAGCCGCTAATCCGCGAAATCTTGCTGCGGGAACCTTAAGGCAGCTAGACAGCACAATAACAAAAGAACGCGGCCTTCGCATGTTTGTATTTAACGTGCAGGATGCTCATGGCGGCAGCGAGAATCTGATGATAAATCATACTGAAGGACTCGACAGACTGGCAGATGCAGGAATCGCCGTGGTACCTCACAGACTGTGCAAGACAGAGCAGGAGATACTTGATGCTATAGACGAGATAGGAGAAAGCCGCGGTGATCTTGAATATGATCTGGATGGAGCCGTAGTCAAGATAGATCATATTGAATACAGGGACACATTTGCAGGATCGAGCAAATACTCTGCAGGACATATTGCCTACAAGTATCCTCCCGAGGAAAAGGAAGTCGAGATAGAAGAGATAGAAGTCGATACGGGAAGAACCGGCAAGATGACTTTCAGGGCAAGGTTTAAGGAACCGGTAAGGCTATGCGGTACAAATGTGCAGAGAGCTACACTGCATAATGTTGACTTTATTAAGAATATGAATATCGCTGAGGGATGTAAGGCAATCTGCAGAAAGCAGGGAGAGATAATACCGGCGATAGTAAGGGTCACTGTGCCCGCTGTAAAAGAGTATGTTGCGCCTGTTGTATGTCCTGTATGCGGACATGCGCTTACAAGAGAAGAAGATACATGTGATATTTACTGTACTAATCCGAGCTGCCCTGCACAGCTTAAGCGTACAGTTGCCTATTTTGCCGGCAAGGATGCTATGGATATCAAGAACTTTGGCGAAACTTATGTAGCTACCCTTGTTGATGAGGGATATATACATGATTATGCTGATATATATGATCTTAAAGAGCATCGTGATGAACTGATCCAAAAAGGCATCATGGGAAAGGAGAAGAATACAGACAAGATACTCGAAGCAATAGAAGAATCCAAGAATAATGATGCGTATAAGCTGCTTACCGGATTAGCTATTAGAAATGTCGGTGCTACAACGGCAAAAGGGCTTATGAAGCGCTATGCGAGCATTGATGACCTCATGAAGGCAGATGCGGAAGAACTTGAGGCAGTAGATGATATAGGTAGTATCACTGCAGGATGTATACATGCTTTCTTTGCAGATGCCGACAACATAAGGATCATTGATAAACTCAGAGCCAAGGGCCTCAATTTTATGGCGCTAAAGGAAGAGGGAGCAAGTGATAGACTCTCAGGGCTTACTATAGTGGTAACAGGAACTCTGCCTACACTTGGCAGAAAAGAGGTATCCGATCTTATAGAGAAGCATGGAGGTAAAGTTACCGGCTCTGTAAGTAAAAAGACGGATCTTTTGGTAGCGGGAGAAGCGGCAGGAAGCAAACTTGCAAAAGCCAATGAACTGGGGATAAAAGTAATCTCTGAATCAGACCTGCTTGAAATGATCGAATAGAAAAAGTATTATATTATAAGAATTAAAAGAAAGAGGTGGCAATAACATGCCTGTAAAGATACAAAGCGATCTTCCGGCTAAAGAAATACTGGAAGCGGAAAATATATTTGTAATGGATGAAGATCAGGCTTCTCATCAGGATATAAGACCATTACAGATAGCTATACTCAATCTTATGCCTGTCAAGGAAGATACTGAATGGCATCTTTTGCGTTCAATGTCAAACACACCGCTTCAGGTTGACATAACATTTGTTAAGATCTCAACACATAATTCAACACACACCTCAGCAAATCACCTTAATAAGTTCTATGTGACGTTCGATGATATTAAACACAGGAAATTTGACGGAATGATAATAACCGGAGCACCGGTTGAGCAGATGCCGTTTGAAGACGTGGATTACTGGCCGGAACTGTGCAAGATAATGGAGTGGACAAAGACGAATGTTACTTCTACATTCCATATATGCTGGGGAGCACAGGCAGCTTTGTATTATCACTATGGTCTGAACAAACAGGAGATCGGAAAGAAACTCTTTGGAATCTACAGACATAAAGTCATGAACAGGAGGACTCCGCTAGTAAGGGGCTTTGATGATGAATTCTGGGTACCTCACAGCAGATATACTGAAGTTTCCAAAGAAGCTATCTATGGCTGTGACAAGCTTACTGTTCTTGCAGAATCCGAGGAGGCAGGCGTATGTCTGTGCATAGCGCAGAACGGAAGGCAGATATTTGTCCAGGGACACTTCGAATATGACAGAAGAACTCTGGAAAATGAGTATAAGAGGGATGTAAATAAGGGACTTGATATACAGGTGCCGAAGAATTATTATCCTGATAATGATCCTAACAATAAGCCTAATCTTTTGTGGAGAGCTCATGCAAATACGCTCTACACAAACTGGCTGAATTACTACGTTTATCAGCTTACCCCGTACGATATGGATACGATAGGTGAAGATCGCGTATATTCACACGCAGCGGCTTGTTCACTGGTTGTGGAGAGTAACGGATAAGTTAATATTTTTATAACAATGAGCAATTATTCGATCTATTTGAATGATTGCTCTTTTTGTATGAAATATCGAAGCCGTATTAGGATAACAGGTTTAAATATGCTCAGCAGGATATGTTGTTAGTCTTGACAATATACTCCCCCTCAGTATACATTTATATAGTACCCGGGAGTATATAACAATGAAAAAGAACAGAATGTTGAAGTATTACCATTAAGGGGTGCTTAATTGCATATTTTTTGGATATTGTTATTGATTTAGGAGTGTAGAAATGACTCATTATATTGTTACAGGAATGACGTGTGCCGCATGTCAAGCGAGAGTGGAAAAGGCCGTAGGAAAAGTAGATGGGGTTAGGAGTGTAAGTGTTTCGCTTCTTACCAATTCAATGGGAGTTGAGGGAGATGCAAGCGAGGAGGATGTTATCCGAGCAGTAAAAGAAGCCGGATATGGTGCAAGACCAAAGAACGGAGCAGATTCAAAAGTAAATAATGACAAGATTAGCGCATCACTAAGACTTGTAGCTGAACAGGAAGCGCTAAAGGATCATGAGACGCCAAAACTTGTAAAGAGACTTGCATGGTCTGTTGGTTTTTTAATGGTCCTGATGTATATAACAATGGGACACAATATGCTCGATCTTCCCGTGCCGGCCTTCCTCTCACACAACCACCTGGGACTGGCTCTTACACAGATGCTGCTTTCTCTCATAGTTATGTATATCAACAGAGCATTTTTTATCTCAGGATTCAGAACTCTTTTTCATGGAAGTCCAAACATGGATGCCTTGGTTGCCTTAGGTTCATCCGTATCCTTTGGCTGGTCTTTATATGTGTTTTATAAAATGACAGTTATGATCACCCAGGGAACATCTAATGCTGATATTATGGAGATTTATCACAGCCAACTGTACTTTGAGACGGCAGCGATGATCCCGGCACTTATCACGGTAGGAAAGACTTTAGAATCACTTTCTAAAGGAAGGACAACGGATGCACTTAAGAATCTGATGAAGATGGCTCCTAAAACTGCCACCATTGAACGTGATGGAAAAGAAATAACGGTGGATATCGATGAGGTACAGACAGGGGATATATTTGTTGTTAAACCCGGAGAGTCAATACCGGTTGACGGGGTTATCACAGAAGGAGAGAGCGCAGTTGATGAATCGGCACTCACAGGAGAGTCCATTCCCGTAGATAAATCTATAGGAGACAGTGTAAGTGCAGCAACTATAAATCAATCAGGATTTTTCAAAGCAAAAGCAAGCCGTGTCGGAGAGGATACGACTTTTTCACAGATCATACAGATGGTCAGTGATGCGGCAGCTACGAAAGCACCGATCGCTAGGATAGCAGACAGAGTTTCGGGGGTTTTTGTTCCTGCGGTGATATCTATAGCATCAGTGGTATTTATAATATGGCTTGTTAATGGATCGGGAACCACTTTTGCTCTTGAGAGGGCTATATGCGTACTGGTGATAAGCTGCCCTTGTGCACTTGGACTTGCCACACCGGTTGCCGTAATGGTCGGAAACGGTATGGGTGCCAAAAACGGAATCCTTTTTAAGACGAGTGAGTCTTTAGAAACCACGGGAAAGGTCCAGATCGTGGCTCTTGATAAGACGGGTACGATTACTGAAGGAAAGCCTAAGGTGACCGATATCATTCCTGCCACGGATGTGACACAGAAAGAACTTGTTACAACAGCTTATCTACTTGAAGCAAGAAGCGAACATCCTCTTGCCAAAGCTATTATAGATTCTATGGATGATCAGCCTTGCCCTGTTCAGCCCGTCACCAACTTCAAAGCTCTGCCGGGAAACGGGATTGTGGCTAAACAGAATGGACTAAACCTGTATGCGGGTTCAGGAAAATTCATCCGTACAGTATGCAAGATGGATCCTTTGATGGAGCAGAAGGAACACAGTCTTTCAAATGAAGGCAAAACTCCTCTGTTTTTTGCAAGAGAAGAAAAACTCTTAGGGATAATCGCGGTTGCAGATGTTATAAAACCGGATTCCTATAAAGCAGTAAAAGATCTGCACAACATGGGTATTGAAGTAGTCATGCTGACCGGAGATAACGAGAGAACAGCGTCGGCTATCGGAAAGCAGGCAGGAGTTGATAAGGTCATTGCAGGCGTGCTTCCTGACGGAAAGGAAGCCGTTGTAAGAAAACTGCAAAAATATGGAAAAGTTGCAATGGTAGGAGACGGTATCAATGATTCTCCTGCACTTACCCGCGCCGATATCGGTATCGCTATCGGAGCCGGTGCAGATGTTGCTGTTGATTCAGCCGATGTTGTTTTGATGAATTCAAAGCTTACAGATGTATCTGCAGCCATTAGACTTAGCAGAGGAACACTTAAGAATATTTATGAAAATCTGTTCTGGGCATTTGCTTATAACATTATTCTCATTCCGATGGCTGCGGGACTGTATAGAGGCATCAATATGAATCCGATGTGGGGAGCTGCAGCAATGTCACTGTCAAGTCTTACCGTCTGCATGAATGCACTCAGGCTTAATCTGTTTAAGGTTCATGATGAATCTCACGACAAGAAAACAAAGCATTCTGTTTCCTTGGATGAGTTAGATAATATTAATATAAACAACGTTGAAACGGAGGAAAAGAAAATGACCAAAACACTGAATGTAGAAGGGATGATGTGTGAGCACTGTGAGGCTCGTGTAAAAAAGGCACTCGAGGCAGTTGCCGGTGTTGAAGAAGCTGTTGCGGATCATAATGCAAATACGGCGGTAGTGACATTGAGTGAAGAAGTATCAGATGATGTGCTTCGCAAGGCAGTGGAAGATCAGGATTACAAGGTTGTATCGATCGATTGAACATCATAGGTATAGACGTCATTAATCTGCGTATGATTACATGATCATACATTAGAGGAACTATTCATGGCAAATAAAAAGACAATTAGAACAGCAGAGCAGAAAAAGAACCTTACTAACAGGTTGAAACGTTTGGAAGGTCAGATAAGAGGCCTGGAAAAAATGATTGAAGATGATGCATACTGCAACGATATCCTTCAGCAGTCCATGTCAGTATCTTCAGCAATTGACGGATTTAATCAAGAGCTGCTCAGCTACCATCTGAAATGCTGTGTAACCGAAGGTATCAAGAATGATGATGAAGAGATCGTGGATGAGCTATTGAGAACTCTTCGCAAGCTTATGAAATGATATGATATAAGTCAGATGTATACGGACCGTACATTATTAAGTTATATTGCATAATATGTAAAAGTTTTCTTTTGACATGATGGCCTATGGATAGAATAAAACAATACTATATCAGAAACAGAACATTCTGCAAAGCAGTTATAGTCATTACTGCTTTGACCATATGTGTACAGCTTCTTTCTATGATCACGACATGGGCGGACTTTTATACTGATCATATCTATACTTTTATACGTGATTTGATATCTCATATCGTTGAACCGATAAATATCGCGATGGGTGAGATATTAATGTATCTTGGCGCAACTGTGATGATAGTCGCTGTTGTGATCCTTACACTTTTAATATTTTTACGTAAAAGGAAAGGGTTTGTTGCTTTTGCATCAGGATTTATAAAAAGTCTTATCATTCTGATACTGATGATACTTCTTGTCTATTCAGCTCAGTGGCTTACACCATATAGAAGCAGTGTGCTCGGAAATAAGGAGTTTAAAGAGCAAAAATATACGACCGAGCAAATACGAGCCCTGTACATTTATATCGTTGATAATATCAATCAAGAATGTGGGAATGTTTTACGTGATGAAAACGGAAAACTGGTATATGATCCAAAAGAAGTTGTGGAACATAAAGTGTCCGATGCGATGAATGGCATTTCGAATGAGTATAAACGACTTAACGGATATTATCCGACTATAAAGCCGGCGCTATGTTCAGATGTGCTTGACTGGATGGGGATCGGAGGTTATACCTATCCATATACTATGGAAATGACGTACAATAAATATGTCAATCGTTTCTATTTTCCGACTCTGTATGCTCACGAGAGTTCACATCATATGGGGTATTATAAAGAGCACGAAGCCAATTTCCTTAGTTTTGTTTCCTGCTCTAGAAGCGATGATCCTCTGCTTCGTTACTCCGCATATTACTACATGCTAAGATATGTAAAAGATGCATATTACAAGGCGAGCCTTGAAAGTGGAAGAAAAGATGATTATATGTCCGATATCATGCAACATCAGTTACTAGATAAGGTCATAGCAGATGTGCACAATGCCAATAAAGAAGCTGAAGAACTCTATCTATCGGATGAACATCTGCTGGAGGATTATGCCGATGAGGTTAGCGAGATCTCTGAAGTGGGGTGGGATACTCAGTCACAGATACTTAATGATTACGATTATGAAAATGTAGTATATCTTCTGCTGCAATACTACGAGGGAAAGCTTTATTAATACGATGTTTTGCGGGTTTTGTTAAGAATAGATTTAGGAGGATGCATCCGATCAAGGGATGATATTATTATGAATAAACCTAAAATGATCATGTTTGATTATGGTCAGACACTCATCAGGGAAGCAAAATTTGACGGAGTCAGGGGAACTGAAGCCGTTTTGGAACATGCAGTAAGAAACAAGTACAATAAGTCGGCAAAAGAGGTACAGGCATATGCTGACGAGCTCAATAAGGAGATCGGACGCTTTGATCGTACAAAGATACATCTGTTTCAACATGAAGTGCCTAATCATATGTTCACAAAATATCTCTATGAATCTCTGGGGATAGAGATCGCATTATCAGAACAGGAAATAGACGATATATTCTGGAATGCAGCAGCACCGGGGACTCCGACCGACGGGATATCAGAATTTCTGTCGTTTTTGAAACAAAATGATATAAGAACTGCTGTTATAAGCAACATTTCATTTTGTGCTCAGTCAGTCACAGACAGGATCAATAGATGTATTCCGGATAATGAATTTGAATTCATACTTGCTACCAGCGACTATTTATTTCGAAAACCGAATCGCCACATATTTGATCTTGCACTTGAAAAAGCTGAACTTGAGCCGGGGGATGTATGGTATGTGGGCGATCAGTATAAATGCGACATAGTCGGTGCAAGGAATGCAGGGATGTTTCCTGTATGGTATACAGGTGCGATAGATACAACAAATAATAGTACTGAAGATGTTCTTACTGTAAAGGAATGGAAGGAACTTAGTGACTATATCTCAAGAATATAATCATTGAATAAAAAGCACATCCTGCTTCTTAAGATGCACAGAATACAGGATGTGAACAGTGTTGAAAAAGTCGGCTTTGGATCTTTATCTTGATATGTACCCAGAATCCTGGACACATATTTATGAACTAGGCGAAACACATGGATGCTTCTCTGTATTTTACAGGGGGCATCCATTTTGTTTTTGCCTGAATTCTCTCATTATTGTAGTAGTTTAT
>Ga0247608_10001499_pt1 | contig 32059 bp, 32 predicted proteins | sample 176DNAGHGlowgp2_FD_193490 | JGI IMG/M metagenome (GOLD analysis project Ga0247608, IMG submission 193490) | Sheep rumen microbial communities from Palmerston North, Manawatu-Wanganui, New Zealand - 1766 DNA GHGlow gp2 | ecosystem: Host-associated > Mammals > Digestive system > Stomach > Rumen ...
TCAAGGATATAGAGCGGTCTAAGAGATTTTACAGGGATCTGTTTGGTCTGGAGGTTGTGCTTGATAATGACGGGAATATTATCCTTACAGAAGGCCTTGTGCTCCAGGATGAAAAGATATGGAAGGGTTTTCTTAACAGTGATATTATTCCGGAGAATAACGCAAGCGAACTGTACTTCGAGGAGAAGGATATTGAAGCATTTGTAGAGAGGCTTGAAAAACTGTATCCGGAAGTGAAGTATGTGAACAGACTTATGACTCACAACTGGGGGCAAAAAGTGGTCCGGTTTTATGATCCGGATGGAAACCTTATTGAGGTCGGAACGCCGATGCAATAGAGCATGTCACATGAGCAGTGGAGCAAAAAATCATAGCATATCATAGTGTTCAAAAACTGTGTTCTATCACGTGATTTTTATAGGATATTTGCACAAAAATTGTTTGTCAAATACTACTTGGTGTGGTAAAATTACAATGTTGTGGGTTAATAATCTCAACCATTGGAGGGAAGGGTATGGCAACGAAGAAAACTACCGCTGTAAAGGCAGCAAAGGAGAAGGTGGCGAAGGAAGTAAAGGCAAAGAAACCGGCAGCAAAATCCGCGGCAAAACCTGTAGCTAAAAAGACGGAAAAAGCGCCGGCAAAGGAGACGACTACAAAGGCTAAGGCTACAGCGAAAAAGGCTGATCCTCCTGTTAAGGAGACTGTGGCAAAGAAGGCTGCTCCCGCAAAGAAGGAAACACCTGCGAAAAAAGCAGCTCCTAAGAAGGCGGCAGTAAAAGCGGAAGAGAAGTCCGTGGCGGCAAAGCATTTCTTTGAGATTGACGGAGTACAGGTAAACACCGATAATATATCAGCTCGCATAAGAGATGCATATAAGGCAGAAGGACACCGCGTTGGAAATATCAAGAGCCTTGATATATATTATAACTTCGCTGAGAGGAAAGCCTATTATGTCATCAACGGTAAGTCCGAAGATAAATATATCGAGTTCTAATATGTGTAGTTAGACAGCACAGGGGTAACCTTGTGCTGTTTTTGCTTTTCTAGAACGTAAGTTCGATGGCTGAGGCATTTTTATAGGACTGTTCATCTGATAGAATGTACTTGAAGGTCGGAAATTTGTGGCTTTTAAGCGCTTACTCAGATATATCAGGAGGTATATAAATGCCAGTTCAAGTAGGTGGATTTTATAAGGTTATCGTGGTCAGAGTGGATATCTTCGACAGTGAGATCGTTGACGAGAGACATTTCGCTGATGGCGCAGAGGCTATGAAGTTCTGCAACAATGCAAAGAGCACTTCCGGTCTCACCGCGATGTTAATCAGTATGTGAAGAAATATGCCAAAGGGAACTAATCAAAAGCTGAAGTTATACTACCTCAGTAAGATAATGACAGAAAAGACGGATGAGGATCATCGGCTTTCCATGGCGGAAATACAGGACTATCTTCTGGAGTATGGTGTTACAGCAGACCGTAAATGTCTGTATGATGATATGGAGGCACTCAGAGTTCTTGGGATAGAAGTGACAGGTGAGAAAGGCGGCCGAAATTATTATTACAAAGTCACTGGTAAGAAGTTTGAAATTGCCGAGCTGAAGCTCCTGGTAGATGCGGTTCAGTCCTCGAAGTTTATAATGGAAAAGAAATCGGCTGAGCTGATAAAGAAAATTACTTCTATGGCTAGCGACTATGAAGCAGCTCAGCTTAAGCGGCAGGTGATAGTTCAAGGCCGTATAAAGACTATGAACGAGAGTATATACTATAACGTGGATGAAATCCACGCCGCTATCAGCAGGAACCGCTGCATCCAGATGGAATACATGTATATGGATGTGAAAAAGAAGCTGGTTCCCAATGGTAAAGGTATATATGATCTCAGTCCCTGGGCACTCATATGGGATAATGAGAATTATTACCTGGTCGCATATGATAACAAAGCCGGTTTCATTAAACATTTTCGCGTGGACGGGATAAAGAATATTCGCATGACGAATGCTAAACGTCAGGGCAAAGAACTATTTCGTGAGTTCGATGTGGTTGCTTACGGCAAGAAGACTTTTGGTATGTATGGCGGAAAGGAAGTCCGGGTGACAATAGGTTTTAGAGACCGATTGACATCGGTAATAGTCGACCGTTTTGGTAAGGAAATATCAATCTATCCTACTGACAGGGATGGCTGGTATAAAACCACCGTAGATGTGATCATGAGCGATCAGTTCTATGGTTGGCTATTCGGACTGGGGAAAGAAGTGGAGCTCCTGGACCCCAAGGAAGTAATAAAGGATTATAAGGCAAGACTATCCGAGTATAGTAAGTCTATTTCTAGATAATACTATATTTATGGAGTGTTATTTAATGGCGGATAAGAATAATAGACATTTTTATGAAATATATGGATTGAAACCTGATGATTATTGTGATTATCGTGTTGTGGAGTGCGGTTTTAGTGTCAGAACGACTAATGCACTACTTAAAAATGATAAGAAGCATGTATCAGACTTGTTAATAATGACATCGTCAGATTTGATTTCATTTAGAGGCTTTGGGAAAAAGTGTATAGATGAGGTTGATTCTTTTCTGAGAAAATTAAGTACTGATGATTCATATTATTCACCTTCTTCTGTTAAAATTGCTGGAATACCGAGCGAGATTAAACCATATAAAAATAGTATACTTGTAGGTGATTTTACTTTTCGCAATGAGATATCTGAACAAAATAAGAAATACGTTGATAAGTTTGAAAATGCCTATGAATTGCTGGATAAAGAGTTGATTAATCAATGTATCAATGAAACGGAATATATTGTTGAAATATTACGTACTATTTCGGAATATATTGAGCTTTGTGAAGAGAAGAATAAAACAATTAACACGATAAAATCGATAAATCCGGTACGATTAAAAAATCTGGTGATCTATTATGTTAATGCGTATTCTTTGGCTGAAGAAGAACGAAATGAACTATTGGAAGGAACTGACAAAGACGAGACGCTTGAAGCATATATTAATAGGTTTTTTAGGAACGACTGGAAATCTAATTCAAAGAAAAAACGGTTTATAAAATGGTGTAATTTCAATATTACAAATGAAATAGATGAGTATATTGAGGAACTAAAGAAGAACGATAGAAAATATAAGACAGTAAGTTTGCGATCACAGAAGAAAACGCTTGAATATGTGGGAAAAGAGTTTAATGTGACAAGGGAGAGAATTCGGCAAATTGAAATAAAAGAAGTACGGAAATTCAATTTATGGCGCAGAAAAAGCGGAATTCTATTAAAAATATATGCAGATAGGAATGGCGATGATGTACTGACTCCGTCTGAATTGGAAGAATATTTTGGTGAAGAAACGACACTTTTGGTTTATTTATTAAAAAATAGTAGTAATGATGGCGTGATCTATGATTCACAACATGATGCGTTTATTATTGGGGATGAATCATTACCTGAGAGGGTTCAGTCTTATGTGGATGATTTGCCAGAGACATTTCATGAGAATAAATTCAATGAGTTCGTGCAAATTGCAGTTGACGAATATGGATTGTCAGATGAATTGATTGCTAAAGCTATAGAAGAAAGCTATCGTAAAACAGGTGAGACATATCACAGGTATAGGCTTACATTAGAAAAAATATACTCGGTGATTCTGGAAAAATACTATCCTTTTGGGATGCATATTTATGATTCTAAAGAATTGGATAGATTCAAACGTTTGATTTTTGATGAATTTGGAATTGAGGTTAATGCGAGTGATAGAGCGATAGCAGGTATTATTGGTAGAATAGGTATATTGTGTGGAAGGGGAAGATATCGTTTAAAAAACAAGCAATTCATATCAAGAACGCTTGCTGATGATATTTGCAGATATATTGAGGATAGTGATTTCCCTATTTTCTTAACGAATACGCTGTTTAATGTTTTTGAAGATCGTTTAATTGAAGAAAAAATAGATAATAAGTATTTTTTGCAAGGCGTATTACATGATGAATTTGGTGATAGATGGATATTTAAAAGAGATTATATTTCAAAGGACGAGGGGTTTACGTCCGTATATACGAGTATAGTTGATTATATAAAAAAATCACATTATCCAGTTACAAAAGAAGAAATATTCCATAATTTTCCGGGTATTACCGAGATAGTAGTTAGCTTTTCAGTGAGTGATCCGGAAATAATTAACTTGTTTGGAGTATATATTCATAGTAATAAATTGAAATTATCATCGTCAGAAATCTCATATTTAAAAGGTGTTCTTAACAAATTAATAGAAACAAAGGAGATCTGTCATTGTAAGGAAATATTTAATTATGTGGATGCTGATTACCATTCACTTTTGAGTAATAATTATATAGAATATCCTTTTTCGATGTATAGTCTATTGGAATACCTGTTTAGAGATGAGTTTAATTTCTCGCGACCGTTTATAGCTGCAACAGATGCTAGAATTGATAATGTAAAGGATATGTTACGTGGAATGGTTTTAGAGTCTGATTCTATTGAAATTGATGAAATCAGATCATTTTCAAAGGAAAATCACTTGGGCATAAATAGTATTCTTGGATTTATAGATTCGTGTAACGATACGCATTTATTAATAAGTAATACTACTGTAATGAAAATCGAAAAAACTGGAGCTGATGAAAAGATAGCTGGGATAATTGAAGATGAGATAGTTAAAGAATTAAATGAGACCGTTCCAATAAGTAATTTGCAGTGTATAAATAGATTTCCAGAACTATTAGTTAAATGGTCAGATTGGTTAATATATAGCATTATAAAAAAATGGGGTAGTAAAGTTGATGTTGCTGCCTCCGATAATCAATTCAGATTTGCAGTACCGATAGTTGCACCAAAAGGGAAACTGGATGTCAATAATGTTAAGAATCTGGATTTGGTTAAGGATAGAATATTTGTTGCAGATGATCTTAATGATATTGATATATTAATAGGTGACATTTTATTAGAAGGTGGGTTAGATGAATTATAGGGAATTGGGATTTCATAATAGTTATATTAGTCAGGGAAATAATAATATAGCAGATTCTTTTCTTGTTCCTGCATTGAAGTGTACAAAGGAGTATAGGAGAAGTGTTGGTTTCTTTTCGTCTGGAGTATTTGATACCATAATGGATGGTATAGTGGCATTAGTAAGGAATAAGGGAAAGATTAAACTAATTGCAAGTCCTAAATTGAGCGAAGAAGATGCTAAAGCTATTGAATTAGGGTATGAACAGAGAGAAAAGTACATAACAGATAAGTTCACAAAGGATTTTGAAGAGGAAATAGCAAAACTTCAAGATGTTAAATTACAGCTATTGTGTGAACTGATTAGCAGACAAATGTTAGATATTAAAATTGCGGTAACAGATGGAAGTGGAATATATCATGATAAATTAGGTATTTTAGAGGATTTTGATGGCAATAAAATGGCATTTTATGGATCGTCAAACTCCAGTTATAGTGGATATAGAGCAAATTATGAGAAAGTAAGAATTGCAAAGAACTGGATTTCGGGTTTTGAAGAGATCGTTGAGGATGAGGAACTTGAATTTGATAGATTATGGCATGGGGAAAATGTGTATGTGTCAGTGTATAATTATACGCAAATTGCAGAAAGGAAATTATTAGAAATAGTTGAGCAAAGGAAGAACGGATCTGCATCTGATAGAAATCTTGTTAAATTACGCGATTATCAAGAAAAAGCTATTCGTGCTTGGAAAGGAAACGATTTTCATGGTTTTTATGTAATGGCGACCGGAACCGGAAAGACATGGACTGCTATTTTTTCCGCTAAAGAATTATTAAAGGAACATAAATGTCTAATTACAATTTGTGCTCCGTATAAGCATTTGGTTAAACAATGGGCAGAAGATGTAGAAAAGATGTTTCCCGATGCAAAAATTATTTTAGTATCGTCTGAAAATTCAGGTTGGGATAAGCAGATTTCGGATGCAATAATTAGATTAAAATCATTCCCAGACACACAGATTATTGTTATTTCAACAATTGCATCGTTTAAAATGCAGAAATTTGACCAAACTATATCAAAATTTAAAGGAAAAAAACTATTAATAGTTGATGAAGCCCATAGATTTTCGATTCGTCCGGATAATTACGAATACATGCTAGGATTGAGTGCAACACCTTTTAGTGGAACGTCGGCTCAAAAAGGTAATGAACTGATGCAATACTTCGGAGGACAGGTGTTTAGTTTGCCGATAGAGGAAGCTCTTGGAAAATATTTAGTACCCTATCATTATAAGCCAATATATGTGTATGCAACAAAAGAAGAGGAGAATCAATTCAATAAGTATTCAAAAACTATTATTTCATGTTTCAAAGGAGGGAAATGCATTGATGCAGATCTGCTTGTTAGAACATTAAGAAACCGATTGAGAGTTATTTCTATGGCTGAAGCAAAACAGAAGCAGATTGATGAAATAATTAGTAATATTAAAGAAAGGGATCATATTGTAGTATATTGCGGCGATGGAAAACTATTTGATGATGATACCGGGGAAGAGTTAAGACATATCAAATCTGTAAAAAAAGCGCTAGATTCTCATGGATATAAACCGAGTCAATTTACTGCTACAGAGAATATTCAGGAAAGAATGTCATTGGTTGACTCATTTAATAAAGGGGAAATAACGGCTCTTGCCGCTATAAGATGCTTAGATGAGGGCATTAACATTCCCTCGATAAAAAGTGCATTAATACTATCAAGTAATGACGATTATAGGGAGTTTGTTCAAAGAAGGGGTAGGATTTTACGGTTATATCAGGGAAAGGAGGAGGCGACAATATATGATATTATTGTATTGCCAAGTGATGAATCAACACAATGGGCGACAATAGAATTAAGGCGGTTTTTAGAGTATTCCAGATTATCTTTGGATTGGGCGGAATTAAAACTTGAATTGGAGGAGCTTTTATTAAAGTATGGGATAGATATGGAATGTATTGATGTATATGATTATGAGGATATGGAGGTGGAGCAAGATGAATAATGAAGAAATAATTGAAGATATGATTACTTTTATTGAAGAAGCGGAGAGAGATTTACAAGCGTCGAAAATGTCGAGTGATACTAAAACTGTTAAAACAGATATTGTTAACAATATTTTGAATAAATTGGAAAAGGAAATAAGCGATGAGAATTAAATCCATAGAATATGAAAATTTCAGGAATTTTAGAGACCATGGTGAAATTAAATGTTCCACTGATGGTAAGGTGACAATCATTTATGGAAAGAATGGCGATGGGAAGACTACTCTTCATCAGCTGTTTCAATGGGTAATATATGGTAATGTAAAGTTTAATAAAACTACAACGGATCACTTGTATAATTTAGCATTTGAAGCAGAAAAACGATTTGGTGAAAGCTTTGAAGTTATGGGTAGAATAGACTTTGAGCATGATAATGAAGATTATTCTATTACAAGAAAATATGTATATAAAAAAGGAATAGATGACTCTGAAAAAGTGGGTGAGGATTTTTCTCTTCAAAAAAAAGATTCTGATTACAATTGGAAAAAGGTTGATCGCCCTCAGGAGACTATCGAAAAACTTTTGCCGTCGGGATTAGCGGAGTATTTTTTCTTTGATGGTGAAAGCATGATTGCAGATTTGAGGGTTAAAGGAAAAGATTCAGCGTCAAAGCTAAGAAAAGCTTTGTACTCAATGTTTGATCTGGATGTGATAGAGGCTGCTCTTGATCATATTGGAAGAACTGATTTGAAAACAACTGTTCTAGGGAAACTGTATCTTAGTCAAGGAACAATGGCTAGTGGCAGTCAGATAGCTGCTATTAAAACAAATATTGAGAATGCGCAGAATGTTATAGCTGACACTACTCAAAAGATAGAAGCCGCACAGTTGGAAAAAAAAGAGAAAAAAGATCTAATTACAACAATATCGGAGCAAATAGGTGGCACAAAATCCAAAGCGGAGTATGAAGCTCAACGAAAGAGCCTAAAACGGCAAAGAGACATGTTCCTTAAGAATGCTTCAAATGATCAGAGTCATTTTGGAGATGTTGTTATGGATATGTTTCCACAATTATTAATTTCAAAGGCTGTTATTGATGCAAAAGGTAAATTGAATCTTAAAGTGAACACCACAAGTCTACCTACAGGAATAAATAAGCGATTAATAGCTTATTTATTGAATCTTTCAACAAAAACATGTGTATGTGGACGCGAAATATGTGAAGAAGAACGAAACCATATTCGAGATTATTTGTCTTTAATGCCACCTAGATCTTATTCTAGTTTGTATCAGGATTTTTCTAAAACTGCAGCGAGGTTGGGAAATGGATATGATAAAGAAAAAGTCGAGAATATTATAAAACGTGTTCTTGATAACCAAGATTTAGCAGCTGACTGCGACAAAAAAATAAAAGAACTTGATGAAGCAGAAAAACAAAGTAAGGACATTGAAGATTTGATTGTTGCAAGACAACAAGCAGAGGATCGAGTTGGAGAGCTCGAGAGTTCTATTATTCAATTAGAGAGTAAGAATGATAAATATAAATTATACTTGAAGCAACAGATGAAAGAATTCGATAAACTCACAGAGGTAAATGGTAATGCGTTAATTATAAAAAGAAAAATTGAAATTATGGAGGCTGTAGCTACTTATTTTTCAGATAAGCTTGATGTAGCATCTAAAGACTATAGTAAAAAATTACAGGAAAGAATTCAGTTATTACTTAATGAAATGCTTACAAGTAGAAGAAATGTGACAGTTTCGCAGGAATTTGCGGTTAGGGTAACAGATTCGTTTGATGATGAATCAAAATCAGAGGGGCAATTTGCGGTTGTTTCTTTTGCTTATATTGGTGGTATTTTGAAGATGTTAAGAGATGAAACTAATCTTTCGACCAAAGATTATCCTCTTGTTTTGGATGGACCGTTTTCAAAACTGGATGAAGATCAAAGACAAAATGTTGTTAATATGTTACCGACATTTGCTCAGCAGGTAATTGTTTTTTCTAAGGATGATCTACATGACGTATTTTCTAACGATAACATTGGAAGGGTTTGGACAATTCAAAGCAATGAGGAAAAGAATGTTGCAAAGGTTGAGGAGGGAAGATTATGGAAATAACTTCTGATATTCAGTTAAAAGGAACTGCATGGAATAAGATAATAAAAGATCTTTCGGATATATTTACAACTAGAACTCATTATAGTCTATATATGCTTAGCTTAGCTGTTGGTATTATGTATGATAAGAGAATAGAAGATCCTGATGAGAATGGTGAGGAGATGAAGAGCGTTCCAAGAAATGTAATCATGAACAATGATGGAGGCAAATTAGACTTTTATTTTCAAGCAGCAATCCTGTCTACTTTAACAGAGTCTCTTACGGAAGATCAGCGACTTGAGTTGGCGTTTGGGGAGAATAGTAACGGATTTAATAAAATTGCTTTTTTGACATCTTTTGCGAATTTCGGGGCGAAGAAATTGTCCGAACTGGTAGGGATAACTAATTTGGAATCAATGGATAATATTAAGAATTTTATGGTGTCGACAGTTGAAGGGAGAAATTTCGAGATAGATGCTTTGCCCTTAGATGATATTGTCATATTTGAAAATGGAGAGATAGGATAGGGATAAAAAGAAAAGGGACTTGACAAAATACACCCTACTTACGTATACTACGTAAGTAGGGTGTATTTTTGGAGGTTATGATGGGATATTGTTATAGATTTCCAGTTGTAAAGGGAACTCAAGCGGGTAGGGAATACTATATTGGTATGGTACCCTTAAATATGTTGTGCAAATTATTTCCAGAGGATGATGAGTATGTCTTACCCGAGCATCGAGCACAAAGGAAATTAAATGAATCAAGATTACCAGTTATTACTAAATATATATTAGATAACAAAGATACGTATGTTTTTTCTGCATTAACTGCTTCTATTGATGGAAAATATGAATACATACCATCTAGTATTGAAGAAACAGGTATTTTACAGATTTCATTAGATGCTAGATTTTTAATAAATGATGGGCAACATAGAAAGGCTGCTATTTTGGCTGCGTTGGAGGAAGAACCAGAATTAGGAGATGAAACTATTTCGGTAGTTTTTTTCGCAGATAAAGGGCTGAAAAGAAGTCAACAGATGTTTACTGATTTAAATAAACATGCTGTGAAAACTTCAAATTCTATAGCGGAACTATATGATTCACGAGATGCATTGGCTGTCGCTACAAGGAATATGGTTCAAGCTGTACCCTTTTTTAATGAATATGTTGACAAAGAGCGTGATATATTAGGTAAGTTTTCTTCGGCGTTGTTTACATTAAATACATTTTATACAGCAAATAAACGTATTTTGTCCAGGAAAAATGTGGATGATCGATTCTTAGAGTTTATTATTGATTTTTGGACAGCTGTATCTGAACATATGATACCGTGGATAGAGCTTAGAAAAAAAGAATTAAGTAAGATGGAGCTTCGTGAGCAGTATATAGCTACACAGGCTGTAGTTATTCAAGCGTTTGGGAAGATAGGAGCTTATTATTATACGAACTCTGAAGGTATGAATACTTCAATAGAGAAAATAGAAGAAATCAATTGGAAACGGAGTTGGGATGGCTGGAAACTGAGAGTTATTAGAAGTAATGGACGAATGATAAACAATGAAAGTGCAATATCATTAACTGCTATAGTAATTAAGGAACAGATTGGTTTGCCACTTAATGATGACGAGATTGCTCAAGAGAGTCGTTTTCAGAATAGTATTAAGTAATAGTTATATTGGATAGGGTGTAATTATGTCAGTAACGATAAATAAAGAGATAATCGAGGGAATAAAAGAAACTATTAGGAATCTTTATCTTGCGGATAAAATTCCGTGGGTGATAGGTTATTCTGGCGGAAAGGATTCTACAGCAACGGTTCAGCTTGTATGGCTTGCTATTTCTGAGCTTCCCCTAAAAGACAGAAAAAAACCGATACATATTATAAACACAGATACGCTTGTTGAGTCACCTGTAGTTGCAAAGTGGGTAGAAAAATCCTTAGAGAATATTTATAATAATGCAATTTCTCAGGAATTACCATTTGTCACACATAGACTAACCCCAAAAGTAAATAATACTTTTTGGGTGAATCTAATCGGTAGAGGGTACCCTTTTCCCAGAATGAAGTATCGTTGGTGTACCGATCGACTTAAAATTCGTCCGGTAAATGATTTTGTTAAGGAGCAAATTGCCGAACATGGGGAGATTATTCTTGTTATAGGAACAAGGAAAGCTGAAAGTGCGAGAAGAGCAAGGACGATGGCACATTATGAGAAATTAAGAGTAAGAGAATTGCTTAGTCCAAGCCAAACCATGGCAAATGAGCTTGTTTTTTCGCCGTTGGAAGATTGGACAGATGATGATGTATGGGCATTTTTGATGCAATATAAGAACCCTTGGAATTACTCAAATATGGACCTTCTAACCTTGTATCGAGGCGCAACTGCAGATAATGAGTGTCCAATAATGCATGAAAAGAATCTTCCTAGCTGCGGAAAAAGCAGATTTGGATGCTGGGTATGTACGATGGTTGAAAAAGATAAGTCAATGGAGGCGATGATAGCTAATGATGAAGAAAAAGCATGGATGTCGAAACTGTTAGAATTTAGAAATAAGTTTGGAAATGAAGAAGGAGATCGTGAACGTCGAAGCTTTCGTAGAATGAACGGCGAAATAATGGGATCATATGGCGTTCTGAATCATGGCCCGTATAAAAAAAGTGTGAGAGAGGAATGGTTAGAAGACTTACTAAGAATTCAAAAAGACATTACAGAGCATGGTCCAGATGATTTCAAAAATCTGGAAATCATCTCCAACGATGAACTCAGAGAGATTAGAAGGATATGGGTATTTGAAAAGCATGAATTCGAGGATACATTACCGCAGATTTATGAAAAGATTTATGGGAAGCCATTTGAAGATGTCGATTGGATAAGACCAGAGGCATTTGCTAGGAACGAGTGGAATATATTAAGCGAAATCTGCGACGAGATGTATCCGGATGAAGAATTGTTATTCGAAATGATGTATACCCTTATAGATGTTGAGAATAATGCTGAGGGCATGAATCAGAGAAAAGGTATTTTAGAGGCAATCGAGGATGGCATTCGCCGGAGCTTTTATCGTAACGAAATGGATGCAACAGATTATTACTCAGCAAAACTAACTAGAAAAAAGGAATATGGCGGAAAATATAACGAGAAGTTTTTTAATAGATCAAAAGAAGAAGCGGATTCAACTGTAGCTGAATCTGATGAGGATGTAGACGGATGAAGATAAAAAGACTTACATTACATAATTTTGGTGTATATGCTGGAACTAATGTATTCTCTTTTGAGGGAATGAAACCTATTGTGTTGATAGGTGGACTGAACGGAAGAGGAAAAACAACCTTTCTAGAGGCAATATTATTGTCGCTTTATGGGGCTAATTCATTTGCATATCGTGAAAGTGGATATACAACATATGGCCAATATTTAAAGTCTTATGTGAATCAGAACGATGCATCGTTTGACACTTTTGTTGAAATGGAATTCTTGATGAGCAAAGACGATGCAGATATCTATAAGGTTCGAAGAAGTTGGAATGGTGCTACTCAAAGAATACATGAAATTGTTGAAGTAGAAAAAGCCGGAATTCGGGATGATTTTCTTACAAAGAACTGGGGTATGTTCATTGAAAATGTTTTGCCAAGTGCACTTTCTAGCTTCTTTTTCTTTGATGGAGAAAAGATCGCAGAGTTAGCAGTTGATAATACAGATGAGCAATTAAAGGATTCTATAAGATCTATGCTAGGGCTTTCAGTACTCGATAGATTATCCGGTGATATACAGAGGACTATACGTCGAAATAATAAGCAGTTAATAAATAATAGTGATTTGGTTGAAGTTGAAAAAAGTCAGAAACAAAAAAGTGAATTGAATCAGAAGCTTGAAGAAATTGATGTAAGGATTTTGGAATTAGATGAGGAAATTAATCAACTTGAAGAAGCAAATGAGAAAGAGCAATTAAGATACTCAACTCATGGGGGTGATATTGTTGCTCAGCGGCATGAAATTCTTGAAAAAAGAGCGGTTATTAAAGAAAAAATAAATCAGATTGAACAGCGGCTAGTAGAAATATCTTCTCAATCGCTACCATTGATGCTGATTGGTGATTTGATTGATGATGTTATTAGCTGCTCGAAAGAAGAACAAGAAGCTATTTCGATGAAAATGGTGGCAGGTAGAATTAATAGTTTATATAAGCAATATGCAAAAGAAAAAGGTGTGCCTGTCGACAGAAAGTTTTTAAATTATGTCAATTCCTCGATAAAAGGCGATAGACCTATAGTGTATGGTATTTCATCGCATGTATTATTTGATATAGAAAATTTAAAAAGCAGTAGGATGGAGTTGGAAATACAGCAAGCTCATCAGATGCTTAAGGAATATAATGAATTAATAAAACAATTAAATGATATAGAAAGTTATTTGACAGTAGATATAAATGAAAAAGAACTTAGTGACTTGTTTAAAAGCATTAAAGAGCGAGAACAGGTTATTCTGAGTAAAAAGGTTGAGATAGGACAGCTTAGGCAAGAAAGAGCATCTGTTAATGGAGAGTGTATCAGAGTGACATCTGAATTGGGCCGGATGACAGAAAAAATGCTTACAGGATTAGAAACGAAGGATGATAATGAAAGATACTTCAAGTATTCTCAAATGGCATTACGGGTAATAGAGAATTATACTTATAGATTACAAGAAAGAAAAACACGTCAGCTCGCTGAACAGATCACAACTTGTTATAAGACATTAGCTAGTAAAAAGAATCTGATTAATCAGGTGTTAGTGGATCCTGCTAGTTTGGTGATGTCATATATTGATTATGATGGAGAAGAAGTACCTAAGACTTCTTTATCGGCTGGTGAAAAGCAACTTATGGTGATATCTATTTTGTGGGCGCTTGCAATATGTTCCAAGAAAAAATTACCTGTGATAATAGATACACCATTATCAAGACTTGACTCTAATCATAGAAAGGCAATAATAAAAAAATATTTTCCTAAAGCTAGTGAACAAACCATAATTTTATCGACGGATTCTGAGATAGATCAGAGTTATTATGAAATGATGAAAAAAAATGTTGGTGATGAATATACTTTAGAGTATGATGATGAGAATAAGTGTACAACTATTAAGAAGGGATATTTGATAGGATAGAATTATGATAATCAAACAAATAAGATTGTCTCAGCAATCTAAGGATAAGCTGGCTAGACTTAAAGGAAAAACTGGGATTAAGAATTGGAATATATTATGTCGATGGGCGTTATGTTATTCCTTACATGAAAAAACAATTCCAACGGATGTGCCATTAAACGCAGATAGTAATTTGGAGATGTCCTGGTATACTTTTGCGGGAGAATACGGTGATTTGTTTGAAGCTGTAGTGAAAGCTTGGTGTATTAAGATGGGACTTTCAACAGATGATGAGACTGTTGCAAAATACTTTATGTTAAATCTCGAACGTGGAATTGGTTATTTAAGTGGTACTGGTTTTATTAAAAGTATTGAAGATTTATTATTGCTTTCCTTGGAGAATTAAAGATGGGAATATATTTAGATTATAATGCTTCATCACCAATTGATGAGCGTGTGCTCGATGTGATGATCGATGTATATAAGAATTCGTATGGTAATGCAGATAGTCGAACACATGACTATGGAGAAAGTGCTAGAAAAATAGTTGAGAGTGCAAGAAAACAAGTAGCTTCATTATTGTCTGTAGAGAGTGGAGAGGTTTTCTTTACCAGTGGATCTACAGAAAGCAATAATATAGCGATTAGGGGCTTAATAGGATATGCAAAAAATAATAATAAAAAACATATTATTACCTCTTCGATAGAACATAAGGCTGTTTTGGAATCTGTTAAAAGTCTTCGAACGGAGGGATTTGAGATTGAAATTATAGATCCTGATGAAAGCGGAAGGGTTGATGAAAAGAAAATTATAAATAGTGTTCGTAATGATACTGTTTTGGTTAGTATTATGCACGCAAATAATGAAACTGGAGTAATTCAACCAGTAAAGGAAATAGGTGAATGCCTTGAGAACAGAGGAATATTATTTCATATTGATGCAACTCAGTCGTGCGGGAAATTGGTTCCGGAACTTCGTGATATTCGGTACAACATGCTGTCTTTAAGCGCTCATAAATTTGGTGGGCCGCAAGGAGTAGGAGCCATTGTACTGAGAAAAAAGGATTATTTGCTTCCACCTATTAAGGCAATTACTTTTGGTGGACAACAAGAACATGGAATTAGACCGGGGACTATTCCTGTAGCGTTGGTTGCAGGTTTGGGAACCGCCTGTGAATTGTCTGAAAGAGAATATAAGAATAATATTGAAAAGTATAAGGAAATAAAGAAGGCTATTGTCAAAGAACTTGAATGTTCAGGGCTTAAGTATGTTATAAATGGAGATCAGGCATATTGTATGCCTAATACGATTAATTTTAGTATTATTGGTGTCGAATCGGAAGCCTTAATGTTGGCCTCAAAACAATTTTGTGGAATATCTAATGGATCTGCATGTACATCTCATGATTATAGTCCAAGTTATGTGTTATCTGCGATGGGACTGGCTGATAGTAGGATTTCATCTGCAATAAGGGTAAGTTGGGGTGCAAAGACTGATTTGACAGAAATAATAAATAATTTTCGTGGAATGCTTGAGGTGGCAGGCAGTTTTTCTTTTTAGAGAATAATCATATGGCAGGTTGGGATTTGAAAAAAGGAATAATAACTCAGAACGATTTAACGGAAGATCATATATGGTCTTTATTTAATTTTGTTTTTTCGGATGCCTGCAGGAAGAGAAATACATATAAATATGGATTGATTAAATCCATTTTAGATAATGTATTTAATGGTATTATTCAGCAGAATGGTGATGTATATTTTCCCTATAGAGACATTTTTGCAAAATTTTCTGAAAATTACTGGAACTTAGTTGTTAAATATGATTTAAGACAAATGCGGAAGGACGGTAAATCTGTTTTTTCAAAAATAGAGCAGATACTTAAAGATGTAGTGGCTGATAATGATGTTCTTGAGAAGCTAGAATATGATTCGATAGATGAACGAACAAAGCGATTGTTAGTATATAAGGTTACGCTTGAGTGCAAAAGGTTTGTGATAGGAGCTTTGTATAATGATTTTGATGGCGTGATTTATTCCTTTGATCTAAGTGGAGAGGGAATATATTTAAATCATTCTGTTTATGCATTCATTTTGAAGTATAAGATGGAGATAGAAAAGCTAAATTACTATTCGTGGGCTAGATTTTTGGAGCAGATTAATGATGATGACGCATTGATACGTGTAATAGATAAGCTTGAGTTATCAACTCCATGTAGGAATGATTTATCTGTATACAGAGTATTGCTACATAAAGAATTTGAGGAGGACACTTGCTTTTATTGTGGAAAAAAACTATTAAAAAAGATGCATGTTGATCATTTTATTCCGTGGTCTTTTGTTAAAGATGATAAACTCTGGAACTTTGTATTGGCGTGTCCGTCCTGTAATATAAAGAAAAATGTTCGTATACCGAGTAGAGAGTATTTGTCGCGGATGGATGAAAGGAATAAGCTTCTTTGTAAAATGGCTAATCCAATTGTTGAAGTTGATTTTGAAAACTATAGAGATGGCTTAATTGAAAGGATTTGGCAGTATGCAAGGTTGAGCGGGATAAAAGAATACTGTGGAAGTTCGAAAAAAGTATAATAAAAGGTCGCCTGGCAGACGACCTTATCTTTGTATATATCTGTTAAAATGATCATGTCAGTTAATCAGGCAGGTCGCATGAGGCATAGGAGGTTAATATGTACGGAGCAATACTTGGAGATATGGTAGGCGCACCTTATGAGTTCGATCAGGGAGATAAGACTAAGGACTTTGAGATGTGGAACAGAAAGGTCAGGTTTACCGATGATTCGGTTATGACTATTGCGGTAGCTGAGGCACTGTTGAGTGTTGGAGCAGATGCTTGCGAGCAGGAGGTAAAGACTGCAGTCGTAAAAAGCATGCAGAGATGGGGGCAGAAGTATCCTGATGCAGGATATGGTGGCCGGTTTATTGGATGGATATCTGATCCGAATCCTCAGCCGTACAACAGCTGGGGAAATGGTTCGGCTATGAGAGTATCAGCGGTGGGCTGGATGTATGATAGTCTGGAACGTACCCGCGAGATTGCCAGATGGACGGCGGAAGTGTCTCATAACCATCCGGAAGGGGTAAAGGGAGCAGAATCAACTGCTACGATCATTTTTATGGCCAGAAATGGCGCGGATAAGTCGGAAATTAAGCAGTATGTGATTGATAATTTTGGATATGATCTTTCCAGAACCTGCGATGAGATCCGTCCGGGGTATCATCATGTGGAGTCTTGTCAGGAGACTGTGCCGGAAGCAATCACAGCGTTTCTTGAAGGTGATGATTTTGAAGATGTGATCAGAACGGCGGTATCTTTGGGCGGTGACTGCGATACTTTAACCTGCATCGCGGGAGGAATGGCAGAAGCATTTTACAAGGTACCGGTGGATATGCGGAAGGAATGTGAAGCTCGTCTTGACAAGGAAATGCGCGAGGTGATAAAGGCTTTTGAGGAAAGAATAGGCGGGATCAATCTGTAAAACTGATTTATGGAGAAGTTATGGTTTATGTTATAGCCGTATTGGCCGGCCTTGCTATATTTGCAGGTATATTTGGGAGTAAAGATGTGATGACGGGAAGTGAGATTCAGGAGAAATATGAAGAAGATCGACATTACTCATATCTGTATTGTGGAACGGAAAATCTGATGGAACGGTTAGAGGATTTGCTTCAGTATCAATATGATGCGGATGATGAGGCGGCTATCAATGATGCCATAATATATATCCGGAACCATTTTTATTACACGTAAGGAGCTGTGTATGTCTCACGATGAGATTGAAAAGAAATATTCAAAGTATAAGGAATCTATATATGCCCCGCTCACCCAGAATCTTTTGGAAAGACTGGAAAGAGCGATAGATCATCAGACTGTCTACGGGGGGAAGGAGACGCTCAATGATGCTATTGTGTATATAAGGGATCATTTTCATTATGGGCTTTATGCCTGATGAGCGTACGGGGATACGGAGAAGTTATGGGGATGAAAAGATCGCGAGATAATAAGAGCATGAGCAGATTCATGCAGAACCAGGCGAAAAAGGATAAGGCATGGAAGGAAAAGCACCAGCCGCAGGCAACGGAGGAGACTGCGGAGCCTGTGCCGGAGCCTCCCCGCGAGCCGAGCGTGCCGCTGGGGAAGACCACCAGGCTGGTCTTTTTTAAGCAGTATAATACATATCAGGCGCTGCTCTCGATATATCCGAGGGGGACGCTCACTGCAAAAGATGTCTTTTCAAAGGTGATACTCTATATCATGCGCTGGTTCCGGGACAGGCTGCGGGATGAAGCTTTTGCGGCATACCCGGAGATCGCATTTTTGCGGGAGGATTATCCGGAACCGGAGAACTATGCTGATTTTGATATAGAACAGGTGGCAAACATAAACGGCCTCGACTTCCTGGATTTTGAGACCGCATATCTGCCTGATAGGAATGCGTGGGTATTAGGCCTGACAGAGCCTGATAACGGACAGGAAGGTAAGGACCTGCAGGGCAGGACTTTTACAACAGAGATCTTCGTTTATAAGCAGGAAGATTCTGTTGCTTTGGGAATAAAAGAGGGATGCCGTGAGCCAAGGACCAATGAAGAAGATGCTTTAGGGTTCAGGCCTGCTTTTGTGCGTATCATGTTCTTTGATGATGACATGATGGTGGGTGAGTACGGCGTGGATAAGGCGTATGCGTTTGCTCATAATGCGCACAGACTGAACGGGAAGTCCTCTGAAGCATGCAGGAAGCTGTATGATGGGCTGGTTGGTTCGCCGTACCGTCAGATGCCGGTGCTGTTCGTTCCGGGCGAATATTATGAGAATAATACCGAAGAGGTGGATAAAAAGGCTGAGAGCTTGCTGGGGTACTGCCACATTGTGGTATGGGAAAGTACCTGCCGCAAGCTCTTTGAGCAGGTGATGGTAAATAATGAGTACCTTGAAGCCGCTGAGAACGGCCAGCTGATCTTCCATAGATCCACCTGTCAGCAAGATTTCCCGGCGGATTATTTTGAACCAGGTGTTGAAGACCTCATGGAAGTGATAAAGGCGAAGGCACAGAAGGAACCTCTGCGGAAATATTGTGATTTCAGGGATTTTATCTTTAAGCCTTCGTGGTGGGAGAGCATGCAGGCTTTAAAGGAGGCGAAACCGGAGGATATAGAAGAGGTAAAGCAGCATTATGAGGCGAGGATATCCCATATCCAGCGTGAAGCCAATGATTTCAAGAGGGATAATGAGTCGCTTCAGCACAGGATCAACTCTTTGGATGACAAGATACGGAATCAGGATAAGACGTTGACAAAGACTTTCTCTGATATGGAAAAGTGTCTCGCTCAGTTAAATGAAACCATGAGCGAACGGGATCAGGTCAAGGATGAATTACAGCAGACCGCTGAAAAAGTTAAGCAGAATGCGGATCGGATCAATATCATCCTTGGGGATGAAAAGACAAGGTACAGGCCGCTCATAAATCTGCCGCCGTTTGGATTGGAAAACAAGGGGGAGATTCTTGCCTGGATAAGGAAGTATTATTCGGATTTGCTGGAGATTCATCCTTCAGCCGAAGATTCCTTCTATAGCGATAATAAGAATATCGACTGGCACAGGTTCTGCATGATGATACATTACCTGGCCGGATACACAAGGTACCGCAATGAGGGCGGTAAGGTGATAGATGCCACGGCCGCCCGTGAGTATGATCCGGAGAATTCAGGGTATAAGGTGGAACCCAGCAGCAGCGGCCAGGGATCAACTGAAATGCACAGGGAAAAGTATACCATAGCGATCACTGAAGATGGCATATTAAAGCAGGTGCTGCTTGATATACACCTGAAGTATGGCAAAGGCAATGATAATAACATGATCAGGATATATTTCTATTATTCTCCGGCAGAAAAGAAATCCTTTATCGGATACATGCCGGGACACCTGCCGACCAGAAAATCGTCCCACTGACCAAGTGTGATGATTTAGTTCAGCTTTTATGATTTCAATATGCGTATAAATATACATACAAATAATATATGAGCGGGAAAGAACAATGAAGGTATGGAGATTGCAAAAGAATACAGATGGTGGAAACATTGCTGACATATGTTTGAATGAAAATGTCATCGCTATGGGATGGGCGCTCAATGAGACTGACAGAGAAATCCTCCGGAAGGAGCAATCGTTTGGTAAGTATTGTGAATTGGCTCTCCATCACTATCCGAAAAAAAAATATAGTCCAGTAATACGTTTGGCTGAGGAAACAGAGTTAAATGACATAGTGTGGATGAGGCATAAGGGAGAATATTATTTTGCGCGGATTAAGGAGGACAGTCACTGGTTCTTTGATTTTTCTGAAAATGCGGTCAATAGTGATACAACTAATAGATTGAGAAACATTAAATGGTATAAAGCAGGAGATGAGGCATCCGTCCCCGGATGTTTAATAACCGGGTTTATAAGAGGTACGACATATCAGCAGATAAAAAAGCAAGGAATTATAGAGTATAGTCAAATGCTTTATAATATGGTTGCAGCTGAAAAAGATGGATTTAGGTATCCGAAGCCAGAACTCTCCCTTAAAGAGCGTGACTTTTGGAATCTTCTGCAGCCAAGTGATGCAGAGGATTTGCTTTGTATGTGGTTGTACAAAACAAAAGGTTATGTTGTAATTCCATCGACCAATAAAAAGAGTACAGAACTCTATGAATGCGTGTTGGTGGATCCTAAATCAGAAGAATACAGACATATTTATATACAGGTGAAAAAAGGAGATGTGGATATAAATGCGGCAAGTTATAGCGATTTGAACGGTGACGTATATTTCATGTCAACGGAAGGGAAGGTAAAAAATGCAGATGGCAACAAAAGGTATATTATCGTTAATCCTACGCTGGTTTATGAGTTCGCAATAGATCCAAGTAATCGTTCAATCATTCCTGAGGGAATAACCAGATGGATTAGATTCTTGACTGAGGCTGAAAATGAGAATATGGATAAATCAGGAATAAAAGGAATAATGTTTGATACGAATCTCTCATATTCTGAAACGAATGAAATGGAGATGCTTACACAAAATAGAGTTTGTGCGTATGGAGATGCTGAACGGTATATTCGAAGCTTTAAAAAAGGGGATTATGCACTTTTTTATTCAAAGGGGAGGGGTGTTATAGCTATTGGAAAAGTCGTATCCGATATTCCGTTTCGGTTGGAAACAGAGAGAGGTTTATATCATAGGGTGAAAATGATAATTCCGACTAATGGGGATTATGAGAAGATTCATTCAAAATATATATCGGCTAGGGAAATAAAAGAGCTACTTGACAGAGGGTTCTATTTTGCTTCAACGATAAAGACACCATTTCTGAATAAGAATCAGGTTGATAAGTTGGTGGATACATTAAAACGAAAGTATGGTGAATAGGTTTTTTATTATTGTCGAAAACACAAATGCCTGCAAAGAAAATAGTTTTCATCGTTGTGATTTTTATATAGTATGAATGCGATTTAATACAAATGTTCGATGCTCAAGGTGTTTTTATGGGACTGTTCATTTGCTACACTGTAACCATGGAACAGCAAGTTTTCTGAAATGGAGGTATGAGCATGGGTTGGTTATTTGGAAACAGTGAAGAGCGTATCATGGAGCAGAAGGCAGAGGCAATATCCCAGTCGATCTTTTGGGACGGGGGTTCTGCCAGGGATATCCTGGATCAGTGTACGAAGGATGAGATTGACAGCATGTATGATCAGGTGCAGGCATATGAGGCGGCTGCGGCGTGTGTGCTGTTCTTTTGACAAAGAAGGCGGGGGCGATGATATGGAGAATAAGGATACAAATATTTATGAAAAGAACGACTGTATAAAGTGGGCGGTAGAGGATGCTATGAAGGGGCATTCTCTGATTTCTAAGGCACATGTCATGAGTGTGCTGACGCATTGTATGGCTGCGGGATATGAGGCACCGACCCCGGTAGTGGATTCCAATGGTGTCTTTGATAATCTTGATGAAGGAGAGTACGATAAGGATGAAATAACCGGTTTTGATGAGAATGTTCACTTTGAGTTCCATTATATGAAGAATGAAGAAGGAAAGGTGTATTTGCCTATATTTACAGACATGGAGGAATTGCGCCGTGAAAAGACCAGTGATCTCATATTGGATATGTCGATTGAGATGATTTTAATGAAAGCGATTACGTATGAGATTGTAGATGGAGTAGTGATAAATCCTTTTGGAAAGTCTTATGTGATCGGGAAAGAGGAGCTTCAGCATCTGTTTTATTTGTACAGCTTTGAGGTGCTTTGGGGAGATGAGACGGCTGAAGTGTCTTCGAAACTTTCAGAAAAGGTGCTGGGGTACCTGCATACGCTGGCGGAGCTGAAGAATGCTGATGCTCTTATTGCACTTGGTGCCATGTATTATGAAGGCCGCGGCGTGGATCAGGACTATGAGAAGGCGGCGAAGTATTATAAGGAAGCTGCAGATACCGGAAACAGCCAGGCCATGAGTAATTATGGCTACAACTGCTACTATGGTAACGGCGTAGAAGTGGATTATGAGAAAGCATACCAGTATTTTGCGTATGCCGCCGTGCTCGGAGAGTATGATGCCATAAACAAGTTCGGTGATTTTTATCGTGATGGTAAGTATGTGGAAGAGAACAAGGACCTGGCGTTCAAGATTTATCGTCACGGGATAGATGTGATCCCCAGGGACGCCAAGGTAGATGCGTATCCGGTGAATCTGTCACGCTTGGCTGATTGCCTGATGCATGGTTATGGCTGTGACATAGATTACGGCATAGCCAGAAACCTGCTGAGGGAGGCGATAATGGTATTTGAGCAGCAGAAGGCGAATGGACGGTTTTATGCCGACTCCGGCCTGAATAGGGCCAGAGGGCTTATGGAAGAGCTGGATAAGATAGATACGGAGGGGACGCGATGACAGACTATGAAATGCTCTCAAAGGCCCTTGAGCTGTCACGGAAGGCTCATGACGGGCAGGAGGATAAGGCAGGGGAACCTTATATCTTTCATCTGGTTATGGTGGCCCTACAGTGCGAGACTGCGGAGGAAAAGGTGGTCGCTCTCCTGCATGACTCAGTGGAGGATAATGGCCTGAGCTTTGAAGATATATCCGCTGCCGGATTCTCACAGGATATAATAGATTCTATATGTCTGCTGACCCATGACTGGAATGAATGTGGCTATGAAGAGTATGTTGAGCGTCTGGCTAAGAGCGGCAATAAGATTGCAATTAATGTGAAAATCGCAGATCTGACGCATAATACTGATCTGAGCCGGCTGGGCGGGGAGAAGCCATATAGCTATGATAAGTATGTGAAGGCGTTGGAAAGGTTAAGAGATGCTCTCTAATGCAAAAGGCAAAGTGTTATACGAGAGATCCGGCGGTATGATGACTTTATCGGATGTACAGGGTATCCGGATTGCAGGTATGCGGAGGACATTTGTTGATATGAGGAAGATTGAAACATATATTCCAGAAGAAGCGCTTAAAGATATACAGGAGGCTCTTTTGTCCGTTGATGCAGGCCATATCGGTAAATATCGTGGATGTATGAACTGGTATCCTGTAACCGGTGCGTGGATTCCACAAGAGGGCTCACAGCCTTTGATAGGGAACACTAATGAACGGAGCGTTGAACCGGAATTAAAGGTAGAAGTGGTCATAAAAGATGAGCAGACAGAGGAGACTGTTTCTACGATACGACGGGTGCACCCGTATGAAGAGCCGGTCATCAATGTAATACAGCTGGTATGATCAGTACGGAATTTTGGATAGAAAACCAATAATTGAAGGAGGAAAAGGCTATGGGATGGTTATTTGGAAACAGCGAAGAACGTGAGACAGAACGGAAGTCTAATGATATAGCTGCTTCTCCCTTCTGGGGCGGTGGCTCTGCGAAGGAAATCCGCAAGAATTATACAAAGGAGCAGATCGATAAGATCCATGAGCGGATTGAGGAGGATGAGGATTTTATTGACTGTATGCTGTTTTAGGCATTGTGACATTATATTCTTTTTATAAAGGGATATTGATAATCATATCGTTTATTATAGCGATAAATCTGGCTATAGCTGCAGGTATAGATAAGGTGGTGGAAGTGGAGATTAATAATTAATAGTAAAAAGGGTGTTTAAAGTAGGCTTTTGGGGTAATATGAAGATGGTGTGAGTTTAAATGGCAATTATGAAGGAGGATGATAGTATGTCAAAGCAAAAGAAGGGTATTTCAGGGAAAGAAATGCAGAAAAAAACGGGTTTGACAAGAAAACAAATGACTGATGCGCTTCGCAGGGTATGTGAAATATATGATTTTGAATGGACTGATTTTAAGGCAAATCCGCTGAATGAGAAAAGTGATTTTTGGTTTCCTTTAGAATACGCGGAACTACTGGCGGTTTTATTGAGACATATTTGGAATAATCCTATATATCGGAAAAATGCTGATTTGAGTGTTGTTACGGCATCGGCAATATCAAAGTTTGATGAGGCGATTTTGAATGATATAGATAATAAATTACCTGAATACTTTCAGGATAAAGTGTATTCTCATTTGGGACATATGACTTCACTTCAGTTAAGTGATTGGGCCCAACCATTTGTGAGAGAGTTAACACACTTTATGTTGAATTTGACAAATCTTCAAAACGAAGATATTGGTAGCACACTACGAAGGTTTACCAAAAAAATAAACATGTTTAATTATTTTCTTTATAGAGGATATTATGTTCAGCGTTTTTATAGAGGCGAGAAGATAAATGAAGAATTTCATGATGCTTTTTGCGATAAGTTTATGAATGTGAATATTGATCGTGTTTTAGTCGATTTGATAAAAGAAGGGATAGAGGAATCGGACTTTAATAATTATGATTCGGAGGAAGAATGGGAAGGTGGCGAAGAACAGATTGAGGAGTATTATAAATGGTTATCATCCAGACCTTCTTTTGTAGTGAAGCCTCAAAAAAATCGACATGATATAAACGTTATGCGGGGCAATAAAGAAAAATGGAAGCCAATAGATGAAAAGATAGGAGAAGGGAGTTTTGAAGGTTCGAATTTGGTAGATCAGTTTCGTTGGAATCTTGAGGAAGAGATTATTGAAATGGAGGAAATGTTGGCTTCAAAAAAGTCTTTGCTGGAAGATGTAAAGAAGGAAGGTAAAATACCCCAAATGTTCTGTGTTGAAACAGATGAAATGATACGAGATAGATTGCTGAGATATATTGAACATTGTAATAGGATTGATGTGGAGGGAAAGAAAATGTATGATGTTGTGAATACATTTGTAGGCCAGGCTTTATGTGAAGTGTTAAAATAATACATTTTTATTAGATGTTGTAATGAAAAGGAAGATGCACATTGGTGTATCTTCTTTTTTATTGAACGAATTATTTTGATATTTGTACAATTAAGAGTTTCGAAAGACGCGCGTGATAATATGAACGTATCCGTTGAGGCTGTAGTTTATAGCTTATGAATGAGGACGCGCATTAGACATGGTAGTATTTGTTTTATGAAAGGAGATTAGTTATGAAAACGGTAGCTGTATTATCAATCAATTACGAGCCTAGTGAGTTTATTCTTTCACAAGGTCATAAACTTGGGGAGAGTATAACATGGAAGCATGGACGTAGAGTTCAGCCTACAGGTTTTGGGTGGGCAAAGGAAACTAAGCCTGCCTACATTACTATTACATGTCAGTTTAAAAAGACCTGTCGTGAAGTGCGTGTTGACACTGCTTTTCGTGAAAGAGGGTGGGAGCGGCTGACTGAAAAACGCGTTCGAGCTATTCAGGAGACCTGTCCAAACAAGGTACAGCTTGACGAGTATGAGACATATTCGGGAAATAAAGGGTATGTCTTAAATGGAGATTCTGCTGATGATTGGTTTAGACAGGCTAAAAAAGTGAAGCGCTTGTTGTAATCAATGTAATGCTGCGCATCCTCCATAAAGGCTGAGATAACAAGCGGTTATCTCAGCCTTTACAAATACGTGGGGGTGCATAACGTAAGGGACGAAAATGGTAGGAAAGGATTTGGGGGAGTTAGTTTATACTTGATGTTATTTTTGGCAATAAGCTAGAACTGATTATTAAGCAATGGTGTTTATTAACATACGAAAAATAGAAATAAATCACGCTGCTTGTGGTGGTGGATACCAATTAGCCTTAGTTTTAGTGCCGAGTCAATTCTCTGAAACTTTCGGAGGATTGCCTGGATGCTAAAACATCTATAAAACATTTTTGTACCCGATGAAGGCCTTTATAGGGGACACAGACTATTATTCATACAGTATATCTTTTAATGGGGTACTGCGTGAAATAAGGTAATGTGTCTTATTTCGTCTATGTTATTGGGAGACCGTTGCCTAAGACTGTGTTCCCTTTCGGGAAAACCGAAAGGAGGCCGACATGGCATATTATACTAATATTGAAGAAGTAACAGATACTTTTACCATAGGGAAAAGGATTAGGGAAAAGAGGAAGGATAAGGGCTTTTCACAGGAGAAGCTGGCGGATCTCCTTATGATCAAGCAGACAACTTTGTCTAAGTATGAAAATGACGAGCACGATATCCCTATAGCTGTTCTGTCTGCCGTGGCAAAATACCTGGACACCACGCCTTCATATCTAGTCTGGGGTAGCGCAGAAGACGAGGGGTGGCTGTCAGAACTCAGGATGATAGCAGGCTCTATCAGGAATCCCATGGTCAGGGAAACTGCACTTAAACAGATGCTGGCCCTGGCCTGGATGGATGAGAACATGTAAATATTCCAAAATGGAATGGAAATATGCCAAATGGGGAGGGGTAATCGGCAGGTAATTCAGGTATCATCAACGTGTAACACAGATGAGGAGCAAGCCGGCTTGCTTTAGCACACATGAATAAGGAGAAAGCCATGAATGCTAAGGCAAAAGAAACAAACGTATTAAACAATTACAGGAATGCAGATCCCGAGGGCAGATTCAGCCTGCTGATGGATAATTTTGCTTCATTTCCCAGATTGATCTGTATTGAGGAGAGGAAAACCAGGTATAAGCTGAAGGCTGAGCGGGAGTTCCAGAAGAGCCATACAAGGGATGAACTGGGCGTCAGGGTGCAGACATCCCATATAGGTGATCCTACGGCGGATGAGGCGGTCTCAGAGGTATCCCTTCAGGAGGCTTTTGTCACCGGTGAGGTGGACAGGGAATTGGTCAAGGGCATGGAGGGTGCTTTGGAATATGAGACGCAGATCCGGATGATAAGCACGATGCGGATGGATTATGAGCTACTTGTGGATATCATAGACTGTCTGGACCATGATGATTCAAAGATAATCAAGCAGTATCTGCTCGATGGGAAGTATATAAAGGAAATCGCTCTTGATGAGGACAGGTCTTATGAGGCCATGAAGAAGAGGATAGCAAGGATCAGGGCAAATATAAGGGATGAGATCATGGAGTGCCTGGAAATCGGCTGTAGGGGGTGTAATGATGAAATCGGATACTGAAGAGACATTGAATGTAAGGATATCAGAGAAGATAGCGTTGACAATCCCTGAGGCGGCCGCGATCAGCAATATCGGACAGAATAAGATCGATAAGCTTTTAAGAGCACCGCATTGTCCTTTTTTGATACGGGTGGGGGCTAAGCGGTTGGTCAAGCGTAAGGAGTTTGAACGCTTCATCAGTGACCACGTCGATATATGACAAATGCAACAAGGGCGCGATGTTTCGCGCCCATTTATTTACAGAACGGAAAGTGAAACTACTCTTGAAATAAAAAGAGCCCGATGATATAATATCGTGGTTGTATTGGGCTCATTTCGGTAGCTTCCGGAAAGGAGTTCAATATGGGAAAAGACCTGAAAGGCAGGGAGATAGGTAAAGGTCTGTCGCAAAGAAAGGATGGTCGTTATACTGCCCGTTTCGTGTCTATAACCGGACAGCGTAAGCAGGCGTATTTTGAAACGATCCCACAGGCACGTACCTGGCTTCAGGATGCTAAATATGATGATAAGCACAATAACGATGTGGCATCCTTTGAGATGGTTGCTGATGATATTGTGAACAAGGGCGCAGTTCTGCCGTCGCTCAGTGATATGACGGTGGATGAGTGGTTTGAGTTCTGGATCAAGCATATCGTTCCTGATCTGCGCAGTAACACTCACAGAAATTACAGGAACAGGTATCAGTTCAATATCCAGCCTGTCATGGGCAGGCTGAAAGTCGTAAATGTGCGTCCGTTTCATTGTAAGAAGGTTCTGCTTGATATGGAAGACGATTATGCGGGTTCCACCATCAGGCAGACGTATATAGCGATGGGGACACTGTTTAAGGCGGCCATGATGAATGGCATCATCACAAAGCATCCTATGGATGGAGTGAGGTATACCAAGGTATGCAAGAGCCCTTCTGACATCAAGACGCTTACGGTTGAAGAACAGGAAAAGTTTGTCGAAAGAGCAAGGCGGTCTCATAACTTTGACCAGTATTCGCTGATCCTGGAGACCGGGCTTCGTACCAGCGAGCTTGTCGGGCTGACGTGGGATTCGGTCGATCTGAAGAAAAAGACCATAACTATTGATAAGCAGTTGGAGTATCGTCACAGCAGAGGCACATGGGAAGCCGGTCCGCCTAAGACTGAGGCAGGATACAGGACCATTCCGCTTACGTCAAAGGCTTTCGGCATTCTCGCAAGGCTGTATGATGCGAGGAAAAATCGCTGGGAGTCTCCGGACCTTGATACACAGCTGGAATTCAGGGACAGGCTTACAGGTGAGACCAGGTATCTGGATATGAAGGATCTGGTTTTCGTCAATCGTCGTGTGGGGATGCCGGCAAAAACCAGCTCATACGACACACACCTTTACAAATTATGTGATGAGGCAGGGATAAAGCATATCTCGATGCACACGCTCAGGCATACTTTTGCTACGAGGGCTATTGAGCGCGGAATGCACCCCAAGGCATTGCAGAAGATCCTCGGACATGCTTCACTCCAGGTCACGATGGATACATATGTTCATGTGACTGATGAGTCAAAGGTTCTGGCTATGAAAATATTTGAGGAAAATGATCCTGAAGCACAGAAAAACGGGGAAATGGTGTAAATGGTGTACGACCTGCCAAAAAAATGGTGTAAAAATGGTGTAAAACCAAAAATCAGATGCTGAAAACCCCTTAAATAAAGGGAAAGGAGACATAAAATGAAATTAGGAATCGTCGGTCTGCCCAACGTGGGCAAGAGTACACTTTTTAATTCGCTGACAAAGGCGGGAGCGCAGGCTGCGAACTTTCCGTTTTGTACGATAGATCCCAATGTGGGAGTGGTGTCGGTGCCGGATGAGAGGCTGGATAAGCTGGCGGCGCTTTATAATTCTAAGAAGGTTACTCCTGCGGTGATAGAGTTTGTGGACATAGCAGGACTGGTAAAGGGTGCCTCAAAGGGTGAGGGTCTGGGAAATCAGTTTTTGGCCAATATCCGTGAGGTGGACGCCATAGTACATGTGGTGAGATGCTTTGAGGATTCCAATGTGATCCATGTGGATGGCAGTGTAGATCCCTTAAGGGATATAGAGACGATCAATCTGGAACTTATCTTTTCCGATTTGGAAGTTCTGGAGAGACGTATCGCCAAGGTGTCAAAGACAGCCAGGATGGATAAGAATGCGGCTAAGGAGCTGGCGCTTTTGGAGCGGATAAAGAAACATCTGGAGGATGGCAAGATGGCCATAACCATGGAACTTGAAAATGAGGATGAGGAAGAGATGTTCCCCACCTTTAATCTGCTGACTGCAAAGCCCGTGATCTATGCGGCCAATGTGTCGGAGGATGATCTGGCTGATGACGGCGCTTCCAATGAGATGGTCAAAAAGGTGAGGGAGTATGCGAAGGAAAACTCTTCTCAGGTGTTTGTGATCTGTGCGGCCATCGAGGAGGAACTGGCGGAGCTTTCGGATGATGAGAAGCAGGAATTCCTGGCTGACCTTGGCATAGAGAAGGCGGGACTTGATAAGCTGGTGGAGGCTTCCTACGATCTGCTGGGACTTATGAGTTTCCTTACCAGCGGTGAGGATGAGACCAGGGCCTGGACCATCAAGAAGGGAACCAAGGCGCCTCAGGCAGCGGGCAAGATACATACTGATTTTGAGAGAGGCTTCATCAAGGCTGAGGTCATAAATTATAAGGATCTGCTGGAAAACGGTTCTTTGTCGGCGGCCAGGGAAAAAGGTCTGGTGCGCATGGAAGGCAAGGATTATGTGGTTGCCGACGGTGATGTTATATTGTTCAGGTTTAACGTGTAAAAGATTCTTCGCCAATGTCCTAAGGCATCCACCACTTCGTGGTACCCCTTAGGACGAAATACGCTCAGAATGACAGAGGCGGTGTTAGAAGGATAATGAGTATATTAAGGAAGTAAGGAAACATGAGTGAAACGGCGATAGCCTTTCCACATCTGAATATATATCTGGAGAATGTTCCGAAGCAGTTTCATATTTTTGATTTTCCCATAGCCCTTTACGGGGTGATGCTGGCGCTGGCCATGGTGCTGGGATTCATGCTGGCGGCGTTCGCCGGCAAATTATCGGGGCTGGATCCGGAGCTATACTGGGATTTTTCGGTGCCTGCCATCATCTGCTCGGTGTGTGGAGCCAGGGCCTACTATGTGGTCATGTCCTGGGATGCCTATAAGGATGATCCGGTGAGCGTTCTGTATCTGAGGCAGGGTGGACTGGCCATATACGGCGGAGTCATAGCCGGGATAATCACCATGATGGTGTTCTGCAGGATAAAGAAAGTGGGCTTTTTTGCTTTCGCCGATAATATGATGATAGGACTGATCCTGGGGCAGATAGTGGGGCGCTGGGGTAATTTCTTTAACAGGGAGGCCTTTGGTGATTACACCGATAACCTTCTGGCCATGCAGCTCCCGGTGGCTGCCGTGAGAAGCAGCGATCTGACGGATACGATCCGTGCGCATATGGATACGGCTGCAAACGCCATACAGGTTCACCCCACATTTTTATATGAAGGGATGTGGAATACCCTGGTCCTTATATTTTTGCTGTTGTACAGGCCGAAAAAGGCTTTTGACGGTGAGATATTTCTATTATATATAGTGGGTTACGGCATAGGCAGATTCTTTATAGAAAGCCTCAGGACGGACCAGCTGATACTGCCCGGCACCTCCATGCCGGTGAGCATGCTGGTGTCATCCGTATCTGCCGTCGCAGCCATTGCGGCGATCATTATTATCAGGGTAAAAAAGGCAAAAAACAGCCCGGTTCAGGAGTAATTTTAATAAAGAAATAAGATAATGCAATTTTTGAAGCATAAATCCAAAAGGGTTTATGCTTTTTTTGCATTCTTTTTTCGCAAAAGTACTTGAAAAAATGGTGAAAGTGGTATAAAATGTGTCACATAGTGGTTAAAAGTGGTAAATGGTGGTAGTTGGTGGTAGGTTATAATGTATAAAGGCGAATACAGCCATACAATTGATGCCAAGGGAAGAGTGATCATCCCGTCCAAGCTGAGAGAGGCTCTTGGAGAGGGCTTCGTTATAGCAAGAGGACTTGAGGGCTGCCTGTATGTGTATGACGCCGATGGCTGGAAGCATTTTGAGGAAAAGCTGGACTCCATGCCTGATATCACCAGTACTGAGTTGAACGCCCTGAGGAGATTCATGATCGCGGGAGCGGTAGACGGAGAGCTGGATAAGCAGGGCCGTGTGATGATACCGAATTCCCTGAGGGCACATGCAGATCTTAAAAAGGATGTCATTTTTGCCGGCGTGGGAAAACGCGTGGAGATCTGGGATAAGGACAGA
>Ga0247608_10001501_pt1 | contig 32030 bp, 28 predicted proteins | sample 176DNAGHGlowgp2_FD_193490 | JGI IMG/M metagenome (GOLD analysis project Ga0247608, IMG submission 193490) | Sheep rumen microbial communities from Palmerston North, Manawatu-Wanganui, New Zealand - 1766 DNA GHGlow gp2 | ecosystem: Host-associated > Mammals > Digestive system > Stomach > Rumen ...
GACGTGCTGTAGAAGAACCTGAAGAGCAAAGTGGAATATTTGGAAGGTTTAAAAATAAATCTAAGAAAAAACAAGAAGAACAACATATAAGTGTTGCTGAGATGGCGAATTCTATTGAACCAAATGGAGCTACAAATAAAGCTACAACTATAACAAAAAACAGAAACATATCACAAGAACCTGAAATAGTTGATACACAAGATGATAGTTTGTTTGTTCAGCAAGAAGAACAAAAAGAAGATAAAACAAAACAAGTGTTGCAGTTGCAACATACTCTAGTTGTAGAAGAAGATAATTATGTTTTTCCATCTATTAATCTTCTTTCAAAATCAGAGAAGAAAGCTATAAAAGGTGGAACAAAAGCTCTTCAAGAAACAGCTGCAAAATTGCAAAGAACTTTACATAGTTTTGGAGTCCAAGCAAGAGTAGAAAATGTTTCTGTAGGACCTGCAATTACTAGATATGAGCTTAAACCTGCAGAAGGTGTAAGAGTAAGTAAAATTGCAAATTTAGCAGATGATATTGCACTTAATTTAGCTGCAGAAACTATAAGAATTGAAGCTCCAATTCCAGGTAAGCAAGCAGTTGGAATAGAAGTACCAAATAAAGAAAAAGAAATGGTACCTTTAAGAGATGTAATAGAAAGTGATGAATTCCAACATAATAATTCAAAATTAAGTATAGCACTTGGAAAAGATGTTGCAGGAAATGTTGCAATTGGAAATATTGCAAAAATGCCACATGTGCTTATTGCAGGTTCTACAGGTTCAGGAAAATCTGTATGTATCAATACTATAATAACAAGTATTATATATAATGCAAAGCCAAGTGAAGTAAAACTTGTAATGGTTGACCCTAAAGTAGTTGAGCTTTCTGTATATAATGGAATACCACACTTACTTATTCCAGTAGTTACAGATCCTAAAAAAGCTGCAGGAGCTTTAGCGTGGGCTGTTCAAGAGATGGACAACAGATACAATTTATTTGCAGAAAAAGGTGTAAGAGACTTAAAAGGATATAATCATGCTGTAGAAAAAGAAGGAGAGATTGGAAAACTTCCTCAAATTGTTATAATAATAGACGAGCTTGCCGATTTAATGATGGTTGCAGCAAAAGAGGTAGAAGAATCAATTTGCCGTCTTGCGCAAAAAGCTAGAGCTGCAGGAATGCACTTAGTTATAGCAACACAAAGACCTTCTGTAGATGTTATTACAGGGCTTATTAAAGCAAATGTACCTTCAAGAATAGCATTTGCAGTATCTTCACAGGTTGACTCAAGAACAATTTTAGACCAAGTTGGAGCAGAAAAGCTTTTAGGAAAAGGAGATATGCTTTTCTTCCCAGCAGGAGAAGCAAAACCTGTAAGAGTTCAAGGAGCTTTTGTATCTGATGAAGAAGTAGAATCAATTGTTGAATTTATAAAATCAAATGGAACTGCTACATATAGTGAAGATATACTAGAAAGCATAGAAAACAGCAATAAAACAGATAAAGAAAAAGCTTTGGAAGCAGAGCAGTCTGCAGATGATGACGCAGATCCATTCTTACAAGAAGCAATAAATACAGTTGTAGAGACAGGACAAGCTTCAACATCATTTATACAAAGAAGATTCAAAGTAGGATATGCAAGAGCAGGAAGAATTATAGACCAAATGGAAGAAAGAGGAGTTATTTCTGGTTACCAAGGAAGCAAACCTCGTGAAGTTTTATGGACACTAGAAAAATTGGCAGAATTAAATATGGCAGGAGGAACAGCTAAATCAACACAAGAAGAATAAAAGGATAAAAGTTGTGATATAATTGAAAAATCAATTATATCTCAACCAGGAAGGAGAAGAGCTTTGGCTAGAGAAAAACTTATAGATAAATTTGTAAAAAAAGACTACAACAATGATTTAGAAGAAGTACTTGCGAAAAAGAACTACTCAGAAGAAGTCAAAAATCTTCTTCAAGATAGTTTATATAAAACAGAAAATGCATATAAAGACTATGAAACTGTAAAGAAAAATGTAATTTCAATAGAAGATTATATAAAAAATATTATAAATGCGGTTAAACAAAGTTGCGATGAAATAGATTTAATAAAACCAAAAATAGGACAAAAAGAAACTTTTAGTATAGACAAAGAAAATAAAAAAATTGTATGTTTTCCGAGTCCAAAACAATTGCTTTATGCTATAAATAAAATTCGAAAATTTGAAGATATAATAAGAATAGAACCTGAATTTCTTAATATTTCTTTAACAAATATGATAAATCTTGGAAACACTATTACCGCAATAGAACCTATAAGAGATTTTAATGGATTTGCATGGAGTGCGTCTATTTCAAATATTGAAAATTATTATTATAACTTGATATATCAAGACCTCATTATTTTAAGTAATAATAAACTTATAGATGAATGGGTAAATAAAAATGACGAAATGGTTGATTATTTAGACTTATTTAAAGAAGATTTAGAAAAGAAATATGGAAAAAAATATCAAAAAGAAATTTTAGAATTATTGAAAAAAATATCAATTCTATTGGAAATGAATAGAAACAGGTTATATAAAAAAGAATTAAAAAAAGAAAAAAAGGAAGTTGAAGAAGAGCTTGAAGCAATGCAAGATAAATTAAAGTATTTGGGAGACATATCTATACTAAAAAAGAATATAGAAAAAAATATTAAAGAAATAGATATAATACTAAATGATAAAGAAAAATTAACTAAGGAATATGAAAAAAGAAATAAAGATTTGCCTTTAGAACAAAAAATATTTAGCAAAAAAGTCTTAAAAAGAATACTTGCAAACGAAAGAGAAGACTACATTTTAGAGCTTAGAAAATATAATGATAAAATAAATTGTAGGAACTTTTCAAAGTACAAGAAAAAATATGAATATGAAGCACAATACTTAAATTTGGTTGAAATTAAAGATATAGAAAATGAAATATTTAAAAGTATAATGTTTTTTCAAAAAAGAATTTTACAGGCTTTTAAATTTAAAATAAAAAATGCAACAAGTAGAGATGAAATAACAAAGATTATATATGAATTAAGATATTTTAATTTAATGCCTGTAAATGAAAAGTCAAGGATATGTGATGTAACTAATATAAAGAAAATGTTAATTGCAACTAAATGTGCAGCAATTGAAAAAGCCTATGAATTAAAAGACTTTAAAGATATATTTAAAGACAAAACAAAAAATATAAATGTTTTAAAATATCTGTTTAATTTGAAAATTATAAGACTTGAAGATGTAGGATTTAAATTGATTAAAGAAGATGATAATATCTTTGTGCAATTTTACGATGATGATGTGTTAGATGAAAAATATAAAATAGATACACAAATTGAATCACGCGAGCTTAAGATAAGATTTAATAAAAAAGTTAAGGTTTTTGACCTATAATATTTTTAAGTAATTGAGGAAACTAAGATTAGTTCTCAAAATACTTATATATTCAAAATTTTAAAAAACTAAAGAGAGGATTGATAAAAAATGAAAATAACTTTTTTAGGAGCAACAAAAACAGTTACAGGTTCTAATTTTCTTGTAGAAGCTGCAGGTAAAAAGTTTCTAGTAGATTGTGGTATGTATCAAGGAAGTGCAGAAGAAGAATTTGAAAATGAAGCACCATTTGGCTTTAATGTTCAAGATATAGATTTTATGCTGTTAACACATGCACATATAGACCATTCAGGAAGAATTCCAAAATTATATAATGAAGGATATAGACGACCAATATTTGCGCATAAGGCTACATGTGATTTATGCAGTTTGATGTTACCAGATAGTGGACATATTCAAGAAATGGAAATAGAGTGGAAAAATAAAAAGAGAGCAAGAAAAGGCGAAAAGCCATTACCACCTCTTTATACAGCAGAAGATGCTGCACATTCTTTAGAGCTATTTGTACCATTAGCTTATGACGAAATTGTGGAAATAACACCTGATATACATATTAGATTAAATGATGCTGGGCATATGTTAGGTTCTAGTATTATAGAAATATGGGCAAAAGAAGGAGAAAAAGAGACAAAAGCAGTATTTACAGGAGATCTTGGAAACAATGATATTCCACTTCTAAGTTCTCCAACTATGATAAATACAGCAGATTTCTTAGTTATGGAATCAACTTACGGAAATAGATTGCATATGAGAAATGACGAAAAAGCAGAATTATTTTTGAAAATTGTATCAGAAACAATAGAAAGAGGAGGAAATGTAGTAATTCCTTCGTTTGCAGTTGGAAGAACACAGGAGATTTTGTATGAATTGAATAAAATAAAAGAAACAAAAGATGATGAAGAATTTAAAAAAAGATATAGAACTTTAATGAAATCTCCAGTATATGTAGATAGTCCACTAGCAATATCTGCAACAGAAGTGTTTAGAGACAATATGGAACTTTTTGATGATGAAACAAAGCATGCAATTTCGCAAGGAGATAATCCATTAGAATTTCCTGGACTTCAATTTACTATGACAGCAGATGAATCTAAAGAATTGAATGAAAGTATATTGCCATCAATAATAATTTCTGCAAGTGGTATGTGTGAGGTTGGAAGAATTAAACATCATTTAAAACATAATTTGTGGGATTCAAAAAACACAATTCTTTTTGTAGGATATCAAGCGCCAGGGACTTTAGGTTATAAAATAGTAAATGGAGCAAAAAAAGTAAAAATTTTTGGTGAAGAAATTGCAGTAAATGCGCAAATAGAGTATATTGAAGGATATTCAGGACACGCTGATCAAGAATGGCTTATGAATTTTATATATTCATTTAGAACTCAAAAGCCAAAACATATATTTTTAGTGCATGGAGAAGAAGATTCTCAAGAAGTTTTAAAACAAAAAATAGAAGAAGAAATAGGAATTCCGGTATCAATTCCTGAATATGGTGAAGTATATGAATTAGAAGATGTTCCAACAGTTGTAGACAAAATAAAATCAAAACCTGTTTCTCCAAGAAGTGAAGTAATGATTTTAATAAATAAATTACAAGATGAGATGCAAGATATGAAAGAAGCAGTAAAAGAAGATTTGAATAACAAAGAACTTAAAGATGAAGATATATTCAGAATTAAAGAAAAAGTTAAAGAATTGGAAAATCAGATTTTAAGAATTATAGAAGGGTAACATAAATCCTTTTATTAGTAATAAGCATATGTTGCTATTTAATAGTTTTAGTATATATTTTTCTTGTAATGTTTGTAAAAAATCCTTTAATCAGTAAAGAGTAGATAATTTAAATTTTACAATATATTTACAAGGTGGATATTTTGTGATATAATGATTTTGAAATTTAATGTAAGGAGGCTATTATGGAAGAGAATTATAACAGTAATAGCTTGGCGGAAAATAAAGTATTAATATTATACACATTAAATACAATAAATAGAGAAATAACAGATACAGATTTATTCAAAATAATATCGACGATAAATGATATTAATTATTTTTACTTTAGAGACATACTAATAGATTTAGTAGAATCCAAGCTAATAGGAACTTACACTAAAGAGGAACAAAATGTTTATGAGATTACACCTGAAGGAAAAAATTCACTTGAACTTACAATAGATATACTACCTGGAATAATTAAGTTAAAAGCTGATAATATATTTAAGCAACAACTTTTAACTATTGCAGATGAAGAAGCTATATCTGCAGAATTTGTACCAGAAAGTGAAAATGACTATACTGTAAAATGCAAAATAGTAGAAAATAATAAAACTATATTTGAAATTAGAACTTTTGCTGGCTCTAATGAACAGGCAAAAAAAATTTCAGATAATTGGAGAAAAAATGCAAAACAAATATATCCACAAATAATTAATTTGTTAAATAACGGATAGTTTTATAAAAATAAAAGTATAAATATTAAAAATTTGTTCTTAGTCTTTAATATTTATACTTTTAAATTATATAAAAGATTAGTTTATTGTTACATAATTTTCAATCGTTTCAACAATTGCTTGTGTATATAAATTTTCATTATTTACTATATTATTTAAATCTTTTTGGACATTCATATATCCAAGTTCAAGTATATATGCTTCAATACCTATATTAGAATTGAAGTATTTATTTTTTCCATAATTTGTGTTTCTACCATCAACAAAAGCATTTGTTGCAATACCACCAACTTCACGAATCATATATTGATATGAAGTTTGTTTGGTAATTGAGTATGGTTCATATTTATTCAAAATAGCACTAGCCTTAAAACTTAAAATATCATATTCTGTATAATTTCTAACATAAACTCCATCATCTTGCTTAAACAATTTAGCAGATGAATATGAAGTTTTTGTTTTTTGTACAATATTGTCTGCTAAAGATTTTGCAAATTTTAAGTCACACTTAGTTGGTGCATAAACTTCTACACCGCCTGTTTTTGATTTTGCGCCATTAATATTTAAAGAAATTAAAATTTTGCTATGTGATTCTTGAATTGTATTAATTCTTCCATTTTCTGCATAAACATCAGATAAATCTTGTTCCGAACTTTCTGAGCCGTCACGAGAAAGGAAAACTTTATATCCTTTATTTTCTAATTTTTGCTTTATATTTTTTGCATATTTTAAAACCAAATCAGCTTCAGTATATTTTTTAGATTTAGCACCTGAATCTTTTCCTCCATGTGATGCGTCTATAGCTATGTCATATACGTTGTTTGGTAGTTCTTCAATTTGTGATATAAACAAGCCAAAAAAATTTGTATCTGAAAATTTGTCGAATTTTATATCTATTTTATTTTTTTTACTTATCGCATAATAGGTTGTATTAGAGTATTTAGAAGTATTTTCAAGAGAATAATATCTTTCTTCACTATTAGAAAAAATTACCTTTAAAAATAAATAATATTCTGTATTGTCAAGGCTTTCTAGAGATAATCCCTTATTTATTTTATCTGTAGTAGAAAAGGTAAGTGTATTATCTTTATATGTATAGGTGCAATCAATTGGTTCTTCTTTTCCATCTAAGTCTTTTGCTACAATGTGTACAGAGTATATTGAGATATCAGAAATTTTTGGCAATTCAATACTTCCGTCAAGATTTAAATGAGTACCATAAATCATAAAATTATTAATTTTAGCTGTGTTAAATTTATTTATATTTTCAAAAATAGTTTCTGTTTTTAATTCTTTGTTATTTAATGTTTCGTGTTTGGTGAGAAATTTGTTAATTATTAAAAACGCCATCAAAATTATAAAAAATATTATTATTAATTTAATTTTAAAATTTTTGCTCATGTATTGCCTCCAAATACTTTGGATTTATATTTTCACAAGAATGTGTAAATATTTTTATATGTATTATATCATAAGCATAAAAATATGTAAATTTTTTTGCAAAAATAAAAAAATTTATTTATACAATAGGAATTTAACATTTTCCTATTATATAAAAGCATTGACTTTTTTTAAAAAATACAATATATTATACAAAGATAGGAAGAGAAAGGACAAGCGATGATAGCAGAAGTAATAATAGATAGTAGAGCAAAAAAACTAAATAGAAAATTTGATTACAAAATTCCTGAAAATCTTACAGATATAATAGATGTAGGAAGTAGAGTTTTAGTACCATTTGCGAATTTTAAAACTCTAGAACAAGGATATGTAATAAAAATAAAAGAAAATACTGAATTTGAAGTTAAAGAAATTGCGGGGCTAGATGAAAGTTTATCTCAAGAAAAAATAGAGCTTGCAAGATGGATGGCAAGAAAATATTTTTGTAATGTTTCAGAATGTATAAAATTAATGTTAACTCCTGGAACACGAAGCAAAGATATAGGCAAAAGAATACATGATAAAAAAATAAATTTTGTATATATGGCATGTGAAAAAGAAACAATCAATATGAGCATACTTAGAGGAGAAAAACAGAAAAAAGCAATGCAGTTTATTGCAAAAAATGAAGGATTAACGATACCTGAAATAATTGAGTTTGCTGGAGTTTCGAGAGAGACTATAAATTCACTTGTAAAAAAAGGGCTATTAAAAATAGAAGAGCAAAAGGTTGATAGAAATCCACTTAGCTTTAAAAAAGCCCAAGAAAATAAAAAACTTAAATTTACAGATGAACAACAAATTGCATATAACAAAATAGAAAAATCAATTGACGAAAAAAGATTTGAAGAGTTTTTGCTATATGGTGTTACAGGTTCTGGAAAAACAGAGATTTATATGCAACTTATAGAAAAAGTAGTAAAAGAGAATAAAGGTGCTATTTTATTAGTACCTGAGATTTCACTTACACCTCAAATGCTAGATAGATTTATAGGAAGATTTGGAAAAGAAAAATTAGCTGTTTTGCACAGTAAGCTTTCCGTGGGAGAGAGACATGATGAATGGATAAAAATAAAAGAAGATAAAGCAAAAATTGTAATAGGTGCACGTTCTGCAATTTTTGCACCACTAAAAAATTTGGGAATAATTATAATTGATGAAGAACATGATAATTCATATAAATCAGAATCAAGTCCTAGATATAATGCAAAAGAAATAGCTGAAAATATTTGCAAAGATAATAACATTCCATTAGTTTTAGGGAGTGCAACCCCTGATATTTCAACTTTTTATAGAACTGAAGCTATAGAGAGTGAAATAGCAGAAAATTCTAAATCTTATAAAACTGATACAAAAGAAATAACTTTATTAAAATTAACTAAAAGAGCAAATAATTCTAATTTACCAACTGTAGAAGTTGTAGATTTAAAAAAAGAACTTGAAACAGGTAATAAATCAATGTTTAGCCAAAGTTTATATAAATCTATAAAACAAAATCTGGAGAATAAATATCAAACTATTCTTTTTTTAAATAGAAGAGGGTATTCAACATTTATAATGTGCAGAGAATGTGGATTTACGGCGAAATGTCCAAATTGTAATATAAGTTTAACATATCATAGTTTTCAAAATAGGTTAAAATGTCACTATTGTGGACATGAAGAAAATCCAGTTAAAATTTGTCCAAGTTGTGGAAGTGAAAAAATAAGATATTTTGGAACAGGGACTCAAAAACTTGAAGAAGAAATAAAAAAGATTTTTCCTGAGGCAAGTACTATTAGAATGGATGTAGATACAGTAACCAAAAAAAATTCTCATGAAGAGATTTTAAATAAATTTAAAAATGAAAATATAGATATTTTAATTGGAACTCAAATGGTAGTTAAAGGACATCATTTTCCTAAGGTTACTTTAGTTGGAGTAATTGCAGCAGATAGTAGCCTAAATATAGATGATTTTAGAGCAAATGAAAGGACTTTTCAAATTTTGACACAAGTTGCAGGTCGTGCTGGAAGAGAGAATTTACCAGGAAAAGTTATTATTCAAACATATAATCCAGATAGCTTTCCTATAGAGTTTTCTAAAAAGCAAAATTATGATTTATTTTATAAAACTGAAATAAACTTAAGAAAACAGTTGAAATATCCGCCATTTTGCGATATAATAGTAATAGGTTTTTCGGGAGACAATGTGCAAGAAATCACAAATGTAAGCACATATGTGTATAATTTGCTTAAAATAAATCTTGAAAAATACGATTTTAAGGTATTCATGCCAATGCCTGCACCTATAGATAAAATTAAAAATAAATATAGGTGGAGAATTATTGCAAAAGGAGATGTAACAGAAGAGGTTACAATTGTAATTAATAAATGCTTGCAAAAATTTTATGAATCAGGAATTGGCAAAAAGACAAATATTGCAGTGGATGTGAATCCAACAAATATGATATAGATTTTTAGGGGTAAATGGAAAATGGAAACTATAAATTATGAAGATAGAAAGATTGTGGGAATCATTGCTTCAAATGTTGAACCAGCTGTAGCTTTAAATGTAATTGGACATTTAGCCATATCAATAGGAAAATATTCAGATCAAGAAATAATGCGGAAAAAAAGATTTGACAGATAAAACAGGAATAAATCATTTAGGTATTAGTAAATTCCCAGTTATTATAACTAAAGTTAAACAAGGTAAATTAAAAAACGCAATAGATTTAGCTAAAAATAGTCCAAATCTGTTAGTAGCTGATTATCCAAAAGATATGTTAGAAACAAGAACAGATGAAGACTTAGTAAATTCTATAAGTAATAAAGAAAATGACAAACTTGAATATATGGGGGCAATAATTTATGGTAATACAAAAGATGTAGATGAAATAACAGGCAAATTTCAATTGTGGAGAATGGATTAATAAGGGGGTAAAAAATGGCACTAAGAAGTATAAGAGAAGATGGAGATGAGCTTTTAAGAAAAAGATCAAGAGAAGTAGCAATAGATGATATAACAGGTGAAAAAATTCAAAGTTTAATAGATGATATGATAGAAACTATGCATAATTACAATGGAGTTGGACTTGCAGCCGTACAAGTTGGTATGCTAAAAAGAGTTATAGTAATTGATGTAGATGATGGAAAAGGTGAATATGTTCTTATAAATCCTCAAATTTTAAAAACAAAAGGTGAAAAAGAATGTGATGAAGGATGTTTAAGTTTTCCAAATCAATTCGGAAAAGTTATAAGACCTGCAGAAGTTGTAGTAGAGTTTTATGACAGAAATGCTAAAAAGCAAAAACTTAAAGCAAAAGATTTGCTTGCACAAGCAATAAGCCATGAATGTGATCATTTGGAAGGGATTTTGTTTGTGGATAAGGTATTGCCTGGAACATTAGAATATGTAACTCCAGAAGAATAAGTTAAAGAATAATTACAATTTTTACTGCGTTAAATTTAATTTAAAACGCGGTCACATACACAAAGTATGCTCCCTTGCCTTTTGAATTAAATTTGCCTTGTCAAAATTTAATTCTTCTTTAACTAACTTACAAATAATAAATGAACAAAGTTAAAAAGATAACTGATAAAACAAGGAGGAAAAATGAGAATTTTATTTATGGGAACACCTGATTTTGCAGAAGTTTCATTAGAAGCGGTGTATAATGCAGGATATGAAATAATTGGAGTTGTAACAAATCCAGATAAGCCAAAAGGTAGAGGCATGAAAATGATAGCTTCTCCTGTAAAAGAATTTGCTCTTGAAAAAAACATACCAATATATCAGCCTTTAAAAGTAAGAAATAATACAGAATTAATTGAAGAAATAAAAGCTCTAAATCCTGATGTTATATGTGTTGTGGCTTATGGAAAAATTCTTCCAAAAGAAATTCTAGATATTCCAAAAAAGGGATGTATAAATGTTCATGGGTCGCTTCTCCCAAAATATAGAGGAGCAGCACCAATTCAATGGGCAGTTTTAAATGGAGATAAAACTACAGGTATTACAACCATGTATATGGACGAAGGAATGGACACAGGAGACATGATTTTAAAAAGAGAAGTAGAAATTGGAGAAGATGAGACAACAGGAGAATTATGGGATAAACTTTCAAAAATTGGAGGAGAACTTTTAGTAGAAACTTTAAAACAAATAGAACAAGGAAATGCTCAAAGAGTAAAACAAGGAGACGATTTTTCTGTAGCTCCAATGCTTGACAAAGAAATGGCAAAAATCGATTGGGAAAATAAAACAGCAAAAGAAATAAAAGATCTTGTTAGAGGCTTAAATCCTATAATGGGAGCATATTCATATATAAATGGCAAAAAAATAAAATTTTGGAAAGTCCAGTATTTTGATGAAGAAGAATTTTGCTCAATCAAAAATTTTGATAAACAAAAATTGTATAATATAAAAAATGGAACAATACTTATTTCAAACGACAAAGATGGTTTATATATAAAGGCAAAAGATGGAGTTTTAAGTGTTTTAGAAATTCAAGGTGAAAATGCAAAAAGAATGAATATAAACGACTTTTTAAGAGGAAATAAAATAGAAATAAGTGAAAAATTAGATTAAAGATTAATCATAAAAAATGCCTTATAATTATTGTCTTTTAATAGACTATTAATTATAAGGCATTTTGTGTTTAAATTTTTTTTGATAATTGATGTGTGTAATTACATATGTGAATTTGTATTTGCCTAGTATTAGTCTTCTAATTTATTATGATTTGTTTTATTTGTTTGCGAAAAATATGAATAGATTAATATTCCTATACCAATTGCTGCAATAGCCATTATAAGCCAAATCCAGGTTGTTGAATTAAGCCCCATTACAGTTGTATCATCAGTCGTAGCTGTTCTTGTTGCAGTATATCCATCTGTATTGTCATCAGTTGTTCCCATAAAACCTGTATTATCATTATTATTGTTATTGTTTGAATTATCTGTTTCATTATTTGTAGAGTTGGAATTATTATTTGTATTATTGTTGTTTTCTGTAGTATTATTAATATTTGTTCCACTTTGCATGTTATCAGTAACAGCGTTTCCAGCATTTTTCATAGTATTTCCTACACTGTTTGCAGCAGTATTTCCTGCATTTTGCATGGAACCTGTGATGTTTTTTGATGTATCAGACACACCTTTAGCAGCGTTTTCTACAGCATTTTCGGCACCACCAACCATATTTTTTACACCATCAGCAGCATTTTTCATAACAGAATTATTATTATCAGCTGCGAAAGTAAAAGTACAGCATAAAGCAATAATAAATAATGATAAAAAAGTACAATAAAAAATTTTATTTTTCATTTTAGCTCATTCCTTTCCAAGGCACAAAAATTACCTTATAAAATTACTATTTATTTTAAAATTAGAATTTTTTTATTTAGATTCAAATATGATTTTTTTTTATAAAACCATATATATTCTAAATAATAATATTTTAAAATAAAACTTAAGTTTATTATGAGCTGAAAAATTTTTTTTATTCAAAAAAATCCCTTATTAACTATAATCCAATTTAGTGGAGATAGTAAAAGGGATTTGAAAATTTAGAATATTAGTCTACATAAAAACTAATGCGCGAAAATTTTTTATGATTTTATGAGTTGATTCTTATTAAAATTGCAATTGCTAAAAAGATAAGTAATACACCAACAACAATTAATGCAATATTTAAAATATCAGAAATCGTTGAAGATTTTGAACCGGCTGAAATGCTACTTACTCTTGTTGAATCTTGTGAATCAGTAGAAGAAAAAGTATTTAAATCTGCTGATGAATCTTCTACAGTCGAACTTGATGAAGCTGTTGATGAAGTATATGTAGAATTTGAATTTACAGTAGATGTATTACCAACAGAATTGTTTATAGTGCTATTAGTGCTATTAGTGCTATTATTTGATGTAGTTACATTATTTCCGAGTATTTATTGACATTGCGTTATCTATATTGGTTGTTGTTGTTTGCTGAGATGTAGTTGAATTTAATTGATTTTCATCAATTGCAAAGCAATAACTAAACGATATACATATTATAAATAATGTTATCCAAAAAACTTTTTTTAAAACTGACATTTTTTACATCCTTTCTTTTTCATATGATTTATATTACAATCATATCATATTTTAAAAAAAATGTCCACAAATATAAAAAAAAAATTCAAAAAACACTTGTTAATTTTTTTTTATTGTGATAATATATTTATGTTATACTAATAAAAGAAAAAAAGGAAGGAAGAAGAAATGGAAAAGAAAGAATTATTAAAAAATTTTACAATTGTAGCAATACTTACTACAATATTATTGTTTTTTATGGGAGCAAGTAAAGTATATGCAGACAATATTTCTGCACAGGAAGTTCAACAAAAAACACAACAACCAAATATAAGTGTTCAAATAGATACTTCTAATGCTTTATATACGGGAAAACCAATAAAAAAGTCAATAGCGATTTATAATGGAAACGTAAAATTATCTGAAGGTGTAGATTATAATGTAACCTACAAAAAAAATGTAAAAACAGGAAAAGCAAAAATTATTATTACAGGAAAAGGAAAATATAAAGGAACAATTAAAAGAAACTTTTATATAGTACCTAAAAAAGCAGTTATTAAAGATGTTGTATTTTCATCAAATTTTAAAAAAGCAACAATAGAGTGGGAAAAAGATAAACAAGCAAGTGGATATGCTATTTATATGGCAACTAAAAAAGATGGAGAATACAAAAAAGTAAAAAAGATAAAAAAGAATAAAATTACTGAATATACAGTAAAAAAATTAAATCCAAATAAAATGTACTATTTTAAGATTCGTTCATATAAAACAATAGATGGAAAAAATTATTATAGTACAAAATATAGTAAAGTTAAATCTAATACAGGGTTAATAGCTAAAATTTCATTAGTTTCATATAGTAGTGGAAGTAATAGAAATTATAATTTGAAAAAAGCTTGTAAATCTATTAATGGAACTATATTAAAACCAGGAGAGACATTTAATTGGTTTAGAGTGGTAGGACCAGCATCAGGCTCAAGAGGTTACAAAAAAGCTATGGTATTTAGGGGTAAGAAAAAAAGAGCTTTAGATTATGGAGGAGGCGTTTGCCAAGTTAGCTCAACACTTTATCAAGCTGCGCTAAAAGTTGGACTAAAAATAGTTGAAAGACATCAACACAGTCAACCTGTAAGTTATACAAAATTAGGAAGAGACGCAACAGTTACTTATGGAGTTAATAATTTAAGATTTAAAAATACAAAAAAATATAGTATTAAATTAGTTATGTATTCGAAAGCAGGTAGGACTACATGTGAGATGTATCGTATAGCTGATTAAATATCAAGGATTTTCCTTGGTATTTTTTTTATATAAGAGACATATTTTTAAATAACGGTAAAAAAATAAAATTTTTAGAAAATTCTCTATACAAAAAAGAAATTTTGTTATATAATGAATTAAATTAGCTTAGAAAGGAATGAATTTTATATGAAGCTTAAAAATATATTAGTAGGATTAGAAGGATTAAAGGCAAAAGGTGATTTAGATAAAGAAATATGTGGAATAGATAGTAATTCGAATAATATAAAAGAAAATTTTATGTTTGTAGCTATAAAAGGTTTTAGTGTTGATGGACATAAATATATTAATGAAGCCATAGCAAATGGAGCAACAGTTGTTGCAATAGAGGAAGGATTTGATTTAAAATCTATTAGTTTTCCAGAAAATATTACAATTATTGTAGCTAAAAGTACAAGAGAGCTTTTAGCAATTTCTGCAAGTAATTTCTATGGGAATCCATCAAGTAAATTTAAACTTATAGGTATTACTGGAACAAAAGGAAAAACAACATCAACATTTATGATTAAAGAAATACTAGAAAAAGCAGGAAAAAAAGTAGGATTAATTGGTACAGTTGCAATTTATATTAATGGTGAAAAAATAAAAGATAGTGATAGAACAACTCCAGAGAGTTTGGAATTACAACAGTTATTTTCAAAAATGGTTGAAGAAGGTGTAGAATATGTTGTAATGGAAGTTTCTTCACAAAGCTTGAAATTACATAGAGTTGATGGATGTGAATTTGATTATGTTGCATTTACAAATTTTTCAGAAGACCATATAAGTGAAAAAGAACATCCAGATATTAAAGATTATTTTGAATCAAAGCTCAAATTATTTAACATGTGTAAAAAAGGATTTGTAAATATAGATGATCTTCAAGGCGCTAAAATTCCTGCAATGTTTCCAGATAGTGAAATAATAAGATATGGGATAGATAATTCAGGTGATTTTTTAGCAAAAGATATTACTATTACAAATTCTTATGTAGATTTCAGAGCGAAACTTACAGATAGAAACGATAGAGTAAAAGTAGATATACCAGGAAGATTTACGGTTTATAATGCTTTACTTGCAATTGGTATATGTAAAAAATTAGGAATAGATGCGGAAGTTATGAAAGAAGCTTTATTAAATGTAAAGGTTCCAGGAAGGTCAGAAATGGTAAACAATAAGCTTGAAATACCTATTATGATAGATTACGCACATTCTCCTGAAAGTTTACAAAATATTTTAAAGGCAGTAAAAAGCTACACGAGAGGAAGAGTTATTTCTGTATTTGGATGTGGAGGAGACAGAGATTCTCACAAAAGACCTGTTATGGGTGAAATTTCTGGAAAAATTGCAGATTATACAATAATTACTTCAGATAACCCAAGAACAGAAGATCCGCAAGTGATAGTAAGTCAAATTGAAGAAGGAATAAAAAAGACAAAAGGAAAATATGAAGTTATTATAGATAGAAAAGAAGCTATAAAAAAAGCTATAAAAATGGCAAGTAAAGCTGATATAATTGTATTAGCAGGAAAAGGACATGAACCATATCAAGAAATAAATGGGGAAAAATTTGATTTTGATGAGAGGAAAATAGTTAAAGAGATAATAGAAAAGAGAGGATAAAATGAAGTTTCAAATGACGATGATAATAGTATCTTTTTTCGTAACATTGATACTTAGCTTTGTAATAATACCAATTTTGAAAAGAATAAAAATCGGTCAAATTGAAAGAGATGATGGTCCAGAGTCACATCTAAAAAAACAGGGAACACCTACTATGGGCGGAATAATATTTATGATTTCAATAATTCTTTGTACTATTGGAGTTTATGTGGTTTTACATATTGTTGGACACTCCGAAATAGCAAAGAACTTGTTTCCTATGCTATGTTTGACAATTGGATTTGGAGTTATTGGATTTATAGATGATTTTAAAAAACTAGTTTTAAGAAATACAAAAGGTTTAAAACCAAGTTATAAAATGTTTGGATTACTATTAATTTCAATAGCTTATACATTTTTTTTAATAAAGGTTTGCAAAATTGGAACAGAAACTTATATACCATTTTTAAAAATGTATGTAAAATTACCATCAGGGTTATATATATTATTTTCAATTTTGGTAATACTTGCTACAACAAATGCAGTAAATTTAACAGATGGAATAGATGGCTTGTCATCAAGTATTTCAGCGATAATAATAGCGGCATTAACTGCAATAGCTATGATTAAAAATACAACAGAGGTTACAATTTTTGGAAGTATTGTAATTGGCTCGGTACTAGGTTTTTTAATGTTTAATTTACACCCAGCGCGAGTTTTTATGGGAGATACAGGCTCATTATTCTTAGGAGGAGTAATTTCAAGTATTGCACTATATTTAAAAATGCCATTACTATTATTAATAATAGCATTAATACCTATTTTAGAAACTCTTTCTGTAATAATACAAGTAGCATATTTTAAGATGACAGGAGGAAAAAGATTTTTCAAAATGTCTCCATTACATCATCACTATGAGCTTTCAGGGTGGAGCGAGAATAAAGTTGTAATGGTATTTTCTTTAGTTACTTTATTAGTTTGTATTATAGGGATTTTTGCAGTATAATTTATATGTTTTAAAAAATTAAACGAAAAGAATATAATAAATTAAACGCAAGAGAGGAGGCCGTAATTTTGGCAAAACAAAAGGTTAAAAAAACTAATCAGTTTAATAAAACAAGTTCAGTTTTTTTAAGCAATCCAATTGATTATACTTTATTAATAACAGTATTTTTATTACTTTCAATGGGTTTAATAATGGTTCTTTCTGCGAGCTCGCCTACTGCTCTTTCTGAGGGGAGAAGCAGTTATGCATATTTTATAAGGCAAGCACTTTTTGCAGGAATTGGATTAATTGCAATGATTGTAATTTCAAAAATAGATTATAGAATATACAAAAAATTCTACGTATTAGCATATATAGCATCTATTTTGTTACTAGTAGCTGTTATGGTTATTGGTAAAGAGGCAAATGGTGCTAAAAGATGGATATATATAACTAAAAGTTTATCATTTCAACCATCTGAATTTGTAAAATTATTTATGATAATTTTTTATGCGACAGTTTTAACCAAAAACAAAGATAATTTAAAAGACTTTTTTTATGGCTGGGTAAAACACTTGGGAATGTTAGTTCCAGTAATTGGTTTACTTATAATTGAACCACATTTAAGTGCATCAATTGTAATTATTGGAATTTGTATGATAATGATGTTTTTAGCAGGATGCAAGTTATGGCAAATTATTGTACCAGGTACTGTAATTGGAATTCCTGGACTTATTATAGGGATTATAAAAATTCCAAAGTTTGCACATGCTTTAAAAAGAATAACGACATTTATAGACCCTTGGGAAGATAAACTAGGAGCTGGATGGCAAGTTACTCAAAGCTTATATGCAATAGGTTCAGGAGGAGTATTTGGATTAGGATTAGGGCAAAGTAAACAAAAATATTTGTATTTGCCTGAACCACAAAACGACTTTATTTTTTCTGTTTTAGCAGAAGAACTAGGTTTTGTAGGTTGTGTATTTGTAATAATACTTTTTGCAATTTTAATTTGGAGAGGAATTTTAGCAGCAATGAAAGCACCAGATATGTTTGGTAGTCTTTTAGCGGTTGGAATTACTTCACTAATTGGAATTCAGGCTATTATGAATATTGCAGTTGTTACATCTTCTATGCCAGCAACAGGAATGCCATTACCATTTTTTAGTTATGGAGGGACTGCTCTTTTCATTTTGCTATGCGAAATGGGAATTTTATTAAATATATCTAGGGCAGGGAATAAGTAGAATATTAACTTATTTTAATAATTAATTGAATATATAAATATTTTTCGAACAATCTTAAGTAACTCTAATTTAACACTAAAAAATTCTAACTAATTTTGCAAGCACCCTAAAAAAATTGGTTTTTAGATTCCCTTGTATAATATGAAAGTAACACTTTCCTATTATACAAAAACATGATGTGCAGAGATTCCCTATGTGAATCTTGCACTAGAACAAATTTACGGAACGCTTTAATAATCAAAGTTTTTAAGTTACATTAAAGTGTTAATAATCTGAGCAATCAGAATTCTATGCATTCCGATTTGTTCAAAATTATTAAGAATTTTTAAGTTATTGAGTTAATCAAATTATTTTCAAAATATTTATATATTTAATTGCTTAATGAAAATATAGAAATTATAGAAGGGGTAAATTATGAGAGCAATTATAGCTGCGGCAGGTACTGGAGGTCATATTAATCCAGGAATTGCAATAGCAAATAAGATAAAAGAAAAAGAACCAGATTCAGAAATTATTTTTATTGGAACAGATAGAGGGTTAGAAAATGACTTAGTTCCAAGAGCAGGATATGAACTTAAAACAATTAATGCTTATGGATTAAGTAAGAAAATTTCAATAGAAAACTTGAAAAAGCTATATAAAACATTTAAGGGAATAGGAGAAGCAAAAAAAATAGTTAAAGATTTTAACCCTGATATAGTTATAGGTACAGGTGGCTATATTTGCGGAGCGGTTGTACTTGCTGCAAAGAGAAATAAGGTGCCTGTTATTTTGCATGAGAGTAATGCTTTCCCAGGAAAAGCTGTTCAAATGCTTGCAAAAAAAGCTAATACTATTTTAGTATCTTTTAAAGATGCTCAAAAAAGAATAAAAAATTGTAAAAATGTTGTATTTACAGGAACGCCTGTTAAAATAAAAAAGCAGGATTATAATATAAATCAAAAAAATAAAATAATAAATGAATTAGGGTTGTCTCAAACAAAACCTGTTGTTCTTATTTTTGGAGGAAGCCAAGGTGCTCAAAAAATAAATGAAGCAATAATTAGCATAATAAAGAATAAAGCAAACAAGGATTATCAAATAATTTGGGCAACTGGACCAAAACAATATGAAATAATAAAAGAAGAATTAAAAAAAGATAACATAAATATAGAGAAAATTGAAAATACTAAAATTGTTCCATATATATATAATATGGAAGAGGTTGAAAATATAAGTGATTTAGTTGTTGCAAGAAGTGGAGCAATGACAATTACAGAAATTTCAAATTTAGCAAAACCTTCAATTTTAATTCCACTTCCAAATGTAAGCAATAACCATCAAATGTATAACGCGAAAGTATTAGAAAATATTGGTGCAGCAAAAATAATTACAAATGACAATTTAAATGGTGAGTTACTTAATAATACAATAGAAAAAATTGCATTAGATAAAAAAATAAGTGAAGAAATGGGAAAAAATGCATTCAAAGTAAGCACAAAAGATGTTGAAGAGAAGATTTATAATGAAATAAAAAAACTATTAAAAATTTAAAGTAGATATATTATGTCTAAATATAAAAAATATAGTTATTAATAGTAAGATATGATAAATTCAGTATGTGAGGTATATAATGAAAAAAAGTAATAAACCCTTAATTATAATAGTATTTGTATTTATTTTAGAACTTTTTGTGATAGGTGCTTTAGGAGTAACATTTTTAAACAGAATAAACAAAATTGAAGAAAAAATAGAAATAGGAGATTATAGGGAAGTAAATCAAATAAAAGATGAATGCAGAGATGTTAAAGATTTGGTGAAAAAAGAGCTAGCTATGGGAATGGTAGCATGTGGGTTAAGTACTTTATTGGTTGCTATTTATCTTTCACATATGGTAATTTATCCTTTAAAAAAGATGATAGAAAGCAAAGAAAAGAAAGAAAGGGCAGAAGAAACTGAGATAAAGACAAGGTTACTTCACATGACAGAAGGAATTATAGCATTTGACATAAATGGAAAAATTGACCTTATAAATCCTGCAGCAAAAATGCTTTTAAAGATTTCGCCAGAAGATTATACATTCGAAGATATTTTTAATAAATTTAAACTAGATATAAATATGGAAAAATTAATATACTTACAAGAATTAACATCAATGGAGCAAATAATAGAGGTTGAAGATAAAACGGTAAAAGTACTTTTTGCACCATTTAGAAACGAAGAAAACAATAAACCAGAAGGAATAATTGCAGTTATTCAAGACATTACAGAAAGTGTAAAACTTGATACAATGAGAAAAGAATTTGTCGCAGACGTGTCTCATGAACTAAAAACTCCAATCACCTCTATAATGGGCTATACAGACACACTTTTAGAAGGAGATTATGACAAAGAAACACAAAAGGAGTTTTTGCAAGTAGTATCTTCAGAAGCTAGAAGAATGGCAAAACTTGTTACAGATTTATTAGACTTGTCAAGAATAGACAATAACAAAAAGAATACAAAAAAGGTAAGTTTTGATTTGGGAGCACTTGCAAAAGAATGCCAAAAGAAACTTGCAATAGAAATAAAAAAGAAAAAACATCATGTAGAATGCTTAGTAACTGCAGATGTTCCACCAGTTTATGCAGATAAAGATGACATACAAAGAGTAATTTTAAACATACTTTCAAATAGCATAAAATATACTCCTGATGGTGGAAATATAAAGATTTATGTAGGATTTGTATTTAATGATGCCTATATCAAAGTTATAGACAATGGAATTGGAATTCCTGAAAGTGACTTAAATAGAATATTCGAAAGATTCTATAGAGTTGACAAATCTCGTGCTAGAGAAATGGGAGGTACAGGCCTTGGTCTTTCTATTGCTAAAGAGATTTTGGACAAGAATGGTGGAAGCATTGACATTAAGAGTGAGGTTAATAAGGGAACAGAGGTTGTAATAAAGATTCCGACGAAATAAAATAGGTAAAAAGTCAATTTATGTAAATTGACTTTTTTTTCGAAGAATGGTATAATTTTTAGCATATTAGGCAATTTGTCTTTAATTATAGATTGTTCTTTTTTGTCACTCTAGCTGTAAGAAGCTAGTTCACATAGTAACTATTATTCAACAACTCTAATTAGGAGGAACAGCTATGAAAAAATTATTTGCAGGTGTTTTGTGTGTACTTATTTTTATGCTTTCAGGTTTAACTGTTCAAGCTAAAGATACAAGTTTTGAACAAGGGGATACATCTCAGGCTTCTTTTGAAGATATTGAGACAAAGGAAGCGAATGTGGAAGATGGTAAATTGACACTTGAACTTCTGGATCAAATTGAATCCTGGGAAGAACTGATAAAAACTGGACTTCCGTTTTCTTACGGTGACAGGGCTAATATCGAGAACAAAGAAGACCGATATTGTGTTATGTTATTGGAAACCTTAAACGAAAAAAATACGGAAAATGTGTATCACAATCAAGCGTATGTTTCAGTAGGGTTATCTGGTATTAAACTTGAAGAAATAAACTATAATCGATTGATGAAGAAATATCAGAGGATTATAGACATATACAATGAATCTAATAACCTTCACCTTGTTTGGGATGTAAAGCCACTTAACTTCAACTGTATACAAGTTGACATTGAGTCAACAAATTTAATAGAATTGAGTAATACTGCAACAATGGTAGGTCAGCAAGTAATTCTAAAACCAGGAACGAGGTATTGGGAGTCACCATTAAAGGACGGGAGTGGCGAATATGGAGAGGTAAGTAAAAACAATTTAAACATTCCGAAAGATGGAGTTGTAACAGTAAATGGAGTTGCTTATTATAAAGATGATTCACGAAAAAAAATTGTAGAAAGTTATTACAAGCCATATAATGAGCTTAAAAATAACGAACGCAATATTGTATTATGGAATTATCGGATGCTTCATATATGCACAGAAACCACAGATTTAGGATGGATTTATCCTGAAAATGTAATAAGAGCAAGAACGTGCCGATAAAAATATGGTACTTTGTAATCTAGTATCTAGGTTACAACATATAGGGAAGTGCATTGCACTTCCCTATATGATAATTGATAAAAATATAATTACAATTACCAACTTTTACCAATTATCCAATTTTTAAAAATTAATCTTGGAAAAAATCGAAACTTAAAAAACAGATAATAGGTCAGGTATTATCTGTTTTTTAGTTTTAACCACTGGGTTCATCGTATGCGATGAACATTTTTACTTTATTGTTTTTCATAAGCAGTTTTCCATGTCTATATATGGATACAGTGTGGAATTCTTTTATTCCAGTATTTTGAATTTCTAAACAGTTTCTATCAAGGGGTTTTGTTATGAAACTTTCAACGATCTCCTTTTTGGAATGTTTAAATTTTACATTCGGCTGGAATTTTTCATACCATTCTTTCTTTGAAACTACACCTCCACACATGGAATCGAAAACATACTCTTTGTTCATGTATGTAAATTCAATCCATCCATGAGAATAACCTCCATTCCTCCAAATAAAATCTCCTCGGATACAAAGGCTTCCTATCATAAGATAATCGTTTTCCTTCATTCCCATAATGGCATAACCACTATAATAATAACAATTATCTCTATACCGATAAGCTAAATACTTTTCAAAGGTTTCAACGCCTTTATCACAAACTCTGTCTACAAAGACTGTTTGCATTTGCCGGTCAAAATATTGATTTGCAATTTTTAATTGTAGTTTTTCAAACATAGTTGCCACTCCTTTAATACTCCGACAATATGTGAGTTTTCTGACCCCTCACAAACAAGTTTACACATATAGTATAGCATATTTTTTGATTTATGTAAAGTTTGTTCGGTTGATATACAAATTTTTTCTCTTTTACATTTTAAAATTCTTAAATTTTCCTCTAAATAATATCTATAATTTTAAAATGTAAATGTTAAAATAAAACTGACAGAAATTTGAGCAAAAGAAAAACACCTATCAAACTATGTTGATAAGTGCTTTTTAACGGTTTTACATTTTTTTAGATTTCTCTAAAATTCCCTAGAAAACCGTAAATATGTGGTGCAGATGGCCGGAATCGAACCGGCACGGTGTTTAACCACCGCAGGATTTTAAGTCCTGTGCGTCTGCCAGTTCCGCCACATCTGCATTTATACTGGCATTTGTCTTAACGACAATAACTATTATACAATCAAAAAAAAGATTTGTCAATAGAAAATCAAAAAAAATTTATAAAAAAATTTTGAAAAACTACAAAATTTTGTTTGACATTTCTAAGATGTTGTGATATTATAGATTAAAATTATGAAAAAGGAAGGAAAGTGTAAAATATGGGAAAGGTAATTAGAGTTAGAAGAAGAAAAGACGGAACATTAAACAAGAGGGAGAAGGCTATATTAAAAGCAATTGAAAAATCAGTAGAACAAAAAGGATATGCACCATCAGTAAGAGAGATAGGAAAAGAAGTTGGACTTAGTTCAACTGCAACAGTGCATGGCTATTTAGCAAGACTTCAAGACACAGGTTATATTAAGAAAGAAGACAATAAAGGAAGAACTTTAAAACTATTAAAAAATAGTGCAGGAGAGCCTATATCAGACAAGAAAAAAGATTTCTATACAGATAGAGAATTAGTAGAAGTACCATTAGTTGGAAAAATTACAGCAGGAGCACCAATTCTTGCAGTAGAAAACATAACAGATACATTTCCAATTCCATTAGATTTTGTTGGTAATTCAGACAGTTTCATGCTTACTGTTAGAGGAGAAAGCATGATAGAAGCAGGAATTTTAAATGGAGACTATATTTTAGTTAGAAGACAAAATAATGCTACAAATGGTGAAATCGTTGTTGCTTTAATAGATGATGAAGCAACAGTAAAAACATTCTATAAAGAAAAAGATCATATTCGTCTTCAACCAGAAAATTCTACAATGGATCCAATAATTGTACCAAATTGTGAAATCTTAGGAAAAGTAATTGGTGTATTTAGAAAAATGTAATTTTTAGTTGCAATTTGTAATTCAGGTTTTATTAACTATATAGAGAAAATTACGAGTTGCAACATAAATGTACTAAGAAAGGTATAATTAAATGATGAAAAAAAAGAAATTTAAATTAAAAGTAAAAAATCCAAAAAGACTATTGATTTTTATCGGAATTATTATTATACTATTTTTAATTGTATTTGCTAGTAAAAAAGAAAACATTAAAGAAAAAGACTACATTTCTTTAATTATCAATAATGAAGACGTAACAAGCAAATTACAAAATGAAATTATAATAAAAGATAATGTACAATATTTAAGTTTAGAAGATATAAAAAATAATTTAAATGAAAACATTTATCAAGAAGGAGATAATGTAATTGCCGTAAGTGATAGAAAAGTTACTTATTTGCAATTAAATAAAAATAAGTTAGAGATAAATGGCTCAACTATTCAAATATCAGGTCAGATGTTTAAAAATGAACAAGCAAAAATATATCTTCCAATTTCGCAAATGCAAAATTCTTACGATATAGAATTTTTATATAATTCAGAATATAAAAATATTGTTATAAATTATTTTTCATCTAAACTTGAAAAAGCAACACTAAAAAAGGATTCATCTGTAAAAGAGCAAATGAATAATTCATCTGTTACGCTAGAAAAGCTAAAAAAAAGTGATGTTGTAGTATTTGTTTCAGATGAAAAGGGTTGGGCGAAAATAAGAACTTCAAATGGAAATGTAGGTTTTGTAAAAAAGAAATTTTTAAAAGATTTTGTTGTAGAAAGAGAAGAAATAAAACAAGAAAAATCAATAATAGAAGAACCAAAAAATAAAAAAGACATAACTAAAAGCAATATTAAAAAATACAAAAACAGAAAGAGTATTATTCAACAAATTATTAAAAATGCAGTTAACAAAAAATATAATAGTATAAAAATTGTATATAGTAAAGATAAAGAAGAAGATAATTTTAAAAAATTCAAACTAGAATCTACGGCAATGCTAAAAGAAAGTGGAATTACAGCTGTTTTTTAAGATAAACATGAAAAATTAGCAAAATTTATCATAAAATGATACATTTATTGCGAGGAGGAACAATGAATAAAAAAGTAATAATCATAATAGGGGTAGTAATTGCAGTTATAGCTATAGTAACTATTTCAGGAATAATATGGTATACAAGTGGGTTAAAACCAGTAAAAAAAGAAAATGCAGAAACAAAAATAGTAGAAATACAAGAAGGCACAAGAACGGAAGAAATATTAGGATTATTAAAAAAAGAAGATATTATAAAAAACAAATTAGTAACTGCTATTTATATGAAGCTTAATAATGTAAAAGGTTTACAGGCTGGTAAATATCAACTTTCTCAGGATATGGCAACAAAAGATATATTAAGCAAAATAACTTCTGGAGAGGTATATGATGAAAGAATAAAGATAACCTTTAAAGAAGGCAAAAATATGAGATGGATAGCTAAAACTATAGCAGAGAATACCAATAATACAGAAGAAGATGTATATTCATTACTTAAAGATAAAGAATACATAAATTCTTTAATAGAAAAATATTGGTTTTTAACAACAACTATTACAAACGAGAATATTTATTATCCTTTAGAGGGGTATCTATACCCAGATACATATATTTTTGAAAACAAAGATGTATCAGTTAAAACAATTTTTAATATAATATTAAATAATACAGATAAAGTTCTTAAAAATTATCAAACACAAATAAGTCAAAAAGGATTAAGTGTGCATCAAGTACTTACTATTGCTTCGATTATTGAGTTGGAAGGAAATGATGAAACATCAAGATATGGAATTTCAAGTGTAATATATAATAGATTAAGAGCAAAAATGTCACTTGGTAGTGATGTTACTACATATTATGCAATGCAAGTAGATATGGGAGAAAGAAATTTATATTCAAGTGAGATAAAAACAGCTAATCCATATAATACACGAGGCCCAAATATGGGAGGGAAGATTCCGGTAGGACCAATAGGAAATCCTTCAGAAGAGTCTATAAAAGCAGCGTTAAATCCAACAAAATCAAATTATTTATATTTTGTTGCAGATTCAAATGGAAAGATTTATTTTACATCAACTTATGCTGAACATCAAAATCTTATTAAAAACTTGCAAAAACAAGGACTTTGGTATGAATACAATTAAAAAATTAGCATAAGTGTTTAATATATGCATGGTTATAAGTATAATTTGCATTTTTAAATATAAAAGGAGTCTTTATATTATGAAAAAAATTTTATTCAAAGGCTGTGGGACAGCTATTTCAACACCTTTTAATGACGAAGGGGTTAATTTAAAAGAATTTGCTAAGTTAGTTGAAGAGCAAATTAAGAATCAAGTAGATGCAATTGTTGTTTGTGGTACAACAGGCGAGTCGGCTACAATGACTGAAGAAGAAAGATTACAAACAATAGAATGTGCAGTAAAAACTTCAAGTGGAAGAGTACCAATTATTGCAGGTACTGGTTCAAATAATACAAAAGCAGTTATAGAGATGAACAAAAAAGTAGAAAAACTTGGAGTAGATGGGGTATTAATTGTAACTCCATATTATAACAAAACAACCCAAAAAGGATTAATAGAGCATTATAAAATTATAGCCGAAAATACATCTTTACCTATAATTCTTTATAATGTACCAAGTAGAACAGGTGTTAATATTAAGCCAGATACATGTTTAGAACTTTCAAAAATAGAAAATATAGTTGCTATAAAAGAAGCTAGTGGAGATTTATCACAAATTGCAATGATTGCAAATTTATGTAGAGAAAATCTTACAATTTATTCTGGAAATGATGATCAAATAATTCCAATTCTTTCATTAGGAGGAATGGGAGTAATTTCAGTACTTTCAAATATTAAACCGAAATATACACACGATATGTGTGAAGAATTTTTTAGAGGAAATGTAAAAGAAGCAGCTAAAATGCAAATAGATGCAATTCCATTGATAAAAGCACTATTTTCAGAAGTGAATCCAATACCAGTAAAATCAGCTTTAAATATGATTGGATATAATTTTGGAGTTCCAAGACTTCCATTAATAGAAATGTCAGAAGAAGGAAAAGAAATATTAAAAAAATTAATATAACAAAGTTAGTTAGAATACTGTATAATTTTTATTCCTAATTTATGCAATTATAGTAAAACAAGAAAGGAATTGAAATAAAAATGATAAAAGATAAAAACATAATATATAATGATAAAGATTATATAAATATTGTAAAAGATATATTAGATAATGAAATGGTTCAACAAATGAAACAATATAGGCAACATTTTAATGTGAGTTGTTTTGATCATTGTCTATATGTTTCATATAATTTATATTTATTATGCAAAAAATATAAACTAGATTATGTTTCAGCAGCCCGTGCAGGACTTGTGCATGATTTGTTTTTATATGATTGGCGAAAGAGGCAAGAAGGCAGAAAAGGTCTTCATGCATATACTCATGCTAGGACAGCCTATGAAAATGCAAAAACAATATTTAATTTAAATAAAAAAGAAAAAGATATAATTCTTAAACATATGTGGCCTGTAACTCTAGTTTTTCCAAGATATAAAGAGACATTTTTAATGACTTATGTAGATAAATATTTTGCATATTCAGAAAGAAAGATAGAAGGAGATTATAAAGAAAGTGTTAAAGGAGAAAAATAAAATGAAAAAAATAAGTTACAAAATTATACTAATAATAGTTTTATTATTTATAGCAATGATTCCAAATTTTTCAAATGCTGCAAAAGTATCTGTAAAAAAGGTAAGCAAAATTTGGGTAAGTTCTACAACATCTTCACAAGTTAAAGTTAAGTGGAAAAAGGTAAAAGGAGTAAAAGGATACAAAGTATATGTATATAACTACTCAAAAAATAAATATGAGTTATATGCAACAACTTCTAAAACAAACATAAAAGTGAAGAACCTTAAATCAGCAAAAAAATATAAATTTAGAGTTAGAGCATACAAAAAGAAGAATGGAAAAAGCTACTATGGAGATTATTCTTCTTCAGTAACTTCAGCAACATCACCTTCTCAAGTGAAAAAGTTAAGAGTTAAAGATCAATCTGATTCAACAATTTCTCTAAAATGGGATAAGGTTAAAAGAGCAACTTCATATAAAGTGTATGTATATAATAAATCTACTAAAAAGTACGATTTTAAGCAATCATCGTCAAAGAATTCGATTAAATTAACAGGAATGAATCCTGCTAGAAATTATAAAATCAAAGTAAGAGCATACAAAAAATTAGATAACAAAAAATACTATGGAGCATATTCACAAATAATAGATGCTAAAACCACTCCATCAAAAGTTACAGGTGTTAAAGAATATGATTATTCTCTTAACTCAGTTAGTTTATCGTGGGACAAGATTTCAAGTGAAGCAACATATAGAGTATATAAATATAACACAAGTAGTAAATCTTATGATTATCAAGGAGAAACAAAAAATACTTATTTTAAAGTTTCAGGATTAAATCCTGCTTCAGAATATAAGTTTAAAGTAAGAGCATATATTAAAATTAATAGTGAAAAGAAATATGGGGCATACTCAAATGTATTAATTGCTGGAACAGGTCCAAATAAAGTAACAGGATTAAAAATAGATAAAGCTACAACAAATTCTTTAGAGATTAAATGGAATAAAGTAAAAGAAGCAACAGGATATGCAGTTTATGTATATAGAGAAAGCTATCAATCATTTGTATTACATAAAACTACAACAAGTACATCTATGAGTATTAGTGGTTTAAGAGCAGCAAAATTCTATAAAATGTATGTAAAAGCATATAGTACTTTAAATGGAAAAAAATACTATTCTGATAAATCTTCAATTATTTCTCATAAAACAAATTCAACAGATAAATATAAAGCAGGAATCGATGTATCTCAACATCAAGAAAAAATTGATTGGGATAAAGTGAAAAAAATGGGAGTCGATTTTGCGATTTTAAGACTTGGTTGGATTGGCAACAAGGATAATCATAAAATGGATACATATTTTGAAAGAAACTATAGTGAATGTAAAAGATTGAATATTCCTGTAGGAGTATATGTATATTGTTATTCGAATTCTGTTAAACATATAAAAGAAGGCGCGAATTGGACAATAAAAAAATTAAATGGAAAAAGTTTAGATTTACCAGTATTTATAGATATGGAAGATAGTTCAATAACTCATGTTGGAAAGAAAGAATTGTCTAAAATGTGTGTAGAATATAATAATATTATTGCTAAAGCAGGATATAAACCAGGAATTTATGCTAATAAATATTGGTTTGATACATATTTAGAAAAAGATTTAAGAACAAAATATATATGCTGGATAGCACATTACACAAGTAGTTCAAGTGTAAACTATGAAGATACATTTACTATTTGGCAATATTCTAGTGCTGGAAAAGTTGGTGGTATTAGTGGAAATGCTGATTTGGACATAATGTATGTTAAGGAAGAAGAAGTGAAAACAGAGGAGCCAAAGACGGAGGAACCAAAGCCTGAAGAGCCAAAGACAGAAGAGCCAAAGACAGAAGAGCAAAAGACAGAAGAGCCAAAGACAGAGGAACCAAAGACAGAGGAACCAAAGACAGAGGAACCAAAGACGGAGGATCCAACGCCAGAAAATCCAACACCAGAGAATCCAACATCTGAAGAATCTAAGACAGACGAATCTTAAACTTAAAACAAAAGAGCAGCAGGGATAAAATCTCTGCTCTTTTAAATAGGTGCAACAGTATGTTGATTAAACAAAAATGCTTAAAAAAGATTTTAAATGAACAAAATGAATAAAACATACATAAATAAATATTAGGAGGAATGAATATGATAAAAATTCTAATAAATGGATGCAATGGAAAAATGGGACAAGTTGTATCAGAACTTGCAAGAAAAGATGAAGAGTTCGAGATAGTTGGAGGATTTGATATTTCAAAAAGAGATGAAGATTATCCCATATTTACAAATATAGATGAGATAGATGTAAAGTCTGATGTAATAATTGATTTTTCAATACCTAAGGCTACATTTAATATTTTAAATTTTGCTTTAAAAACAAATACACCAATAGTTATTGCAACAACGGGATTTACAGATGAGGAAAATAAAAAGATAGAAGAGATGTCAAAAAAAGTTGCAATTTTTAAATCTGCTAATATGTCTTTTGATGTTACTATGATGAAAAATTTACTTAAACAAGTTGCTCCAAAATTAGAAGGGACAGATATAGAGATTACAGAAATACACCATAACAGAAAAATAGATAGCCCAAGTGGAACTGCGCAAATGTTTGCAGATAGTATAAACGAATCACTTGGTAACAAATATCATTGTGAATATAATAGACATGATAAACATGAAAAAAGGGACAAATATGAAATTGGAATGAATTCAATAAGAGGCGGAAATATAGTTGGAGAGCATGTTGTTCAATTTTTTGGAGAGTTCGAAACATTTGAAATTAGACATACTTCATATTCAAGAAACGTTTTTGCAGAAGGAGCATTAAAAGCAGCTAAATTTATAAATGGAAAAACAAATGGATTTTATAATATGGATGATATTACGAGATAAAAATACTTTTTTGAAGGATGAAATGAGAATATATGAATTCATTTTCTAATAATGATTTAATTTTTTGAAAGGGACTGTAGTAAAAAATGAATAAAAAAATGAAATTAAAAATATTTAAAATATCTTTATTTATAATTGCAATAATAATTCTAACAATTATAACTATTTACTTATTTCCTGTAATGAAAAATTTATCTAACAAAGAAGGGCAGATTGCATTTAAAGAAAAAGTTACAAATTCCGGAATATATGGTTTAATATTACTTTTTATTATACAAGTTGCACAGATTTTTTTATTTATACTTCCAGGAGAGCCAATAGAAATATTAGCAGGAATGTGTTATGGCTGGTTTTGGGGAACTCTATTTATTTTGGTTTCGAGTGCGATAATAGCTACATTGATTTTTTTGTTGGTAAGAAAAATAGGAAGAGAATTTGTGTATGACTTTAGTGATGAAGAGAAAATAAAAAAATTTGAAAATAACAAAGTTTTTCAAAATCCTAAGAAAATTGAATTAATAATTTTTATATTGTTTTTAGTTCCTGGAACTCCAAAAGATTTGCTTACATATTTATCAGGGCTTCTTCCAATTAAACTTAGAAGATTTGTTGTTATATCTACAATTGCAAGAATTCCATCTATTGTTACATCAACAATAGCAGGAGCAAATATAGCTGTTGGAGATTGGAAAAAAGGAGCATTACTTTATGGAGTAATTCTAGTTGTGGTTTTGTTGTTTATATACATTTTTAATAAATTTGATAAAGACAAAACAACTGAATCTGTCATAAAGGGAATTAAGTAATATCAATACAATTTGTACTGACCAGTATAAATCGAGAGTTGTTTAAATTAAAAAAATGTGCTATAATGCATTTATTAAAAAATGCATATAAAAAGAAAAGAGGAAATAAATATGTCACTTAGAGATTTAAAAATCCCAAAATTTAAATTTAAAAAAATGAAAATGAACTTAGAAGAACTAGAAAAAAT